>Ga0193752_1001486_pt1 | contig 19390 bp, 30 predicted proteins | sample H1c1metaG_FD_144924 | JGI IMG/M metagenome (GOLD analysis project Ga0193752, IMG submission 144924) | Soil microbial communities from a riparian zone of the East river system, Colorado, United States - H1c1 | ecosystem: Environmental > Terrestrial > Soil > Riparian zone | place: USA: East River...
CCATGTGAGCCCACCATCCCCGACGTGAGCGGTGATCAGGGTACCGTCGACATCGTAGAAATTATCGAGCGCGAACAAGACACCACCCACCTCGACAGGGATGTTGTTGAAGCCCCAGGATCCCTTGGCTCCCGCCGCGAAGACGGGACGGACGCGGCAGACATAATCCCCGGCTGCTAGAGCAGATATCTTCTTGGAGGTGGTCGAGCTCGTGGTCGAGCTGGTGAACGCGAGTGCAGTCTTCAGCGTGGCTTCGACCTCGTAGGAGAGCGCTGCGGTGACTGCATCCCACGATATGTCCAGCGAGCCGTCAGCATTGCCCACCATGCGAATGTTCGTCGGTGTGCCGGTGTAGGTCCGGACAGCAGCCAGGTAGGCGTCTGCTATGACCCCATGTCCTGCATCGTTCGGGTGTAAATCGTCCCCGCCTATCAACGCTGCGGGCCCGCCGTTGGCATTCATCCGCTGGTATGTCGGGGCGAAGAAGGTGCCGTACTCCTTTGCCAGTGCCTCGATCCCGTTAACGAAAGCCTCGTACTGGGCCCGGGTCTGGTCGGGGTCCGTGTTGGCAAGGCGTGCGTCGGAGAGGCAGTACATGTTCCCGAGCATGATCTTCTCGGGCTTATACCCGTCGATGATCAGCCCGTTCAGCACCTCGCGGTAGTCCTCGATGAATGCTGCCAGCATAGTCGCGTGCGGCAGCTGGGTGTACCGGCTGTCATTGAAGCCGTAGTTAATCACGAGGGAGTCGCGCTTGTTGGCCTTCATCAGGTCAGCCTGGAAGCGGTCACGCCCATTGTCCACTGTCGCAGCCGGAGCAGTTGCGACACTTGGCAGGTTGGTGATCCAGGTGCCACCGACGCCTTTGTTGAGTGGCGTGCCAGCCGATTTGCCGGTGGCGAAGAGATTGATGTTCTGAAGCGCCGGGATGGAGGCGAAGCTTCCGACCATGACGCTGTCGCCGAAGCCGACTACGGATGGAATGGTCACAGGCAAATTCTGCGTTAGTACAATCGGGGTCTCGGGGGCACTGGGCGCTGACCCAGTAAAGCCGTTAGATGTTACCCCTTGCACCCGTAATTTATGCAGCTGTGACCGAACCATATCGCACCTCTTATGTAACCACGAAATTCACCGAATTTGAAATGAGCCCATTTAGCTTTTTGACATATGCCTGCACCGTGCCGGCCGCCCCCTTGGGTACCGTCACAGACACCATCGAGCTGCGATTGTTCAACGCCGTTATGGCGTAGTCGACACCGCGGAAGTTGAGAACGTCGCCAGTTGTGAAGTTCTGCCCAGCGATCGTCAGCGTGCCGGTCGTACCGTTCGCAGCTGTCGACGGCGTCAGGGAGCCCAGCACTGGCCGCGCCAGCTGGCCCGCATCGCCACGGGTGTTGTAGGTCTGGATATACTGCTTATGGAGCTGGGAACGTGACATCTAATTCTCCTATAGTCTCATGATGAACGCGAGCGCGTAGAAGGGGATCGCCTCCCTCAGCGTGGCGCTCGTGAAGTTATGGTTGTGAGTGCCGGATGTCTGCATGGTGTGGGTGTGTGATCCGCTGCCACCGTTCGCTGCCGCGGTACCCGAGATGTTGACCGAGACGTTGTGCGCATGGTTACCCGCCGCGCCGTCAGCATGGCTGTAGCTAGGCCCGATCGACCAGTCGCCGTCAGCGCTGGTGTCGTGCGCCAAGTTAGTCTGCACTGGACCGTAGATGCTGTGCTGGTGGACACCCTGAGCGTCCGTGATGCCGGATCCCGTGCCGCTGACCGAGTGGGTATGCGACGGGATCTGCGCGATTGTCAGCGTCGTGCCGTCGATCGTATGGGTGTGCCCGCCGTCATTGCTGGTCGTGACCCCTGTCAGTGTGTTCAGTGTCCCGACCGGCTTGTTACCTGCGCCGAGTGCGAACTTGTCGCGCATGTCTGGTGTACCGTTGGTGCCGTCGCACAGCGCCCAGCCTGCCCAGAGCCCGACGCCGATATCGGCAAGGGATCCTGAGTACATGATGACACCCTTCGGGCCTACCGTGCCGCCGGAGATACCGCCGCCGCCAACGATGTCCTCGACTGCGTCCGTGAAGTCAGTGATCTGGGCGGCGGTGTGGGTGTGGACAACTGGCGCCCGGGTAGCTACCTGGTCATCGGTGTACGTGGCAGAGCTGTTCAAGGCGTTCGCGATCGCGAGCAGGATCCCCTCGATGTCCGATATGAGAACGGACCCGTTGGGGTCCACTGACACGTCGACGCCAAGCCAGATCTCGCGCGAAGCGAGATCCACATACATCTGGCCGGGAGATGTTGAGCCTGGTGCTGGCTGTGTCATTCAGGCACCTCCGGTTTCGGCTGGATGATACCGCCGTTGGCAAGGAAATCTTTCCATGGTCTCCAGCGAGCGTCCATAGTGACCCAATACTCCACGCCGTCATCACCCAGCGCCATGATGAGATCCGGGAACTCGGGCCCGTCTGGGCTGGCCACGTACTGGGCTAGGACGATTGTGACTGCTGGTTGCATCATTTATCCTATGAACGTTGCCGAGAAGGTCGTGTATCGGGTATCGGACCCACCGACACCGACGAGATCTGTCGCAGCTGCATTAGCATGGAATACCCGAAGATCGAAAACATCATTCAGGACCATTGGTACCAGCAGGCCACCACCAAAGCCTCCCATCTGTGCTCCCGTGCCGCCAACGCCGCGCCCGAGCATCGAGTACAGGGCACCTGCTTTGTAGAGGAACACCACCAAGCGGGCTCCATCATCCAGCTGCGACAGGACCGCCTTGGCGTCGATCGAATAGAGGCCGGTCTTCTTGCAGACGAAGTTTGAATTGGCGATGCTCCACGCAGCAGCAGGGTCATGGTCGATCGTGTCCATGTTCGTGACCTGCGTCACCGCGCTGGGTGGGATTGACTGCACGACAGTGTTGCCAACAACGCAGGAGAAGTCGGCCGGATTGATGACTGTCGGGACAATGATCTGGATCCACGCACCATCCTTGCGGGCATAGGTGTTGCCGTTGACCGGAGCCTCAGAGATACCACCACCGCCACCGCCGCCGGGGACAGGCTTGCGGTCCCACGCGTAGCCGTTCCAGATGAACGTCACGCCGTTGGCAGTGTATTCCTGGTTGAGTGCGGGTGCTGTTGGAAAGTCAAAAGCGGCCATCAGAACCTCCCGTTGGCGGTGATGCGGGTTCTAAAGTTATTGTTGGCCGTAGAAGTTGCCGCCCTGCTTTCCATAACCCCCAATGGAGCATTATACGTCAGCGCTCCGACAGTAGCAGCGAAACCGAGGGCATTCAAATTCACACCTGTAAGTGTGGGAGAAGTCGGAGACATAACGGTCCTCAAACTGCCAAAAGCGAAAAAATTCTGCGTGTTGGTTGACTGGCCCTGCCATCCAATGACGATCTGCTGGAAGAAGCGCTCAGCCTCTCCCAGCTCCTCGTTAAGAGTTGGCTTTATGAACCACGGCAGGGTCTGGGTATTCTCCGGATCCGGGTAGAGACAGACATCCGTCACTCGGGTTGTGTTGTTGATCACCGCCGCGAAGTTGGTGCACCCCGGAGCACAGAACTTGTCAGATACCGTGTTCCAGCCTGGAGCCGCAGCTACGAAGTTAGTGCCAGCGACGAGGGCGAACGTGATGTTGCAGCCCTTGCCGGTGTAAAACTCCCAGAAGCCAGTCGTCTGCGCCGGTATCGGGATCTTGACGAGAACCCACGTTCCAGCCTGCCCAGCAGTGATGGTGAACGTCGCAGTGAAGTTACGGTTCAGCGCATCATTGGAGACGCAGACCGACCAGGTGCCGGCAGGGTAATTAGCCCGGAAAGCGAGTAAACCAGGTACGGCATCAGCCTGCCCCCACTTGAGGCGCGCAAACCTGTGTCCCTCGACATAATGCTCGAACAGGTAGAAATTATTAGCTGCTGGAGCAGCATTGATTGCCACGACCTTAGCCTCGACACAGGTGCTGTATCCGGCGTCAGAAAGCGGGCTCAGAGTGTCAATCCGCTGGATCGATATTATCCCAGCTGCAAGGAGTAATTCCCGCGACCACTGATCAGCAAAGAAGTAGGGGGTCGTTGAGCTGTCTAATATCGAACCGCGCTCCTGTGATGCGCGCATCCCCGGGTTGAAGACCATGTTGTCATTGATCGCGGTCTTCTTCGGAACAGCGAACCAGCTAGCGTCCTTACGCGCGTATGCCTCACCATCAGCCGGGGCTTCAGGCATACCGAAGCCACCCGATGCCTCGACCCACTGGGTAGAGTTTCCATCGTTCCACCAGACATAGAGCTTGCCGGTATCCGTCTCCCACCACAGCTGGCCTACCTGCGGCGAAGCGGGCGGGGTATCACTGGGAGCGACGAGACCGTTGGCTACCTGCCTCCATTCCTTCGTGACCCCATTGAGGTAGAGCACGTAGAGGCTGCCGTTGTTCGGGTTGAACCACATCGTGCCGATGTTCAACGTCGTGACGACAGGTGCGAGGGCTGCACTAATGACTGCGTCGAGACCGACCGTCCTCCACTGGGCGGCTGCGAACGGCACCGCTGTAATTGGAGCGAGCGCCTGGTAGATCGTGCCAGCCTGCACGACCAGGTCGCCCGTGCCGTAGTCAGCCGTGGCAGAATGGAACGGGATCGACAGCAGATCGATCGTGGATCCACCAGCCTGCACGACACTGAGCATCTTGTCAGGGAAGTTGATGAACAACTCACCCTTCTTGCGTCCAGTCGGCCGGATACCCTTGACGTCTGATCGGTTAACTTGGGATCTAGTCTGCGTCATCTCATCCCCTAAGCGCTTGCACGGAACCACAGACCCCAGCGACCGGCGTCAGCTGTGGGAGCAGTGGTGAACGTCAGGACGGATCCTGCCGCGGTGAAGTCAATGTTCGGGATCTGCTGGATCCCGTCGATGTAGAATGCGATCTCCTCGTCAGCGATGACGTTGCAGGCGGATCCGTCAGATGCCTTGGCGAGATGGAACACGGTGCGTATGCCATCTACCTGGCCACTCGTGACGCCGTCAGCGGCGATGTCGATATCACGGAGCAGGAACACGTCGACCTGACCTGGAGCGAGGAAGTTGCGCGGCGTCTGCACGTCAATCTGGACGATGTCATTGACCGCGAGGGTGTTGGCGAATGTCAGCTTGTTCAGCAGAGCACTGACGCTGAAATTACCGAGCAGAAAGGCACCCTTACTCTCGATCTTGCGGATCCCGTTGACATATACATCAACAGTTTCCGGGTTGGCTTGGCTCAGGGTGTAGTGGTTCCCATAGAGATCGTTCGTGGACAGGAGGATCTCAGCAGTCGGAGCTGCGATCTTATAGGCCAGCGTGGCAGCTGTGGCGAGTGCGGCAGGAGATCTGGCAGAAAGTGCGTTGTCCACGTACTGGCGCGTGGTGGCCTCCATCTGCCCTTCTGGATCCGCAGGAAGGACGATTGGTCCTTCCATCGTGCCGCCCTCGAGGTTCAGGAAGCGACCGTCAGCTTCCTCCTTGCTGTAGCCGTAGCTGAGCAGGCGCATGACCGATGCGGCAGTGAGACGATGCGAGACAGTGGCACCCGCGGAGAACTGCTGGGCTACAGTGCCCTCGTTCCCGCGCTCGACCACCATGACGTCGTTGACACGGCTCGTGCACTTGCAGATCTCGATCTGGCGGGTGCGGCGGTCCTCGATTGTGACCATAAAATAATCGCCGCCGGATGGCGACGGGAACCTGGTACCCTCCCCTGACCGGACTGTCAGGGTGACAGAAGCCCCCGCGGTGTCGACGGCAAGCCTGGATGAGCAGTTGTTGGCGTAGAGCTCCGTCACGTAAGCACCCTTATCCCTATGTCATCCCGCTTGGTCTGCCCGTCACTGGTACGGACGATCAGCGACACGACGTAATTCTGTCCAGGCCGGCCGCCGCCTACGAATAGCACCATTTGCTTGTTCGTGATATCCGCGTAACCCGCGTTGATTGTCAGTGGCACGTCAGCGGTATAGGGCGAGATCCCGATCTGGTTATCAGCCAGCGTCTCGGTCTCCTCCAGCCAGCAGGTATAGTCGATCTTGAGCCTGCGCCGCTCCTCTGTCGTCTTCTGGAAGGTTTTGACAATCCGGCTCATAGACCGCTCCCTACGACTTCTTTGCGCACTTCACGCTGGATTACCACGAGTGTGTTCTCGTGAGCTATAACCAGATCTGCTGGGTAGTTAAAGCTGTCCATGTGGTCAGGGCCCATAATGACCGGAGGGAACGCCTCAAACGTGTCGATGTAGACCGGCCAGACCGGCTCGTTGATGCCAGGTCCGTCGATTTCATCCCCGTTGATATCCGTCGTGTTCATGCCAGACGGCAGAGCTGGGTCGTACTTTGGCCAGTTGTCGAAGATGTCACTCATAGCCGGAACCACCCCCTCTGCTGCGTCCAGTCAGGCGTGACCGGGATATCGAGGCCATTCGGGGCGAAAGGCAGGTCGTAGGCGTCGGTGATGTGCAGGATGGGGACGGCGTTCACCTCGAGCGCGGGCTGCGAGATTATAACGAACTGGGTGATCGCAGGACCGGCCGGCACCTCTTCAAAAACGACCACACCCGTTTGCATATACCCCTGCGACGTAACGTTAGCGCCAACGACCGCCTGCGACTTCGCAATGAAGGTAGCCACGCCTCGAGCAGTAATGTCAGACAGAGCATCATCAGCCGCGTTAAAATCCGCTGGACCACCGTAGGCCATGAGGAACAGCGGTGTCGTGTTCCAGTTGAGCGCTGCTGTCGCGAATTTAAATCTGGCAAAGTCGTAGATCCTGTTCAAATCCACCCCCCACCACGCGGGAAGCGACCCCGGTTGACGTTGTATGTGAAGCCCCGGGCAATCTCCTGCTTGCGGAAGGCCATGTTGCCACGGAACTTCCGACCATAGAACAGCGCCTGCGCCGTGTTGGTCCATGGCTTGGCTGGCAGGGCGAAGAGCTTCGCGATCGTGCCGTTAAGCCAGTCGTCAAAGTACATGTCCCACATCCATTCGGGTACGCCCCACTCGTCGTAGTCCTCGCACTCGAGGCACTCCTTCGAGACGCTGAGCGCCATGACGATCTTGAACGGGAACACCAGCCCGTCTGGCCCCGGCAAGCCAGTGAACGAGATGTAGTTTGGCTGGAAGATCGAGAAGGTGAAGATCCCCGGTGGCACGGTGTCCGTCTGGAATGGCTGGAAGAGCACGTCGCCGTCCGGGAACTGTAGTTCAGGGACAAGAACCCCGAACGACGACTGCACGATGCCCTCAGCGCTGTTATGCACCGGGACATTGTTGTGTGTTGCCTCCATGACACGTACCAGGACCGCCGTCGATGGCGCCGCCAGGTCGTACTCATAGGTATCGGCAAGGAGCTGAACCTGGTCCGCGTACTTCCAGGCGCTCGTGCGGCGCAGGAACTCATCGATCGTGTTGAAGATCATGATCTTGAGCATATCGTCGGTCGCCCCGGGCACGGAGACCCGGAGAGTTTGCAGAAGACGATCTGTTGGCGCACAAGTCATGTCAGCTCGCAATCGTTAACATCTGGGCGATAAACTTCTGGGTGAAGGCGGCAGCGCGGCTGTCCGTCGTCGCCTCGTCATCCCGCAACTGCATCTTGCCCACGATGTAGTAGACCAGCGAGTTGCGGTACATGGGATCCATCACGACTGGCGCACTGAGTGAAGCGGCCAGATGGTACCCGGGAATGAAACTTGAACTGATGAACAGGTCAGCACGAAGCCGCCTTGCCTCCAGCAGACCTTCATTCAGCGCCTCTACGATGTCCAGATCTGGATACCGGTAGGGGGGAATTTGGTCCTGCAAGAGCCGGCGGCTCGCATCAATGTACTGTTGAACGGTTCCTAGTGCTTCGGCCATCATTGCTCCTTATGCGGCTGAGAAGGGGGCGGTTATTCCGAGAATAACCGCCCTCAATCAGCTTAGCCAGGAGTTACGATTGCCTGGGCAAGAGCCGTGCCGTCCAAGACCTTGGATCCGTAGACCTGGAGGCCGCGGAGCAGCTGTCCAAAAGTCATCTCGGAGCGCATTGTCTCGACCTTGTTGATCTGCGAGGCGAAGGACAGCGCGTGCTGTGTGCCTGCGTAGACCACCCACTCGTTTGCAGCGAGGCCAGCGGCCACACCCTTCGGCAGGAGGTTGGAGACGTAGATCGTGAAGCGGTCGACCATACCCAGTCGGCCGTTGCGGAGGATCGAGACGCCGTCGCCCGTGAGCGCTGCATCGCGAAGTTCCGACATCTTGATCTGGGCGGCAAGCCAAGCCGGAATAACGACCCAACGGCCCTGTTCCGGAATGTTCTGCTCGTCCAGCGTCTGACCCAGACGCACGAGGAGGTCCACGATCTCGACCTTGCCAGCGATGGCGGTCGGGTTGCGGGACACCACCTGGACCGGCGTGCCGGTAACACCCAGATTGATGTTCGCAGAAATGGCACCGGCAGCGATACCGCGGTTGGCGGCGGCAGCTGTGCCAAGCAGACCGAGCAGGACTTCACGATCGACAACGATCTTGAACTGCTGAGCCGCATCGTCGGACCACATGTTCATCATGTTGAGATCGGACTGGATCTCCATGACGTCGTCAAGGATCAGGTTGAAATACTTGCCCTTGTCGATGTCCATCGAGATGATGTTGGACGCAGGGCGTTCAACCTCGAGCAGACCATCGGCACGGTAGTCCTTGATCGTGATGGTCGGCTTGGTCCGGATAATGACCTTGTCGCCCTTGTTCTTGATTTCGCCTTCATAGTCCGTGTTGCTGATGGCAGCAAGGACAGTCGAGGCGTAGAACTTCTCGATCAGTTTGGTTGACCAGATTACCGGGATGAAAGTCCCGGTATAGGCCGGATTTGGAGTGGCACTACCCGTTGGGTAAATGGGAGGTGTGGTGCCGGCACCTGCGACTGGAAATGGCATAGCGATCCTCGTGAGCTAAAAGCCGTTACTGGATACGCCCCTCGCTTTGTGCTGCAAAGATATCTCGCTCGATAAGATCCACGTCAGCTTCCCGACCCTTGTACTTACCCTGCAATTTATCGTGGTAGAACTTCGCGATATCGGCGTGGGTGTAGACGGGTTTGTCTGGCGTGATTGGCTCAGGTCCAGATCTGGCTCTCCCGGGTGCCGCGAAGTCTTCGAGGGAGGGTCGACCGCTGCCGTTATTCTGGGGCGCTCCGGGTACCTGGCCTGAAGGGGTTTGCGGGAGGCCGGGAGCCTCAGCTAAAAATCCCTTGAAGAACGATAGCACTCGATTTGTTTCGTGTCTAGCGAACGCATCCTTCAACATCTGATGCCGAACCGTGCCGGAAAATGGATCTGGCACAGACAGCCAGTCGTGGAACTCCTGCCAGCGGTTGATATCGCGCCAGTTAGGCACGTCAGCCGTCAGGCGGGCATACATATTCTGCTGGAGATCCTGCTGCACGACCTTGCTCGTACCCTCGACGCGGCCCTCGAGCTGGTTGAGGCGCGCCTGCAACGCGGAAAGCTCCGGCGCCAGCTCGTCGCGCGAGCGCTTGCCCACGACGTTGAGCAGATCCGGCCCAAAATCCTGTTCCTCTTCCGCCGTAACCAAACGAGCTGGCGGCGTCGGTGCAGCTGGCTCACCTGGAGGCGTGGTGCCGCTCGCGCTCATGAGCGCGATCATGCGCTCCATCTCCTCGAGGCGTGACACCAACTGGCCGTTGGTCTTGTTCGTGGCATCGAGGCGACCGCGCAGCGAGTTGTACCGCTGTTCCCAGGTCTGACCTGTGTCCTCCGGTGCAGCCGCAGCCGCAGGAGCGGGAGCAGGGGGAGCAGCCGGTACCTTCGGCGCGCCTGGAGGCTGGATCAGACCGTCGTTGTTGGTCGGGTTCGTCGGCTGTAGATCCTGCGCTGGCAGCTCACCGCCAGCTGGCTCGCCTGGCTCACCAGCTGGTGGGTTGATGAGTGCCTCGACCGCGGCAACCTGATCTTGCAGCTGCTTCGGCATAGGGTTTGCGTGGATCTTTTCCATCTCTGCTTTTGTTGGTGCTTTAGCCATTTACGTTCCTTTTACCCGCCTTGATTTGCTGCTCGATCTTCTCATAGCGCTTGGGCGCTTCGTAGAGAACACCTGTGATCTCGTTGAACATGTACGCCATGCCCTGCGCCTTCGCCAGCATCGTGGGGTCAACCACCAGCATCTGGTTGGTCTGAGCTTGCGCCGCCTCCCCCAGTGCGAGGACGAACTCTTCCCAGTATGCTGCTTCCGTCATTCTCAGGCGCATAGCCGCCTGCACCACACGGTCGTAATTGACTGCCATTACTTGCCCTTCTGGATGTTCTGGATGATGTTCGGATCCGGAACGTCGGGCTGTGTGGGCAGCGCCTTCGCGTAATCGTTAATCGTCATCTGTGTCTTTGCCAAGTCCTTCAGGCCACCGCGTGTCGGCAGAAGTCTGGATTTCTTCAACGTCATTTGATCCTCCGTGACTTGGTCTCGGTGGGCTTCCAGCCGTCCGGCGGCGAGCCCTTCCCCAAGATCTGCACGTCCTTGAGCGTAGAGGGGTGCAGGGTTGCCCCGTAGGAAACGTTCATATCGTTCGGGTAATCGCCCTTCTTGTAAGAGCGGGAGGATGATCCGCTCTCCGTCGAGAACTTGGTGTCGGACGTAGCTGGAGAGGCGGTGCCCTTGTTACCAAGAGACCGGCCTTTCTGGTACGAAAGCCGGGACACTCCTTGCCCCGACGATGACGACACCTTTGCTCGAGGAGAACGGGCCATCTTACTTCTTCGCGTACCCGCCACCGGTATTGGTGACACTCGAGACGCCAGGCTTCTGCTGCTTCACCGGGGTGAACTTCTGCATTTTGCCCGATGGGCCTGCCTGGATCTTCATCTTGCCGGCCGATTTGGACGACGACTTTTTACCTGCCATGGAAATTCTCCTTGGTTGCTTGCTTCGTTAATTCTCACCACGCAACCGCGACCTGCGCAACCATTTAGCTTTTTTACGGTCTGTGGTAAGTGCTTCATCCATACGAGTAGCCCCGGCTTTTATGCTCATAACCCCTGGCATGGACGTGTTATCAGTCGGTTCAGTCTTGGCGTACCCATCGCGGTCATCCTTCTGCGGACGATTATAGTAATCCACATGAGTGCTCTGACGCTTGCTTTTCAGATCCATCAGGCGGGCCCCGCTGCTGGGTTAATTCCAGTCCCTTGTCCGGCCCCCGCTGTGGGCCCGACGACGTTGGTTTGTGGCCCCTGTGGCGCCGATGGTGCACCGCCACCCCCGCCCGGGGGCTGGGAACCTGGAGGAGGAGACCCGGGTGGGGGTGGACCTCCGGGCGCACCCTCCATGGCTTTGATCTCCTCATCAGGCGGAACAATGTTCTCACCCTCGAGGCCGATGCCATTGGAGACAGCCCGTAGCACGTTGGCCCTGCCGCGGACACCCATGATCTGGGTATCGACGGGGTTGCCCGTGATCTGGAGGAACTCAAGCTGCCGCTGGCGCTGTGTCTCGCGCTGCATGGCGACATTGACGCCCAGAACCACGATGCTCTCGTCCCCACGGAGCATCCCGGTATCGTCGGTGAGCATCACCAGATCGTAGAGTTCAGACACGGCCTGCTCGATCACATCGTTATCGATGTTGGCGGCCACTGTTTGTAGGATTTTGGCGGCGTTGCCCATGAGCATGGCAAGGCCCGAAGCCGTGCGACCGGCACCACCCATGCGATCGGAGCCGGTGATGTATCGCGGAATAGCAGACAGCTCGTCGGCCATCTGCGTAAACTTTTCGTAGACGGTCAGCAGCTCTTGCGCGTGGCTGTCCGGCGAGAAAAAGTCGACGGGCTTCTGGTTGGTGTTGGCAGAAAGTGGGTCGTTCGTAACGTGCCACCTTTTCCATGGGTATAGCTCATCTCCATCTTCGTTGTCTGCAACCCGATCGTCATTGACGACCACCTGCGGCCCGGACGAGATCGACATGTTGTTGATCAGCGAGCGGAGTGCCGCGTTGGAGGCGTCCTGGACGTCCTGAAGAATATCCGGCAAGGCATTGCCGACGACTGTCCCCGGCACCTTCTCGAACGAGGTGACGTAGTATGGCGCGCGCTTGCGGATGGAGGGGGAAAGCTGGACTTTGATGATGTAGCGCCCGATCTTGAACACGTCCACGAAGTAGTCGCGCATCGGATCCGGTATCTGTTCGGAAGCCCTGGTCGAGGAGCATGATCCCCTGCACGTAGCCGTGGAACTCGATCATGTCGATCAGCCCCGACTGGTTCATGCGAGGATCCTCGCGGCTCTCCATGTTCGCCCGCGGGGTGTCCGATGTCGAGGCGTTAACCTCGACATACCCTGACTGGCCGTACCACCTGAGCACTTCGAGAATGGCCGCCTCGTTGTACCCTGGCAGGCCAAGCAGCTGATTGAGATCAGCGCGCGTCACGCGGGTCCGCTCGACCACGGACGCATCAGCGATGTTGGACACCCCGGGGGTCCACCACACATCAAACGGTGATATGCGGTTCCAGAACATCTTGGGTGTGTCTTTCGACACGGCCCGTCCGTTCACCCACGTCACCTGGGGCACAACTCGCACTGTCGGCCCCTTGATGCAGGCGAACGGAAACAGCGGTAGATCTACGAGGAATTGGGCGAGGGCTTCATAGAACCCGCCCTCCGTGAGGATGTCATCGAGCTTGGAGAAGGCGGCTTCGGCCTCGACGCGGGCCTTCTTGATCGCCGCCCGTTTTGCGGCTGCGAACAGCGCAGCGAACCGGTCTTTCACCGCCGTCTGGTCGGGAGCCTGACCACCGCGCTGGGCGTTCCCGGCTTCTGCCATGACCAGCTGTGACACAGAGGCCATCATGTCGTCGGGCAGCGTCGGATCCGGAGTGGCGTGGAGACCCCACGGCTTCTCCTCGTTGAGGTAGACGTCGCGCAGCAGGCTGGTAGCGCCCCGGCACTTGGTGGCGATAAGCCGCGCGTAGATCTCGGAGCCACCGAACTTGCGGATCTCTGCGAGCTTGCTGCTGTCGTACTCGCCGCGGAACACGCGCATGGCTGCAACGAGCCGGTCGGACCAGCCGTTGGATCCGTCACGATGGCGAACCATCTGGCTGAGCTGGTTGTCAACGAAGGCTGCGAGGGAGGAGGTGAGCTGGGTATTGGTGTTGGCGGCATCTTCGGCAGCTGCCCGGGCGCGATCGGCGTCGTATTCTTGCTGATTGAGCTCGTCAGGTGTAACAATTCGCAAGACAGCCACGGCACATCCTCATCTGGTTTGCACAGAAATACACTGAAAAAGGCGAGTAACGCAATGACCGATAACACACCATCAGAAATTTTTGCAGTCGACCTGGCGGCACTTGCCCGTGAGATTGCCATGGATATCTTCGAAATGAAAGATATCCTTCTCGTCCACAAGCTGGATGACGATCAGTGGGAGGAGATCTCGCGCAACGTCAAGTTCCAGCAGATGCTCACCCAGATGGCGGCAGAGTGGAACTCAGCCCTCAACACCCGGGAGCGGATCCGCATCAAAGCCGCCACTGGTCTCGAGGCCGTTCTTGAGAATTATATCCGCGAGATACGCGACAGTGCGATCCCGCTTGGCCAGCGCGTCGAGGCTGGTAAGTTTCTCGCGAGAATAGGCGAAATCGATACCTCGCAGATAATTGGCGGCGCAGGAGGCGGGGGTTTCACGATCACCATGAACATCGGTACGACCCACAAAGTTATCGAAGCGCAGGCGAACCTCGTCGCAATAGAGGATGCAGTAACGATCGACGGTTGAGATCACGTCCATCCGGCAGAACTGACCCTGCGCTCCCGCGGTTGCTCCACCCGGGGGCGTATTCTTTTGGCGATCATCTGCACCATGCCCGAGTTGTAACTCAGGCAGACGTACTGGAGGCAGTCGGCCAGATCTGACCACGGGTGCTTCTTCTCGGGCAGGGGCTTGGCATCGCCTGCCTTTGTCTTTCCATATCGATAAGCGCCGTTAAGAGCGCGTACCAGCATCGGGCATCTTCCTCTGTCGATGACAAGCGCGGGTCCACCGTCTCGTTGCTGGAAAAACATTGCCTCCACCGCTCCAAGTCGCGGGTCGATGTTATTAGTCGGAGCAGGAAAAGCAGGTACTCCGAGACGTCGGAGGACGTCAAAAGAGTTCTCCTCCAGCATGTTGCCCTTACTAATTCCGGATGGGTCGCCAACAGCGGCAAACATTTTTCCCAGATACCGCTCCTGGTAAAGGTTGGGCTTGAGGGCGGTGACGACGTGCGTCTCGAGGCCGATATCTTCTGCAACGATCTCCTCCAGGATAAGCAGCCTGCCGGTATGATCCGGCTGGCAGATGAGGGTGCATGGGGCACGACCGAAATCCTGCCCCAGGATCAGGGGCATACCACTGACGGGCTCGAGCTCATCAACAGTATGAAATGCTCGCTTGAAGGACTTGCGAAATACTGCGGTACCGCTGGGATCTTCCCCATATTCACTGAGAACGTACCTCTGAACCCACGCGGTATTTGGATTGCTTGCGAGACGCTCGTAGTACCCGGCGGGCAGGTTCTCGATGTTCTCGGCTTCGGGAGACAGGCCAGAGGGCTGGTGGAACATGCGCCAGTCATGAGGCATTTCCTCCTCAAAGAGTTTCCACCAGTCGGAGCCAATGACGGGACAGTTCGTGTCAGCGATGATGCCATGCCAGGTCGGTCCTCCATCCTTCTTCGACGGGAAGCGTCCGCAGCGGCCGGCGATCGCAGAGATGAAATCCGGCGACAGCTCGATACACTCGTTGACGAAACAGCCGGTAATCTGCATGGACAGAAGCCGCCGCTGATCCTTCTCTTCCTCGAGCGGGATCAGGTAGATCTCGCAGATCACATCGTTGAAATCGAGGGTGATCAGCTGGTCGGAAACCTTGTAGGTGGCAATCTCGCGGAACCATGTGAGCAGATCCCCGAGCACCGTCATCTTCAGCTGTGACAGCGAGGTGCGGCAGATGACCCAGCGCGTGCGGCGCTTGCCACTGGCGTCCGGCGCCTGCTCGATCGCCCGCTTCAGGATCTCCATGATCATCGCGGTGGTCTTGCCGGATCCGACAGGCCCCATGACGACGCGCATGAACGCGTCCGACAGGTGAAACATCGCGCAGGTCGGTGGGGCGGTGTAAAATACACTCATGGGTCTGGGGTGTAGCTCACGATGTTCTGGCGCACCAGCTCTGCCTTCAGCAGACGGGCAACCTCTTCCTCGAGCGCCGCTACGCGCCTGGCCAGACTGTCGACGTCATGGCCCTGCTTGAACTCGATCTCAGGTGCGTCCTCGAGTGGCTCGTCCGGCTTTTCCATCATGCCTCAGTTGGTATGAACAAACGTTTAAATTGCTCGTTTGGCCAAACTTCAATTTTGGTTTCAGTTGGACGATCATTATGGAGCATGGCCTGGAGCACCACGAAGTCGCCCTTGCGGCAGATGACGACGGTGTTGTCCGTGCCTGCGACGGGAACACGCAGGCACGGACCTGCGGGCAGTCCCCGCACCGCATCTTCCTCGCCTGCGTAGCCTGCCCAGTTCGGATCAACGAACGCGGGCTGGCCACCGAGGAAACCCGGATACTGGTACGCCTCAAGCACACGGATGCGCGAGGTGAACTGCATGTCCGAGAGTTTCTCAGGCGGGATCAGCTCCCCGTCCAGCCCAGCTTTCGTGAAGCCGGTACTGTCCGGGGCTTGTCCTGTATCCGGTACACCGGTGACGGCGTTGCGCGCAAGCCGGTTCTGCTCGGCGTTCAGGGCCATCTCGTTGCGTGCCGGGGTAAATTCTCCCCCGTGGCGCGAAGCCAGATCGTTGATCATCTGCGTGTAGCTGCCCTGCCCCTGCGCAACGGGAAACGCACCCGGAGCTGCCCCGGCCTGTAGCTGGGGATCACGGATATCCAGTGGCTCGTCGGACATGATCATCCCCGGAAGAGGCGGCTCATCGGCGAGCGCGATCTGTGCGTCATGGTCCACATCCAACGTTATCGTCGGGCTTTCCGGGGTCTCGTCAGTCTCGACCCCGTCGCCCTCCGGGACGATCGCCTCGAGCAGCGGGCCCGCGCCTAATGGAAATTCCTGTGTTGCAGTGTCCGGCCCGATCGGCGGGAGGCCTGTCGCCTCGTCCACGCCTGCGGTGAAGGTGTCCCGTGCTACGCTACGGGACAACCCTTCACCTGTGCCAGATGTCAAATTATCAAAACTTGTTGTCGGTCGCTTTTTGCTCGCCATCAGCGGGTGCTCACTTTCACGGTCTTGGTGATCGGGTTCAAATTCGCGCCGACGAAACCTGCGTCCTGCGGAATGTCGGCAGAGACATCAGCCACAGCCAAGGGCTGGGTAACACCCGGGTTGGAACGTCCAGCCGCACGCAAAGCCTTCAGATCCTCGCTCGATGAGCGGAGCACACTGATCTCCAGCGCGTTGAGGTAGAAGTCCAGTGCCCTGCGGACGTGTTCCTGCACGGAGATCCCGTCGTAGTCCCTCGCATCCTGAAGACGCTGGAACTGCATCGGGGTGATCCGCATCGGGAGGGGGCGCAGCGGTGCCTGTGTCGGCTCAGATCCTGCGAACGGTGTTTTTGACATTCCTGCTCTCGGTTGTTGGGGTCGGACGCTAGCGTGAAAACAAAGCTAATGCGTTACCCTGCGGTTTGCAACAGGGAATTTTTGAAATGTCGTAAAGGGGTAACGTGAAGTATTACTGACTTGTTTTTTAAGTTCTATGTGGGGAAGGGCTAAAAAAGCGGGGGTGGGGTGGCAGGGCGTTGGGCAGGTACCGGGTGGGGTGCCGGGTTATTCGGAGAATACCGTGCGTTATCTTCTGGCGGTGCTTAGTAGAGAATGACAACTTAACCTAGTGAAACGGAGATACGATCATGACTTCCAAGAATAAGACTGCCGAGACTGCCGCTATACTTGAGACAACTGTCGCTAACACTGAGGCGCTCAACAATCGCCTCGCTGTCCAGACCGAGGCGCTCACATCGTTCGCCGCATCTGGCCGCCTCGCAGCCGAGGGCGCACTGTCCCATAGTGCGATGTGCTTCGACTTCCAGCGGTATTGCTCCGAGGGTGTGTTCTCTCAGGAGGACGCGGGCAAGGTTTACGCAAGCTATGCGGCTGCGTACAACGAGCGCCTCGCTCTCAATCCGCGCGCTGGTATCGAGATGATCACTGACCAAAAGGTCGGGCGCTCAATCCTCGCAACCTACGGTCATCCTGCCGTCGCCGCGCAAGGTCCGGAGCTTTACGATCGCATCCGCGTCCTGCGGAACGAGATCAAAGCCGAGGAACGCGCTCCGGGCTCGCCCACGTCTCACTTCGCCCGCATCAATCGGGTGATTGCTGGACTGGCCGCGAAAGTGGTCGACGCGAAGACTGTCACGATCTCCGACGCGCAAATCATCGAGGCGTTGTCGAAAGAGGCGCCCAAGGACAAGGGCCTGCTCGAGCAGTTCAAGCCGCTGGCTGACCTTGCGATGAAGCTGGCCAAGACGAACCGCTTCGATGGGCTTAGCCCGATTGCCGAGCAGCTGGTTCATATGATGGGCGAGATTGCCGCCGGACGTGGCGTGGTTAATGCCGACATCGCCGAGCTCATGAAGGGTGCGCCCACGATCTCGCAGACTGTGCAGTAACGCACGCTACTAACGAAGAACCTCGCTAGCCTAGGCTAGCGAGGTTTCTTTGTGCGTTTTGCCTATCAACATTAGTGTACGGAGCAACATTTAACCCCGCGGACCATTACGCCCATTGAAATCATTGGGCTTTTTAACGGCAGGGGACCATTGTGGCCATTAAGTGGACCATTATCGACACATGGCCTTCCCTTATCTGGCTAGCCAGATAAGGGAATATCATGGATTTTGCAAGGATAAAATGATTAATGGTCCTAATGGTCCTGCAAAAAAAGCATAAGATAATATACCCTTTCGTGACGCCACGTGTGACACGTGAGACCCCACAATTATTCCATTCTCTGCCGTTTAAGAAACGGACCATTAACGAGGACCATTGTTATTCGCCGAATAACTTCAACCACTTAGCTCTAAATTAATGGTCCTTTCGCCAGTGACCATTAAGCCCATAAGGACTAATAACGATGAATAAGAGCCGCTTGACACATGATAACAACGTTCGCGACCACGATCTGCGAGCCTCTGCGCAGCTTAAATTAACGCAAGCAATCACGTTAATTAACAGCGCAACGCACGAACTGTCGCTTAGCGGCTGGCTTTTGACTGCCGATGTGGACGTAGTCAAGCGCCGCTTGCAGACTTTGAATGACCAATTAGGCTTCAACCTGCGCCAGATCGGCCTGATGGTTGACAAGTTTAACGAGAGGAACTGACTATTATGACCAAGAAAAACACTTGCCGGGTTAACCGCGGGCTTATGCGCGCGCAGCGCAACTCACATGCGTTGACCGTTGATCTGCCGATCGAGAGGCTTGCGCGTGTGCAAATCTCGCACTCGGCACCGTACTTCCCGGGGGCTTATGGTCGGATCCTGGAGGTCGCGTATCAACATGGCGGCAAGGTGCTGCGCGTCATGCTGGAGAAGAACCGGAACATCACGCGCGTGCCGTTGACCGACTGCAACGTCATCAAAGGCGTGAGCTGGTCCTAGGGTATTGACGCCTCTTTATTCCGCGAATAACGTAACACATCGCAACACTGAAGGAGGCAGCCGTGAACCAGGCGGACAGGGTCAAGCACGCCAATCAATCAGCACACTGGATTGTTCAGACCGTCAACGATATCGATCGTGAGGGTGGGCGCATATTCGGAGTGCTCAAGTACAACACTATTCGCACCTCACTCCAGCACTCGCAGCTCGAGGATGAGGAATTGGCTGAGGTGTTCGAGACAGAGCCGACAGTCATAGGGTTGATCCGTTGGCGCATCGGCTACGGCCGGACGTGAGGTTATTCCACGAATAACAGAGGGAGGTGCGACATGCTCTAATTGCAGATCCCACCGCTGAGCATAATTCTAGCCGGTTATGTGAACTCAGCGGTGTGGTAAGTAATTGAGGGACTTGAGCCATGACAATCATATTCATCTGGGCCGCCGCTGCGCTGGCACTGTTCGCACTGGGGTGGGCGGCAAGCTTTGCCGGCCGTAACATCCGATGAGGGTTGACGGATATATGACACTCACTGCGGTCTCCAATGGTGTGCCGATGTTCGAGCGCAGCGTTGCCGTCTACCACCAGCGAGGCACGAAGACGCAGTCAGTGGTCAAATGGCAGGGCACCTACAAGTGGAAGCGGATCCACGACTGGCAACTGGGACTTATCGAGTGCTCTGCCTATCAACACC
>Ga0193752_1001488_pt1 | contig 19377 bp, 16 predicted proteins | sample H1c1metaG_FD_144924 | JGI IMG/M metagenome (GOLD analysis project Ga0193752, IMG submission 144924) | Soil microbial communities from a riparian zone of the East river system, Colorado, United States - H1c1 | ecosystem: Environmental > Terrestrial > Soil > Riparian zone | place: USA: East River...
CTGTCTGCGCCCCAGCTTTCCAAAATTCGAGAACATCGCCTTACCAGCTCCATTGAGTAAGTAGCCGTGCCGTATTGTAGGCAAGACTCGTGAGGGAGGCGGTGTCCTCAATGGAGAAATCTGGTGATACGCGCTCTAAGAAGAGGTACCTCATTGTGGCGACGTCACCATGCAGGCCGGCAATAGCTTTGGCAGTCACCCCACGGCGCACGATCTTCGCGCCCCACCATTGCGATACTTATTCCGTTGCGATCGAGGCACAATCATTGCGTAATGATGCTACGTATGACTGTGCCATTGGTGATGGATAGGAGCGACCCACGCGAAGGAATAAGATTGAAGCCATCCTGATGGATCGCCGAGTTACACCGTTGCCCAATCGCGCGTTCATTGGGGATCGGGTTAGCATCATCACGTTGGACCGAGCGGTTTCAACCATCGAGCAATGGCCGGCATGGCAACCGCCGGCCGGCATGCCTCTTGTATTCAGAGCGCGCCGTCTCGGCTTCAAGCCCGTATCCGGCGTTTACGGCCCGCACTTGATGCTGCGCTGACCGAGGCTTCCGCGCAGAAGGGTTACCGCTAATTCTATTACGAGGGCAGGCCCGGACTTATTGTCCACCGCCTGGCCGGCATTAGGTCAGATTGGGGGCAAGTAATCGCCAAAGGCTTATCATGGGTTAATTTCCCGCATGACAAATCTCTTTACTGATCTTCTGGAGCAAAGTTGGGCGGCAAAGGGGGGCGGCATGGGAACACGGGTAGCAACCATCATCATCGAACCTCGGTTGCTTATACGCGAAGCGCTCGAATCGCTGATGGCAAATCATTCCTATCGCGTCGTTTGCGCTGTCGGGTCGACGGCGGACATCGGCAGCCCGTCGATCGTTGCCGATGGACCCAAGCTCGTAATTTTGGGCGGGCAATCCTCCGGTAGTGCGGTCACTGAGGCTCTTGGCATTCGCAAGCTGTGGTCCGATAGCAAGATCATCTTGCTGTTCGAATTTGCTTCCCTCGCCGATTTTCAGAAGCTGCTGACATCGGAAATCGATGGTTGTGTCCCGTTGTTCGTTGCTCCAGACACGCTGATCAGCACGCTGGACCTGATCATGATCAGAGATATCCGCGTCATGGTCGTGCCCAATACGAAGGGACTCTCGATCCGAGCCACACAGGCAGAAGAATTACCTCAGCCAAAGATCAAGATGGGCAATCACCAGTCATGCGACATCGAGCATGAAGCGATATCAATTACCATACCCGCCGTGCAGCCCACTCAGCACGCGGTGAACGGCACCGGCACAGCAGATCTAAACGCAAGCAATCACGACACGCAGTGTGTGGCCCCGCTGCGAAATCTCCCCAAAATGTCGGGGCGTGAGGCCCAGATCCTCGACGGTCTCGTGAAAGGGCAGGCCAACAAGGTGATCGCGCGCAGATGCGACATGACCGAGGCGACGGTCAAGGTCCACATGAAATCGATCATGCGGAAGATCCGGGTAGCAAACCGTACACAGGTGGCCATTTGGGCGCTGGAGAACGGTTATCCTGCCGGCGAAATTGAGGGCCGCGTGCACAACGCTACTTCCATCATGTGAGCCTGCTTTTGGCTCGGCTGCATCCCATCTAAGACGCGAAGTGGTGGCTTGTCGGCGTTCCAGGTGCCCTGCTGCAGCTGGCTGACTCGGAGTAGGCCGCTGCGCGCTTGCTCCTCAATATTACAGGGCGACGTATGCGGTTGCTGATCTCGCAGTCGAGTCCCCGCCGCTGCGTTCAGAATCCCATACTCCCGGGCTGAACAAGTGCGCTTCCTTTGCGCAGCGCAGCCTCGTTGGCATGCCTGACGCTGGGAGACCCAACGATTGGGCTACTCCGTCTTGGCGCTTGAGGGCGCCACCGTCCGCCGTAACGTGACCAGTGGAAGCGGTGCAACCATCGCGGCCGGAATAATCGGCGAGAAGTGCCTTTAGCTCTTAGTTCGAGCGGTTGACGGCCTATGCCAAACGTCGAAGCACCCGTGGCCCACACATTTTCGCCGCCCGATGGCGGGGCGTTGCGGCTTCGGGGGACAGCGCGCAGCGGGGCACTGGCGGCGCAAGGGATCAGACGGCGCCGACTTCTCGCCGCGGGGCCTTTTGTGGGCGACCTCGTAGCTGGCGCCGTTGCCATCGTTGTAGCCGTCCTGATCGTGAATGTGGCAAGCCCCGATGGTCAAATCGGCCTTGCCGATTGGCTGCGGAGGGAGATGCCCGCGACTCTGCTGATGCTGATCGGGATGTGCTGTCTGCTGGGCCTCTATCGATCGAGCACCAAAAGTTTGATGGAGCGCTTCCGCCTGCGGGCGACGGCGACGATGCTGTTCGTGTTCGCGGGAATGCTGATGTGGGCTCGTGAGGGACCGTCGGTCGGGCTGGCGATCATGCCACTTGTTGGCACGATCGCACTTGTGCTGGGCTCGTGGGTCGAGCACCTGATCAACGCGCGGCTCGGGCGATCAGGCGTATGGGGCGCACCAACCGCCATTCTTGGTACCGGCGCCAATAGCCGGACTTTCGCCCGCCTTCTGATGAGCCAACCCACTTGGGGACTGAGGCCCGTCGGATTCATCGATGATGGCGTGCGTGACTGTGGCAATGCCAACGAGGTAGCCCCCGCTCGAGACGAGGACGACCCCGTCTCCGCATTGCCTTTGCTCGGCACGATTGAAGGGTGGCGAGTGGAGAGCGCCGCCGAAGTCGTAATCGTACCAGATTGCCAAGCTCTGCCACGCGATCCGAATGCGTTGTATCGGTTGGGAGTCCGGCAAATCCTGGTGGTCAATCAACTCGGCGAACTCGCATCTTTTGGCCTGCAGATCCGCCACTTCGATCGTTTCGTCGGTTTGGAACTGGGCGGACGGCCGTGCACTCCTAGCCACGGCCTGAAGCGCGCCATCGACCTTGCAGTGGCGTTGCCGCTCGCGTTGTTCACCGGGCCGATCATCGCTTTGCTCGCCTTGGCGATCCGGATCGCGGATCCAGGTCCAGCGTTCTATGGTCAACAACGCGTCGGTCGCTACGGCAAACCGATCCAGGTGCTGAAGCTGCGCACAATGTATCGGGATGCCGAGCAACGGCTTGAGCAGGTGTTGGCGACCGACCCCGCCATGCGCGAACAGTGGCGGCGCTATTTTAAGCTACCGCGGGATCCACGGGTTCTGCCGCATATCGGTAACTTCCTGCGGCGCACCAGCCTGGATGAGTTGCCCCAGCTCTGGAATGTGATCCGCGGAGATATGAGCCTCGTGGGGCCGCGGCCATTTCCCGCTTACCACATGGATGCTTTCGATCTCGAATTTCAAGCGCTGCGGATGACCGTGCCGCCTGGTCTCACCGGCCTCTGGCAGATCTCATCGCGCAGCAACGGCGACCTCGGAGTTCAGCGCGCACAAGATTGCTTCTACATTCGCAACCGCTCCCTTTGGCTCGACCTTTATATCCTGATTGCGACACCGCCGGCGGTAGTCGGTGGTCAGGGCGCAAAGTAACGTCACGAAGCAGAGAAGTTCATGAAAGCTTCCAAGGTCTCGCATTCCGGGCGACGGACATCATGAAAATTGCCATCGCCGGCTTCGGCCACGTCGGTCTGGTCGCGAGCGCCTGCCTGACGGCAATGGATCGTAAGGCTGCTTGAGTCGAATGCAGCGCCGGAAGAGTTGGGCTTTCCGAACTCCGGTCACATGCTGATCTGCGAACCAGGTCTCGCCGATCCGGCTGGGCGTGGGATCAACAGTGAGCGGCTCACAACCGGGAAGAAGGTGCACTGCCCGGTACGATGAGAGGACTTGTCAGGCTGTCCCGATAGCCCGTGTCCTTGTCATCCGGCACCGCGTTGTCACTGGAAGCAAGCTACAGTGAAGTGCTGACCGGCCGGCCTTGAGCGCGCGGGCCAGGACGAAGCCTTTGACAGTGAGTGCAATGAGATGGCCGCGGCCGAGCATTTCGCCGGTTGACGAATCCTGTTTGCAGGCGTGCGCCGATGCGGGACCCACGAGGCGAGGCTTGGAAAATGCAATGGCGTCCGGCGCTTGGCGTTCAAGGGTCCTCCGCGCCCGGCTGTTGCTTCACAGCTCCACTGAGACATTCGGCTAATTGTGCTGCTCCCCGGCTTTGGGAAGGGCCAAGGCAGCGGGGCGGGATTTCTTGAGGCCTCCCATGGACAACAATGCGCCCGACCTTGATATGCGTGTACATGCGTACCATATAACTACCTATAGTAGAAATTTCGAGAGAGGGATTTCCCACCTTGGCGAACTTAAAGATACTAAAAAAAGGATGCTTCTGCATCGCAGCAAGACTATGTTTGCAAAGCCACTGAAGGGCCAATGCAATGGGGACGACCTTGGGAAGGGCCAATGGGGGTCGTAATGCGGCGTTTAATGGGGCCACTCGCTCCGGACGAAGCCAATGCCCTAGTTCGGAAGCTTAAGAATTTAGGTATGGACGGTGAGGAGGAACTGCAAGCCTTCTTGCCACGCATCAAAGTCAAAAAGCGCGCAAGCCGCGGTGAAGACATTGTCAGGGTTGGCAGTTCGCCTGGGTTTTCAACCGTGCTGCTGACAGGCGTGGCATGCCGGTACAAAATGATCGAAAGCGGCCGCCGGCAGATTTTTACATTTCAGTATGCCGGAGATTTTTGTGATTTTCATCGCTATGTGCTGTCAGAACTGAATGACGCAGTGGTGGCGCTGACCGACTGCTCGATCGGCGTTATTCTTCATGAGGATATCGCACGGATTACCGCGCGATATCCAAAACTCGGCGTCGCGTTGTGGCGCGATACGTTGCTTGAGGCGAGCATCTTCCGGGAAAGGCTGATGAATGTTGGCCAACGGCCTGCGCTCCCGCGCATTGCTCATCTGATTTGCGAACAGATGGCTCGGCTCGAGGCGATTGGCTCAACCAGCGCCATCATCCCACTGACTCAAGTCGACCTGGCCGATGCCGCGAGCCTTTCCGTCGTCCATATGAATCGCACGATTCAAGACCTTCGGGAGCTCGGCATTCTCTCGAAGAATAACCGTACGATTGAAGTAGTGGATAGAGACCGGCTTGTGAATATCGCCAAATTTGACGGGCGCTACCTCAAGCCGCAAGTGCTGTCACAATGGAGGCTCCCTTCCTGGACTAGAGGTTCTCTTCCTGTACTAATCGCGACGCTCGCAATCTGATACACTCAGCAGAATCTATCGAGATTCATGCGAAAGACCTGCTGGCCAATCACTTCGATTGCGTGCGCTTGCGGCAACTGCATGACGTTCGGCCTGATCGATAGGCTGCGACGCAGCCAATAGGTCGTTGAGCCAGGTTTCGCCGCGAAATTTCCGGTACTGCTCTCCACGCAGCTGATCTGCGAGGCGACCGGCCGGTAGCACGACGTCGTCATAGCTGATGACGGCATCCTTCGGCATGTTGCGTGTCAACCGGCAGCCTTCCACGAGGCCTTCCGGCAGATAGCGGCCGGCGCTCATCTCTTCCACGTTCACAGCCTCACCATAGGTCATGTACATGCCGTAGTCGTCGAGTACCTCGCCGGCTTTGAGATCGCGCTTGGCGACCGCGCAGACCTCTACCACGGGGCCACCGAGCGGCTTGACGACGGGATCGCGGAACAGGACGGCCCGCGCGATCGCGTTCGGGACTTCGAAATGCACCAGATGATAAGGAATGAAGAAGGAATAGAGCGGACCCGCGCCCATCTTGTACAGGTTGAGATAGTGCTGTTGCTTGGGATCCGGATGCTCGGCCAGACAGTAAACCTTGGTCAGCGGCGTTCCGACGACATAGTCAATCGCGCCGCCGAGCCTGCGCAGCTCTTCGATGTCGTAGAGTTCGCCGATTTTTAGAACGTCGCCGGTATATTCGATGCCCCGCGACATGCCCCTCGAGCGAACCTTGAAGCCCGTGGCATTCGCAACCGCGGACTGCTCGAAGCTGATCTTGGAGCCGTCTGCGAAGCTCGTCACCATCGTGGGATTCTGCCCCCAACGCTCGGCGAATCCTTTCTGTGTCGTCGGATTGCGATAGCGGTCCTGAAGGCCCTTCACGTTACCGAGCAGGCGTGGCGTAAGACCGAGCCCTTTGACCCAGCGGTAGAGGTTCATCTGCACGCCAGGCTCGTCGCCCTCGCAGCCAGTGAGAATCACGCCATGTTGGTCGGCATAGGTCTGCAAAATGGGGCCGATTGTCCCATCGAGTTCAGCATTCATCAGGACGACGTCCTTGCCGTGCTTGAACGCCTCAAGCACAACATGGGCACCGAATTCGACCGAGCCGGTGACGTCGACGAGCACATCGATATGCTCCGAACGCGCGAGCAGCATGGCATCCTCGGTCGCAACCGGTTGTAAGCGAATGGCAGCGTCGTCGAGCTCCTGCTGCGAATCGGCAACGACGACGTCATCATATCCGGCGTATCTGAATACGCTCACCGCCCGCTCCACCCACCGATTGGATATCGCGACCACATGCATGCCTGGCACGCTGTGCAGGATTTGGTTGGTCAGGCCCTGGCTCATGAAGCCGGCACCCACGATACCGACCCGGACGGGACGATTTTGCTCTTCACGGACCTTTAGCGCTGTATCGATGATCCACATGGCGTTGCTCCTGTGCCCCGGATTTCCTCTGATACTGGGGCATTCGTTTGCGGACTTCGTGCCGTCACGCATCCGCAAGTGAGAGGGACATCCCGCGTCTCAGTTCGCCCTCGATTTCACGAAATGCACGGAAAGCCTGATCCTTCGGTGAGATCGCCGACACCGGCAGCGGCCATTGCAGGCCCAGTTGCGGGTCGTCGTACCTCAGTCCGCCCTCGGTGTTTGGGGCGTAGAATTCGCCGACCTGGTAGCTCGTATCAGTGCCGTCGCGCAATGCCTGGTAGCCGTGCGCGAAGCGCTCCGGGACGTAGAGGGCCGTCATATTGTCGTCGTTTAGCTCGACGGCGATATGCTCGAGGTAGGTCCGGCTCTCGGGCCGGAGGTCAACGACGATGTCGACGATAGCACCCCGCGTGCATCGTACCAGTTTGGTCTCGGCCGCCGGCGGATACTGAAAGTGCATCCCACGCAACGTGCCTTTCTTCAGGTTCGAGGCAATATTGGCCTGGGCGATTATCGGCTTCAGCCCGTGCTCGCGGAATTCATTCTGGCAGAACGCACGTGCGAAAAAGCCTCGCTCGTCGTGCCTGCGTTCGAGATCGATGATGAAGGCGCCTTTGAGCTTGGTCTCGGTGAAGATCACGGTCGGTTTCCTCTCTAGTCGCTCGCCATGGCAACGTTGCGTTCCAGCCCCTGCCTGGCGTCCCGGCAGTGTCGGAGGTCCTCCGCCAGGACGCCATCGGCGATCAGCTTTTGGATGTGGCTGATGCGCTGGTAACGCGGTCCTTCAAACTCCTCCAACGTGAGGTTCGACTTCCGATAAGCGGCGTAGAGCTGCTCGGCGCCGCGCCGCGCATCGAATTGCGGCTTGAACGCGGGCAGCACGCGCGCGATCTTGTCGAAGTTGACGCGGTACGAACGCGTATCCGGGCTGGCGTCCCGAGCGATTTCAAGTCGGCAACCCGGCACCACATCCGCAACGATACTGGCGATGTCGTGGATGCGATAATTGTGCTCAGTCTGGCCGACATTGAACGCTTCATCGAATACCAGTTCCTCGGGGGCTTCGAGGGCGGCGATGAACGCACGCGAAATGTCTTCGATGTGAACGATCGGTCGCCATGGCGATCCGTCGGACTTGAGATAGATAAGACCCTTGGTGACTGCCCAGGCCAGCAGATTGTTGAGCACGATGTCGAACCGGATTCGCGGCGACACGCCATAGGCCGTCGCCGGACGCATGAAGGTCGGGCAGAATCCGTCGCCGGCCAACGAGGAAATATCGCGCTCCGACCGGACCTTGGATTCTCCGTAAGCCGTTACTGGGTTCAGCGCTCCTGCTTCGTCGAGCATGGCCTCGCCCGCCTGCCCGTAGTTGCTGCACGAGGAGGCCAGCAGGAAGCGTCTAACCCCTGCCTGCTTGGCGAGGACGGCCAGGCGGACGCTGGCGCGATGATTGATCTCGTAGGTGAGCTCCGGTCGAAAATTTCCGAGGGGATCATTCGACAGGGCGGCCAAATGGATGACGGCGTCAAGCCCTTCGAGATCTTCGCGCTCGATATCGCGAACATCTTTGCCGATATGCGGCACGTGCATGATGCTGCCGCCGGCGGCGAATGTGCAGCGCGCATAGAGATCGCTGTCGAGACCGATCACTTCATGACCAGATCTCAGCAACATGGGAACCATGACGGTTCCGATATAGCCCAAGTGTCCCGTCACCATTACACGCATTGTCATTCACCCCTGTCATGCGCCATTGCGCGCATCGGCTATTCCCACCTTGTCACTCAGTCATTGCACCGTGAGCTTTCGTGCATGGAAGGCCTCGGCGAAGCCATCGGGCGCGCGACATTCCATGCCACGCAAGCGCGCGAGGCCCATAAAGATCTCATTATCGAACCAGCCCTTCGAGCGCTGCGAGCCGAAATGGTCGTGGAGAAGCTTTGTCTTGCGTTCCATCAGCGCCTTGCTGATGGGGACGTAGACGTTCGGCTGACCAGTATCGCCGTCCCATTTCGGAATCTCGTATTCAAGGATCGCGTGGTCGCGAAAAGTATTCCAAGTCAGCTTGGATACCTCGCGATGATCCTGGTGCGCATCGTGACGCCAGTGGCACAGGATCACATCGGGCGAGGTGCGTCGTCGCAGCGCCTCGAACCAAATCTTGATGTCGACTCCCAGATAGGGGAAGAACCCATCCTTGAACGCCGCCAGATCGATGACGGCCTTGGCCGCATTTGCCAGAAACTGCTCGGCGGACGCATGCGCCTCATCGGCGCGCGGGCCGATGGCGCTGAGCACCGCCCAGTGCACATCCAAACGGACGCCGCGATCGATCCAGCCCAGGATCGTCGCACCGGCGCCGATTTCGATATCGTCGGAATGAGCACCAATGCAAAGCACGGAAAGGCGCGCGCCCGATTCCGCAAGCCCGAGATGCTTCATCCAATCTTCCTCTCCGCGTTAATCAAGGCCGCCCGGGAGGCTCCATGAAAACGCCAAGGCATGGTGCCTTTGTCGACGAGGTCCTCGAGGATCTGCTTGTCCTTCAGCGTGTCCATTGGACGCCAGAAACCTTCGTGCTTGAATGCCATGAGCTGGTCGGCTTCGATCAATCGTTGGAAAGGCGCCTCGACCAACTCGTCGCCCTCCCGCATGTAGTCGAAGATCTCAGTCCGGAAGATGAAGAAACCGCCATTGATCCAGAGATCGGCATCCTGGCTGGCGCGAATACGCTGAACCTTTCCGCTCGGCCGCATATCGACAAGATGCAGACTGAATGACGGCCGAACGGCAATGAAGCAGCCGATCTTGCCACTCGCGCGGAAGGCCGCTGTCATCTCGTCCAAATTCACGTCGCAGAGGCCGTCGCTGTAGTTGGCAAGGAACATCTCCTCACCCTTGACGTGCTCGCGGACGGCCCACAGCCGTTGGCCGATGTTGCGCCAGATCCCGGTGTCGATCATCGCGACACGCCAGTCCTGCTGCGGATCGCCGAGGATCTGGACGTTGTCGCCGAAACCTGAGACGACGCAATCAGCGTAGGTCTGCGGCTTGTAGTTCAGGAAGAATTCCTTGACGACGTTTGCCTTGTAGCCAAGGCATAAGACGAAGTCCTTGTGGCCGAACTGGCTGTAATAGTGCATCAAATGCCATAGAATCGGCTTGTCGCCGATCGGGATCATCGGCTTCGGTATGCTCTCGGACACGTCTCGGATGCGCGTACCGAGGCCACCGCAGAATAGAATTGTCTTCATGTTGGCAGCCTTTGCTTGTGTGCGTCGCGTGTCAGCATCGCCAAAGCCCGGCAGGTGCTTGTCCACGGCCACCCCGTTCCACAACGCCAGTTGTTTTATGCCCGTCTGCTCACGGGTCGGCTCGGCAGGATACTGAACGAAGCCTGTCGGTGGCGGTGCGCGGCGTCAACGAAGCGCCAAGGGTACTCCCCTTGGAACGCTGCACGCCGGTCGGACAATCGAGGAGCTTGGCGCTGCCTCCTTGGGGTTAACCCTTTTGAGGCGTCTATGACATCCAAAGCGCTGCCCGCTGCGCGTTCCGATCAGGTATTGAATGGCTCATGAGCATGCTGAAATACGATCATGAGAGGCTGCCCGATCTTCAGCTGGAGCACTCGGATTTCCGAGCGCACTACGAGAATGTGGCTGTTCGCACGCTACAGTCGATTGGGCGGCACTGGCGGTTCATCGCATCGTTCGTCGCACTGGTGCTGGCGCTGGTGTGCATCATTCTACCGTTGATGCCGCGCAAGTATTCGGCGGCGGCTCTTGTTTATCCGAATCTGTTCTCCGACGAGCAGGGAAAGGTCGTACCCCTTGCAAACGTCGACGCAGCGTCGATTGTCACCAGCGAAGCGCGTCTGATCGCCTCCGACGCGATACTGCAGGCAGTCGTAAAGCGCCTCGGGCTGGATCTGAATGCCGAGGCCGCCAGATCGCACTCGTGGGCGGCGGAAAGTCTGGATTGGCTTCGGGCCATGTTTCTTCCGGAAACTCGTAACAATTCGCCATTCGATCGCCAGGTCGCGATGTTGCGCAATCGCGTGGAGGTCATGAAAGACACACGTTCATACCTCATCTCCATTTCTTTCACGGCGCGGTCTGCTGATGACGCCGCGCGGGTCGTCAACGCCATCGCAATAGAATACCTCCGGGACAAGACCATACACCGCAAGTGGGACGCTGTGATGGCGGCCGAGGGTGAACTGGCACGGCAACTCGCGATCTACGGCGAAAAGCATCCAAAGGTTTTGCAGTCTGCAGACGGACTGGACGCCGCGCGTGCCGCCCTGAAAGCAGCCATGAGCTCAAAGGACGGCAGACAGGACGCCATCGTGACTGATGAGAGCGTCAAGCTGGCGATACCAAACCGCACACCGACGAGTCCCAAGGGAGTCGTGATCCTGGGACTGTCACTCATGCTGAGTTTGCTTGCCGGCATCGGTCTGGCGGTGTGGCGCGATCGACTCGGCTTTGAGCCGCGCCAGCTTCTGCTCCGGTTTCTGCCGCTCGACTTGCGTTTCAGTCAGCATTTCATCGCCGGCCTGGTTGGCCGCAGCCGTAGCGCGGGCTTCCTCTTCGAAACGCCGCTTTTCCGCCGCTTCCGCGCCCGCCTTGCGTCACTCGTCCAGCGCGCCTTCGAGATCTTCCACCTTCATGGCCTGCGGAGCGGGGACAGGAGCGGCAAGCCGGGGCGCCAGCAGAAAATGGTTCCCCCCGGCAAAAGCGACCAACCCGCCCGCCGCAGCGGCAATGGAACCGATGTCGTCGTTTACCGTGCTGGCGCGACCGGGACTCCAAACCCAACAACACTGTTGGGCACCAGCCACCCCCCTAAGCACCGAAGTTGATTCTGATCTGAGTCTTTGGATGGACAAGAATTGTCGAGGGCAATGCCATGGGCGGCAAGCATTTCATCGAGAGGACATCATGAACGCTTGTCGACCGGCGCGGTATGAGCGGCGGGGACTTCCCGCTCAATGTGCTGCTCGCGCGCCCTCCAGAAGCTGCTCGCAGCCCCACGTTTTGGAAAGAACGCAAATGAAAAACCTGCGCATCCTCATAGTTGGTCATGGCTGCTTTCCCGACATGGGCTCCGAAGCTGGCGTTACATGGAATTGGGCTTGGCACCTCGCCGAAAGAAATCGCGTCTGGGTCATTGCGCATGGTTTTGCCCGCCCTTTGGTGGAACAGTATATGTACGACCATCCCCGGCCCAACCTGCACTTTATCTGGGTGGGGCCGCTGGGCTGGTGGGATCCTTGGAAAAATCCCACCCCCACGAAGGCGCGAGGCCTCCGCCTTCACTACCTGTTTTGGCGGCACGCGGCTGTCGCAGCGGCGCAGCGGCTCATGGCCATGGAGTCGATCGACATTGTTCATCACGTCAGTTGGAATTCAATCAGCGCGCCGCCACTGCTCTGGCGTACCGGCAAACCCTTCGTCTGGGGTCCGATAGGGGGCGGACACATTCTGCCCTGGCGCTTTCTGACCTCCATCGGGCGCGCTGCTATGCCGGAGCTGCTTCGCAACTTGCGCGTTGGTATCATGCCGTGGACACCGGGCCTGCGCCGTACCGTCGCGCGGACCGATCTGCTACTGGCGGCAAACGGCGAGAGCGCCAGCGTGCTGCGCCGGGCAGGCGCAGCGCACATAAAGTTGCTGCCGGATATAGGCATCCCAGCGGAGCTCCTTCGGCCGCCGAGTTCCGAACGGCTGGCCAGCCCTACGTTGATCGTCCTGTGGGCGGGCCGACTTTTGCGCTTTAAGGGTTTGGCGATTTTTCTGAGAGTAGCAAAAGCCGTCCGAACGCAGGATGTCCGTTTTCTGGTCGCTGGGTGGGGTCGCCATCAGTGGGTGGAGCGGTACGCGCGACGACTCGGCCTGAACGATCGGGTGGTGTTCCTGGGACGGTTGCCGTGGCAGGAATTGCAGCAGCGCTTCGCCGAAGTGGATCTGTTCGTGTTTACCAGCCTGAGAGACACGTTCGGGACGGTGAATTTCGAAGCCCTGGCGAAGGGCTGTCCGGTAATGTGCCTGAATCACCAAGGCGTGGGGAGCCACCTGCCGGACACCGTGGCCATCAAGGTGCCGGCGACAACACCGCAAGCGGTCGTCCAAACGATGGCAAGCCACATCGACTCGCTTGCCTCCGATCGAGCGCGGCTTCGGCGAATGTCTCAGGCCGGCTACAGCTTCGCGACAACGCAACAATGGAAAGACCGGGCCCTGCTGATGGAACAACTTTACCGGCAAGTGCTGGCACGACGTAGCGTGAACCAGACTTCTTCGTGATCGTCTTCCCGAGCGACAGAGACTATCGAGGGTATTTCCATGGGCGCCAAACTTCTTATCGAGAGGGCATCATGGACGCTCGTCGATCAGGGCGTGGTGAGTGCCGGCAATTTCCTGCTGAATGTGCTGCTCGCGCGCACGCTCAGCGAATCGGATTACGGCAAATTTGTGCTTTTCCTCGGCGCCATCTTCGCTCTGCGGGCGTTCGATTACTCGCTCATCTCCTATCCGTTGTCGGTGCGCCTGTGCGACGCGAGCGATGAGGAGCGTGCGGGGCTGCTCGGGAACACGATCCTTCTCACCGCGGCACTGAGTCTCGTCTCGGTCGGGGCTATGGCACTTGGCACCACGCTGTTGGAGGCCGACATTATCCGGCTACCGGCGTCCCTCTGCTTCTTGTGCTGGCAGGCGCAGGAGACGTCGCGACGATGCCTGCTCGCCGATTTCCGCTACCGTGCGGCAGTGGCCGGAGACGGTACCGCTTATGTCGGACAGGCCCTGCTGATTGTGCTCCTGGCTTGGCTCGGCAACATCACGCTTCCTTTCGCGCTCTACGTGATGTCGGCAACTTTCGCCATCGGCGCCCTGGTGCATGCGTCGAAGCTGCGATTTGCGTGGCCGGATTTCTCCCAAACGCGGCTATTGGCCCGTGAATATTTTTCAATCGGAAAGTGGTCTCTCGTCAATTATCAGCTCGTGCTCCTTCGTGGTCAGCTGTTTCCGTGGATGCTCGCGGGCACTGCGGGCACTGCGGGCACCGCATCGCTCCAGGCCGGAGCGAACATCTCCGGCACAATGACCCCGATCATCCTAGGCATCGGCAATGCCATCCCCCAGGTCGCGGCTCAGGCGCACCCCACCGGGGGCGTCATCGGCGCGTTGCGCGCAGCCTATGGCTATGTCCTTTTCGGCCTGGCGCCGATCCTGGTCATTTGCGCCGCAGCCGTTCTCATGCCGGAGCTGCTTCTGCGGACGGTCTATGGTCCGTCATCGCCCTACCTCGCCGCCGCCATGGGGTTGCAGCTCCTCGCCGTCGCCGGCGTGCTCGACTACATCGCGGACGCGGCCACCAAGACGCTGCTCGGCGTTCAAGCCGGCAGGCTCGCCTCTCTGGTCAATGCTGTGGGTGTAGCCGCGGCGGCGGTGCTGGCTTTTGCGCTGATCGGCCGTTTGGGCGTAGTCGGCGCGTGCCTCGGCCTCTTGATTGCCAACCTGGTGCGCGCGAGCGGCGCCGTGCTCGCGATCGCCTGGCTGATCGCTGAGGAAAGGTCGCGCGTGCAGGCGCTGTCTGCGGCGGCTGTCAGCCCGGCTCCGATCCCAAAGGCTTTCGGTGGTCCCGCGAAACAATGAGGCGATTGCAACGACGCCCGGCACGGAACGAACAATGAGTGACACGTTCAAGACAGAAGCTCGCGGCGCGCTCTTGGGGAGCGATCGCTATCTCGCGCTCCTCGCGATCACATTGCTTGGCTATGCGCTGAACGGGAGAGCCTTCGCCTATCTCGGCTTCCCACCGCTCTATGTAGGCGAGATCGCGTTCCTCATCGGGGCCGTCGTCTTTCTCCGGACCGGCGCATTGGTCGCCTCGCTTGCGACTCTGCCCAGTCTCATGCTCGTCGCGCTGATGGTCTGGGTCCTGGCGCGAACGATTCCGTTCGTGAGCGTGTACGGGTTCGACTCTTTGCGCGACAGCGCCGTCGTCATGTATGGCGGCTTCACCCTAATCGTCATTGGTCTGTTGCTTGAGGACGCGCGCAGGATCGATACGGTGCTCCGCTACTACAATATATTGCTGGTAAGCTTTCCCGCGATATTCGTGGTGTTCTGTCTCACCCTATACTGGACGGAATACATCCCGAGCTTCTACGGTTCCGTGCCGATTGTGGACATTACGACGAGTGCGGTCGGGACGCATCTCGCCGGAACCATGGTCTTCGTTCTGATCGGCTATCGGAAGGTCTCGTTCCTCTGGTTTCTTGTCTGGCTCGCCACGCTTACCATAGTCGTCTCGACCAATCGCGGAGCTACGCTTGCCGCTCTTGGTCCAGTCGTGTTTGCAATGCTCATGTTGGGGCGATCACGCCTGTTGGCGACCGCAATGTTGGCAGTGGTCGGCGTCTTCGCCGTCCTCCTCACGGTCGAGAGCAGTTTCACCCAAGACAATGTGGTCGAACGATCTGCGCGCGCTCAGCGCGTAGTCAGTGCGCACCAGATAATGAAGAACGCACAGAGCGTGTTAGGCGATTCCGGCGAGCAGAATGTTGAAGGAACCAAACGGTGGCGGCTCGACTGGTGGGAAATCATCATCAACGATACCATCTATGGGCCCAACTTCTGGGCTGGCAGGGGATTCGGCCTGAATCTCGCCGACGCCGACGGACACGCCGGCCCGGCAGAAGGTGGAGCTCCAACACGAAGCCCGCACAACGTGAACATGACACTGCTCGCGCGGGCCGGAGTGCCCGGCGTCGTATTGTGGTCGCTCGTGCTCATATCCTGGGGCGGCATGATGCTGCGCGCGATGCTGGTCGCCCGCACCCGTGGTCACAAGCAATGGGCCGACCTCTTCTTGTTTGTTATCTGTTACCTGACATCGATCCTCATCAACGCGTTCGTTGACGTAACGCTCGAGGGACCCATGCAGGGTATCTGGTTCTGGTGCCTTTTTGGCTTCGGCATTGGTTCAGTGATGGTCTATCGCGCTCAGGCCACTGATGGAATTGGGAGCTCACCTCGATGACGGCATGGAATCCAGGCGCATCGGCGCGAAGGACGTTGAGCGGCGCGGTGGTGCTTTGCAGCCTCCTGATCGCTGCCGGGGCCGCAAATTCCGGTGTGAACGGTTCATCCTGTCCAATCAATGCGATCGCCATTGAGCCAGGTGCCCTGACCCAAGCGACGGTCGATCTCGCCGGCGACGGCGCCGCGTTCTGCCTCAAGAATGGAATTCACAGAGCGCAGGCGGTCCGGCCGCGGCCAAAGCAGCGCTTCTACGGGGAAGGCCAAACCGTGTTGAACGGCAGCCGGCTGCTGACCGGTTTCAGACGCGAGGAGGGCTATTGGGCGGTGAGCAGTCAACTCCAGCGTCGCCCTAAGCACGGCGAATGCCTCCCAAGCGCGCCGACCTGCAATCAGCCCGAGGCGCTGTTCATCGACGATAGGCCGCTGATCAAAGTGTCGAGCAAGGGCGCCCTGGCAAACGATAAATTCTATATCGATTATGCCGGCGGCAAGATTTATCTCGTCGACGACCCGACGAACCGAAAGATCGAGGTGACAGTCGTGTCATTTGCGTTCAAAAGCGCAGCATTCGACGTGTCGATCAGCAACATCACGGTCGAGAAGTTTGCGAGTGCCGCGCAAACAGGCGCGATTCACGCCATCGAAGGCGCCAGGTGGAGCATGGAAAACTGCGAGGCGCGCTTGAACAGCGGCGTCGGTATCAGCGTCGGGACCGGCAGTCGCGTGCGCAACTGCGACGTTCACAACAATGGCCAGCTCGGTATCGGAGGCAACGGCAATGACATCCACATCGAGGGCAACCGCATCTGGTCGAACAATATCTATGGCTTCGATCCAGGCTGGGAGGCCGGTGGAGTCAAGATCGCGGAAAGTGACGGAGTCACGTTTCGCGGCAATCATGTCTATGACAACAAAGGTGTCGGGCTATGGTGCGATGGCGACTGCCGCAATGTCGTCTATGAAGGAAATCTCGTTGAGAACAATCAGTGGAACGGCATCTTCCACGAAATTTCATTCAACGCAATCGTCCGAAACAATGTGCTCCGGCACAACAACCGCGGCGACAGAGGCTGGTTCTGGGGCGCCGAAATCCTCCTTGCGGCATCCCAGGACGTTGAGGTGTCGGGCAATACACTCGTTATCGCCCCCGGAACATGCGGAATCATGCTGCTAGACCAAGGCCGCGACGATAACGGCCGAAAGTACAAAACTCGCAACAACACGATACACGGCAACGAAATGACATTCGAGGGGGCGGCTTGTGCCGGGGGTGTTTCGGACACCAAGCCCGATGATGAGAATTTTGCGATCATCACGGATGGCAACAACCGGTTTGATGGCGATGTGTACCGTATCGCGCGCCAGAGCGAACCGGCGCGCTTTGTTTGGGGACACACGGTTACCGACTGGGACGGGTTCAGGAGCAGAGGCCTGGAAAAGAACGGTCACCTCGTCCCGTACTGACAACAATCTGGGTGATCGCCAGCCTGTAGGAGTTGGGATTGCGTCCAGAACGTTTCGAAGCCTTTCACGCCGACATTGTGCTTGTCGATGATCAGCTCCGCCTTCAACCATCCTGTTGTTGAAGTCGTGGATCGCCGCTTCTTGTTCTCTCGTGTCGCTATCGGGACAGTCACGGTCACGCCACTCGCCTCAACCATGTGAACTTGGCGATAGTGTGTCGGTCAACAGCAGCTTGGGCATCGCCAACATTGCGCCGCGCAGTCTTCGCTTCAGGTAGAAAATGGGGTGACGGCGGGTAATTGCTTCAAAGGTCTCGATCGGCCATCCGCGGCGCAAGGCGACCCTATTCACCGTGTGAAGCGCCTTGCGCCCTGAAACTCGGTTCCACCACTCCACCGAATTGCCGATCAGGTGATACCCTGCGGACAGGCAGGCTTCAGTTACGCGATCGTTGATGTATCCCCCGGGCGCCGCCATGTAGCGAACTTCGGCACCGATGATGTTTTCGAGCCAAATCTTGCTCTCGACGATCTCACGGTCCAATGTGCGACGATCCAGTTTGGTGAGCGGCCGATGCGTGTAACCGTGCGTCCCCACATCGGCGATGCGATGAAGGGCGCGCAACTCCGCTGGCTTCAAGAAGTCGCTACGATCGATACAAAAGCTCGGTGTCACGAAGACCGTCGCTCTGATGCCCAATTGGGCGAGTTCCGTCGCTGCTTCAAGATTGCTGCGGTGCCCGTCGTCGAAGGTAATCGTGACTTCGGGCAGCGAGGTCTGCGCTTGGATATGCTTTTCAATATCCGCGAAGCCTGTTGCCTGTATTCCCGATTCCTTCATCCACTGCAGCTGCCGCCGAAATTCGCTCCATGACAGCGTGTATTGAGATGCTTGTCCGGCGTCGGAGATATTGTGATATATCAGCGCAACGAAGCGACTCATCTTCCCTTGTACCTTTACAATTCGAGAAGCTCGGCGTTTCGAACGAGGTTGCTATCTAGTCAGCACGTAGGAAGTGTAGGGACTGGGGGACGCCAGTACAGAGGGTGTGAAGTATTCGCGCTCGCCATAAAGCGGTACCGCACAAGCGCTTGTTGATCGGGGCCGTTGCGTCCGACATATTTGGCGCGGGTCGCGGATCAAAACATGGTGCTCGAGCTCGATGCCTAAGCTCTCGATTGGAATTCCGGTATTCAATGGACAGGAGTTCTTGCCAGAACTGCTCGACAGCTTATTGACGCAGACCTTTGGAGACTTCGAGATCCTGATCTGTGATAACGCTTCGAGCGATCGCACCCCGCAGATCTGTTGCGAATATGAGCGGCACGATTCCCGCATTCGGTGCATTCGCAATGAGCGGAACCTGGGGGCTATCGCAAACTACAATCGGGTGTTCGAGCGCTCGACGGCGCCCTTGTTTAAATGGGCTGCCCACGATGACCTCTACCATGAGGCCTACCTGGACACGTGCGTTAGGTTGCTCGAAGAGAATCCAGATACCATTCTAGCCCACACTGGCACTGCCTTTATCGACGAAAAGAGTGAGGTCCTCCCCTTCGAACAGGAGACAGGAAGCTTTATCGATCAAGAGACGGGAAGGCGGTATTGGGCGGACGTCCCGAGCATTGGTGATACTCCTGCTGCCATCAGCCGATTTTGGCAGGTGCTCACGCGTGCCCGCTGGGGGACTCACATGTTTGGTATCATCCGTCGTGAAATCCTGCAGCAAACGTCTCTCCTGCCCAATTTCGCCGGCAGTGATCGCGCGATGTTGGCAGAACTGGCTTTGCTTGGCCGTTTCCGGTGTGCACACGAACGACTGTTTTTGAAACGGTTCCACACCAACGTTTCCTACGCTCTTGACCACAAGGAACTGAAAGGTTTTCTCAGCACGGATGGCAAGCGCTATTCACGACGACTGCGGCAGATCAAGGCTTTCTTCGGTGCGCCAAGAAGCAAGCCGATTGGCGTCGTGAACAAGTCGGTGTGCTTCATGCTAGTGGCTGCACATAGCGCGAAGATCACGGTCCAGCTCGCAGGCCAAAATGACCCACGCAGGGCGGCCCATGGTTATGGATGGCCAGGGGCGCTGCTTTCTCCGGGGTTACGCCGGAGGACGCCCGGTTAGATGGCCTCACGCAGATCGTTCGTTCTTTCATCGGAGGCGGCCTGGCAACTCCCGGTTCCTTTGTACTGAACGTCATCGCAAGGGTCATGGTT
>Ga0193752_1001489_pt1 | contig 19372 bp, 17 predicted proteins | sample H1c1metaG_FD_144924 | JGI IMG/M metagenome (GOLD analysis project Ga0193752, IMG submission 144924) | Soil microbial communities from a riparian zone of the East river system, Colorado, United States - H1c1 | ecosystem: Environmental > Terrestrial > Soil > Riparian zone | place: USA: East River...
AGCAAGCGATGCGCTCGCACGTTTGAGCGCCATCGCTTGCTCCGGTAAGTTCTCGTGAGTCCCGAGTCCCGAGTCCCGAGTCCCGAGTCCCGAGGCTCAGGTTCGGACTAGCGACTAGCCCCTAACGACTAACCCCTTCCTCATTACTTCTCAACAAACGCTCTCTCAATCACGTAATCGCCGGGTTCGCCGATATGCGGCGAGATATTGAAGCCGCGCGCATCGAGGATCGTGGACAGATCCTTCAGCATATGCGGACTTCCGCAAATCATCACTCGATCGGTTTCAGGATTTAGCGGCGGCATGCCGGTGTCCGTGAACAACTGGCCGCTCTCGATCAGCTCGGTTTGGCGGCCGCGATTGCGGAAAGGTTCGCGCGTGACGGTAGGGTAATAAATCAATTTCTCGCGGACGAGCTCGCCGATGTATTCATCGTCCGGCAGGTATGTCGACAGGTGTTCTTCATACGCGAGCTCGCTAGTGAATCGAACGCCATGCACAAGTATGACTTTTTCGAAGCGCTCGTACGTTTCCGGATCCTTGACCAAGCTTAAGAACGGAGCGAGTCCGGTACCGGTGCTCAGCAAGTAGAGTCGCTTGCCGGGTTTCAAGTCGCGCAGCACTAGCGTCCCGGTCGGCTTGCGGCTCACCAGAATTTCCTGGCCGGGTTGTAAGTTTTGAAGGCGCGACGTCAGCGGGCCATCGGGCACTTTGATGCTGAAGAATTCCAGATTCTCTTCGTGGTTGGCGCTTGCGATGCTATAGGCGCGAAGCAACGGACGGCCGTTCACTTCGAGGCCGATCATGACGAACTGGCCGTTCTCGAAACGTAAGGCGTCATCTCGCGTGGTCGAAAAACTAAAGAGCGTGTCGTTCCAATGACGAACCCGCAGAACGCGCTCCACACTCACCGCCGCCATACACTGTTCACCGTCCCTTCAGAGGTATTGGGGCGGTAGTGTATAGGGGGTCAAATCCCTGCTTTATGACCGATTTGCAGTCGGAGCTAACGAACGGGAAGTACTGGCCGGCTACGCTACGAGCCTTTGTGACCTAATCCGCGAATTTGAACGCAAAGCAGCCCGGCCAATGGCGATAAGCGCCAAGAAAAGCAGCCCGCCAAGCCCAAATTGGCCGCCTCCGCGACGGCTCTCGGAGGGCGGCGAAGCGGGCGGGGCTGGGTTTGTGACGTTGACAGTCGCTAAGGTGGTGGCTGCCGAAGTGCCAGCTTCGTTCTCAAGGTCTGCATTGGATGCGGCAGAGAGCTCGACCTGGAAGGTCCCGGTTTGGCCTGGCTGCAAGCGCGTTCCGTCAAAATTGATCGTAATGATCTTGGCCGCGCCATCTCCATCGCTCCAGTTGACCGTGCCTTGTTGCGGAGGCGCTGCCGTATAAGCTGAATTCGGAACGGTCGCATAATGAACGCTCGCGGCGCCGGCCAGCGATCCTTGGCGCGTCCCAACGACTAGCGCCTTGCCGCGAAGTTGGTTCACGTTGAGCGTGGCGTCCAGGAGGCGCAGTCGGGTCGTAGCGCCGGGCTCAGCGATTCGTACGTGCGCTGTTTCGGGATAGTTTAGCGTTGCGCCGCCTTGTGGATTCTTGAGGCGCACGAGCAGTAACTCCAAATTCTCGGTGTGGGCGTCCGCGTTTAAATTGAGAGTGACGGACTTGTTCTGCGTATCGCCAGCGGTCCAATCCAAGCGTTGCGATGCCAGCGTGTAGTCCGTCGCGTCGGTCGTTGCGTTCAATAGATCCAGATCGACCGAGATGGCGCCCGTACTGCCGCCAGTGCGACTGACCGTCAGCGTCACCGATTGTCCCTCGCTGCCGGACACGACGGGCGTCGTGAACGTCAGCGTCCCCTGCGGTGCGTTCAACGCCTCGTTCTTCAACAAATACAGACCGGTGTTGATATCGGCGATAGCGATCGTGCCGCTCGCGAAGAATGGATATGCACCCCACGCGCCCACGAATCCCGTCTGCGCGGATGCCGGGAAGGTGTCGAAGTATCCCACTCGCTGCGGGACGCGCGGGTCGGTGATGTCGAGAACGGTGAGACCTTCGGAGTAGTTGGAAAAGTAGTACCGATTGCCGCGCACGTAGCCGTTGTGATCGATGGAGTGATTCGGTCCCACCCAACCGCCGCCCGGCACAAGAGTCGGCGATCTGACATCGCTCATGTCGAAGACGCGGACCGTGGTAAATAGGCCGACGTTTTGCTCATCCAATTCGTCGTGTGCGAATAGGTAGCGGCCGTCTTCTGTCCACCAACCCGAATGCGTGTAGCGCGCGTTCGCATAGCTTTGTCGGCCCAAAAGCTGAACCGCGGCAGGGTTCGTGACATCCCAGACATCGATAGTCGTTTCGTTAAAGTCGGTCAGTACTTGGCATTTGGCCGCGCTCGCGCCATTCAGGCATTGGGTGGTCTTGCGTGCGTCGCTCACGCCGAACGATGCAACATCATGCGTGTAGCCGACATTGCCCTCACTCAGAACTTGCGGCGCGCGCGGTTGGGCCAAAGAATACAAACGAAACGCGCCGCCATTCGTCGGCCGTGCGCCTGCAATCACTAATTGAGCGCCGGCGCTGCCCTCTGGGATGCCGTAGGTGTAGTCGGCATTCACGATGTAATCGGTGTGGGCGGCACGATGATCCGACACAAACGGAACCTGTTCGACGCTATTCGGCAGGCCGCTTAAATCCAGGAGCAGCAAGAAGTCTTGGACGTTGCCGTCCGCCGTCACGTAGGCGTACGCGCGCCAGCGTTTGGCCGCCGCATCATAGTGTTGATAAATGGTGACTTCGCGCCATGCCGTCGTCGTGCCGGTTGCAAAGGCGATTTGTTGCGGCGCTTGCGGGTCTGTGATGTCGATGACGGCAACACCGCTTTGCAATCCCATCACGACGTATTCGCGGCCGGTGTTGAGGTCAGTGTAGCCCCAGAGATCGGCGCCTCCGGGCGATACGGGTTGCATATCTGCCAGCGACAGATGCGAGGCGAGACTCATGTTTTGACAGGGGAAGCCGGCCGATGCGCCACCGAGGCAGGCGGCGGCCGCGTGACTCTTCTCGGAGTCTTTCAATTGAGCGGCGAACGCCCGCATGCGCTTGGATTCTCCGCTCGTCTCGAATCCTTTCGTGTCGGCGATCACGGTAAATCCACTCGCCTCGAAACGCTCGCGCAGTGTGGGCGGCACGCCGATGAGCAAGGTACGTTCACTCGCGCTACGATCGGAGAAGCCGGTGCTCTTGTTGAAACCGGCTTTGACGCGGTTCTGGATGGATACCAAGTCGCCCAGTTGGGCGCTATCGCGAATGCCGTATTCGCCTTCGGCAACCAAAATCGTGTCCGTCTTGCCGGCGCGAGCGACTGCATAGCTCAAGGTGCGACAGGGGCGAAATTTGTTCAGGCACTCGCCAGCGTCTTGACCACTGCCCGATACGTAGCGAGCCTTGCCGTCGTCGGCGATCGCGGTCGTTCCGAAAGCCATCCCGACAATCAGAAAGCCGAGTCCTAAACAACAAAGGAGCGGACTGGGAAGTAGCGCTTTCGATATCGTGGCCATGCTTTTATGATCGCCCCAGTGGCTGCGGCTGTTTAAACGGTCCGAATGTCTCATGTCTGCAATGTCTAAATTCCTGAAGGCGGTGTGTGATCCATTGCCGCATGTTGCGCATCGCGTCTTGGCGGCAGGGCGCGCACGACGCTCGCTCATATTACTCCTGCCGGCGTGCGTCGCTACCCTCGGACTTGTCGCTTGTTCGAAACAACAATCGGCTGTTCTTCAATTCAGGGTGTCGTCGGAACGCACTGAGATTCGAGACTTAAGGTTTTATCTTCACGACATTGAGTGGCTCGATGCGGCGGGGCACGTTCATCCGATGCGCATGAGGGGTGCATCTGCGCAGACCAGTACGCTCGCATTGGTGGATCTGCGGAATCAAGAGACGACTGCGGTGAGCGGGCAGGTCGATGATGGGCGTTACACGGGCGTGCGCTTTACCTTGGGCGTGCCGTTCGACTTGAATCATGGCAATCCGCTGACGGCCAAGCCACCGCTCGATCGCGCCGACCTTTTCTGGGCTTGGCAATCGGGTTACAAATTTTTACGGGTGGATGCTCGTCATGAAGGTAAAGAGTGGTCGTTTCACTTGGGCAGTACCGGATGCAGCTCGGCCTCTGCTCTGCGCCCGCCTGTCCGCCCTTGCGCGCAACCGAATAGAGTGCGGGTCGAGCTGCGCAACTTCGACGCGCTCAAACAAGCCATCGTCGTCAACTTGAGCGAGTTGGTCGACGTGATGAACTCGGCGACTGATCGAGTCTGCACTGGGGATTATTCGAGTTCAGATTGTGCGGCCGCTTATGCATTGACAGGGTTAAACGCAGTGACTGGTACCTGCGCCCATGAACTGTGCGTTGGACAGAAACTTTTTTTAGCGGGTGAGCCTTGAGCCTTCGCGGGGCGCGAAGACGGTCGATAGTTTGGAAATTCGCGGCGATCTTCTCCGCGACGAGTATCGCGTTCAGCATTTCACTACTGTCTGGATGCTCTCCGGGCACGCCGTATCGATGGCAACTACCGCCGGATTTTCCGGTGCCCCCCGTGCCCGAAGATAATCCAATGACAATCGAGAAAGTGGAGCTCGGCCGCCGGTTGTTTTTCGACGCGCGGCTCTCGGCGAACCAGTCGCAATCTTGCGCGAGTTGTCACCGCCCGGAGTTGGCGTTCACCGATGGCGCGTCTGTCGCCACCGGTTCGACGGGACAGAAACATCGGCGAAGCTCGATGTCGTTGGCCAACGTCGCCTATAACTCGTCCTACACCTGGGCGCATTCAGGCATCACGACCATCGAGCAGCACATCCTGATTCCGCTCTTTGGCGAAACCCCCATCGAGATGGGGGCGGGTGGAAACGAACAAGAGATTCTGAGTCGCGTCAGCACCGACCCGTCCTATCGCGCTCTCTTCGCCGATGCGTATCCCTATCGATGGAATCGCATCACGTTCGACACGGTGTCGAAGGCAATGGCCAGCTACGTCCGTTCGCTCACCTCGTTCGGTTCGCCATTCGATCGCTACGCGTTTTACGGCGACGATGCGGCGTTCACGAGTTCGCAAGTGAGAGGCATGAACCTATTCATGTCTGAGCGCTTGGAGTGCTCGCATTGTCACAACGGATTTAATTTCAGTCAGTTCGTGACGCATGATTCGGTGCAGGTGCAAGACCGGCCGTTCCACGTGACCGGTCTTTACAACGCAGTCATCCCACAGCCCGATTTCGACCGCGGGTTGAGCGCGGTGACCTCCGATCTAGGGGATCGCGACAAATTCAAAGCGCCGACGTTACGCAACATCGATCGCACCGCGCCGTATATGCATGACGGCAGCATCGCGACATTGTCGGATGTCGTCGATTTCTACGCAGCAGCCGGCCGCAATCTCGTTGAAGGCCCGCGGGCAGGGGATGGTCGCGTGCATCCGGCCAAGAGTGCGTTCGTCAAAGGGTTTGTACTAACCTCCGAAGAGAAAGAGGATCTGTTGAATTTTCTGCATGGCCTAACGGATGAGGAGTTCCTTGGCCGTGCAGCGCCGATCAATCGACGAAGCCCGTAGCCTCAATCCTGCTTTCGCTCGCGACCTCCCCGGTATTGCTCGCAGTCGCGTGTGCGTTCATGCTTGGATCTTCACCGGAGACCCTTCATGCAAGATCCGCAAGTCGAGACATCGAGCATTCCCACACCGGAGTCGTGGATCGATGTCGGCCCAAGCGATGAGCTTGCGAAGCGCGACGTACAAGAAGTGCTGGTCGAAGGCTCCAAGGTTGCGCTGACGTATCGCGACGGCCAATTCGGAGCGATCTCCGGCCGATGCAATCATGTAGGCGGGCCGTTGGGCGAGGGTCGACTTGAAGGTGATTACGTCGTGTGCCCGTGGCACTACTGGAAGTTTCACTGCAAGACCGGCCTCGGGGAGCCCGGCTACGAGGAAGATAAAGTGCCTGCTTACGATGTTCGAGTCGAAGGCGGACGCGTGCTGGTGCGCGACAAGCCGAGGACGAAGCGCGGCCGATTGCCGCATCCGCCGCATCCTGTGGGCCGAACGCCTAATCGAGAACCCGGGCCCGTGCGTATTCTCGGCCTGTCCACGACGACGATGACAGACGGGCAACCGCGCTACAGCACCTCCGATGACTTACTTGAGCATGCATTGAAGTCATCCACCACGCTCGAGTGCGACACCCGGCTAATTCGTGTTCGCGACTTAAAGTTTCGCGCCTGCGAAGGGTTCTATTCCAAATCCGCGCGCGCTTGCACGTGGCCCTGCTCAATCACCCAGATGGATGCGAGCGATCAGATGGATCAAGTGTACGAGGGCGTCGTGCATTGGGCCGACGTGATTATTCTCTCGACGCCCATTCGCTGGGGTGCGGCGAGCAGTCTGTATTACAAAATGATCGAACGCATGAACTGCATTCAGAATCAGGAGACCATCGCAAATAAGCATTTGCTTCGCAATAAAGTCGTCGGCTTCATCATCACCGGCGGCCAGGACAATGTGCAGGCGGTGGCGGGTCAGCTCCTGGGTTTCTTCGCCGAAATCGGCTGCCAGTTCCCGCAGTTCCCGTACATTGCGCATTCGCGCGGTTGGAGCGCTGAGGATATGGAGAACAATCAGGCTTACGTGCAAGACTCTGTATCGCTGCACGAGGGTGCATCGCAGTTGGCGCGACGCTGTGCCCAAATGGCTCGGGTGATGATCGAATCGAACCTAGGCCAACACGCGTTGACGCGGGGCGGACGCAAAGGGTACGAACTCGATACGCGCGCGCAATTACTTCCGACTGCTGCTGTCAGTGGACAAATTGTTACAGGCGGTAGCTGAAGCAGACTTCGAAGCTGTATCGATTTTGCACGTCGGCGCGACGAACTGAGTCAGCACAAATGTCTGCTGCTTGCCGTCCAGTAATCCCCTACCTGTGATTTGACCGTTGTCGTCGATACGCGTCGGCCGCAGCATCGTCCATCCGCTTTCGGCCACGACCGGCAACGATTCCAGATCGACCAATGGCTCGGCGCCATTCGCGCCGGACACATAGGCGCGTTCAATGCCGTTGACCTTCATGACGCCTACTACCTGAGCGGTGCTATTGAAGCCGACCGGAGCGTTCTGTCCCGCTGCGCCTAACAATGTGAGCGCATCGCCGCGTGGAGTCGTGATGAAAGCCTGTTCGACATCGCTGCTACTGACGAGAACTCCTAACAACTGCCCCGATGAATTGATGCTAATCAGACGACTGCGTGTCGCATCCGGTGTCAGCGTGCGGGCGGCATCGAAAGCGACATTCATCGATTGCGACTCGGAGGTCGCCGGAGCGGGAGGCGCGGGCATGAAGGTGCTGCCGCGAGCCGTGCTCGAGCCGGCATTGGCTTCAAAATTCGGACTAACGTTGGACGTGCCGCCTGCGCGTGGAGAAGTTGTCGTCGCAGTCTGAGGAGCAATGGTCGGGACAGGCGAAGTCGAGCGGCCAGTGAATCCAGCCAGTTCCACAATGCCATCGGCGGGTTCCGGCGTGGGCGCAACGCGAGCACTGCTTGCCTGCGCATTGGTCTTCGATTCATCCGACGACCGCGCAATTTCCTTGGCTTCTTTCGAGTTCACATCGAGGACGTGAATTGTCCAGGCTACTTGCCGATCGGTCGCTCCCGCAGCGGGTTGAGCGCCCGCAGGTTGTGCGGACAGAGGTGGAACAGCGGCGGGTTGCTCCAGAGCCTGCGCGTCCACCGCGACGAGACACTGTGCGGTCCACGCAATAGACGCAGCGAGTGCATAGCACCGTGCGGTACGGAATCCGAATTGGGAGGGTGAGGATTGCATTGCGGCGCACCGAGAAAAATCGAATGCCTTACGCTACTCGCTCCGGCTCGCGACTCAAGCGGGCGATCCCCGTTCAAGTTGTCGGCGTCGTCTGTCAGTCGCTATGAGCCAGCCTCGCTAAGGCGTCGCGCCGTGGATACAATGCCACGGCCATATTGTGGACGCGTCAGGAGACAAACAATGAAAAGAGAGCTGACGAAAGCGCCGTTGGCGGCGTTAATGGGTGTTCACGGCGCTGCAAGCCTCATCCACTTCACCCACAACGCAACGTTTCTTGTGGACTATCCGAATATGCCGCCTAGCCTGACCGCTGCCGGTGTGTACGGTGTTTGGTTCGCCATAGCCGCCGTTGGCCTTGCAGGCTATGGGTGTTTCGCGAGCGGGCGTCGCCGCACTGGCCTTGCGCTCGTCGCGCTCTTTGCGGTCCTCGGCTTCGGCGGTCTCGATCACTACGTCGTGGCGCCAGTTTCCGCGCACACTTTGGCGATGAACGGCACGATTGCCATCGAGGTACTCACTGCCGCCCTTTTGCTTGCCGCTGTCACTGTTGAATTCGTTCGTTCGCGGCATCGGGCGTAATGTTTCGCCAGTTGTGGATCATGTTTTCGAAGGCGCGTGAATACGCGCGCAACGAGAAGCTAACGTTCGAGCAGTTCGAAGCCGCGAAGCTCGCCAAGTTTCGCCGGCTCGTGCGCCACGCGGTCGCTCGGTCCCCGTATTACGCGGACCTGGTTCGCGAACACGGCATCGATGTGGAGCGATGTTTGCCGGCCCACTTCCCAGTTCTGACCAAGACGCAACTGTTGACGCATTTCGATTGCATCGCAACGGATCCCCGCATCACTAGGGCAGCCATCACCGACTTTCTGATGCGATCGTCCGATCCCGCCGAGTTGTTCCTCGATGAGTTTCAGGTCATCCACACGTCCGGATCGTCTGGGCAGGTGGGCTATTTTGTTTTCTCATCCGATGATTGGTTGCGCGGCATGATGCAACGCATTCGCACGAAGCCTACGAAAGCGGCTCCTGGGAAATTAAGGGTCATGTTTTATGGCGCGGCAGGCGGTCATTACGCAGGCGTCTCGATGGCAAGTTTAGGAAAGCGCGGCATCAATCGCTTGCTGGTGGAAGTCGACTACTGCGAGATCAACACACCCCTTCCCGAAGTCATCGCAAAATTGAATGCCTATCAACCCGACCTGATCGCGGGGTATGCAACCGCGCTCAAGATGTTGGCGCGGAAACAGGAGGAGGGGGTGCTCGGAATCGCGCCGTTGCGCATAGAGGCGGGCGGCGAAACAATCACCGAAGCCGATCGCGTGTATCTCAAGTCGGTCTTTCATTGCGACGTGTACAACATCTACGCTTGCAGCGAGCATCTAATGATGGGCGTCTCGCTTCCGGGCAGTGCGCAGATGACGCTATACGATGACGATCTCATCTATGAGTGCCACGACGATCATTTGATCGTCACCAATCTGTTCAATTTCACGCTACCGCTGATTCGGTATCGAATGTCCGACATGTTGCGGCCGCTGCCGCGCAAGTCGGGCGCGCCGCCCTACCTGGTAGTCGACAACCTAGTGGGTAGAACCGAGATGACGCCGACCTTCGTCAATCGCGATGGCAGCGAAGATTTCATCAGCCCGCATACGATCAATGAGATTTTCGTTAGTGGCGTCGCTCGATTTCAACTGCGGTTGCGCAGCAAAACGCACTTCGCGTTTCACGTCTGCCTGGACCCGGTAACAGGTGTGACGCAGGCGGAAATTGTGCGCAACGTGGAAGTACGCCTCAAGGATATCCTGGCGCAAAAACGTATGAGTAACGTCACCTTCGAGATCTTAGTGGTCGATGATTTACCGCTGGACCGCGTCACGCGCAAGTTTCAACTCATCGTAGATGAGACACGCACCGAATCCTCCGACAGTACACTGGCGCGCGTGTAGCGCTTGATCGATGAGTCGAATCGCCCACGCATAGGTCAATAGAAGAAGCGCTATCAGAAGGCTAACTGTAGCGAACCGTACAGGCCCTTCTGGTCTTCCTTGTCCGCGATAGTGCCTAGCCTTGCGTAGGCAACCGTCAGCGCGATGGACTTGTAGGGTATCCACGCAACAAAGACGTCGCTGAAGTCGTCCTCTTCGAACACGCTGAGATTGTCGGGCTTGAAGCGATACTCGGCGCCCACGACGATTTGATCGGTGAGAAAGACGCCTACGCTGAACTCCGGTTGCACGCTGTAGCCTTCACCCTCGTCGCCGCCAAATCCCAATAGGCCAAGCTGATTGGCTTCAGTGGCGCGTAAAGTCGCATTGACTAACAGCATTCGGCCCGCGATGCCGTCGATGAATACTTTGGTTGCGGCGACATAGTAGTCGACACTTGAGGCATCCCGTGCGCCGAGCAGCTTCGGTACGAGATCGTAGTCCCGGTTCTCTTTGTATTGCATGCCTACGGCAATCTGAGGCAGCCATTTGGAGGCACCGAAAATTGCGTCACCCAGTATGCGCACCTTCGCGCCGATGACATCCAGGCGAATCGATTCGCCAGGTACCGTTGTGCCGAGATCGAATTCTTGACGCGCAAATGAAAGCTCGAGTCGATCGTCGAAACCCAAAGCGGCGCCGCAACTCAGCAGAGAAAAGTCTTCGGGTTCGACGCGAGTGCAGGACGCGCTAGCGCCGACTTCTCCGCGCGTCGCTAATCCCGCGATCAATGCCCAGGGGACAAGGCCGCCGCCTGCGGCGCCTTCCACTTGCATAACGCCGTTGGAGCCGAGCAAGCGGCTACCGGCATGAGTGATGGAGGGTGGACCGCAAACTGCGAAGCAGAGGAAAGTTGCCGTGGCAGTCCAACGCATCGGGGAAACCCGCATAGATAAAGGTGAATGCCGCGCAGCTTGCGGCAAATAATCCGACACTCCAGTGCGCGGACTCACAAATCATGATCGCAATGCAATAAAGCCCGGCACGCTGTGACCTGATTAACATCTGCAGGCGAGCACCGTCAGTAGTTTACGTTCCTCGATTTCTTCCCTCGAGTACCGGCCACATGCCGCACAAATCCTTCCTATGGGGCATCTTGGCTTGTCTGCTCCTGCCCGTGATTGCGGGGGCAGAGGACACCCTGTACGCCAGGTTCGGCGGCGGCGAGCGTGTTCAGGCGATCGTCAATCTGTATGTCGATAAGGTGAGCGTGGATCCTCGCACCAAGCGCTCGTTCGAGAAATCCGATCTCAAGCGAATCAAACGCGTACTGGCCGAACACCTTTGTGCATTAATGAACGGCCCCTGCACTTACGAAGGCGACTCGATGCGCGATGTTCATTCAGGACATCGCATCGACGATAGCGAATTTTTGAGCGGCGTTGCGATGATGCGCGAAGTGCTGATTGAGCAGGGCATCGGCATCGAAGAGCGCAATGAATTCTTGGCCTTGCTTGCGCCTATGAAGCGCGATGTGGTGGATCGATGAGGGGGAGCCGCTTTGTTTGTGTGAATCTCGCGCAGCGGTTCTTTGCGTGGGTAAGTTTTTCGCTACTGTTGACCGTCCAGGCTTCCGCTGCGGACGTCACTGTGACCGTCGGCAGTGACGATCCCACCGTGATAGGCGATGTCATAGTCTATGCAGTGCCAAAGCCCGGCAGCGTCGCGGGTGCGGCGAAGAGTACTAAAGCGATCGTCGATCAACGGGACAAAGAATTCGTGCCGCTGGTTTCAGTCGTGCGTGTGGGAACATCGGTCGAGTTTCCGAACAGCGATAACATTCGCCACCAAGTTTATTCATTCTCGCCGGCAAAGGTGTTCAACCTGAAGCTCTACTCGGGCCGGCCTTCGTCGCCTGTCACTTTCGATAGACCGGGCGTCGTGACACTGGGCTGCAACATTCACGACCAGATGATCGCTTGGGTGTTGATAGTCGACTCACCTTGGTACGCCAAGGTGGGTACCAATGGATCGGTGACACTCAAGGATTTGCCTGCCGGCGATTTCACGCTGCATGCGTGGCATCCTGGTATCAATCCAGCGACGCATATGGACGCGGTTCAGGAGCCGCTGCACATCGAGTCCGCGACAGTTTCGAAGTCGTTGCGAGTCAAGGCGATTTCGATCGCGAAAATTCGCCAGGAAATGCTGGCCTCCGGTGAGCACCTCGCGCCCCGCGGAGTGAAGTAGTGTTCACGCGTTTACGCACGCGCATCATCGTTTTTTGCGTCGCCGTCTTGGGTGCGGTGCAAGTGGCCGCGTTCTTAATGGTGAACGCGTCGAATAACACCAACGCGCAACAGAAAATCGAAGCAGAACTACTAACCGGCGAGCGCGTGTTTGCCAGCTTGCTGGCACAGAACCGTGAGCGCTTGGCACAGGCGGCGCGAGTGTTGGCCGCGGACTTCGGGTTTCGGGAAGCGGTCGCGACCAGCGACGATGAAACCATTCTCTCCGCGCTTGGTAATCATGGTGCGCGCATCGAAGCGGATGTGACGATGCTGCTGTCGTTGGACGGCCACGTCATCGCCGATACATTGCGGGCCGAGCGACAGGGTATGCCCTTCGCATTTCCGGCGCTGTTGGCGGCCGCGCAACAGGAATTGACGGGATCGTCGATCGAATTGGTCGATCGTCACGCATATCAGTTCGTCGTCGTGCCCGTGCTCGCGCCGCGGCCGATCGCTTGGGTCGTGCTGGGTTTCATCGTCGACGATACTGTTGCGCGCGATTTGAAGCAGTTGACGTCGCTGGATGTGTCGTTCTTGTTTGTGGCGCCTGACGCCCGCGCCAGCGTGTTGGCTTCGACCCTGCAGCGGTCAAGTCAGGACGGTCTAGTGACGCAATTCGCTACGCTATCGCGTGACGCGGACACCGACCGAATCGGCGCCGGCGACGACGAACAACAGATAAAGATGATCTCGATCCAGCGGCACGACAATGGCGAGATCGTGGCTGTGCTGCAGAGATCGGTTGAGGCGGCCACGGCGGTGTTCGCCAATCTTCGCAACACCTTGTTGGCCATCGGCATTGTAAGTCTCGTCTTGTCGTTCATCGCCAGCGGATTCATGGCGACGAGTATTACCAAGCCGCTCAACCAGCTCGCCCACGCGGCAGCGCGAATCCGTTCCGGCGACTACACGACTCCAGTATCGGTGCCGCGCGTGGACGAAATCGGAACGCTGGCGGAGAGCTTCGATGAGATGCGCGCCGGCATTGCGGGACGCGAGCAGGAGATTTTGCGCCTAGCGTACGAGGATGCCTTGACGGGATTGCCTAATCGCGCGCGCTTCAACCGCTGGCTGACTGAAGCAATCGACAGGCTGATCAAAGGTGACGTTACTGCAACCAAAGAGACTGATCGATGCGTCACCGTGGTAGTGATGAATCTCGATCGATTCAAGTTCGTCAACGATCGATTGGGCCAGAACGCTGGCGATCACGTGTTACGCGAGGTGGCCTATCGGTTGAGTTCCATTACGCAGTCAGGGGTTGTCGCACGACTGGGCGGCGACGAATTCGCGTTCTTGATCGACCGCGCCGGTTCCGGGCAAGCGGCGAGACTTGCGGACGAGGTCAATGCCGCACTGGAAACGCCGATTAATTATCGAGAGCAATGGCTGGATGTCGGCGCGAGCATGGGCATCGCGGAATATCCGGCACATGGTGTCGACGCGGGGACGTTGTTACGTCGAGCCAGCATCGCCATGACAGTGGCCAAGCGCTTCAAGACCGGCTACGCGCTCTATGACGCGAAGTACGATACTCACGAAGACACTCATTTGTCCTTGCTCAGCGAATTGCGCCGCGCCGTCGAGTTGAACGAGCTGAGGCTGTTCTATCAGCCGAAGATATCTCTTGCCGACGACAGCGTTACCGAGGTTGAAGCGCTCCTGCGATGGCAACATCCAGAGCGTGGCTTTCTCCCGCCAAGCGATTTCATTCCATTCGCCGAGCACACCGGCTACATCAAGGTGCTCACACAGTGGGTGTTACAAGAAGTAGTTAGACAGTGTGGCGAATGGTTGCGGCAGGGTTTGGCGTTGCGGATTTCGGTGAACATTGCGGCGCGCGACTTGCTGGATAAAAACCTGTCCGAGATGTTGATGAAATTGTTGGAGCAGCACGCCGTGCCCCCGCACCTATTGTGTTTGGAAATCACCGAGAGTTGTTTCATGGAAGATCCGGTGGTCGCGCGTACTGTGTTGGAGACGCTCCATGGTTTGGGGCTGAAGCTGTCCATCGACGATTACGGTACCGGCTATTCGTCGCTCAAGTACATTGCGCAGCTTCCGGTCGACGAACTGAAGATCGACCGATCGTTCGTCGCAAGTATCGCGACCGACAAGGTGACGGCGACGATCGTGCGCTCCACCGTGGAATTGGCTCATAGCCTGGGTCTTAGAGTGGTGGCGGAAGGCGTCGAGGACGCGGAGAGCCTTTGTCGCTTGAAGGGCTATGGCTGCGATGCGGCGCAAGGTTATTTCATTAGCAGGCCACTGCCGGCGGCGCAGTTGGAAGAGTGGTTGCGCCGCGCTGCGGGAAGTCGCGAGGACCTAGGTCCTCTGCTCCAGGCTGTAGGCCGTAGGCCGTAGCCAGAGAAAAGCATCGCTTCGGAATGCACTGCTTTGCTTTGATTTTTTAGGCGTCCGATTCCGACTCTGGCTACAGCCTACAGCCTACAGCCTACAGCCCACAGCCTAACGCTCGGCGCGCCGCGCTAGCCTTCCTGTCCCAAATTCGACACAATCGGATACCCCTGCCTTGAGGAGATCCGACATGCGTATTCTCGTCGCCGCTGCGTTGACCTTGGTGTTGTCGTCTGCGTACGCTGAACACTATGGCGCGCCCATCGCCAAGAAAGCGCCGATCTCATTGGCCGCCGCCATCAAGCAATTGGACGCGAAGACAGCGTCGGCTGCGATGTCGCAGGTGCTGGTCGAATCCAAGGTGGATAAGGTTTGCGTGGTGAAGGGATGTTGGATGGGGCTCGTCGATCCCGCGCGCGATATTCGCGTGACCTTCAAAGACTATTCGTTTTTCGTGCCGCAAACGCTCATCGGCAAGACGGTGATCGTGGAAGGAACGCTTGAGAAAGTCACGATGTCGCTCGAGGACACGAAGCACTACGTCAAGGATGCCGGCGGCGACCCATCGACAGTCACCCAGCCTCGCGTCGAATATCGCATTGTGGCGAACGGCGTCGAGGTCAAGTCGTAGGAAATTGTGGATGTGCGTCGATGCCGTCGCTCATCAAACAATTTTGCCGGTGTGCTTGCCCCAGTAGGCATCGCGTAGCAGCCGCTTATAGAGCTTGCCGTTTGCATGTCGCGGCAACTCCGCCGAGAAGTCGATGCGGCGGGGGAGTTTGACCTGACTGAGGTGCATGCCGGCGAAGTGCATCAACTCAGCGGCGAGCGCATCGCCTGCGTCATCGATATTGACCGGTTGCACGATCGCGACAACTTGCTCGCCCATTTCATCGTCCGGTGCGCCGATCACCGCGACATCCATGACCTTCGGATGCGTCGTCAACACGTTCTCGATCTCCTGCGGATAGATGTTCACACCGCCGGAGATGATCATGAATGCTTTGCGATCCGTTAAGAATAGATAGCCGTCTTCGTCAACATAGCCGATATCGCCCAGCGTGCTCCAGCCGAGCGCGTTACGGCTTTGCGCTGTTTTATCGGGCGCGTTGTGATAGGCGAATTCCTTCGTGCCGGCGAAGTACACGGCGCCTTCCGTTTTGGCGGGCACTTCAAGTCCGTCGTCATCGCAGATCTTCAGTTGACCGTAGACTGCTTTGCCCACCGAGCCCTTCTTGCGTAGCCAGTCGGCGGCGGGAATGAATGTCATGCCATTGCCTTCTGTGCCTGCGTAATACTCGTGCAATACGGGGCCCCACCAGTCGATCATCTGTTCCTTGATTGCGATGGGGCAGGGCGCCGCTGCGTGGGCAGCGATTTTCAATGAAGAGAGGTCGTATTTTCGGCGAGTTGTCTCCGGCAGCCGCAGCATGCGCACAAAATGTGTCGGCACCCATTGCGAGACGGTGACTTGGTGTTTTTCGATGAGCGCCAGCGCCCATTCGGCGTCGAACTTCTCCATGATGACGATAGTGCCGCCGAGTCGTTGTACGCCCATGCACCATCGAAGCGGCGCGGCGTGATAAAGCGGCGCCGGCGATAAATAAATCGAGTCGGACTTAACTTGAAACAACGCCGGCATCAGTTGCGAAAGCGTCGTCGGCGCTTCAACCGGTTCTCCCGTGAGTGCGCTCTTGATGCCTTTCGGCCTGCCCGTGGTGCCGGATGAATACAGCATATCGAGACCCGATGTCTGATCTGCGATGGGGGTTGCCGGCATTGCAAGCGTAGCGCGTTCGTATGATTGGTAATAAGGATGATCGCCGCCGACGCAATAGGCCGTGATGCCATAAAGATAAGGCGCTAGATCGTCGATGAGAGCGCCAAGTCCTTTCGATGTGATGAATGCCTTAGCACCGCAATCCCTCACAATGTAATCGACTTCTCCGGCGGTGAGCTTCGACGAAACGCAGGTCCAATAAAGACCTGCACGCTGCGCCGCCCAAGCAATCTCCAGGTAGCGGGCATTGTTCTCCATGCAAAGAGCGATGACGTCGCCCACTTGCAAGCCCAGTGATCGAAACAGGTGCGCGCCCTGATTCGAAGCACGATCCAGCATTGCGTAAGTGACGATCTCGCCGCTGCCTGCCATGATGTAGGCGGGTTTATTGGGAGACGCTTGGGCGTGCAAAAAAGGATGCATCGCTTATCTCGTTCCGATGCCGTGCAGCACCATTTGCGCCACATGATCGACGTATCGCTTACGCAGCGCATCCGTAATGCGGGGCGTAGCGAAGACAGATCGCAACGTGAAGCGGGCATTGAATAACAAATCGCAGGCGCCGAGAACGCTCACGTAGAAGAACATCGGATCGACTTTGCGAAACGAACCGGCTTGATGGCCTTGATCGAGTAACTGGCGCTGCAGCTTCACGAACGGACGAACGAAGAACGCAGCGATCTGTCGCGCACTGCTCGTATTTGAATGACGGTCGTCCAGCATCGCGTGCAGAAGACGATTCAGGTACGGCGACCGATGGAACGTGTCGATCACCGCCCCGATATGCAGTTTGATCTTGGTTTCTGGCGCAAGCGACATCGATACTAGGTGTTCGAGTTCGGTTAAGGATTTGGCGGCGTCGCGTTTCAGCAGCGCCAACATGAGTCCTTCCTTATTGCCGAAGTAATACTTCACCAGGGCTGAATTGAGGCCGGAATGCGCGGCTAAATCGCTTAACGAGATGTCGATGCTGTTCAACTCGTTCATGCGTCGACTGGCGGCATCGAGGAGGACGTCACGCGTGTTCGCATCCCCGCTATCTAAGCTCGGTCGACCGCGACGACCTTTACGCGATCGCGACGCGCGCCCCGCACGTGAAGCGGCGAGCGTTGCTATTGCGGTGCGGGTTACCTTGGAAGTCATTCGCATCTAATTCGCCGACAGAGTTTAACCGATTGATTAATTTGTCCCGATGGTGTCTATTACGACTCACTTTTACAAGCCCCGTTCCCATTGGCTCTTGAGGTCTGGGCCGGGTTGGAGATCGTCATGGGTGAAGCGTACATCGTTGCCACGGCCCGCACCGCCGGCGGCCGTAAGGCAGGAAAGTTGTCGGGCTGGCATCCCGCCGACTTGGCCGGTCATGTACTCAGCGCGTTGGTATCCCGCATCAAAATGGATCCTGCGTTGGTCGAAGACGTCATCATGGGCTGCGTGAGCCAAGTCGGCGAGCAGGCGCGGAACGTCGCGCGCAACGCGGTGTTATCCGCGAATTTTCCCGAGAGCGTGCCGGCTACGTCGGTCGACCGGCAGTGCGGATCTTCGCAGCAAGCCCTGCATTTCGCCGCGCAAGCCGTCATGTCCGGATCGATGGACGTCGTGATTGCGGCCGGTGTCGAAAGCATGAGCCGAGTGCCGATGGGCCTCGCGGTCCAGTTGCCGGCTAAGAACGGATTTGGCGAATCTTCCGGGGCGGCGATGCATCGGCGCTATCCGAACATCGAGTTCAGTCAGTTCACGGGCGCGGAAATGTTGGCGCGCAAATACGACCTGACCAAGGATCAATTGGACGAGTACGCGTTTCAAAGTCACCAGCGCGCAATGGCCGCAACAAGAAGCGGCGCGTTCGATTCCGAAATCATTCCGGTGCCGATCAAGGATGTCGATGGCGCGGCGATGCATACCGTCGATGAGGGGATTCGATTCGACGCGAGCCTGGAGGCTATTCGCAGCGTCAAATTGCTAGTCGAAGGAGGGCGCATTAGCGCCGCGACGGCCAGTCAAATCAGTGATGGCGCGTCAGGCGTCTTGGTGGTCAACGAACGCGGATTGAAGTTGTTGGGTGTCGCGCCTCTTGCACGTATTCATCACATGACTGTGGTCGGGCACGATCCGGTCATCATGTTGGAAGGGCCGGTGCCTGCTACGGCGAAGGCGTTGAAACGTGCGGGGATGAGCATCGACGACATCGACTTGTACGAAGTGAACGAAGCATTTGCTTCGGTCCCATTGGCGTGGCTGAAGGCGACCGGCGCCGATCCAGAAAGGCTCAACGTCAACGGCGGTGCGATCGCCCTCGGACATCCACTGGGCGCCTCCGGAACGAAGCTCATGTCGACGATGGTAAACGCCCTGCACACCCGCAAGAAACGCTTCGGTTTGCAAACCATGTGCGAGGGCGGCGGGCTTGCAAACGTGACGATTATCGAGCGCCTGTAGACAAACGCTTCTATTTTTAAGCGAGACAACAATGCAATTGGATTCTTCGATCTCCGCTGTCGTGACTGGCGGTGCGTCCGGGCTGGGCGAATCGGTAGCGCGCTTGCTCGCAAGTCATGGTGTCAAGGTCGCGATCTTCGACATGAACGACGCTCGTGGTGAGGAAGTGGCGAAATCAATTGGCGGTGTCTTCTGCAACGTGAATGTGACATCGGATGCGGACGTCGATGCGGGGTTTGCAAAAGCGCGCGCCGCCCTGGGTCAAGAGCGCATCCTGATCAATTGCGCGGGCACCGGCAAAGCAAACAAAACCGCAAGCCGAGATAAGACGACCGGTGAGATCAAGCATCATCCGATCGAAGACTTCGTTCAGATCTTGCAGATTAATCTCGTCGGTACATTTCGCTGCATTGCGAAGTCCGCGGCAGGCATGCTGACGCTCGCGCCGGCTAACGGCGATGGCGAGCGGGGGGTCATCGTCAACACGGCCTCGGTGGCCGCGCATGACGGTCAAATCGGTCAGGTGTCTTACGCCGCGTCCAAGGCTGGCATCGTAGGCCTCACGTTGCCGGTCGCGGGATTTGATGGGCGAGGGGATTCGCGTCAATACTATTCTGCCAGGCATCTTCGACACGCCGTTGCTGGGTCGATTGCCCGACAACGTGCGAGCCGCACTGAACGCCTCAGTGCCCTTCCCAA
>Ga0193752_1001490_pt1 | contig 19370 bp, 17 predicted proteins | sample H1c1metaG_FD_144924 | JGI IMG/M metagenome (GOLD analysis project Ga0193752, IMG submission 144924) | Soil microbial communities from a riparian zone of the East river system, Colorado, United States - H1c1 | ecosystem: Environmental > Terrestrial > Soil > Riparian zone | place: USA: East River...
GGTGCTCAAAGGCGAGTTGATTTACACCAGTGGACGAAAATACAATGTCACACGCCTTATGCAAACGGATGGGCTGGTGAAGCAGAACACCCTGGATTACGCGATCGGACTGGATTTTACGCTGGGGAACGACACGCGATTAAATCTACAGGCTTTCCAGCGTGTATTTTTCGCGCATGATCCGGACATTATTCCCGACAAACGGGAGAGCGGTGCCAGCATCTTCGTCAATGGCAAGCTGGGGCACAACCTCGAAGCACAAACATTGCTGGTGCATAGTCTGAATCGAGGCGACTGGATGGTGCGTCCGAGAATATCGTGGGGCTTCGAAAAGAACTGGCGCCTGATGGTGGGGGCCGATATTTTCGGCGGATCGCAGACAGGTTTTTTTGGCCGCTTTGACAACAACGACCGAATTTACACCGAGATTCGCTACTCGTTTTGATGGGCTTGGCCGCTGTCGGCTGCAAGGTTAAGGCGTTGTAGCCGCCCCGTAAAATTTCAGACGTTTTGCCGTAGCGCATCGACAATCGGCGTACTGGACACTCGCCTCGCGGGGAGTATAGCCGCCACAACGGTCGCAATAAAACCAATGGCAAAAGACACCAGAAGTGCAGAAGGAATGATCTGAATGCGCGCGGTATACCCTATATTTGCATTTGGCGGCGGCGGCATCGGAATGCCTATGGCGGAGATCGCCAGCGCCAGCGCAACGCCGAGCGCTACGCCAATGCTGCTGCCTATGAGCCCCAACAATACGCTTTCCGTTAGAATCAGCCTCGTCACATGGCTGCTGCGGTTGCCTAACGACATCATCGTGCCGAATTCCCCGACACGTTCAAATACGCTCATGTTGACGCTATTGGCGACGCCCAGCAGCACCATAAACAGGATGATCAGTTGCAGGACGCCAAACTGACGCCGGTAAAGATCCACTGTTTTTTCGTAGAAGTCGTTCAGTTCGACCCAGGTCTTAACTTCAAGATTTGAGGCCGCCAATTGCGTCTTAAAGCCTGCAGCCACGCGGTCTGTATCCGCCGTTTTCTTCAGGGATACGACCAGGGCATTCGCACCTTTGGTTGCTATCAGTTCTTGCGCGGCGGCTAGCGGTATTTTGATCGCGCGTGCGTCATAATCGTTGGAAAAGCTTTGAAATACGCCAACGACTTCGAATTCCAGGTTGTTTAGCGCACCATCAAGCGTATTGGCCAGTAAATTAACGCTGTCACCCGGCGACAATTTCAACGATTTGGCGAGGCCCTGACCGACCTCGATGCCGAAGGTGTCCTTGTCGGCGAGCCGGCGTCCCTTGATGATTTGTACGAAGCTGCCGAGTCTGGCCTCCTTGCCCGGCTCCACGCCTTCGCCGATGATCGGCATATCGCTGCGGCCGTTGTTGAGCAGACCCGAGAAATTCAGACGCGCCATAACACTATCGACATGCGCGGAACTCGCCAGGCTATTGCTGACGTCAGCAGGGTTCGCAATCAAGTATTTTTCGGGAGCGCGTGATCCCGCGGCATAAAATCCCTGCTTATAGACTTGAAGATGTCCCGATTGCGAATGAATCAGCGCCTCACCAAGCTGTACAAAGATATCGTTGACCCAACCGCCGGCAAGAATGAGCCCAACGACTCCGCAGACAATCGCCGCAAGCGTCATGGCGGTATGCGTTTTCTTGCGTATGATGTTGCGCAGCGCGAGCTTAATCATGGGTTTACCGAACTCAGCGATTACGACGCAAAGAATCCACGATTTCCATGCGCGAGGCGCGCCAAGCGGGATAGATGCTGGCCACCAGCGTGGTCGTCACTGCTATCGCAAATGCCTGCACACACATGGACCCGTTGATCAGAACGCCCCCTAGATAACCTTCGCTCTTGCCGGGCGGTGCCGGCATCGGTATGCCGATTACCGTTATGATCTGGGCCAGCGTAACACCCACCAGAATGCCGATGGTGCCGCCAATGCATCCGAGGAGGATGCCTTCGCTGAGAAACAGCCGCAGGATGCCACTACGCTTGATGCCCAACGCCATGGCTGTACCGATTTCGCCGGTGCGCTCAAGAACGCTCATGATCATCGTGTTCGAGATACACAGCAATATGATCAGCGCAATAATCAGGCGAAGTCCTTGAATTTGTTTGGTGAACAATTCCGCCGTCTTGTTGTAAAAATCCGAAAGCTTGTACCACGGTACGGTTTCAAACTGGTCTTTCGGCAGTTTATTCTTCAATTGGGCAAGTACGGTGTCGGTCTGGGAGGTGTCATTTAACAGCACCATCCAGACATGAGATCCTTTGGTGCGCAAAAGTTCGCGCGTAGTTACCAGAGGTAGGCGCAATGCGGCATCGTCATACGCTTTGCTGACGCTGTGGAACAGGCCGCGGACAGTCACCTCAACGGCATTGGTTCCCCCGGAAGTCGTATTTGACAACAGCACCACTGTATCGCCAACTTTTACGCCAAGGTTACGCGCCAGACCAACGCCGATGATCACGGTGCGTGGAAGGCTCGCCGATAAATTATTGCCTGAGGATATTTGCAGAGCATCGCCAAATTCTGCTTCATCGCTCGGACTGACGCCCTCGCCAATAAAGGATATCGTCGATGTGCCGTGACTGATCAGGCCGCTAAATGAAATTCGCGGGGCAATAGTCTTAATAGTTCGCGATTCAGTAGCTGTTCCGAGTGCGGGGAGCTCATCCGGCAGCAGGAACGCGTAGGGATTGGCTTTGCCGGCATCGTGGAATCCCGGTTTGACGATCTGCAAATGACCCAGTTGCGACTTGATTGTCGCCTCGCGAAAAATCAGAAAGATATGCTCGATAAAACCGGTTGCCAGAATCAGAGCTGTGATGCCAAAGGCGACAGCACAGATCGAAATGATGCTGCGGCGCCGCTGGCGCAAGATATTGCGTGCGGCCAGGGAAAAATCCAGTAGGATCGATTGCATGGGTGTTAACGAAGTCAATCGTAGCGACGGGAACCTGCGGAAACATTAGGGAACGACTTGCCAATCGTCAACAACTTTTGCAACGAACATAGTAACATTGACCCACACGTGATGCCGATAACGCCAATCGTTTGTCGTGTCCGGGTGTATTCGTATACGTATAGAAGGGGTCTGAATTGAAAGCCGAGTTTAATTATGACAGCGCCTTCTCCCGCAACATCGGTTGGGTCACTCCTAGCGAACAGCAAGCGCTGCGCGGTAAGCGAGTGGCTATTGCCGGCCTCGGCGGCGTCGGCGGAGCGCATCTGTTGACTTTGACGCGCTTAGGTATTGGTTCGTTTCATATTGCGGATTTTGATACCTTCGACATTCCGAACTTTAATCGGCAGGCTGGCGCCATGATGAGCAGCGTCGGGCGGCAAAAGACCGAAGTGCTGGCCACCATGGCGCGCGACATTAATCCGGGCTTGAGCATTCAGGTGTTTGAGCAGGGAGTAACTGAACAGAATCTCGATGCTTTTCTCCTGGGCATTGATCTTTACGTGGATGGCCTTGATTTTTTTGCGTTTTCTGCCCGAAAGCTGGTTTTTCCAGCTTGCGCGCAGCTGGGTATTCCGGCAACCACAGCCGCGCCGTTGGGGATGGGAACTGCCGTGCTTAATTTTTTGCCAGGTGGCATGACCTTCGAAGAATATTTCTGTTGGGATAACTGTTCCGAGGACGAGATGGCGCTGCGTTTTTTGATTGGACTGTCTCCGTCCATGCTCCAGCGCGGGTATCTCGTGGACCGCAGCGCGGTGGATTTCAAGGCGCGCAAGGGACCTTCAACGCCTATGGCTTGCGAACTTTGCGCGGGGATGGCGGCGACGCAAGCGCTGAAAATTTTACTGCGACGTGGCGAAGTCATTTCAGCGCCGTACGGCCTACATTTCGACGCGTACCGCAACAAACTGGTAAAGACCTGGCGCCCGGGTGGCAACCGCAATCCAATACAACGGCTGGCATTGTGGATCGCCGCAAGACAAATTCTGGGTACGGAACGCGCAGGAAAGTCTGACTGATGAAGATGCGCTCTCGTCGACGATGCTAACAGCATGCTGCTGAGCGCTAAGCTTGTATTTCGTTGACCAGAACGGATTCCACTGCCAATCGTCTGGAGCGCACGGGCGTTATCTTGCCATAACCGACGCGCAAAATCATATGCAAAACTTGATCGGGCTGCAACCCGAGCAGTTGGCGCAATTCCGATTCGACGGCGGTGATTCTTGCTTCGAATCCCTTGGCGATTGTGCCGTCGTGCAGGCGATTGATCTGATCCGTTACGACGTAATAAGGGTGAACCGCGATGCCCTTCACATTGAGATCGGTCCAGATGCGCGACATCAGATGTCCTGCGTCGATCACGTTGCGTGCGTCGGCGCGGCCGATCACGCAAAGCAATGCTGGTGCCGCCGATAGCAGCGCGACTTCAGAAAGTGCAAGCAACTTGTAAGCGCCGAGCCGGTTGAGCGCGGCAAGCCGCCGCCAATCCGAAGTAAAGCGCAAGAACCGCTTGCCACCGGGTGGCAGGCACAGCGCATCCACATCGAGGCCATCGCCGCGCACGACCTCATCGGGTGTAAAGCGCAGGCTGCCAATCAACCATTCATGTAATCGCTGATTGCAAAAACGCGCCTCTGAACAAAGCCGTACCAGGCGAACCAGTTTGGATTTTTGTGCGCGCTCGGTGAGCAACACCACGCGATTGGCGTGTTCCTGACGTTGGCTGAATTCACGAACGATTGCTTCGGGCAACGGTGTGCGTTTGAACGGGCCACGATTGGTGTGCCGCTGCAACGAGCCCTCCGGCGCGACAAATTTTTCGGAAGCGTGGGCTATGCTTATCGATCCATAGGGTTCGCCCAATGCCGGATTGACTGGCCATTGCAGATCGACCCGCGCGCCGTTCGCGGCCACTGCAGTCTGCAAATGCTCAAGCACCGCACCGACCGACAGCAGCGTTGCGTGGCTGCCTGCTTCGAACACGCTGTGAGATTTGTCGCGCTGCGCAAACCTGACTTCGAGTTCACGCCCGTTCCAGTGCAGGGTCCAAGGCTGCGAATTATCTGCAGAAGGTGCACGTGCCGCGACAGCCGCAAGCTCACGTATCCAACTCATATTCATGTTTTATCTCCTAGCGACCAAGATTCCCGGAATAACAAATCGGCAGCGGCCTATGGTGGAGACAGGCGCGTCGTGTCCGTGGCTAAGTGGATCAGAATGCCCGCTTACTGCCTGCGCTTAATGATGCGCTTGGAACTGGAATTCACCAACTACCAATTCGCCAAGATCATCGACGGCCTCGAACAGGCGTTTAGCATGCTGTCGCTGTGCGCGGGCAGGGTTAGGGGCCTGCGTTCGTCAGGTTCGCGGGGCAAAGCAGCCGTCAAGTTCGAGCCTACGACTGCGCAAGAAATAACGGGATCTGTCAGAGCATCAATGGGCTTTGAAGGGATCACCTTTGAGGCCCCCTTGTCTGAAGAATAAGCGCATATCCTCCAGGTCGGCACGGTAACGTCGCGGCAGCGCTTTTCTGAGTGCGCCCAGCTTGGTGGCCGCCTCGTGGGATATCGATCGAGGTGCGGTGCGCATGATGACCAACAGAGGCACTAGAGACGTGCTATGAGTGTGCACTGAACTCGGCAGGTGTTGGGCGGCTGCCTCTACGAACTCTTCACGTAGGAAGGCCGCTCTGAGCGAACGTTCGTAATCGAGCGAAAAAATATGCGGCTGCTGATCCGCATTCATGTAGGCGAATGTGATGACTGACTTCAGCGACTTGAGACGGCCGAAATCCGTGAGATAGACAGCCCCGCCGGGTTTAAGCACACGTGATATTTCGCGAAAACACTCGGCCAGGTGGTTATGCGTCGGCAGATGATGGAGCACCATGGTGCTGATCACCGCGTCGACAGATTGATCGTCGAACTGCGTGAGCTTGGTGATATCGCCTTGGGAGAAGCTTACGTTCTTCAGACCGCATGCCGCAACATGCTTGCGTGCGCTATCGAGCATGGTCGGAGATAGATCGACCCCGGTAAATTCGCTCTCCGGATTTAGTGACGCGATCTGCGCCAATTGCGTCGCCGGCCCGCATCCAAGGTCAACAACACGCTTGGCACCTTGTATAACTAATGACGCGTGACCGCTGTGAAACAAATAGGCTGCCGACATCACGCCGTCAATGCGTCCCGCGTGGGAATAGGATTTGACCTGTTCCTCGTCCTGCATGACCAAATCGGGTTCGGGTTCCCTGGGCAGGGTGCGCTTGCCCAACAATTCACGAAAAATGATGGGTGCAAATGCTATTCTTGGCATGCTGTGATGCTACTTCAACCCAGTGGGAAAACAAACAGTCGAATAGTGGATTTTTGGGGCTTTTCTGTCCCATTTAAGCGAGCTCTGCGGAAAAGTGTCGGAATTTTTTACACTTGGCACAGTTGTTCACGCCCCGCCAAGAGCCGAAAATCTTAAATTGCACAAATTTTGGGCCGAACAACGGCGACCACGGGTCGTTCAATGGAAGCTACCAAGCGCACGTTGGGTTATTGCATCCAAAATGTGAGAAGGCATCTGGTAACAACCTTCAAACGTGAGTCCGTTAATATATTAAATAATTGATTTTAAACATATTTTTATTTAAAGGTTATGGTTTTGTGAAATTTAGGGCTTGCATTTTAAGCCGCTCAGGCTATTAGGCGATATTCTGGTAGGCTTCGCTTGCGCAAAAGGCGGGACACGAAAGGCCGAGTTGGCTGAAGTCTGAATAGCCGTAACTCTATGCCGCAGGTCGAAACTGACTTATTGGTTGAAAATCCATGCTGTAAATCTTGCTGATCAACGTAAAATGTTACTTTAATGACAGTTTCCGAGGATGATTATCCGCTTTCCCGAGAAGTGCCATATGAGTGTTCACGGCGACGGTTTGGCGGAGCGTCTGCAAGCTAGGGTGAAGGGTTCCAAAGTGTCGGGAAATTTTACACATCGCGCGTTTTAATAATATCATTTTTTTTTAAGTATTTGATTATTAAGTATAAATTAAATCTGGCCCGATTTGTGCTTATATAGAGACGAACAGATGATATTTTCGATAGTAGGTTTAGAGTAATCAAAGTTTGACTTATAAATAGGAGACTAATCATGAACACGTTGTCAAAGCTGCACAAATCTCTCGCAACGGCTACTGCAGGCATAGTGCTTGCCGCTGGCTTTGCGTCGTCGGCGCTCTCTGCCTCGCCGCCGTTTACGGTCACACCGGGTGGAATTGGCGAGCCTCAAGCCCCGTTTGTTGCGAACCAGATTCAGGGCACTTCGTCTGAGCTTTTGACGCTAACCGCTGGACCGAACACGTTTACTGGGTCGGGCTGGGTCAATTTCTCAGGTTTTGTAGATAACGGGAACTTGATAAACGGCGGGGTGAGCGGCCTTAACAACACTTATAATCTTTACCTCACGTTCAGCTTGGCTGGCGTCCTTGCTAGTGGCCCGTTTGGGCAAGCGGGTAGCAACTACAATCTGACTTCCTTGACGTTCCAGTTGCTCGCCGATGTTGGTACCAACACTACGTTTACCCAAGCAGATGCTTCTAGCAGCACAGCTGCTACCGTAGGTGGCGTCACGGGCGACGACATCATTCTTGGGAATGGTTCTTTGCTCGTCGGCGTGGCAGGTTTCGATGCATTGTTTGGCGCGTTCCTGAACTCGACGCAGACTTATGCCAACACTGCAGCGGGTAACGCGTTTTTCACCAACCCTGTGCCATTCTATAACATCGCGTTCGACGCATTTAACAACACGTCACAAGGAGTTGAGGTTAACGGTAACTTGATATCGATCACCAATGCCGCCGGTATCGTTGACTTCAACGCCGTGCCGGAACCCGAAAGTCTGGGTCTGCTGGGTATCGGGTTGCTCGGCTTGGTAGCTGGCCTCCGTCGCCGTAAGGCGAAAGTAGTTGCCTGATCAGGCGCGTATCAAAACTAAACCCCGCTTCGGCGGGGTTTTTTTTGTTTCGAGAGGGAGTGGCGTGGTGCCTTTGGAAGTAACCGACAAGCCTCAAGTGCAAAATGACAGTGACGAAGTTAGTAAATCGAATGCTAATGACGAAATCATACTCCTGCCGTACTAACCATATTAGGATCAGTTGACACGTCGAATTCTGTTTGTCAGCCCGTGTACTTCCGCTTCCGAGAAAAAGTAAGGATAGAGAGATTTTTCGCCGGGGTCACGAGACCCGGCATACTTCGATATTTGCTTTGCCCCGTAGGCGAGGCTGATGTGTAGCAATACAGCCGGGGCATCAACCCGTGGACAGGTGCGCAATTCTCCGATTTGCTTAAAGCCGAGTCGGCGCTGGTAGAAGCCGGCATGGCGCGGATTCACTTCAATCAGCACGTCTGTCGTGAAATAAATGTTGCGCGCATAAATGTAGGCGAGGTGAAACAATGAAGCGAGCGCTTCCTTGGAGCTGTATTTTGGATTGAACGCGAGCTTCGTCATTTCGCCGACTCTGCGGCCCATCCTGCGCAGGATATCGATCTCGTGCCGATATAGCTCATCTGCGAGCAAGCCGTCGTCAGAATCAAGACCCAACGTCAAGGTGCCGAAGAGCTGCTGCTCGGTAGACGCTTCCAGCGTGATGGCGTTGGGATTGTGGTGCGACAACTCGAGGCTATCTGTGGCATAGCCGCGCCAAGAATACATACTATTGATGAGTATGCTCGCTTTATTGCGCTGGCCGGGCGAGTCTGCGAGTCTGACCCGGTAGCCGCCGCGCGACAGCACGCATTCTTGGAACTGTTCGGACTCTGCTACTCTTTCAGGGTTAACGGCGTGTGGATTGCCGTGGCGGGCGTGATGTTCGAATTGCCGTTGATTTTCCGGGTTCAATTGGATCTTCTTTGGGATGCTGTCCATTCGGCGGAATATACGCGAAGTTGTTAGCGCCATGCAATTCCCTTGCGGAATTAGGGACGTGAGAAATTCTTTGTCGAATACCAAGTTGCCATTGCGAGCGAAGAATATCCTTGTGGAAACGTTAATTAGAACGGCTCCAGCGACGTTAAGCAGTGGAGATGGCACATAGTTAAAAAACAACAATTAAAACATATAGTTAATTAAATTTATTGCAAGATATGACAATGCGTTGATGTTTGTTGGCGAGCCACGGGCCAGCGAAAACGCATCGCACGTCATTTTTTACATACTTAGACTGCTGAAAGTTCACGCCACAAGCTGAGAAATATTGTGAATTTTAGTGACATTTTTTCACAATATTATATTGCTAAGATTGATCTTTTCTGTGTTGGTGCGATTTGAAGCTCGATTGCGTGCCGAATTAGAATCCGTCGAGTGACAAAAGTCCTACCTTTGGCTAGGCCTTCCGGCATACTGGTTAATCGTCCGCTGACGGGTATATTCTCCAGCGGGCGTAGCGGAAGATAATGGAGGCACAAATTGCCGGGATGGCGGTGCAGGTGCCAATAGCATGATGATGTCATTTGTAACTGTAGCCGTACAATAAGCCACAGCTAAAGCATTGGCTTTGTTAATATCTCCTCTTAAATATGATACAGTATCAAATGATTACGTAATATTACTGCACTACTACTTCAAGCTTTTACATGGAAAAGGGGAATTATCCATGACCAAGAAATGGTTATCGGCTTTGGGTTTGTTGGTATTACTGGTGGGGTGTGGAACAACATACCCACCAGCATCAGTCGAATTTGCTAAACCCGCGCCGCGCGAATACCTAATAGGGCCGGGCGACAACGTCAACGTGATGGTCTGGCGTAATCCGGAGTTGTCCACGACAGTTCCCGTGCGCCCTGACGGCAAGATGACCACGCCGTTGGTTGAAGACCTGCAGGCCAGCGGCAAAACGTCTACCCAACTCGCCCGCGAAATCGAAAAGCGGATGGAGAAGTATATTCAGAGTCCGGTGGTTACTGTCATTGTTACCGGTTTCGTTGGTCCCTACAGTGAACAGATTCGCGTGATCGGAGAGGCTGCCAAGCCGCAAGCATTGCCATATCGGGAGAACATGACGCTGTTGGATGTCATGATCGCCGTCGGTGGCATTACAGATTTCGCAGCGGGAAACAAGGCGAGTATTCTGCGTACAGTTGGAGACAAGAAGGAGCAGTTTGGTGTGAGGATTCACGCGTTGCTGAAGAATGGCGATGTATCTGCAAACGTGCCGATGCGCGCAGGCGATGTGCTGATTATTCCGCAGAGTTTTTTCTAAACGTTTCAGTTGAGCAGGAATTTCCTTGGGGGGCATCAGCGTCGCACATAGTCTGGAATAGGATAATGTGTGATTTCGCGTAACCGTAAGATAATTTCGGATTCTAGGAAATGCACGAACTGGTAGACCAGCTTTTTTCACACCTTCGGGCAACTTGGCGCTACCGGTGGTACGCTGTCCTTGTTGCCTGGATCGTCGCGATAGTCGGTTGGATTTTCGTGCACCAGATGCCGAACCGCTACGAAGCATCGGCTCGGGTGTACGTGGATACGCAGTCGGTATTGAGACCGTTGCTGGCTGGTCTTGCCGTGCAGCCCAACGTTGGTCAGGTAGTCAATATGATGAGTCGAACATTGATAAGTCGGCCAAACTTGGAGAAGGTCATCGGTATGGCCGATATCGATATTCGGCTCAAGTCGCCTGAAGCCAAAGAGGCGATGATTGCTCGATTAAACAAAGAAGTTACAATGAAGAGTGGCGGTGCGGAGAACCTTTATATTATTTCCTATATCGACAACCATCCGCAGGAAGCCAAGCGTGTAGTGCAATCGTTACTGACGATTTTTGTTGAAGGGAACCTTGGCAATACGCGTAAGGATTCGGATTCTGCGCGGAGATTTATTAATGAACAGCTTGCGGCCTACAGTGAAAAACTCGTTGCTGCGGAGCAAGCCGTTGCAGAATTCAAGCGCAAAAACGTGGGGCAGATGGGTTCGGAGGGACAAACCTATTATGCTCGATTGGCGGAAGCACAAACGGCGCTGAATCAAGCGGCACTGGGGCTGAGGGAAGCTGAAAACAGCCGGGACGCGATCAAGAAGCAACTGGCAGGTGATGTTCCGACATTGATCGTAGAACAACCAACAGTAGTTGAGGCTGGCAACCCGGAACTTGATGCGCGTATTCAGGAATTACAAAAGCAACTCGACAATTTGCAATTACGCTATACCGAGACGCATCCCGATATTGTCGCTATTAATCGCAGTATCAAGCAGTTAAAGGATCAAAAGCAGCAGGAAGCTAAACTCCGTAAGCCACCACCGCCAGGCCCCCTTCCGCAAAATCCCGTAGCTCAACAATTGACGGTGTCTTTGGCGACAGCAGAAGCAAATGTGGCGTCGATGGGCGCGCGGGTTGCTGAGTATCAGCGGCGGTTTGATGCACTGAAAGCGGCTGCCAACCGCATTCCTCAGGTTGATGCTGAATTTACTCAGCTGACCAGGGACTACGATGTGAACAAAAAGAATTATGAGAGTCTGCTGGCGCGGCGTGAATCGGCGGCAATTACTGGGGATATGGAGGCTAACAATAACGTCATGAATTTCCGCGTTATTGATCCACCTCAGGTTCCTTCCACTCCCAGTGCGCCGAATCGTCCAGCACTTGTGTCCATGGTGCTAATCGGTGCGCTTGTCGCCGGAGTCCTATTTGCGTTTTTGATGAGCCAGATTCGCCCAACGATTGGTGATGAGCGCAAACTGCGTTTGGTCAGCGAGTTACCTGTATTTGGAACAGTCGTCATGGCCTGGTCTAAAGCGCAAATGCGGCGGCGGAAAAGAGGCGTGATTATGCTTTTAGCTTCTTTCCTGGGTTTGCTTTCTGTTTACGCCGCCCTGTTGGGATTGCTTTTGTTTACCGCTGCGAGAGCCTAGTATGAGTATCGTCGAGAGAGCAGCGGAATTACTGAATAAGGTTTCTGCGCCAAATCCCATATCACCGAGGGAAGTGCCACAAGAAAATTTCGATACGTCGGCGCCGGATTTAATTGAACGGAGTGTTGATCAGGAAAGCCTCAAGCCTGTTTTTCCGGAGGCTAATAGCCCCTCTCCAGTCGTAATAAAATCCCATGTATCGCCCCTGTCGAGTGGTAAGGTTAGTCCGACTCTTATCATCGATACAGATCGGCTGCGTCAGCAAAATGTGACCACGCCGGATGGCGAACGGACGCCGGTTTCCGAAAGCTTCAGGCGTATCAAGCGGCATATATTGGCGAACGTGTCTAATCCTGACGCGCCGCCGGGTACTAATCTTGTCATGATTACAAGTTCTTTGCCCAAGGAGGGTAAGACTTTCTGCACAATCAATCTGGCCATCAGCCTCGCTATGGAAATGGATCGCAGGGTTTTGTTGGTAGATGCGGACGTGTTGAGACCGTCCGTTAGCGCCGCGCTGGGGATCAAGAATGTTGAAAAGGGATTGATGGATGTACTGCTGGACGGAATCAGTTTGTCAGATGTGCTTTGCAATACCAATATCGAAAAACTGAGTCTTTTGCCCGCGGGGAGACGCCATTCGCACGCGTCAGAATTGCTTGCGAGCGATGCAATGCGCGCTATGCTCAAGGAAATGGCAGAGCGTTACAGCGACAGAATTATTATCTTTGATTCTCCACCGCTGCTGGCTACCACGGAGTCATGCGTACTTGCGGGTCTCATGGGGCAGGTTCTTGTCGTAGTAGAAGCTGGGCAAACTACGGAGGCGACGCTAAAGGAGGCGCTGGCTCGTATGGACTCTAATAACGTCGTGGGCGTGCTGCTTAACAAGGGTACGCCGCCTGGCTCTGCATTGTATGGGGGCTATGGCTATGGCTATGGTTATGGCGATACTCGTAAAGAGTAGTGCGCGATGTGGCAACTGTTATTTGCTATGGTAAGGAGTAGCGGTTTGCAACGCGCGGCTCAGGTAACAGTATTGTTCGGCGTCGGCGCGCTGACAGCGCTCTTGCATTCGCCCGCTTGGGCGCAAGACGCGGCCTATAACCCACGAACAAGCGGAACCAGCACACAGGGGTGGCAGGTTCGGCCGATGCTCTCCGTTAGCGAACACTACTCAGACAACATATCGTTGGCGCCTTCGGGATCCGCGCGCAGCGAATGGACAACGAGAATTAGCCCTGGTGTCTCGGTATCAGGAAATAGCGCGCGATTGCACTTTAACGCCACCTATACTCCCGAACTGCTGTACCGCGTTAACCAAGCAACTACCGATGTATCCCACGCTTTGAATGCTCTTGGAAATGCAGAGCTTCTGTCGCGTACTTTGTTTGTTGACGTGAGGGCGAACGTTTCTCAGCAAAACGTATCGTTGCTGGGGCCCCAAGCAGAAAGCAATGTCAACACTACAACAAACCGCACCTCGGTTAAAAGTTATGGCATCAGCCCGTATTTACGCCACGATTTTGGGTTCGATGCGTTTGGGGAGCTGCGATTTACTCACGATGCAGTGCACTTGGGCGGCAATAGCGGTGGAGTGTCCAGTAGTACATCGGAGCGAGTTGACGCAAAGTTGACAAGCGGACCTGCGTATAAGTTATTTACTTGGAATCTTGCCTTTAGTAAATCTCACGTGGAGTACACGCAAACGGGTCAGAAAATAGATGAAAAAAATGTTTCCGCATCAGTTGGACGCTTGATCACTCCGGAAATAAGATTAAATGTGAACGCAGGTTATGAAGACAGCGGTTATCCTTCTACTACCGGGCAGGAGCTCAAAGGGGCGTTTTGGAGTGTGGGGCCTGCGTGGACACCATCGGAACGTACGCGCGTTGCGGCGACTTTTGGGCGGCGATACTTCGGTCCGTGGCGTACTTTTCAGCTTGAGCATCGTTCGAGGCTCACCAGTTGGGGACTCGATTATAGTGAAAATGTAACCAATACACGTAGTAGCCTGACAGTTCCTGTAACGTTGGACACTGCTGCGATATTGAACGCACTTTTTTTGTCGCAGTTTCCGGATCCCATCGTGCGCCAAGCTATGATACAGCAGTTCATAGTTAATAATGGGTTACCCGCTAGTTTGAATCAACCTCTTAACTTTTTAACCGACTCTTTGTTTTTGGACAAGCGCTTGCAAGCTACATTTGGTATTCATGGAATCAGAAATACAGTGCTCACAAGTGTGTTTTCCTCTAATCGGAATGCGCTAACCACGGGCTCTGGAGTAGGTAATGATTTCAATTCAAGTCAAAATGTAAAGCAGACTGGTGCGAGTATGTCGTGGAGTTTGCGGTTGACTGAAAGTCTTGCCTCCAACGTGAGTTTGGCCGTTACCCGTAACGCGTTTACTGACTTAAACAGAACAGATCGCCTCACCGCTTTGCGATGGGGGCTGACCAAGGATTTTGACCCTAAAGTAACCGGTTCGCTAAGTCTTGGAAGAGTGAAAAATGACTCCGATGCGGTCTCAACTAGCTACACTGAAAATTCAGTAGCCGCGACGCTGGGTATGAGGTTCTAGCGCGCTATGTACGAAGACTATTATCATTTTCGTGCGAGGCCGTTTCAACTCAGCCCCGATCCACGATTTTTTTTCTACAGCAGGGGCCATCGTCGCGCCATGGCCTATTTGCAGTATGGCGTACACCAAGGCGAGGGATTTCTGGTCATTACCGGAGAGATCGGCGCCGGCAAGACCATGTTAGCGCGCACGTTGGCTCAAAAATTTGGATCTCCGAATCTGCTATTGGCGCAGGTGGTGAGCACTCAGTTGGAGGCCGACGATATGCTGAATATGGTCGCCGCGGCATTTGACCTCCCTGAAGAGAGGAGCAAGGGGCAGTTGCTAAGGAAGTTGGAGAAGTTCCTGCTGGCGCGCCACAATCAAGGTAAACGCACTATTCTGCTGATTGATGAGGTTCAGAACCTGCCGCGCAGCGCGTTGGAGGAATTGCGCATGCTGTCTAATTTTCAGCATAACGAAAGATCGCTGTTGCAGAGCTTTTTGTTAGGACAGCCAGAGTTTCGCACAACACTTCAACAACCGGAGTTAGAGCAACTTCGGCAAAGAGTTACCGCTTCGTATCATCTTGGTCCCATAGATAGTACGGAAACGGAAGCTTACGTAGAGCACCGGCTTAAAACGGTTGGCTGGACGGGCGATCCTTCGTTCGCCCAAGATACCTTTCCAGTGATCCATCGCTATACTGGTGGAATTCCTCGTAAAATCAATCACTTATGTGATAGATTGTTACTCTTGGGGAGGATGGACGAGAAGCATGCATTCACTGCTGCAGACGTTTTCGAAGTTATTGACGATATGAAAAATGAGTTCGGGCCTCTGGCTGCGTCATCCGAGGCTAACGTCTAATGTACTCAAATTTAGCGGGTGCCCCTATTCTATGCGTGGTGGGTGCGCGACCGAATTTCATGAAGATCGCACCGGTAATACGCGCGATGAACAGCGCCTCCAAGCCGATGCCTGCGAGACTTTTGCATACAGGGCAGCATTACGACGAGCAGATGAACAGCCAGTATTTCGAATCGCTGGGAATACCCGATCCGGACATAAACCTGGAAGTGGGCTCGGCGTCGCATGCCGTCCAGACAGCGGAGATCATGCGGCGCTTTGAACCTGTACTCGACAAGGAGCAGCCTGCGGCGGTGTTGGTGGTAGGTGATGTTAATTCCACCTTAGCATGCGCTCTGGTTGCGGCCAAGAAAGGCGTCGCAGTGATTCACGTGGAGGCAGGCCTGCGCAGTTTCGATCGCACTATGCCCGAGGAGATCAATCGTGTGCTGACCGACCAAATCTCCGATATTTTATTTACCACAGAGAAAAGTGCGCGCGACAATCTGTTGCGTGAGGGCGTTTCCGGATCCAACATCCATTTTGTCGGCAACGTCATGATTGACACCTTGCGCTACAGTCTTGAGCGGGCCGTGCCGGCAATGGAGACACTCAGCCAACATCATGCCCGGGCAGATTGTGTGCATAAAGATTATGCGGTGCTTACGCTGCACCGGGCGTCGAACGTTGATAACCCTGCTACTTTACGTGCGCTGCTGAGTACGGTGGGCGAAGTTTGCCAGCAACTGCCGGTGGTTTTCCCCATGCACCCCAGAACCCGTTCCAGGATTGAACAAGCGGGGTTGGGTGCTATGCTGAAAATGCAGTCGCTTGTCGAGTTGCCCCCATTGGATTACCTCGAGATGCTCGGGTTGATGCGAACGGCAAAGATCGTACTTACCGATTCAGGTGGAATTCAAGAGGAAACGACAGCACTGGGCGTGCCGTGCATCACCATGCGAGATAACACTGAACGGCCAATTACAGTGGAAGAAGGTACCAACACCATTGTTGGGCTGGATCGCAATCGCATTTTGAGCGCGGTTGACAACGTGTTGCGTACGGGCGGGAAGGCGGGAAGAATACCTGACTTGTGGGATGGCCGGGCGTCGCAGCGAATTGTTTCGGTGTTGAGCGACTGGCTTTCAGGTGCTGCCGATCATCGCCGGATGGCTTAACCGAGCGAATCAAATTGTGATGATTGCCGCGGCCTCGGGCTGCTTAAGCGGAAGTGCTGGGTCGTGACATTTTTTCGGATAATGAGGCTCGACACAAACCGCCACGTGCCTTTACAACTATGAGCGCTTTGCCTATCCAAAACGCATTGACTGTCGATGTCGAAGACTATTTTCAAGTCTCCGCCTTTGCATCGCGCATTTCGCCTCAATCTTGGGATCAGTTACCCTGCCGGGTTGAGCGCAATATGGATGTCATCTTGGGGATGTTTGCCGAGCACAAGGTTCGTGCTACTTTTTTTACCTTGGGGTGGATTGCCGAACGATACCCTGCCATAGTGCGCCAGCTTGTTGAGCAAGGTCATGAGTTAGCGAGTCACGGTTATGCACACCAGCGTGCGTGTGACCAAACTCGTGAGGATTTTTTTCAGGACATAGTGCGGGCCAAGAAGCTGCTCGAGGACATCGGCGGCGTTACGGTAATAGGGTATCGCGCACCGAGTTTCTCGATTGGCCGAAGCAATCTCTGGGCACAAGCCTGCCTGCGGGAAGCAGGTTATAGTTATAGTTCAAGCGTTTACCCGATACGCCACGATCACTACGGCATGCATGAGGCGCCGCGCTTTGCTTTCTATCCAAAAGACGGGAAAGGTCTGCTTGAACTGCCGGTGACGACCGTCAGGCTTTTGAATCAGAATCTTCCGGCCGGAGGCGGAGGATATTTCCGGCTCTTGCCCTACAGCCTGTCGCGTTGGTGTATTGAACACGTAAACAAGGTTGATGAGCGGCCATGCGTGTTTTATTTTCATCCATGGGAAATTGATCCGGAACAACCACGTCAAGAGGGCATTAGTCTAAAGACTCGGTTTCGTCACTATGTGAATTTGTCTTCGATGGAGCATCGGCTTCGGAAGCTTTGCAAGGATTTTCGCTGGGAAAGAATGGATAGACTTTTCCTGCCGGCGTACGGCGAGCCTGTACATGCCTAGAGAATCTGATGTCGTGGCCGACCCGTGCTCGGTGGGGGACGTGCGCATAGCTGAGCTGCAGTCGATTGATTTCGCCCGCTGGGATCGGTTTGTTTCGGATTGCGGTGAGGCCACTTTTTTTCACCGAGCCGGCTGGAAAACCGTCATTGAACAGGCGTTTGGTCATCGCACCTGCTTTTTACTCGCAGAAGTTGATGGCCGTATTGAGGGTGTGCTGCCTCTGGCAGAGGTCAAAAGTTTTTTGTTCGGGCATTCGCTGGTGTCGCTGCCCTTCTGCGTTTATGGAGGTGTTGCTGCGGTGACCGAGCGGGCCAGACGCGCGCTCGACAATGCTGCTCGTGTGCGTGCCGAACAATTGAAGGTTGACCACCTGGAGTACAGGTCGTTTGCACCCTCTCACGACAATTGGGCATACAAGGATCTCTACGTCACTTTCAGAAAGGACATTGCCCCCGATATTGAGCGCAATCTTCTTGCCATTCCACGTAAGCAGCGAGCGATGGTGCGCAAGGGTATTAAAGCTGGACTGAAGAGCGAAGTGGATCCGGGTGTGGAGCGTTTCTTTGCTGCATATTCGGCTAGCGTCCACCGGCTGGGTACCCCCGTTTTCTCCAAGCGATACTTTGAGATTCTGACGCAGGTGTTTCCGTCGGACTGCGAGGTGCTTACGATTACCAGCGAAGACGACAGGCTTATTGCCAGTGTATTGTCTTTTTGTTTTCGCGACGAGATACTTCCTTATTACGGAGGCGGCACGGCGGAAGCGCGCGAAGTGGCGGGGAATGATTTCATGTACTGGGAGGTGATGCGGCGAGCTTGCGAGCGAGGCGTGCGCGTTTTCGATTTCGGTCGTAGCAAGCGTGGGACGGGTTCATTCGACTTTAAGAAAAACTGGGGCTTTGAACCACAACAGCTTCACTATAAGTATTTGTTAATAAAGGGAAAATTTGTTCCTGACCATAATCCACTCAATCCCAAGTACCAGATGTTTATCAAGCTTTGGCAGCGAATGCCGCTAGGGCTTGCCAATATTATTGGCCCACATATCGTAAAGAGTCTGGGTTAGGCAAGAGCGCAATGCGGCACTACCCCTTTCTCGCGTCTGGCGATGTTGCATGTTCCCCGCGCTCCGTGATATTTCCCGCAGCTTGCGATGATAATTCAAAGGACATCTTTGTTGAGAATGATGTATTCGCGTTATTTACTTCGATTAGTCGATTGACCTGTTTGGATGAGCGCACCCACAGGCTTCATGCTCCCGCGACTTTGAAACTGAAGCAGCGGGAAGAGGGTGTAAGGGATGCACTCATGATCGTAGGTTTGCGTTGAAATTGGTACCGGCAATGAAATCCGAACAAACATCTGATAGGACGTCTACAACTCGAGGTGGATGGTTGCTTCTGTTGGCGCTGGTTTTGAGCGCGACATTCTGGTTGCTGACTTGGTACGGCGATACCGTGCAGTCCATGGTCGCAACTTGGCTGCATTCGGAAACGTTTGCGCACGGGTTGCTCATAGTCCCAATTAGCGCGTGGTTGGTTTGGCGTCGACGGCATGAAATTGGCGTACTCAATCCTCGGCCAAATTTCTGGATGTTGTTGCCCTTAATAATAGCTGGCTTTGCCTGGTTACTAGGACATCTGGCGGCAGTAGTGGTAGTTCAGCAGTACTCTCTGATATTCATGATTCTGTTTCTGGCCGCGACCATCCTTGGTAATCAGATCGTCAAGGAACTTGCGTTTCCGCTTCTCTTCTTGTTGTTTGCGGTGCCGTTTGGTGAGTTTCTGCTGCCAGCGTTAATGGAATATACCGCCGACTTCACTGTTTTCGCGCTTAGATTGACGGGTATTCCGGTGTATAGAGAGGGGTTGTATTTCACGGTTCCGAGCGGCAATTGG
>Ga0193752_1001491_pt1 | contig 19345 bp, 14 predicted proteins | sample H1c1metaG_FD_144924 | JGI IMG/M metagenome (GOLD analysis project Ga0193752, IMG submission 144924) | Soil microbial communities from a riparian zone of the East river system, Colorado, United States - H1c1 | ecosystem: Environmental > Terrestrial > Soil > Riparian zone | place: USA: East River...
GATCCTGGATATTAAGATCCCTTCGATCTCCTCAGGGTGAACGGAGTGGTTTTGGATAAGTGACTGATCTTAAAGTGCCATTCGTGGGGAAACCTCAGGGTCTGGCCCTGAGGTTTCCCCACGAAATCTAGAACGTACGAAATGGACTGCTTTCCCTTTCTTTTCCGTTCGCGAGAGAACTGAGTCTGGCCCCATTTTCACTTGAAGCCCGACACCTCGCATAGTAGCGATTCGGGAATGCCGGAGTGTTGCGCTTCGAAGACTCAACGCAACCTACATCCTCCTTGCGGGAAGCATCGGTACGTGCGTAAACATATGATATTGAGCGCTCCTCGCTACTGCAGTGACGAATATCTTCATATTTTCACGTCGGTATGGGGCAGTGCCATACAGGCTCCGAGCGGCTCGCGGTGATTGCGGCGATCGCAATGGTTGCTTACGTAGGCTTGCTGTTTCAGCAATTGCAGTAAGATTGACTCGGTGGCCTGTGCGAGAGCATTGGGAGGACAGCATTGCTGCCAAGGACGTCTGCGAATAACTCACGACCATGAATACAAGATGAACGCGGGCACCAACAATCCGAACCCCCACTTTAATCTGCCGCTTGCTGCGTCGTCGACCGTATGTCTGACACTAGCCCACTCACATCGCCTACTTCTTTGACCCATTGATCGGCCGACAATGCCGAGCAGTCAGCGATATTGACCGCTAGCGACTTTGACCACTAGTCAGATGGCGATCGGAGGTATTTTTTGTGAACGGTCGAAACGGTTTACTTGCCGCGGCGTTGCTCCTTGCAGCCGCGCCCGCATTTTCGGATGAAATAAGTTTTTACGAGGCCGAGAATTTTCGGGGCCGAGTGTTTTCGACGGACACACCGGTTCAGAATCTGAATCGCACGGGCTTTAATGGCCGTGCCTCGTCGGTCATTGTCGAAAGCGGTCGATGGGAAGTGTGCGAAGAAGCTCGGTTCGGCGGCCGTTGCACATTGCTCCGACGCGGCAGCTACGATTCTCTCGAACGCATGGGCATCAACAACCGCATCTCGTCGGTACGACCTGCCGACGGTCGGGGCAACCGGCGCGGCGGTCGCGACTCCGACGATCGCTCCAGTGGACGTGAAATGGAACCCTTGGCCGAGCCCAATTATCAGTATCGCCGTCGGTCCAATGAGCGGCTGTCGGAAGTGCCCGTCACATCGGTTCGCGCCGTCGTAGGTTCGCCCGAACAGCGCTGCTGGATCGAGCGTGAACAGGTGAGCGACGGAGCAGTTCGTGGCAAAGCGAACATCGGCGGTGCCATTGCTGGCGCGATCATCGGTGGCATCTTGGGCCACCAGGTGGGCAGCGGGCGTGGCAACGACGCCGCGACGGCCGGTGGCGCGCTTGCTGGTGGCGCAATCGGTTCGCAAGTCGGTCGCGGTTCCGGTGGTGGCACCTATGAACGCGACGTCGAACGTTGCGAGCGTGTTGCCGACAGGACGCCGGAGTACTGGGATGTCACCTACACCTATCGTGGTCAAGAACACCGCGTGCAAATGACGTCTCCTCCGGGACGCACGATTCTCGTGAATCGAGACGGCGAACCGCGAGCGTAACGATCACGCCAACCGGCCGCCGCCAACGCGTTTTGGCGGCGGCTTTTTTACGTCAACCGCGCGTAAACCTGATCGATCTCCCGTCGCCCACGGTACTCAATTCGCAGCTATGTGATGGTTGGCCAATCCGCTAAGACGTTCAGAAGGCGAAGTAAGCCGATTGGCAGCCATCTGCAGGTTTTGAATAGCTGCTCAAAGCCCCCAGCTCCGATAAGTAGGGGCTCATCGGTGCCGCAGAAAGATATGAAGATATCTCACTCGACGTCCGGCCAATAACTTCATATCGTTACTCGGGCATCCGAAGAACTCGCTACCCAGGCCACCGCCGCTCCAATGGCGTAAGATTTCAAACTGGATACGATTTATAACAAAAGGGACAGATCATGATCGGAATTCGCAAGATTTGGGTTGGTGGTTTGATAGCACTTGCAGCGGCGCCGACATTCGCTGATCGTCCTGCCAATAACTTTCCGGAGTTCGCCGCGCATCCGGAATCGGTCGAAAGAATCGCCATCGTCGTCGACGCGCTCTTTACGGTAGACCTGCCCGGTAGCCGGCCTCATGGCATTCATGTCTCGGATGCAATGATGCTGCTACCGGCATTGATTGCCGAGGTGAAGGGCGGGGTTGAGGACCGTGGTTTCAAGGTCACCGAGATTCATGGTAATTCGGGCTTGATGATGAAGCGCGATCCGAATCTGGTCTACATAGAGCATGGCCAGAACACTGAGCGCGCTGTCGAGTTCCCTATCTATGACAAGTCGCCGCCGTATTGGGCGACAACGCCCATGCGCGCAATGATGAGTGACATTTGGCCGAAGTACTATGTTCGCAATCGAACGATTGGCCCTATCGACACCGTGGTCGGTGACGACCTGAAGCGTCTGCCGGCAGACGCGATCATGATGATAAGTCTTGCGTCGCGTGAAGCGGGTTTTGCAACTCGTCTGGCGGGCGCAAGTCTGACTTCTCTGGTAGGCCCAGCTTCTGGGTTCTTTTCCGAATACTTTTATCCCGGCGGCACTGTTCTGATCACCCTGGTGGATGTCCGTTCCGGCAAAGTCATTTGGCATGACAGACGACAGCGGAAGGGGAAAGGAACGATCGGAGGAATGGCGCAGCTCTATTCACCGCTAAGGCAGATGATTCAGTTGATGCCCAATCGGAATAATCCACCGAATCCCGGCATGGCCGATTCTTTTCGAGAGGGCACCGAGTTGGAAAATGGTGTCACCACATGGGCGGGCAAACGATGGACCGGTCGCGATGGACGCCGCGCGCTTGCCGCGTCGCAGATCACCAAAGAGCAGCTCAGCGAATTCCGCCGACAACACGTATTGAACTATCGCAAAGCAACGGAAGCAAACGAGGCCAACTTGAAAGCAGGAAAGCTCGATAAGCGAACGTTCGAGATCGAAGAGTTGCGGCTTCAGTGGGCGTATAACTAGGAAGGCACATGGAATCCTTGGTGCCCGGAGCTCTTCGGGTACCTGCGGATGCACTCTGGACCGTGCACTCTTGGACACCCACCGTGTTCTGTCGAAGGGTGTCCAACGGCATCGCCTTTCCGGGTAAGGATTCGGTGCTAGGTTGGCGGGAGGCTCAGCGACGATCCTTTTTCGGACTCTCATACGACCAATAAAATGCGATCGAGACGGCGAGGATGGCTGCCGCCCATACAAAGCCGCCCGACGCCGCAAGCGATAATGGGAAGAGCGAGGAGCGATGAAGGTCCCGGCCGCGAACGTCCCGTTCGCAAACTAATGAAGACTAGTCGCGCCATCACGAAGAAAAGCAAGTTGGCTAGCCATCTTGGATCGTAGGTAATTAGGCCAAGCCAACCCATCAACAGAACTAAAAATCCCGGGCCCTCGTTGACTCCGTTGTGACATCGGAATGTCGGCAGGCACATGCTCACCAAGTACAGTCCGAGGCCAATCCATAGCGATACTGACATTCTGTGGTGCACCCGCTCGATGTTACCGAATTCGAGAAAATCTCGGTGGAGGTTGTCGGCTTATCGAGGATGAAACGGGGCCACTCCCTGGGAGAATCCTGGGTGCTGGTGTAGGCATTCCGGCGATTCTGGGCTGATTCGTTGAAGGGAGGTCGAGTGGGTGTTTGATCGATGCACCGCAAGCATCAACGCGCGATAACAATTCTCGGAGAACGAAATGCCGCAATCTCTACAATGGCACCCGGCAGGTCCCGGATGTGCTGCTGGCACCGGAGCGGCCGCTGAATCGGCCGCAGGGATCGCGTCAGTCGCGAGCACCCACCTCGTATGTTCAAGTCGGCACGAGTAGGGTCGCCCGATCTACACTTCTCGCAACGCGGCAGCCACCGGCATACGTGCGGCGCGTATCGCCGGAAACAACCCACCCAACAATCCCACCATGCAAGCCCATAGAACGCCGAGCGACACTAAGTCGCCCCCAATGCGCAGGTGAAAGGCAACTTGAGTCAAGCCGCTGCCGCCGGAAATGGTGCTCACGGAATTGCCGTTGAAGAGCAGCCACGCGAAGGCTGACCCCAAAAGCGCGCCGACGATGGAAAGCGACAGTGCTTCGACAATCACGGACGCGACCACTCCGGACGCGCCGAAGCCGATCGCACGAAGGGTGGCAATCTCCACAGCGCGCGCGCTCACTGCGGAGTACATCGTATTCAGTGCACCGAAAATCGCGCCGATGGCCATTACGACGCCGATCACGTTTGCGACAACGGAGAGAAAGGTTCCAAACCGCTTTGACTGTTGTTCGTAGTACTCGCCTTCTCTCAGTACGTCCAATGTTAATGTCGGATTGGTGGTAACTGACGCCTTGAATGTGTCGAAGCTCGAAGTCGAATCGAGCCAAACCGTCACGGAATTAAATGCGGTGCGACGCGCCGCGGATAAAAGGGTGTCCGCGTCAGCCAAGAGTTCGGATTCGTGCGCATCGCCGTTGCTCTCGAACACGCCCACAACTTGCCAATCCACATCTCCAGATCGAATACGATCACCTATCCGCAGTCCCTTGAACCGAGCCTGGGCAGACTTTCCGACGATAAGCTCGTGCAATCCGCTTTGATACAGCCTTCCTTCCAATAGCTTCATTTCGGGCCGCACGATCGAGTTCTTCGCAGACACACCGCGAAGCGCCACGCTGCCTAATTCTCCATCGATCTTCGGAAGCCAGACGGACGATAATGCGTCGGCTGTTGCGACCGGTTTGCCGTCGGAATCGCTTCTTATCCCCGGCAAACTCAGAATTGTCGCGACCGCATCGCGAGAAATATTGCTGGCGGTCTCGGACTGAGATCCACCGTAAAAGACAATCGCACGTTCCGGCCGCCCGGTGCTTGAGAGCGTCTTTGACAGCCCGGTTGCCAACGACAGAACCGAAATAAGCACCGTCACGACACCTGCGATGCCGATTACGATCACCATGGAAGTCCCGGCGCGTTGCGGAATACTCCGCATGTTCATGGCAATCACCGCGCGCATTTCTTTAAGTGCCGACACTCGAACTCCTTAGCGTGCGCGCAATGCGTCCACAATTTTGAGCCGCTGCGCCCGCCAAGCCGGTGGAAAACCGCTTGCGAATGCCAAGGCAACCGCCAGCACACCGCCCCACGCAAACACGATGGGGGGAACACGCAACCCTTCGAGACCCACCTGCGAGCCCAGCACGTCCATGAGTGCGGGGAAAGCCACCGATGCGGCAACAATGCCGACGGCGGCCGACAATATCGTCAATATGAGCGACTCAGAAAGCACGAGCGTCAGCATCGTTGTATTGGAAAAACCGAGCGTCTTCAGGACGCCGATTTCCGGAATACGCTCGCGCACCGACTGCATCATCGTATTGCCGGTCAAGAACAGAAGCGTAAACAACACGGCACCGACGATGCCGTTAACGAAAAAATTGATATCGCCGATCTGACTCATGGTCGATTGAATGAAGTCTTTTTCGTTTTGCGTCATGGTCTGGTCCGCTGAATTAGCGAACAGCTCGTCGATCGCCGGGGCGACGGTGGCGTAGCGATTGGGGTCGGTCAGTCTGACGATCATCTGCATCGCGGTATTTTTGCCGGGACCCCGCGCCTCATTCACATAGTCAAAATTCAATAACAAATTGGTGGCGAAATTACGCGCCTGATCGATGTCGTAAATACCGACAACGGTAAATTCCCAATTTCTCGAGCCGTCACTGTTCACAACGTTGAACGACTGGACCGGCACCTTATCGCCGACCTTCAAGCCGTACTTCTCCGCGGCCGCTATTCCAACGAGCGCGCCGTCGCGAGTGCGGTTCATGGCGGCACGTTGATCCGCAGGCAGCTTGAATTCCGGATAAATCTTGAACCACGAATCGACGTCGACCGCTAGCGATACCACCACGTTCTTGGGGTCTTGATAGGTCCCTACCAATGCGGTGAGTGGCGTAATGCTCTGCACTCCCGCCACGGAAGCGATCCGCGTTGCGTGGGCAAGCGGCATCACGCCATTGCGATTGACACGGTTGGAGATACGTAACCGGGACGTATCCAGAAACTGGCTCACGAGGGAGTCGACGCCGAGATTGATTCCCTGCAGCATTCCAAACAGAAAGAACGCTGTGACGATCGAGGCGAACGTGAGAATCGTCCGCGCCTTTTTCCGCCACAAGCCGGCCCAAATGAGCAAGAAATACTTCATGCCGGAGTGCACGCGCAATGGGACCAATTCATAAGTTTCCTCCCTGAGCGTCCTTTTATTGTCGATCAGGAGCTTTCGACGCGCCTACGCCGTAGAAGGTTGCATGATAAGCGAGTGTGGGGGGAATCCTGGGCAGTCCAGTGTAGACAAGCCGGCGTTTCCAGGATGATCCGTTCGATCGAAATCGAACTAGTGTGTAGCGACGTGCCGCATGCTTCAAAGGGCGTTGAAAAAAACCCGATGAACGAATTATCGGAATGCCTGCACGGTTTCCCTGGACAGCCACAAATAAGTTGGCGGAAGACGAGTACCCAAGAAGTTCTGTTAGATTGAGGCGGAATTGGGAGGCGGAATTGGGGCCTGGCCCTGAGGTTTCCCCACGAATTTCACAACGCACAAAGGGCCTAGTTTCTCGGTCTTTTCCGTTCGCGTTGAGTGAGTCGAAACGATCTTGGATCTTAAGATCCCTTCGATCTCCTCAGGGTGAACGGAGTGGGTTTAGATAAGTGACTGATCTTGAAGTGCCATTCGTGGGGAAACCTCAGGGCCTGGCCCCATTTCTCACCTGGCGCCATTTCTCACCAAGGGCTGTGAATCAGGCGCGAAGTGCGCGAGTCCTAGCCGAGGTGGGCCGCTTGCACCGCGCTGTGTGGTTCGACCTTGTCCAAATTGAAATCGCCTCTTAAAGCTTTTAGCGCCACTATCTCTTCATGAATTTCGGCAGCAGTTCGTACACCGAGTTTACGAAAGAGCGGAAGGGGCGGGCACCACCCTTGTAGAGCGTGTTGCAAGAGAAAACCACCGACGATGGCGGGTAAGACGAACCAACGACGATCCACGGTCGCACCAAGGGCTATACCAGCTAACGCCACAGTCGCGGCATTAGCTTCCAATACCCGTTCGATGTCCCATTCCCGACGAAGCGCTTCGATCCGCTCTTCGATCTCCGCAGGGTTGGCGTATTCGTACGCGGCAACACGCTTGAACATCGCGTACCGGATCCGCGCGTTACTAATGTTGGACGTGTGGCGGGCCACCCGCTCGTTTGTACCAGGCAAAGATGTGAAATTTCCCATACAGGCGTCCCGCGGTCATATGATTTAGGAACGCGGTCAAGAACACGAAAGTTCCGTTCTGGCTTAGATGCTCGCCGTCAACGCCGATTGAAAACTGACCCACCTTTGGGCGAAACGCCGAAGTAAAAGTGACCCACCCGGGCACCGCTCATCACTGATTCTTTCTGATCCCGCTTTAAGCATCGGTACGTGCGTAAACATATTTAGATATCAAGCGTTCGTGCCGCCACTACGGTGGTAAATATCTTCATATCTTCTCGTCGGTATGGGGCAGTGCCGCGGCGACGTCCGTCGTAACAGCAGCAGATATCTTGATATCCTCACATTGGTACAGATGGGCACGAAAGACCCCTCAGTACGCCCTCAGTACGTGTGTAAAGATATTCAGATATTGGTCGCCGGCGCCGTTGTGAAGTCGCCGGATATCTTGATGTCTTTACACTGGTACGAATGCGTCTCGAAGAGGACACACCGAGGGACAAGCCTATGCGAGGTTGCAGGCCCCTGTTGCTGTGGCTCATATCGTGGCGGCGTGGCGGCGCGTGACGAGTGAAACGTTCGGCGCCTGTATCCGGAATTAGAAATCTAGGCAGTCACGCCGCCGAGCTGGGTGGCTCCTTGGGATGTGTCGACACGAATATCCGAACACCGATACCGAAGATTTGCGTAAGACAACTACTGATATTCGCTTACTATCTATTTTGTCTTGCTGAAGTCGCTTATCAATTGAGTCAATGACGGCACATCGACTGGTTTCACGAAGTGGGCGTCAAACCCAGCCTCCTTAGCCCTCAGCACATCTTCCCGTTGTCCGTATCCCGTTAATGCAATGAGCTGCGTCGAGCTCAGCACGGGGCGTAATAGTGTGGCTACTTCATAGCCATTCATAGCGGGAAGCCCAATGTCTAACACGATGACATCCGGCTGCATCGCGGTGGCCGTGGAAAGCGCCTTCTCCGCACTGTAAACAGCCTCCACTTGATGCCCTTCAAGTTCGAGGACGGTCGCGAGAGAGTTAGCAGCATCAGCATTGTCATCCACAATCAATACACGTTTCGGCGCTGCACGCGGACGAGCGTGAGTAACTTCGGACGAAGCCGGTGCTTCAATGAGCGGTAGCCGAACTTTGAAGGTTGAACCGCGGCCCGATCCGTCACTCTCGGCCAGTACCTTCCCTTTGTGCATCTCAATTAAGCGTTTCACGACGCTCAGTCCGATTCCGAGACCACCCTGCGATCGATCAAGCGAATGATCGGCTTGGACGAAGAGATCAAAGATTAAAGGGAGTAGGTCAGGCGCAATGCCAATGCCATTGTCTGAAATGATAATGACTACATCGTCCTCTTGTTTCTGCACCTCAAGGCGAATCTCGCCACCGGAATCAGTGTACTTGGCAGCGTTATTCAGGAGATTCGCAATGCTTTGCACGAGACGCGCGTGGTCGCCGCGGACAAACATACGCTCGTAGCCGGTGGCAACGAGAAAAGTATGGTCCTTTTCGCGCATCAGCGGTTCGGCAATCTCGAGCGCTTGCGACACTACAGCCGCAATATCAAGAGGCTCGCGCCGCAACTCGATTCTTCCGGAAGTAATCCGAGATAAGTCGAGAAGATCGTCTACGAGTCGAGTGAGGTGAGCTGTTTGCCGTTTCAGCAAACGCACCGTAGCCTGCAGCTGCGGTTCTGTTACCAAACGCGCCATGATTTCGCTCGCGTTCATGATTGGCGCAAGAGGATTACGAAGCTCATGCGCGAGCATCGCTAGAAATTCATCTTTGCGACGATTCGAGTCCGTGAGTTGCCGTGTCGCAGTCAGCAACGCCGCTTCGGACGTTTGTAGCGCCAGCAATTGGTCCCGCATTTGGTATTGACGTGCCCGCGCTCGCAACCCTGCCTGGATTGCGCTGATCAAAGTTCGCGATGACGTTGGCTTTTCTAATACCGTGACATTCCGAAGATTTTGCACACATCGCGTGACGGCCATGGATTGCGAGCCCGATTCGCACAGCACGATTGAGGGAACCTCGGACCATGAAGGCTGACGCGCGAGAGCTGACCATAACTCTTCAACCTCTCGATGTGCGAATGCGCCATCGGTCAGCAGCAGAACGCCAACATCGCGATCGATTTCAACGCTCAGCGCCTTGATGTCTTGGCAGACGAGATAGGACAAATTTGCGCGTTCAAATAGGCGTACGAGCACATCACGATCGCGGCGAGTTGGGGGCAAGAACAGAACGCGTAATCCATCGTCCTTAGGCATCGTCTCGGTGTGTGGCATAACCGAGGACCTAGCCCCTTCTGCCTTCCGAAGCGGTTTTAGAAATAACCTCGACGGGCGCGCCGGTGAGAACCCCGGATAGATTTGTCAGTGGCGCCGTCAGGTGAATACCTGAACCCGAAAATGTAAGCCCGCGGATGGAATCTTCGTGCGGACCGGTGCGTTTCTTTACTACGGAAATGGCCTTGCGAACTTTGCCTTCGTGCTCGAAGTAGCGGAGCAGAATGACCGAATCGGCAAGATAACTGGCATCGACAGGTGAAGTCATGTCCGAGCCCAGCATGCCGCTCTGCGCGACGACTAAGAAAGTGGCAACCCCTTTAGCATTCAAATACGAGAGGAGTTCATGAAGTTGTGCAGTGAGAAAATGGTTTTGGGGCATGCTATTCAAGTAGCCATTTAAACTGTCGATGACCACTACGCGAGCGCCATTTTCAACGCTCGAACGAACCATGTGGGCAAACTCTCCGGGAGAAATGGCAGCGGGATCGACTTGCTGGATTTGGATTGCTCCACCTACGTCGCCCTCCTGAATGTGCAGTCCGAGGCCGCTTGATCGCGCCAACATTGCAGCCTTTGTTTCATCGAATAGATAAGCCACGGCGCGATCGCCCCGCTGCGTGGCCGCAATTGCGTACTGGAGGGCAATAGTAGATTTGCCGGATCCAGGAGGTCCCATCAGCAATGTGCTCGTTCCCCGATCAACACCGCCACCCAGCAGCGCGTCGAGCTCCTTGATTCCACTGCTGATAAATTCGCGCGGAAAGGGACTGGTGTGTTGGGACGAGATTAGACGCGGGAACACCATCACCCCACCTTGTCGAATTGCGAAATCATGGAGGCCGCTGACGAAATCGCTACCACGAAACTTAATCACCTCAAGGTGCCGCATTTTTTGTCCATACGCAGGCGTTCTAGAATCCAGAGAGATCACTCCGTGGGCCAAGCTATGTAACTGAAAGTCCGGTCCGTCAGCGGTCCGATCGTCCAACAGCATCGCCGTGCATTGACGGCCAATGAAGAATTGCTTAAGCGCCAAAATCTGCCGACGATAGCGCAAGGAATTTTGAGCGAGGAGCCTCAGCTCCGAGAGAGAGTCCAACACCATCCGACTTGGTGAGCTTCGCTTGATCGCGTCAATAATGCGCCGCGTGGTTTCGCCCAATTCGACTTCGGCGGGCTCCAACATCGTGAGCTGTTCTTCTGTCTCGAGTTCCTTCTCGTCCGCGATGAGTTGAATAATTTCAACTCCATCGAGAGACCAACCATGCGATTTTGCGCCGGCTTCCAACTCCTGCTTCGTCTCGGAGAGGGTGATATATAGACACTTCTCCTTAGCACGGACGCCTTCTAACAAAAACTGCAAAGCCAGCGTTGTCTTGCCGGCCCCGGGATTGCCATCTACCAGGTAAAGTCGATGCGTGATCAATCCTTCGCAGAGCACTTCATCCAGCCCCGCTATCCCAGTTTTAACCCGTGCATTGTTTTTATACATTGTCGTTTCGTCCCACATAAAATCGCTCACGCAGGGAGCCAAAGCCTACGAAACCTTACCATACGTTAAGGTTTTTGCTATCGGCGGCTGGCGATTTCCGTCAGCTGACGGGGAATTCTGGATGCCGGCGGGTTCAGTGGACACCCGCCTCATTTCTAGTGATTTGCAGAGGTAATTGAGCTGGAGTGCTCATTGTGTCGCGCGCTGCGTGCGTCGCGCTTGGTTGTGGGGCATGGACGAATACGCCGGCAAAGACTATTCACATCGAAAGGACTGGGTCATCGATCGGCTTCGGACTTTGAGCGCGATCTTTGCCATCAACCTCTGTAAAACACCGTTGCCTCCGGCGGCAAGGTATTTAGCGTGGCTGGTGATGTCCAATCACTACCACACGGTGTTGTTCGTCGACATGCTTCGAGCTCGCGAATGGTCCGAAGATGAAGTCATCGAGCGTTCGACCCGGCTTTTCAAACTTCCGGCGTGGGTGCAGCGCTACCGGGATGGAAAGGTGTCCTTAGCAGAGCAGGACGCTGCGAAACAAACGATCGAAAAGTCGACACCGCAAAACAACATGGCGCAAGTACGCTATTTTGCGCGCCAGCGATTCAGTTGCGATGAAGGGTAGGCCCGACAGTTTGCGCCAATCGCTGGATCGTCTGACAAAAATCCTCCATGGCGTCGGCCTTGAGGATCAATTCATGTACCCCGGCAATCTTGGCTCTCTCGCGCAATGTCTCATCGACATAGCCCGAGGCCACGGCCACCGGAAGGTCTGCTCGGATCAAGCGCACCGCGGCGGCAACGTCCAGCCCGGACATGCCCGGCATGTTGTAGTCGGTGATCACCAAATCGAACGAAGCTGGATTAGCCTTGAGCGCATCAAGCGCTTCGCGCTGATCACGGTGACTGCTGACGCGATACCCGCGCCCCTCCAACATGCGCTTGACGAGAAACACCATCGAATCCTCATCGTCGATGTAGAGGATGCTGAGTCCACCGCCATCCAGCGTCGCGGGTGCCAGCGCCGTTCTGTCTGTGGGCGTCGGCGCAATGCTTTGACCGACGGCCGCCGGTAAGTACACAGTGAAGACGGTTCCGACACCCGGTTCGCTGGCCGCTTCGATAGCGCCTCCGTGCGATTGCGTGATGCCTTGCACCACGGAGAGTCCGAGACCGGTACCCTCGCCATCGGGTTTGGTGGTGAAGAAGGGTTCGAAGATTCTGTGCAGCGTGTCTGCATCCATGCCCGGACCGGTGTCGCTGAGCGTTAGCCGCACGACGCGGCAGGGACTGTCCGCGAACATCGTACGGAGCGCAGGATGTGCATTGGCCAATGCGGCATCGAGGATGACGGAGTCAAGGCGGATGCTGATTTTACCCGGACGATCGCCAATTGCCTGCATCGCGTTGGCGGCAAGGTTAATCACGATCTGTCCCATCTGACTTGCGTCCGCGAGCACCGCGGGCACATCAGGGTCATAGTGAGCGTCCAGCGTTACTCGTGACGACAATGTCGCTCTGAGCAAACGAATGGATTCCTGGATAACGGGCGCTAAGGCTATTGGCTGACGCTCCGTGGTTTGGCGGCGACTGAAGGCAAGGATCTGCATGACCAAGCTGCGAGCTCGCTCCGCGGCTTTGCGGATCTCACGCAGACTCTCGATCACTCGCGGATGCATGCCGATGTCGTTGGTGCCAACGTCCTGTTTCGCGAGGTCGACATTGCCGAGAATCACGGCAAGCATGTTGTTGAAATCATGCGCGACGCCGCCGGCCAGTGTGCCGATGACTTCCATCTTTTGCGATTCGCGCAATTGCGACTCGAGCGCTACGCGGTCCACTTCTGCCTTCTTGCGCTCGCTGACATCGATCAACACGATGCGCACCACCGACGTGTCGTCGTCCTCTCGCGTGGCATTGAAGGCCAGTATGACCGACAATTTTGTGCCATCGGATTGCAGCATCTGCAATTCGAGTGAACGCTGCCTCCCGTTCTGCAGAAAATCCGCGCGCGCCCTGTGAAAGCGATCTCGGTCGCAATCGTCGATGAAACGGGAGATGGGCTGCATCAATAGCTTGGCGCGAACAACGCCCAACAAATTGGCGGCGCTCAAGTTGATCTGCTGGAGCATTCCTTCTGCATTGACGGTGCAATAGCCCACCGGCGCAAAATCATACAGGTCGAAATAGCGCGCCTGGGAGGCGTCGAGACCGGCCTGCAATTCGCGCAGCTCCTCGTTTTGCATCGTGAGCTGAATTTGATTGACGCGCAGCTCGTGCAGAAACGATGACCTCGATTCCGGCGACCAGCTAGCGATCTTTTCCGTCGACGGATTGTCTTCCTCTAGGAATATCGCTTCTGCCTGCTCGCGCCGGGACAAGACGTGTTCGCGCGAGTCCGCAGAGGGATTCAAGAACCTTCTCTATCGCGTTCGCTTCTTATTGCGAGGCATTTCAGACGGGCCATCGTCATCATCCTAGTCGGGCAAGCCGGCTGGCTGGAGTTTCGAGCGTTCACTGCCCACTCAGCGAATTCTCATTACTTATAGCTGACGCATTGGAACTTAGATATGCCCAAACCACTCTTTAGGGTATGTACCTGAGATTTCCCCACGAATGTCACTTCAAGATCAGTCACTTATCTAGAACCACTCCGTTCACCCTGAGGAGATCGAAGGGATCTGAAGATCCAAGATCGTTTCGACTCACTCAACGCGAACGGAAAAGACTGAGAAACTAGGCCCTTCGTGCGTTGTGAAATTTGTGGGGAAACCTCAGGGTGTGTACCGCTTTTCCTTTTTGAGAGCGAACCAAAACCCGCTGCGAGGTTGCTGTGTCGGAGTGATTGGCTCCCATGCGAGTGAGTTTGTCCCCACGCTTGGTATCAGTCATTCCCGGCATCGAGCGGAGCAGTCGGAGCCTCAACACGTTGACAGCGTAAGTCCGCAACTTATATGTACCACCGCACAGAATGCGGGGATTACAGGGAGTAACTTCAACGCGGCCGGCAAAGCCGGCAATCGATTGACCGCTATTGATCAATCGAAAGCTGCGGGAATATCGCCGAGAGATGCAATGTCACCGGCGCTTTGCAAGAGGGACATTGACCAGATCGAGCCCAATCATCATCACAGTCGCTGCCAATGTTATCTGGGGTGACGCATGAATCGCACGATGACGATCGCGTTGGTCGTCGTCGCCACGACGGGCATCGCTGCGTTCGACTTCTTGACTTCCGCGGACTTGGTCGGCGCCATCTTGTTCACACTCCCCATCGCCGTATGCGTGTTACAAACTTCCGAGCGGTTGCTCTGGAGTACGACGGCCGCCGCCAGCATCCTGACCCTAGCGGCGGGAATGTGGGGAATCGATAGAGCCGAGATCCCCGATCCAGCCGGCTTCATCAACCGCAGCCTGCTCGTAGCGAGTCTATTGACGCTCGCGGCATTCATCCAGGTTGTCATGCGAATGCGGAGTAAACGCAAGACTATGGAAGAAGTCTTGCGCGAAAGTCGTGAGCAGTATCGGATGCTGCTGGATGGGGTTCAAACCTACGCGATCTTCATGATCGATCCGCATGGCAAGATTTTGAGTTGGAATGCCGGCGCCGAGCGAATCAAAGGTTACACAGCGTCTGAAATTATCGGTCGGAACTTTTGCTGTTTTTTCCCCAAGGAAGACGTCGAGCGCGGCAGGCCACAGGAGGTGCTGAAAAAGACTGCAGCAAATGGACGCTTTGAGGAAGAGAGCATACGTGTGCGCAAGGATGGCTCACGATTCTTAGCGAGCGTGGTGTTCACGGCGTTGCGCGATCCAGCCGGTAATCTGCGCGGCTTCTCGGAGTTCAGTCACGATCTCACCGAGAGCAAAGCGGCGGGCGCGAAGTATCGCGGCCTGCTAGAAGCGGCACCGGATGCGATGGTGGTTGTAAACCAAGACGGGAAGATCGTCCTGTTGAATCTGCAGGCGGAGAAACAATTTGGTTACTACCGAGATGAACTCGTCGGCCAGCCGGTCACGAGCATCATTCCTACGGGCTTCGCGGAGCGGCTGGTCGCTGATGATCTTCGCAGCGCGGCCGACGCATTGGCGCAGCAGATTGGCACCGGGATCGAACTAATGGGGCGACGGAAAGACGGCAGCCACTTTCCGATCGAAATCATGTTGAGCCCGCTGGAAAACGCTGAAGGAATTCTTGTCACCGCGGCTATTCGCGACATCAGCATGCGCAAGAAAGCGGAAGCGCATCTCGCGCAGATGGAAGGTCGCTATCGTGGACTGCTAGAGGCAGCTCCGGATGCAATGGTGGTTGTCGATCAGGAAGCGAAGATCGTCTTATTGAATGTGCAGACGGAACTAACGTTCGGATACCACCGAAACGAGCTTGTAGAGCAGCCCGTCACGAATATCATCCCGGAAGGCTTCGCGGAGCGGTTGCTTGCCGATGCCCTTCGATCCCATGAGGACACGCAAACGCAACAGATAGGAAGTGGAATAGAGCTCGTCGGCCGCCGCAAAGACGGCAGCAGCTTTCCAATCGAGATCATGCTGAGTCCGCTGCAGAGCGCCGAGGGGATTCTCGTAACAGCCGCGATTCGCGACATCACATCGCGCAAGAAAACCGAAGCCAATCTATTGCAACTGACCCGCGAGCTGAGCTTGAAACACCGCGTACTCAACTCTGTCGTCGAGGGAAGTACGGACCCGATCTACATTCGAGACACGCAAAATCGTTTCATGCTTGCGAACGAAGCTTGCGCCAAGCTTTTTGGCCGCAGTGCGCACGAAATGGTGGGTGTCAACATGCGCGACTTGCTGCCCAACGGCAATTACCTGGCCGTCGCGGCGAGCGATCGGGAGATCGTTCGGGACGGCGCAACGCGCACCATCGAGGAGGTCGCCGACATTGGCGGCATCGTTCGGGTGTTTCTGACGACCAAAGGCCCCTACAGCGATGGTGACGGAAAGTTCATCGGCACCATCGGAATTGCACGCGACATTACCGAACGCAAGAGCTCGGAAGAGCGGCTGGTGAACGCGGTGCGCGAACTGAAACGCTCCAATGACGAGTTGGAGCAATTTGCCTATGTCGCATCGCACGACCTCCAAGAGCCGCTACGTATGGTGGCCAGTTATACGCAGCTGCTCGCACAACGCTACAAGGGATGTTTGGATTCCGATGCCGATGAGTTTATTGCCTATGCCGTCGATGGTTCGACGCGTATGCAAGGGATGATTCAGGATTTGCTCGCCTATTCGCGGGCAGGTTCCGGTGGCAGAGCGCTGACGGAGGTTTCAAGCGAGGAAGCATTGCATGACGCGCTTAGGAATTTGCAGGCGGCCATCAACGAGAGCGGCGCAGTCGTTACGCACGACTCGTTACCGATCATTACGACGGACGAGACGCAGTTGATTCAGATCCTCCAAAACCTCGTGGGCAACGCCCTCAAATACCGGAGCGCCGACGTTCCGCGCATTCATATCTCTGCTTCGATGACGTCCGGCACCAGCGAGTGGACATTTTCGGTGCGCGACAACGGGCTAGGAATAGAGCCGCAGTACTTTGCGAGAATCTTCGTGCTGTTCCAGCGCCTGCATGGTCGGCGCGAGTTTGAAGGCACCGGCATCGGATTGGCCGTCTGCAAGAAAATAGTGGAGCGATTAGGCGGGAGGATCTGGGTCGAATCGGAGCCTGACAAGGGTTCCACTTTCTATTTCGCAATTCCCGTGTCTGATGGTCCTGCAGCAAACGCGCTCTCGCAGACGTCGCACATCCATGCCGCTCATTGAACTTCGTTTCTCAACGTTCGGCGGCACCGGCGCCGGCTTGACTGTCGTCAAAGCAATACTGCGCCGCTTCGGCCGCAAGATCTGGGTCGAGTCGCAGTTCGGAGGCGGCTCGACATTCTGCTTCTCATTACCGGAAGGAGGTCGATCCTCATGAACGCGGCTGCCAATATTGTCGCCCCGATAGAAGTGCTCCTCGTCGAGGATAGTCCTGGCGATGTGCGGCTAACGCGCGAGGCGTTCAAGGACGCCAAGGTGCATATTAATTTGCATGTGGCATCGGACGGCGCGGAAGCGATGGCCTTTCTCGAACGGAAAGGTCAGCACGCCCACGCCCCGCGGCCGGATCTCATCCTGCTCGATCTCAATTTGCCTAAGAAGGACGGCCGCGAAGTGCTGAAGGAAATCAAAGAAAGTTCGACACTCGCCACCATTCCTGTCGTCATCTTGACGACCTCGGCATCCGAGGCGGACATTCTGAAGAGCTACCGGCTGCATGCGAACTGCTACATCACCAAACCGGTGAACCTTGATGGGTTCCTTCATGTGGTGAAGAGCATCGACAACTTCTGGCTGTCGGTCGTCAAGTTGCCGCGCGAGACATCCCTTTGAAAAAGAAACCGCTGCAGATTCTTCTGGTGGAAGACAACATGGGGGACGCTCGTTTGCTGCGGGAGATGTTCAGCAACGAGAAGCCAGATAGCTTTGAATTCGTGCACTTCCTCCGTTTAAGCGAAGCCTTGAATCATTTAGCGAAGGGCGGCGTGGACATTGTGCTGTTGGATATGGGGCTGCCGGATGGACACGGCCTCGAAACGGTCCGTCGCACGCACGCCGTAGCGCCGGGTGTTCCGATCATCGTGCTCACCGGGCTGGACGACGAGTTGATGGCGGCGGAGGCCATGAAGGAAGGCGCGCAGGATTACTTGATCAAGGGTCACATAGAAAGTCGCGCACTCCCTCGCGCCCTGCGGCATGCGGCGGAACGGCATCGCATGCAGGCTGAGACGGACCTCATCCGAACGAATCAGTTGCAATTCAAGGACGAGTTTCTCTCGCACGTTTCGCATGAGCTGCGCTCGCCGCTCACCGCGATCCACCAGTTCGTGACCATTCTCGTCGATGGATTGGCTGGGGCTGTCACGGCCGAGCAACAGGAATACTTGGCAATTGTCCTGCGCAACGTCAAGCAGCTCCAATCGATGATTAGCGATTTACTGGAAGTGACGCGCGTGCAGGCCGGCAAGCTGGCCATCGAGCTGCAACAAACCTCTGTCAACGATGCAATCCGGGATACCCTGAACACGATGCAACTGGTGGCCGCGAATAAGGGAATAGCTCTCACTTCCGAGATTGCGTTCGACCTACCTTTAGTGTGTGCTGACCCGACGCGGCTTCGGCAAATTCTCATCATCCTGCTCGACAACGCCGTTAAGTTCACGCAGCCAAATGGGACCGTGAAGGTAAAAGCCGGGTTGATGGAGCACGATTCGACGTTCTTGATTCTCGAAGTATCGGATACCGGCTGCGGCATCGACCCCAAGATGACGGAACGGATTTTCGAGCGCCTTTTCCAGGCTACAGATCCTACTTTGGCGGGTCGCAAGGGTCTGGGTTTAGGGCTGCACATTTGCAAGGAGTTGGTGACGCGACAAGGAGGAGAGGTTTGGGCGATGAACGGAGCGGAGCAGGGCATGGTTTTTTCGGTAACCCTGCCGGTGTTTTCGCTGCCCAGCTTGATTGCTCCTGCGCTGGCGAAGGAGAGCCGGCTGGAAGGGCCGATCACTGTGGTGATGACCGAACTGGGCTCAACGACGGGCTGGCTTTCCGACGAGGTACGTGACGAACACGTTCACGAGTTTCGCGAGCTCCTGCGTCGCTGCTTGCGATCCGACCTCGATGTACTGCTGCCAAGAATGAGTCCGCCCGGCGCAGCGGAAATGTTTTTTATCGTGGCGGCCACCGATGACTTGGGCGGTGAATTAATTACCAAGCGAATTCGAAAGCAATGGGACGGACACGAGCAATTTGCACAGGCGGGCCTGACATTGGGCGCCTCGCAACGTTCTCTAGAACCGAAACCACGCAAATCGAGCGCATCGATGGAAGATGTGTTGGCGAGAGTGGCGGGCGACATACAGGCCCTGATAAGCGAGGAGATTTCCTCGAGGACGGCGGTCAATGGTTAGTAGAAAGATTCTCATCGTGGATGACGATCCCGATGTTCGTATGGGCATGCACGTGCGGTTAAGAGCCAATGGCTACGATACGTTCTTTGCCTCTGATGCGCTCGGCGCAGTATCCGAGGCGCGTAAGCAAAATCCGGATTTGATCATCCTCGATCTCGGGCTGCCGGCGGGCGACGGGTTCGTCGTGATGGAACGATTGCAACGCATTCCCGCGCTCTCGGTGATCCCGGTCATCGTTGT
>Ga0193752_1001492_pt1 | contig 19337 bp, 16 predicted proteins | sample H1c1metaG_FD_144924 | JGI IMG/M metagenome (GOLD analysis project Ga0193752, IMG submission 144924) | Soil microbial communities from a riparian zone of the East river system, Colorado, United States - H1c1 | ecosystem: Environmental > Terrestrial > Soil > Riparian zone | place: USA: East River...
GATGCGCCGCATGGCCCCTCCCCGCTGGCCGGTGTCGAGATGCATCCACACTGCGGTCAGCATCACGAGATCGAATCGCTCGCCGCGCTCGCGCAGCACGGCGAGGTCGGGAAGGGCGTCATCGATCCAGGTGATTGCCGCCACCGGGTGCAGGCGCTGGCCGTGCGCCCGCAGTTCCGACGTCGGCTCGACCGCGACGACGCTGTGTCCCAGCACGGCAAGCGCCGCTGCATCGCGACCGGTCCCCGCGCCGATGTCGAGGACCCGGGCGGGCGCCGCGGGTATCAAATGCAGGATGTTGCGATGGACGGCGGCGAAGGTGATGGCCTCGTAGGCTTTCGCCACCGCATCGGCCGATTCGGCATAGCCCTCGGTTCCGCTCGCCCGGCCCGCACCCACGCCGGTCTCAGCTCTCCTCGGCCAGCATCTCGGCGTACCGGAAGATCTCGGTATGGTCGGCGCCGGCGCCGAGCTTGCCGTCCGCCGAGTTCCAGTAGGCCACCGCGTCGCGCAGCATGGGTACGTTGATCTTGAGATGCTGTGCCACGTCGTTGGCGGTGCGCAGGTCCTTGGCCATCAGGCTGGTATAGAAGCCCGAGCCGAAGCTGCGCGAGATGACGAACTGCTTGCCCTTCACTTCGGTGGCGTTGTTGCGGCCGGTCGAATTGTTGATCACGTCGATCATGGTCGAGGGATCGAGGCCGAAGGCCTCGCCGACGAGCAGTGCCTCGCACATCGCCACCAGGCCGCTGGCCGAAAGGTAATTGTTCAGCGCCTTCATGGCGTGGCCGGCACCCACGGCGCCGCACAGCGTGATGGTCTTGCCCATCGCCGCCAGGGCCGGCCGTGCGCGTTCGAGATCGGCCGCCGCACCGCCCACCATGATCGCCAGGGAGCCATCGACGGCGCGCTTGACGCCGCCCGATACCGGCGCATCGAGCAGCGCCGCGCCCAGACCCGCGATATCGTGCGCGAGCTTTTGCGTGTCGACCGGGTTGGACGAGCTCATGTCGAGCACCAGTGCGCCCGCCTGCAGGCTCTCTCGCGCGGCGTCGCGGCCCTCGATCAGCGCCTGGCGGACGATCTTGCCGTCGGGCAGCATGGTGATCAGTGCGTCCGCGCCCTGTGCGGCGGCCTTGGGCGAGGCGGTCGCCACCGCGGCGGGACAGGCGCCGACGAAATCCGACACGGCTTTTTGCGACACGTCGAACACGCGCAGCTTGAAGCCGGCTTCGACGAGGCGCAGCGCCATCGGGCGGCCCATCTTGCCCAGGCCGATAAAGCCGATGGTCGCGGAAGGAAGGAGAGCGGTCATGGGTCAATCCACTGAAAGAAGGTCGTACTCATAGAACGGCAGGGTTCGGCCGGGAATGGCGTCGGACGGCGCGTTTCGCACAAAGCGCGCGCCCATGCGCTCGTAGAAGGGCGCGGCGTTGGGATCGGCGAGGATTGTCATGCGGTGTGCGCCGAGGCTGCGCGCCAATCGGGTCGCGGCCTCGAACAGCATCCGCCCCGCGCCGCCGCCCATCGCCGGCGGATCGACGAACATCAAGCCGAGCTCCGCCATCTCGCCGTCGGGCTCGACGCGGACCAGCCCGATCGTCCGGTTTGCCGCGTCGACCGCGACCAGCACGCGACCGGCCGAAATGTCCTTTTCGGCCACCGTAATCGCATCCCTGCTGAGGCGCATGAACTCGGCATCGTAGCCCCAATGCGCCTTCGACCGGACGCAGAGCGCGGTCAGCGTCGCCGCCTCCCCCGCCCGCGCCGGCCGAACAGCGACCATGGCGTCAGACGCCGCGGTCGCTGAAGACCTCCTTGGCGGTCTTGAAAGCGTCGAGGCAGGCCGGGATGCCGGCATAGATGCCGACCTGGAGGAAGATCTCCTTGATCTCCTCCTTGGTAAGGCCGTTGTTCAGGGCGCCGTTGATGTGCAGGCGCAGCTCGGGGCCGCGGTTCATCGCCGCCAGCATGGCAAGGTTCAGCATCGAGCGGGTTTTCTTGGTGAGGCCAGGCCGTGTCCAGACATAGCCCCAGCAATATTCCGTGGTGATCTCCTGGAAGGCCATCATGAAGTCGTCGGCATTGGCCACCGAGTTGTCGACGTATTTCGCGCCGAGCACCGTCTTGCGCATCTTCATGCCGGCGTCGAACAGCTTCTTGTTGCGCGGATTGGGCCTGGTCTTCTTCTTTGCTACTGCTTTTGCCACGTCTTGTTCCTCCTCATCGAAAGTGGGTGAGGCGGTAACAATATCCTGCTTGGCTCAGATGGTGAACTCGCTGGGCTGCGGCTTGGCCTCGACGCGCAGGCCCTTGGCGCGCGCCTGTTGGCAGAGATCCTCGATGGTCACGGTATCGAGCCGCGACATCATTTCTTCGCGCAGATTCTCCCACATCGGCCAGACCACCTCGTGGGCGAGCGGCGAGCCGACGGAGGGATCGGTGGGTTCGCTCTCGGCCTCGAGGTTGCGCACCACCCTTATGACCTCGCCCAGGGTGATCCGCCTGCGCTCGCGGCCGAGGCGATAGCCGCCGCGCGGACCGCGCTTGCCGGCCAGGATGCCGGCCCGCACCAGATGTTGCAGGACCTGCTCGAGATAGCGTTTGGGAATGCGTTGGCGTTCGGTGATGTCGCCGCTGCGCACCGGATGCTCGCCGACATGGAAGGCGACGTCGAGCACGGCTTCGATGGCGAACATGGTCTTTTTGCTCAGCCGCGGCATGAAGCTTTCCTCTTACGGTCCCTGCCCGGAGCCTGCCGCCACGCCGGTCGAGCCGAAACCGCCCGTACCGCGTGCTGTCTCGTCCAGCCTGGAAACCTCCCGCCAGACGGCCCTGGCATGCCGTGCGACGATAAGCTGTGCAATTCGCATGCCGCGTGTGACCGTAAAGGCGTCCTTGCCGAGATTGACCAGGATGACGCCGATCTCGCCGCGATAATCCGCATCGATCGTGCCCGGCGCATTGGCCACCGTAATGCCGTGGCGGGCCGCCAGCCCCGAGCGCGGCCGCACCTGGGCCTCGAAGCCGGGCGGCAGGGCGAGTGAAATGCCGGTCGGCACGATGGTTCGGTCGAGCGGCCCGAGCTCGATGTCGCCGGCAATCGCCGCGAGCAGGTCCATGCCGGCGGCCGCTGCCGTGGCGTAATCGGGCAAGGCCAGGTCACGCCCATGCGGCAGCCGCATCAACTGGATATCCACGCGCTCCGGACCGGTCATTCTGTCACTACTCCGCAGCCTGGGCGGGTCGGACAACGCCGAGATGGCGGCCGACGCGCTCGGCCAATCGCTGGGCCACTTCTTCCTTGGCCATTGTCGGCCAGTCCTCGACACCCGCATCGCTCACCAGGTGAACGGTGTTGCGCTCGCCGCCGAAAGTCCCGGTGGCCGGCGACACGTCGTTGGCCAGGATCCAGTCGCAGCCCTTGCGCTTTCGCTTGTCGAGCGCATTGGCCACGACATTTTCCGTCTCCGCGGCAAAGCCGATGACCAACGCCGGCCGCTTCGGGCCGGGAGTCGACAGCGCAGCCAGGATGTCGGGATTGGCGGCCAGCGCCAACGCGGGCGGCGCGGCGCCGGCTTTCTTCTTGATCTTCGAGTTGGCGGGCGTTGCCGCCTTCCAGTCGGCCACGGCGGCGGCGCAGACCGCGACATCGATCCGGCCGGCGGCGAGACAGGCGGCCAGCATCTGGTCGGCCGATTCGACATGGACGACGCGGACGCCCGGCGGATCGGCGACGGCGACGGGACCGCTCACCAGGGTCACGTCCGCCCCGAGGCGGGCAAGCGCGGCGGCGATGGCGTGGCCCTGCTTGCCTGAGGAATGATTGGAGATATAGCGGACAGGATCGATCGCCTCGCGCGTCGGTCCGCTGGTGACCACGGCACGCCTGCCGGCCAGCACCCTGGCCTGTTCAGACACAGTGCCCGGGTCCAGCAAGGCCTCGATTGCGGCAACGATCTCCTCCGGTTCGGACATGCGGCCGGGGCCGTGCTCGTTGCAGGCCATGGCGCCGTCGTTGGGACCGATGAAGTGCACGCCGCGGCGGCGCAGCGTCTCGACATTGGCCACGGTGGCGGCATGCGTCCACATGCGCACGTTCATCGCCGGCGCTGCCAGCACCGGCTTGTCGGTGGCGAGCAGAACGGTGGTGGCAAGGTCGTCGGCCATGCCGGCGGCCATGCGCGCCAGGACGTTGGCGGTGGCGGGCGCCACGACCAGGAGATCGGCGTCGCGTGAGAGCTGGATGTGGCCCATCTCGCTCTCGTCGGTGAGCGAGAACATGTCGCTGTAGACGCGATCCTCGGAGAGCGCCTGCAGCGACAGCGGCGTCACGAACCGCGCGCCCGCTTCGGTGAGGACGCAACGCACCGAGCAGCCGCGCTCGCGCAGCCGGCGAATGAGCTCCAGCGCCTTGAAGGCGGCAATGCCGCCCGCGACGATGAGCAGGACTCTCTTGCCGTTCAGCATGTCCGGGACCCTACCACAACAATCGACTGGCGACAGTATAGAGGCCCATTGCCAGCAGCACGGTGAACACGGCCAGGCGGAACTGCTCGATCGACAACCCTGCCCGGACACGCTGGCCGAGCCACATGCCGGCGATCGACGGCACGACGGCGCCGGCCGAGAGCAGGGCGCGCGGCCCGTCGAACAGGCCGAAATTGATCAGCGATGCCGCCAGGGTGAAGGAGGTCGCGCAGAGCACGATGCCCAGCGTCTGGACGATTTCCGACGGCCGGATGTCGAGCGCCTGGAGATAAGGCATCAGCGGCACGACCGGCACGCCGACCATGGAGGCGATGAAGCCCGAGAGCAGGCCGATGACGGGTCCCAGTGGCTTTTCCAGGTCCTTCGATACGCGCGGGCGGATGCGCAGCAGGCCCATCGCGCCATAGAGGATCAGCACCGCGCCCAGCACCAGCGACGCCCAGCTCGGACCTTTCCGGCCGAGCTGCCACATGGTGATATAGAGCGCCACCATGAGGGGCAGGATCAGCGGCCACTGGCGACGGACGATGACGCGGAAATTGCCGCCGACCGCGGCCTGCCAGACATTGGTGAAGATGGTGGGGAGCACCAGCATCGCCATCGCTTCCGGCAAGCTCAGCACCAGGCTCATGAACGCGAGCGCCACCGTCGGCAGCCCCAGTCCGACCAGTCCCTTGACCGTGCCGGCAAGAAGAAAGATCACAAAGCCGATCGCTATTTCCCACGGTGGCATCGCCGTTGTTCAGCGCCACCACGCGGCCAGGGCCACCAGCAACGCCACGACCGCCACGACTTCGCTGAAGCCCAGCCGCGGCCAGCTCCGCAGTGGGACCGGCGAAGAGGGCGCGGCAGCCTGCTCGGCGGCCCGGCGTTCGCGCTCGACGATCAGGCTCATGCTTTCCACCAGGCGCGGCAGCCGGCGCACACCGCCGGCCAGGTCTTCGAGCGCACGGCCGAGCGTGGCGCGCGGGCCGAAATGGGTCGTCATCCACTCCTCGATCAAGGGCTGGGCGAGCTCCCAGATATTGACCGTGGGGTTGAGCCGCGTGCCCATGCCTTCGGCCATCAACATGGTCTTCTGCAACAGCAGGAGCTGAGGCTGCACGGTCATCTCGAACTGCTCGGTCACACGCAGGAGCTGGGCCAGCAGGCGGCCGATCGAGATGTCGAAGCTTGGCTTGCCGAAGATCGGCTCGCCGATCGAGCGGCAGGCCTGGGCGAAGGATTCGAGCGACTGGTCGGCCGGCACGTAGCCGGCGCGGAACTGGACCTCGGCCACGGCGCGATAGTCGCGGCGCAGGAAGGCCACCAGCAATTCGGCGAGATAGCCGCGCGTATCGGAATCGACCCGGCCCATGATGCCGAAATCGACCGGCACGATGCAGCCCGTGGCATCGACGAAGGCATTGCCGCCATGCATGTCGGCATGAAAGAAGCCGTCACGGAAGACCTGATAGAAGAACGCCTCGGCGCACTTCTTCATGATCAGGTCGGGGTCGTGGCCGGCCGCGACGATGGCATCGCGGTCGCCGATCGGAGTGCCGACGACGCGCTCGAGCGTCATCACGCGCCGGGCCGTGCGGTCCCAGTCGATGGTGGGCGCGCGGTAGTTCGGATCGTCGGCGAAATTGAGGCCGAGCTCCTCGGCAGCTGCAGCCTCCATGCGCAGGTCCATCTCGACCCGCACGACATCGGCGAAGGCGCGCACCGATTCGACCGGCTTGAGGCGGCGGAAGCGCGGCTGGGTGCGCTCGACCAGTTCGGCCATCCAGTAGAAAAGATCGAGGTCGCTTTCGAAAGCCTTCTCGATGCCCGGGCGCAGGATCTTGACGGCGACGTCGCGGCCTTCCGTGGTCACGGCGAAATGCACCTGGGCGATCGAGGCCGCCGCCACCGGCGTTTCGTCGAAACTGGCGAACAGCGCATCGGTTGGCCGGCCGAGTTCGCGCTCGATGATGGCGCGCGCTTCTTTACCCGAGAAGGCGGGGAGCTGGTCTTGCAGCCGGCCGAGGTCGGCCGCGATGCTTTCGCTCAGGAGATCGGCGCGCGTCGACAAGGCCTGGCCGAGCTTGATGAAGGACGGGCCCATCTCCTGCAGTGCCGCGGCCAGGCGCTCGCCCGGCCGGCGCGGATCGTCGCGGCGTCGGGCGAACAATCGTGCCCAGGCCACGAGGGCCGGCGTGACACCAAGGATCTCGAGCGGGAACAGGGCGTCATGGCGGGCGAATCCCAGCGCCAGCCGGAGCAGCCGCCAGGAATTGCGCAGGGCGCGCAGCATGATGGATCCTGTCCTGGCTAGATGCGCCAGCCGCCATGCAGCGCCACGACGCCCAGCGTCAGGTCGCGCCAGGCGACGTTGGCGAAGCCGACGGCTTTCATGCGGGTTGCCAGCTCCCTCTGCGGCGGGAAGCGGCGAATGCTCTCATGCAGGTAACGGTAGGAGTCCGCGTCGCCTGCGACCAGCCGGCCGATCAGCGGCAGCGCGCGCTCGGAGTAGGAATCGTAGATTTTCGCGATCGCGGCGCTGCGGACGCGGCTGAATTCGAGGCAATAGAACCGCCCGCCCGGCCGCAGGACGCGGTGTGCCTCGGCCAGCGCCTTGTCGATATCGGTGACGTTGCGCAGGCCGAAAGCGATGGTGTAGCCGTCGAACGACCGGTCGGGGAACGGCAGGTCCTCGGCATCACCCGTCGTCCAGGCCAGGCCGCGCAGCAAGCCGCGATCGATCGCGCGGTCGCGGCCGACCTCGAGCATGGCCGGGTTGATGTCGCAGACCGTGACATCGGGCCGTTCGCCCTGGCGCCTGAGGATGCGAAACGCCACGTCGCCGGTGCCGCCGGCCACGTCGAGGAATTTTTCGCCCGGCCGCGGGTTCAGGACATCGACGAGCGTGTCCTTCCACAGCCGATGGACGCCGCCCGACATCAGATCGTTCATCAGGTCGTAGCGCGGCGCCACGCTTTCGAAGACGCGGGCGACCATGCCGGCTTTTTCGGCTGCCGGCACTTCGCGATAGCCGAACGACGCCTGCCGTGTCGGTCCGGCGCTTGCGGTCCCGGGCGCGTTAGGATCGGATGGGGTTTGGTTCATGCGCGCAACTTAGAGGAACCGCCATGCTGCTGAAAGGCCGGGTGATGCTCATCACCAACGTCGAAAAGTTCGCTGGCCACGCCACTACGGCGGCCGCGGTGGCCAACGGCGCCACGGTTCTGGCCCACGATCCCACTTTTGAGGCGCCGAGCGCCCGACACGCCTATGAAACGGCGTTCCCGGGCGCACATGCCTTGTCTTCGACCGATCCCGCGACCTTGGTCGAACTGGCCCTGAGGCGCCACGGACACATCGACGCGCTGGTCAACAACGACGCCTATCCGGCTTTGCGCGCGCCGCTTGCCGAGGCGCGGATGGAGGATTTCCGCGCGGCACTGGAAGCGATGGCGGTGGCGCCATTCCGGCTCACGCAGTTGGTGGCACCCGGCATGCGCAAACGCAAATCGGGCCATATCGTCTTCGTGTCGTCGGCTGCGCCGTTGCGCGGCATCGCCAACTACGCGCCCTATGTCTCGGCGCGGGCGGCCGCCAACGGGCTTGTGTCCTCGCTGGCCAAGGAACTCGGCCGCGACGGCATCACCGTCAACGCCGTCGGTTCGAACTATGTCGAGAACCCGGATTATTTCCCACCGGCCCTGCTCGCGAACAAGGAGGCGATGGCCAAGATGACGGCACAGATCCCGCTCGGACGGCTTGGCAAGCCGGAGGAACTGGGCGCGTCGATCTGCTTCCTGTGCTCCGACGGCGCCGGTTTCATCACCGGTCACGTGCTGCCCCATGCCGGCGGCTGGGCGTAGGCGGCACGATCACCGGTCGCGCCATTAAACAAACGGAAAAAAAACGGGAACGGAATTCATGAGGGCTCCTCGGGGGAGTCCCATCATGAGCCGATTCCCTTCGACCGCCTATTATGGTCCTTGCTCACGCCCCGTCGCCCGGGAGACCGATCCGTCGCTTCTTGCTGGTTTCGCAACGGTGGCACGAAGTAGAAGTGAAAAAATAGTGTCATCCCGAGCGTAGCGAGGGACCTTTAGTCGGTATCGCTAAAGGTCCCTCGCTACGCTCGGGATGACAATTTTGTTGAAGCGAATGCCGTGCGCCGTTTCCAAATTTCTACGCGAACGCCTCTTCCCATGAGCCGCGGGTGGCGGCCTTGGAATACTCCGTCGAGCGGTTCTCGAAGAAGTTGGTGTGCTCGATGGCGTTGAGCATCTGGTCCATCCAGGGCAGCGGGTTCTTGGCGTCCTGCTTGTAGATCGGCTGCAGGCTGAGCTGCGACAGGCGCCGGTCGGCGATGAAGCGGATGTAGCGTTTCACGTCCTGCGCCGCCATGCCCTCGATGCCGCCCTGCTCGAAGGCGAGGTCGATGAAGGCGTCTTCGTGTTCGACGATGGTGGCGCAGGAGATGTAGAGCTCGCGCTGTAGCGCGTCGGTCCAGATCTCGGGGTTCTCCTGGATGAAGGTGCGGAACAGCCGGATGATCGAATTGCAGTGCAGCGTCTCGTCGCGCACCGACCACGAAATGATCTGGCCCATGCCCTTCATCTTGTTGAAGCGCGGGAAGTTCATGAGCATGGCGAAGGAGGCGAAGAGCTGCAGGCCCTCGGTGAAGGCGCCGAACACCGCCAGCGTCTTGGCGATCTCGTGCTTGGACTCGATGTTGAACGACTTCATGTAGTCGTACTTGTCCTTCATCTCCTTGTAGCGGAGGAAGGCCGAGTATTCCGACTCGGGCATGCCGATGGTGTCGAGCAGGTGGCTATAGGCCGCGATATGGACTGTCTCCATGGCCGAGAAGGCCGACAGCATCATCTGCACTTCGGTCGGTTTGAAGACCTGCGAATAGTGCTTCATGTAGCAGTTGTTCACCTCGACATCGGCTTGGGTGAAGAAACGGAAGATCTGCGTCAGCAGATGCTGCTCGCTGTCGGAGAGCTTGTTGCGCCAGTCCTTCACGTCGTCGGCCAACGGCACTTCCTCGGGCAGCCAGTGGATGCGCTGCTGCGTCAGCCAGGCGTCGTAGGCCCAGGGATAGTGGAACGGCTTGTAGATCGGCTTGGCGTCGAGCAGGGACATGGGATCAACAATCTTTAAGGGCGATGACGATGGCGATGACGGTGGCTGGGCGGCAGCGGCCTATCGGCCGTCCGCCTACTGGCAGCTCAGGCACTCCTCGTAGTCGTTGGACTCGGCTGCGAGCGGTAGTGGCACATCGACACCGCGGGTCGGTTTGATGGCTTCGAGCGCCTGGTCGCCGATCGCCAGCGCGAGCGTTTCGTCGGACACCGTCTCGGCGCGCTGCAGGCTGAGCGAGCGGCAGTAATAAAGGGTCTTCACGCCGCGTTTCCAGGCCATCATGTGAATCTGATGCAGGTCGCGCTTGTGCACGTCGGCCGGCAGGAAAACGTTGAGCGACTGGCTCTGGCAAATAAAGGGCGTGCGGTCGGCGGCATGCTCGATCAGCCAGCGCTGGTCGATCTCGAAGGCGGTCTTGAACACGGCCTTGGTCTGGTCGTCGAGGAAGTCGAGATGCTGGACCGAACCCTGGCGGGAGGTGATCGAGGTCCAGGTGTCCTCGTCGTTCTTGCCCATCTTCTCGAGCAGCTTCTCGAGATAGGAATTGCGTACCACGAAGGAGCCCGACAGCGTCTTGTGGTTATAGACGTTGGCGGCCGACGGCTCGATGCCGGGCGAGGCGCCGCCGCAGATGATCGAGATCGAAGCGGTGGGCGCGATCGCGAGCTTGTTGGAGAAGCGCTCGTTCATGCCGAAATCGGCGGCGTCCGGGCAGGCTCCGCGCTCGGTGGCGAGATCCTGCGAAGCCTGGTCGCACTGGCCGCGGATGTGCTTGAACATCTTCTTGTTCCACACCTTGGCCATCACCGATTCGAGCGGAATGCCGTTCTGCTGCAGGAAGGAATGGAAGCCCATGACGCCGAGGCCAACCGAGCGTTCGCGCATGGCGGCGTAGGTGGCGCGGGCGAAATCCGTGCCGGCATCGTCGATGAAGGACTGCAGGACATTGTCGAGGAAACGCATCACGTCGGGAACGAAAGTCGGATGGTCCTGCCATTCGAGATAGGTCTCGAGATTGAGCGAGGACAGGCAGCACACCGCCGTCCGCTGCTTGCCGTGATGGTCGACGCCGGTCGGCAGCGTGATCTCGCTGCACAGGTTGGAGGTCTTGACCTCGAGGCCCGCGAGCTTGTGATGCTCGGGCCGCGCCTTGTTCACATGGTCGACGAAGATCAGGTAGGGCTCGCCGGTCTCGATGCGCGCCGTCAGGATGCGGATCCACAGCGAACGGGCCGAGACCTTGCGCAGCACGGCGCCGTCCTTCGGGCTGGTCAGGCCCCATTCCTCGTCGTTCTCGACCGCGCGCATGAAGGCGTCGGAGATCAGCAGGCCGTGATGGAGATTGAGCGCCTTGCGGTTGGGGTCGCCGCCGGTCGGGCGGCGGATCTCGATGAATTCCTCGATCTCGGGATGGCTGACCGGCAGATAGACCGCGGCCGATCCGCGGCGCAGCGAGCCCTGGCTGATCGCGAGGGTGAGCGAATCCATGACCCGGATGAAGGGCACGACACCGGAGGTCTTGCCGTTCATGCCGACCTTCTCGCCGATCGAGCGCAGATTGCCCCAATAGGAGCCAATTCCGCCGCCGCGCGCCGCCAGCCACACATTCTCGTTCCACAGGCCCAGAATGCCGTCGAGCGAATCGTTGGCTTCGTTGAGGAAGCAGGAGATCGGCAGGCCGCGCTTGGTGCCGCCGTTGGACAGCACCGGGGTGGCCGGCATGAACCAGAGATTGCTGATGTAATCGTACAGCCGCTGGGCATGGGCGGTGTCATCGGCATAGGCCGAGGCGACACGCGCGAACATTTCCTGGTAGTTTTCGCCGGGCAGCAGATACCGGTCGGTGAGCGTCGCCTTGCCGAATATTGTCAGCCGGGCGTCGCGGGTAGAGTCAGTAACAACGCGCGCACCGCTGCGAACTTGAACGACATCAAACATTTGCGGCCCCCTTTGTCTTTTTGTCCACAGTTGTGGGTAAAACACACTGTGGAATACACCTACATCTAGGGAGCGACGTCCTCACCCCCACTACCCATTGATGATACGTCACAGCGCCGCCATGTCATCGCCAAATTTATTCCCCGCGTGTGAATCTCAAGAATGGCCTCCTAAGCGCTTGAGGAAACTCGCTAAATTGATGTTTGAAATTTTGTTTTTCACGCCCTTGGATGGCCTTCGCAGATGCAGCATAGAATGAGAACAAACCGCGCTTTGCCACGGATTCCTTGGGCCTCAAACAGAAACCGCAGCGAATCGGCGTCATCGCGCTGACACACTTCGAGAAGGGGCAGATTCAATCGGCACTTCTCGCTTCAAGGGTTCGTCGTCAGCGCGTCCCCGGCCCGTGTAAGATCGGTCCAGAAAGATTTTCGGGAGGAATCACATGGCGGTAGCCTTGCCCCAGCGCATCTACGGGCTCGATGCGATCTGCGCCGCCGCGGCTGCCCAGTCGGATAACAGCGATCAGGCGGCCCATTTCGCCCGCCGCCTGTTCGAGCGGGTTGCCGACCGCGACCTCGCCGCCGCTCCCGTCGAGCAGCGTGCCGGCGCCGCCCTCTGCCTGCTGGCCTTCGCCCGCCGTCGCCTGCCCGGCGTGGCCAAGGTCCGGGTCTTCAATCCCACCGCCGCCGACCATGGCTTCGAGAGCCGCTATACGGTGGTGCAGATCGTCAACGACGACATGCCGTTCCTGGTCAATTCCGTGGTGGCGGAGTTCACGCGTCGTGACCTCGCCGTGCATCTGCTTGCCCATCCGGTGATGGGCGCGCGCCGCGACCTCGATGGCGACCTCCTAGCCGTGGGCGTCGATGCCGGCGACAGGGCGCGGTCTGAATCGATGATGTACATCGAGATCGACCGTCAGGCCGATCTGCTGCTGCTCGACGATCTCGCGGGCGCGCTGGGCCGCGTGCTGGCCGAGGTGCGCGCGGCCGTCGAGGACTGGCGCGCCCTGCGTCAGGCCTGCCTCGATGCGATCGAGGACCTCTCGCCGGAGCAGACCGCCGAACGCGCCGATCACGAGGAATTCCTGCGCTGGTTGGAGGCCGATCATTTCACCTTCCTGGGCCATCGCCGCTATCGCTACGCCGACGATGCCGCCCAGCCCGCCGGCCTGCGCTACGACCTGATCGCGGGCTCCTCGCTCGGCGTCCTGCGGCGCGAGCGGGCGCATCTCTTCGAGACCGGTCTCGGCAGCGGTGCGGCGATGGCGGCCTTCGCGCGCGGTCCGCAGAAGCTCATGATCGTCAAGACCGACACACGCTCGCTGGTCCATCGCGACGGCGTGATGGACTGCGTGATCGCGAAGACGCATGACGCCGACGGCCGGGTCACCGGCGAGCGGCGGTTCGCCGGCCTGTTCACGTCGAGCACCTACCACGCCATGGTCGAGGACGTGCCGCTGCTGCGCCGCAAGGTGGAAGCCGTGCGGCGGCGTCTGGATCTCGATGCCCGCGGCCATGACGGCAAGGCGCTGCAGGACATCTTCGATTCCTATCCGCGCGATGAGCTGTTCCAGATCGACGAGGCCACGCTCTACGACCAGGCTCTGGGCATCTTGCAACTTCAGGAGCGGCATCGGGTGGCGCTGTTCGTGCGGCGCGACGCACTCGGCCGGTTCGCCAACTGCCTGGTCTACGCGCCGCGCGAGCGTTTCAGTGCAGAATTGAGCGAACGTTTCGCCGATATCCTGAAGCGTGCCTGGGGCGGCGAGGTGACGTCGATCTCCGGGTCGGGCAGCACGGGCTCCCCGCTCGCCCAGGCGCTCTACACCCTGAAGATCGCCGACCCTGCCGCGCCGATGCCCGACCTCGCCGCACTCGAGCAGCAGCTCGCCGAGGCTGCCACCTCCTGGAGCGATCGGCTGCGCCACGTGCTGCAGGCCAGTTTGGGCGAAGCCGAAGGCCGGGCGGAGGCGCGGCACTGGCGGACGCATTTCCCGCCGACCTATCGCGACACTTTCGATGCGGCGACGGCTATGGCCGATCTCGCGCCTTTGCAGGCCGGTCTCGCCGGCGCGGCATTCGGCCTGCGGTTGCAACGTGATCCGGACCAGCCGCTGCATCGCTTCAATTTGCGCGTGTTCCATCCCAAGGAGCCGTTCGCGCTCAGCGACATCCTGCCGTCGCTCGAGAATCTCGGCCTGCGCGTGCTGAGCGAGGCGCCCTTCCCGCTCGGCGGCCTCGACGGCGTGGCGCTGCAGGTGCTGACGGTCGAGACAAGCGACAAGTCCGACGTCGATCTGGAGGCCGCCGGTGCGCGTTTCTCCGAGGCGCTGAACGTCGTCTGGGCCGGCGCGGCGGAGAATGACGGGCTGAACCGCCTGGTGTTGGGTGCGGGTCTTGCCTGGCGCGAGGTGGCAGTGCTGCGCGGCTATGCCAAATACCTGCGCCAGGCCGGCATTTCCTTCAGCCAGGAATATATGGAACGCGCGCTGGCTGCCTACCCCGCGATCGCGCGCGGCATCGTCGAGCTGTTCGAGGCGCGCTTCGATCCTGCTCTGGGCGAGGCCCAGTCGGACATGCGCAAGACACGCCTCGAGGAGATCGAAGCCACGCTCGGGACGGCCCTCGAAGGGGTGGCCACGCTCGACGAGGACCGCATCCTGCGGCGCTTCCTCAACGCCATCCGATGCAGCCTGCGCACCAATTTCTGGCAGCGCGACGCGGCGGGCGAAGCCAAGGAATGGATTTCCTTCAAGGTCGACAGCCGCGCCATCGACGAGCTGCCGGCGCCGCGGCCCCTGGTCGAGATCTTCGTCTACAGCCCACGCATGGAGGGCATCCACCTGCGCGGTGGCCGGGTGGCGCGCGGCGGCATCCGGTGGTCCGACCGGCGCGAGGATTTCCGCACCGAGGTGCTCGGCCTGATGAAGACGCAGATGGTGAAGAACGCCGTCATCGTGCCGGTGGGCTCCAAGGGCGGCTTCTACGTCAAGCGGCCGACTGTGGGACAGAGCCGCGAGCAGATCCAGGCCGAGGGCATCTATTGCTACCAGACGCTGATGCGCGGCCTGCTCGACATCACCGACAACTATGTCACCGACGGCGTGGCGCCGCCCCGGGACGTGGTGCGCCACGACGGCGACGATCCCTATCTGGTGGTCGCCGCCGACAAGGGCACGGCCACCTTCTCCGATATCGCCAATGCGCTGGCCCGCGACTACGGCTTCTGGCTCGACGACGCTTTCGCCTCGGGCGGCTCGGCCGGCTACGACCACAAGAAGATGGGCATCACCGCCCGCGGCGCCTGGGAATCGATCAAGCGGCACTTCCGCGAGCTCGACCTCGATATCCAGACCACGCCCTTCACCGTGGTCGGCGTGGGCGACATGTCGGGCGACGTGTTCGGCAACGGCATGCTGCTGTCGCCCTGCATCCAGTTGATCGCGGCCTTCGATCACCGCCATATCTTCATCGATCCTACGCCCGATCCCAAGGCGGCGCTGGCCGAGCGGCGACGCCTGTTCGAGCTGCCGCGCTCGTCGTGGATGGATTACGACAAGAGCCTGATCTCGGCGGGCGGCGGCGTCTTCGACCGCAACGCCAAGTCGATCGCGTTGTCGGACGAGGCACGCAAGGCGCTACGCATCGAGGCGGCGGCACTTACGCCGGTCGAGCTCATGCGCACCATCCTCAAGGCCGAGGTCGATCTCCTGTATTTCGGCGGCATCGGCACCTACATCAAGGCCGCGGGCGAGAGCCAGGCCGATGTCGGCGACCGCGCGACCGAGGCGCTGCGCATCAACGGCCACGAGGTGCGCGCACGCGTGATCGGCGAGGGGGCCAACCTTGGCTTCACCCAGCAAGGCCGCGTCGAGGCGGCGCTGAACGGCCGCAAGCTCAATACCGACGCGCTCGACAATTCGGCCGGCGTCGACACGTCCGACCACGAGGTCAACATCAAGATCGTCACCGGCGAGGCGATTGCCCGGGGCACCCTTGCCGCCGCCGACCGCGACGCGCTGCTGTTCGGTATGACCGACGATATCGGTGCCCTGGTGCTGCGGCACAATTACCAGCAGAGCATGGCGGTGAGCGTGGCCGAAGCGCAGGCGGCCGAAGACCATGACCGGCTGGAACGCTTCATGCGCGCGCTCGAGCGCCAGGGCCGCCTCGACCGCGCCGTCGAATTCCTGCCCGATACCGTGGCGATGCGCGCTCGCTCGCTTGCCAAGCAGTATCTGACGCGACCCGAGCTCAGCGTGCTACTGGCCTATGCCAAGATCGACCTGCAGGACGAGATTCTCGATTCCAATCTGCCGGACGATCCGCTGCTCGAAGGCGAACTCGTGCGGTATTTCCCGCCGGCGCTGCAGACCCGGTACAAGCCCGCGATCCTCGCCCACCGGCTGCGGCGCGAGATCGCCACCCTGCAGGTGGTGAATTCGCTGGTCAATCGCTGCGGCCCCACCTTCGTGCGCGATGTCGGCCAGCGCACCGGTGCGCCGGCCTCGGAGATTGCACGTGCTTTCACCGTGGTCCGGGACTCCTCGAAACTGCGCGACCTGTGGGCCGCTATCGAAGGCCTCGATTCGGCGCTCAAGGCCCGGGCGCAGACCGCCATGCTGGTGGCCTCGCAACGCTTCATGAGCCGCACCGTGCAATGGACGCTGCGCCGCATGCCGCAGCCGCTCGACACGATGGCCGCGACCGAACAGCTGCGCGGCGCGGTGAATGCCCTGGGCGAGCTGTCGCCCGAATTGATCGGGGCCGCCGAAAATACGGCCCTGCTCGAACGCGCCACGATCTTCGAGGATCTGGGCGCGCCGGCCGAGACCGCCCGCCGCGCCGCGGCCCTCGACGTCCTGGCCGCTGCCGGTGACCTGATGCAGGCGGCCCAGGCCGCGGGTTGCAGCATCGAGACGGCCGCCAAGGTCTATTTCCGGTTGGGCGAGCGGCTTGCGCTGGCGCTGCTGCGCGCGGCGGCGCACAGGCTCCCGCGCGAGGGCCAGTGGCCGACCCAGGCGGCGCTCGCCATGCTCGACGAGTTCGATGCGCTTCAGGCCAATCTTCTGGGCTCGGTGCTGCGCGCCGCCGGCGACCTGGCGAGCAGCGATCCCGACTCCGCCTTGGCGAAATGGGCCAAGACCCGCAAGCTGGCGCTCGACCGCGTCGATCGCCTGCGCGAGGAGCTTGCCGCCGCCGGCACGCTCGACCTTGCCATGCTCGCCGTCGCCACCGCCGAGCTGCGGGCTCTGGTCTAGCCGGAAATCATCGCCATATTTCCTGCATTGGAGATCCCATCATGAGCAAGACCACCGAAATTTTTCCCGTCCAGAAATCCGAAGAGGAATGGCGCAAGGAACTCGACCCCGCGCAATTCCACGTGCTGCGCAAGCACGGCACCGAGCGTGCCGGCACCAGCCCGCTGAATAACGAGCATCGCGCCGGCACCTTTGTCTGCGCCGGCTGCGGGGAGCCCTTGTTTGCGTCGGACACCAAGTTCGAGAGCGGCACCGGTTGGCCGTCCTTCTTCGACCCGATGCCCGGCAAGGTCGCCACCTCGACCGACCGCAGCTTCTTCATGACCCGCACCGAGGCGCATTGCGCCAAATGCGGCGGCCATCTCGGCCACGTCTTCCCCGACGGACCGCAACCGACCGGCCAGCGCTACTGCATGAACGGCGCAGCGATGAAGTTCGAGGAGAAGAAGTAGGGGGCGGCGCAAAGGTTCCTCGCTTTGCTCGGGATGACGCCAAATTTTTGTCGACGCTTCGAGTCCAAAAACAGTTTTCGTTTAGTTAGTCCTCGCCAATCCTGCGCATCAGGTACGTGTCCATGATCCAGCCGTTTGCCGCCCGTGCCGCGGTTCGTGCTTCGTAGATGCGGGCGGCGACGTCTTTCAGTTTGCCGGAGATCAGGATCTCATCGGGCGTGCCGAGATAGGCGCCCCAGAAGATTTCCACGTCCTGGTCGGCGAATCGCCGGTACGTGTCCTCGCCGTCGAGCATGACGACGACGCTGTCGGCATCGTCTGGCCAGCCGGCTGCGAGATTGCGTCCCGTCGTGATCTCGACCGGCTTGCCGATTCGATTCAGCGTGGTCCTGTGCCTGGCGGTCAGGGCCTGGACGCTGGTGATGCCGGGAATGACCTCGTAGTCGATGTCATGCCGGCCCTCCGCGATGAGGGCGTCGAGAATGCGGATGGTGCTGTCGTAGAGCGAAGGATCGCCCCAGATCATGACCGCGGCGCATTCGCCGTCCGCCATCTCCGCTGAAATCAGCCGCTCGAAGACGGCTTCCTTCTCGACGACGCGATAGCTGGTGCCCTCGATGTAGCGCCGGCAAATCTCCTGGCGCAGCGCCACCAGTTTTTTCTTGGCGGGCCCCTTGTCCATGACGAAGAAGACATCGACCCGGTTGAGCGCCTTCACCGCCTGCATGGTCACATGCTCGGGATCGCCGGCGCCGATGCCGATGAGCAGGATCTTCTTCACGGCTGGATATCGAGCGGCCGATCCGGCAACGCGTCCAGCTCCTGGATCAGCTTCGCGATGTTGGCACGCATGGCTTCCTCGTTGGCCGTTTCGACCGACGACGAGGTGGCCGTGGTGACGAGCGTGCGCTGGTAATAGAGATCGCCGCTCGGCACTTCCGAGAGCTGGTACATGACGTTGGCCGTCACGGTGCGCGGGCTGGGCGTCACCGGCTGGTCGAGCTTCTTGACATAAGCCTCGAGTCGGAAGCGTCCGCCCTCGAGGGTGCCCAGACGGGCGTCGCGCAACGACAGCTCCAGCGCTTCTGCGAATCGGCGGTTGTCCACTTCCGAATGCGACAGCGGATCGGTGTCGAGGCCACCGCTCACCGCCGCCACCATGATCGCGTCGCGATAGGCCGCCGGCGGCTCGATCGCCGGCCGGAAATGGACCGCCATGACCAGCGGGCTGGCGGGCCGGGCGCAGGCCGCCGTAAGCAGAGACAGCAGGATCGCACTCACGACAGAAAGAGGCAGGCGGGCCATCACGGCGAGAGTCCTTTCAGGAATTCGATCAGAATTTTGTTCACGTCCGCCGGCCGTTCCTGCTGGATCCAGTGGCCGGCGCCCTCGATGATGTGGCTGCCGCGCAGGCCGGGCAATGTCCTTGGAAAGGCCTCGAGCTGGGCCTTGGCGGCGGGAAATTTCAGCACGCCGTCGCGGCTGCCGGCGATGAATAGCGACGGCTGGCGGATCGGCTGGCCGCGCCACGGGCCTGCCAGCTCCCAGTTGCGCCTGAGGTTGCGATACCAGTTGAAGCCGCCGCGAAAGCCGGTGCGGCCGAATTCGGCCGCGTAATAGGCGAGGTCGGCCTCGGTGAGCCAGGCCGGGAGTTGCGCCGGATCGACGGTGTTGGAAAGCAGCGTGCCCTCGGGCAGGCGGGCGAAACCCTTGCCGGGCTCGGTCAAGTCGCCGCCGGCGGTATAGTAGATACGCCGCAGGGCGCCGCGCACATCCTGCTGCAGCTCGGCCTCGGCGATGCCGGGCTTCTGGAAATACTGCATGTAGAAATCGAAGATGCCGAGCTTCTCCAGCGCGCTCAGCACGTCGATATAGCCGGGCGGCGCGTAGGGCACGCTCATGGCGCAGACGGCGGGAAAGAGGTCGGGCCGCCACAGCGCGGCATGCCAGGCCACCGGCGCGCCCCAGTCGTGACCAACGATGATGGCTTTGTTCTCGCCGAGCGCTTTCACCAACTCGGCCATGTCGCCGACGAGATGGAGCATCGAATAATGCTCGATCGT
>Ga0193752_1001495_pt1 | contig 19326 bp, 15 predicted proteins | sample H1c1metaG_FD_144924 | JGI IMG/M metagenome (GOLD analysis project Ga0193752, IMG submission 144924) | Soil microbial communities from a riparian zone of the East river system, Colorado, United States - H1c1 | ecosystem: Environmental > Terrestrial > Soil > Riparian zone | place: USA: East River...
GAAGCGCACGGCAAGGGCGTCTCGGTGGTGAGCGACGGCGAGTGCAAGCCGAGCGGCGGCGGCCAGAGCTGCGGCGGCTTGATCGGCAAGCCCTGCCCCGACGGTCAGTACTGCAACTACCCACCGGACGCGATCTGCGGCGCCGCCGATGCGACCGGTATCTGCGAGGACAAGCCGCAAGCGTGCACGCTCGAATACGCGCCGGTTTGCGGTTGCGACGGCACGACCTACGGCAACGCGTGCGGTGCAGCTAGCAGCGGCGTCAGCGTCGTGAGCAAGGGCGAGTGCGACAGCGCGGGTAGCGGTGCGGTCTGCGGAACTCGCGGTGCCGCCGAATGTGCTGCGAACGAGTACTGCGCGTTCCCGCTCGAGGCGCAGTGTGGGGCAGCCGACGCACCGGGCAAGTGCGCGGCGAAGCCGGAAGCCTGCGACGCGATCTATCAACCGGTCTGCGGTTGCGACGGCAAGACCTATGGCAACGACTGTGAAGCGAACCTCGCCGGCACGGCTGCGGCGCACACCGGCACTTGCGAAGACGGTGGCGGTGCGAACTGCGGCGGCATCGCGGGTCTGCAGTGCGACGGCGAGCAGTACTGCAACTTCCCGATCGCGACACAGTGCGGCTCGGGCGATCAGTTCGGACAGTGCGCGACCAAGCCGACTGCATGCACGAAAGAGCTGCATGAGGTTTGCGGTTGCGACGACAAGACCTACGGCAACCCGTGCACGGCTGCGGCGGCTGGGGTGTCGATCCAAAAGGACGGCGCTTGCGCGACGAGCAGCAACGAGGGCCAGACCTGCGGTGGTTTGATCGGTGCGGCGTGTCCGGGCGGTCAGTACTGCGACTTTCCCGAGGGCGCGCAGTGCGGAGCGGCGGATCAGACCGGTACGTGCAAGACGATTCCTGATGTCTGCACGGCCGACTACACGCCGGTTTGCGGTTGCGACGACATGACCTACGGCAACGCGTGTGCCGCTCACAACAAGAGCGTCTCGGTGCTCCACGCTGGCGAGTGCTGATCTCGAACCGATAGATAGCTTCACCTGATAACGCGGGCGCAGCTCCACCCCCCGGAGCTGCGCCCTTTCTTTTGTGTCTTGTGCCGGATCGAGTCAGCTCACTGGGTAGTGCTGCTCTCAGCTGCAATGGTTACGGCACTTTTCGTAGCGGCAGGCATGGAGACTTGCTGAAGCAAAAATTCCGTGGAAGTAAGCTGCGAAGCGCCATGAAGCGAGTTCGTAGCCCCAACACTGTCGGCGATAGACGTCCGTGCTTGCGCGAAACCGTGCTGCGCCGCGGGTCGGTTGTTTGGCTGATCGCGAGCGCGCTGAGCTTTGCGGGCGTCGTCGGCTGCGGGGAGGACGCTGAAGACTCCTCGCCATCGCGCGCCGCTGACGGCGGCGCCAAAGATTGCCGCGGTCGCGGTGACGCCGACTGCCCCGACGCAGCGCGGCAAGGCCCTGACTTGGAAGAAGTCCCGCCTTCCGAGGAAAACGGCTTCACCGAGCTGCCACCCGATTGCGAGAAGCAGGATCTGCTCGCCCAGCTGCAGACGAGCGAAGACGCCATCAGCTGCGGAGACCTCTCGTATCTCGCCTCGGACGAAGAGAAGATCCAAGCCGTGGCATGCGCACGCGACGCCTTCGATTCCCAGAAGCCATTCCACGTGTTGTGGGTCACGCTGAATGACGCCATGAGCGACATTCCGAATGGCCTGGTCGCGCGGCTCGAAAACGGCACGCTGCACACCTTCTCGCTCGAGGCGTGGATCGGAACATACCTCGGCGTGGATTCTCAATACCTGGGCGCGGTCGCGACCTGGAGGGCGGGCACGCTCGAGATTCGGCCTGACTGCGCGACCACTCCCGACGAATGCTTCGTATTTTCACCCGCGCCGACCTGGTGCGAATGCCGAGTGCCAGGCTTTCGGCCCAAGCGCGGCGAGCCCCAATACCTGTTGCGCTGCCAGCGGCCGCGCTGACTTGCGCCGTGACTAGCCGACCACCAACGTCACGATCTTGCCCGGTACGTAGATCACCTTCTTCAAGGTTTTGCCCGCGAGCTCGGCCTGCACACGCTCGTGCGCACGCGCCGCCGCGATCACCGACTCTTCGCTGGCATCTTTCGGCACCGACACTCGCGCTCGCACCTTGCCGTTGATCTGCACCGGCACTTCCACCATCGCCTCGTGCAACGCCGCTTCGTCCGCAACCGGCCAGGCCTGCGCGAGCAACGTGCCCTGCCCGCCGAGTTGCTCGTAGAGCTCGTCCGCGAGATGCGGAGCAAATGGCGAGAGCAACGCCGAGAACACCTCGAGCCCCTCACGCAACACTTTGCGATCGAGCTCGGTCTCCGCCTTGAACGCAGTGAGCGCGTTCACGTGCTCCATCAACGCCGCAACCGAAGTGTTAGGTTGGTAGCGCTCGGACAAATCGTGAGTGATGCGCGTGATCGTCCGATGCGTGACGCGCCGGACTTCCTTCGCCGCATCGCTGAGGTCCCCGCGCTCGTAGCGCCCGATGCCGGTCACCTGGGCCACACGCTCGTTCACCAAGCGCCAGGCGCGCGACAAGAAACGATGTGCACCTTCGACACCCGCCGTCGTCCAATCGACTTGGCCTTCGGGCGGCGCCGCAAACAACATGAACAAGCGCGCGGTGTCGGCGCCGTATTGCGCGATGATGTCATCGGGATCGACGATGTTGCGCTTCGTCTTGGACATCTTCACGACGTTGCCGACGACGACGGCCTCACCCGTACTCTTGAGCACGCGCACGCCGTCGTCGTCGGCAACGTCGTGAAGATGATACGCGTAGAGACGATGCGCCGGATTGTCCGGAGCCGTCGTGTAGTAGAACTCTTTGCAAACCATGCCCTGGCTGAGCAACGCGCTGAACGGCTCGCGCGGAGTCTCTTTCGGCAAGTAGCCGAGGTCGATCAACACGCGATGCCAGAACCGCGCGTAGAGCAAGTGCATCACTGCGTGCTCTTTGCCACCGATGTAGAAGTCGACCGGCAACCACGCGCGCGCTTCGTCCTGTGCGACCGGCGCCTTGTCGTAATGCGCCGACGCGTAGCGCTCGAAGTACCAACTCGACTCGACGAACGTGTCGAACGTGTCCGTCTCCCGCAACGCCGGCCCATCGCACTTCGGGCACTTCACGTTTACGAAGCTCGGTACTCTTGCGAGCGGTGAGCCACCGACACCGGTGAGCTCGACATCGAGAGGAAGCTCCACCGGCAACTGCGACTTCGGCACCGGTACGATGCCGTCGCGCTCGCAGTGCACGACCGGAATCGGCGCGCCCCAATAACGCTGCCGCGAGACGAGCCAATCGCGCAACCGATAGCTGATCGTCGCGCGACCCTTCCCGCTTTCCGCGAGCTTTTCCGTGATCTTCCGCTTGCCCTCTTCGTTCGGCAAATCGTCGAACGGCCCGCTGTGGGCCAGCTTGCCGCCTTCGACGTGCGCTTCGCGCATCGCCGCGGGGTCGAGCACATCGCCTTCAGGCTGGATCACGACCTTGATCGGCAGCTCGTAGCTGCGGGCAAACTCGAAGTCGCGTTGATCGTGCGCCGGCACGGCCATCACCGCGCCGGTGCCGTAATCCATCAGCACGAAGTTCGCGATCCAGATCGGAACGCGCGCGAGCGTGAGCGGATGGATCGCGTAACGCCCGGTGAAGATGCCGCGCTTCTCCGCGAGCTCCGCACCCTTCTTCGCTTTGTGCTCGGCCTGAATCTGCTCGACGAACGTGTGCACCTCGTGTTCGTGCGTCGTGGCGTGGGCGAGCCGCGTCGCGAGCGGATGCTCCGCTGCGATCGACAAGAACGTCACGCCGTAGAGCGTGTCCGGCCGCGTCGTGAACACGGAGATCTCGGTCTCACCTGCGACCGGAATCTCGAGATCGAACTTCACTTCGGCGCCGTGACTCTTGCCGATCCAGTTGCGCTGCATCTGGAGCACGTCTTCGGGCCACTTACCGCTGAGCGAGTCGAGCCCCACGAGCAACTCGTCGGCGTACTTCGTGACGCCCAAAAACCACTGCGCCATCGCCTTCTGTACGACTACGTTTCCGCAGCGCCAGCACCGGCCGTCCTCGACCTGCTCGTTCGCGAGCACCGTCGCGCAGTGTTCGCACCAGTTCGCGAGCGCATGTTTGCGATACGCGAGACCCTTCTCGAGCATCTCGATGAAGACATCTTGCTCATGCTTGTAGTAGCTGGGCTCACACGTCGCGATCTCGCGGCTCCAGTCGTAGGACAAGCCGAGCTTCTTCAGCTGCTCGCGCATCTGTGCGATGTTCTCGTACGTCCAGTCGCGCGGGTGCCGGCCGCGCTCGATCGCCGCATTTTCCGCAGGCATTCCGAACGCATCCCAGCCGATCGGATGCAGCACGCGTTTGCCGCGCATCCGCAAATGCCGCGCGAGCACGTCGCCGATCGCGTAGTTGCGAACGTGCCCCATGTGGATCCGGCCCGACGGGTACGGAAACATCTCCAGCAAGTAGTACTTCTCGCCCGCCCCGGCTCCGACGGCGAACGCAGAGGTCTCAGCCCAGCGCTTCTGCCACTTGGGTTCGATCTCGTGGGGGTTGTAACGCTCTCGCTCTTCCATGATCGCTCGCCTGTCTCGCGGCTGAAGCGGTGCGGGGTAACATGTTACACGCCCCGCAGCAAAGCGCAGGACGCGGGTTCATCTGAGCCTTGCAATGACGGTATGCTAGTCAGGCGCGCTTTTGGCCGAGGTCGGGCCGCGCGCAGTCCCGAATGCGAATCCCAAAGTTAAGCATCCCACTCGCGGCAGTCGTCTTTTCAAGCACTCTCGGGTGCCACGACTCGGCAAGTTCCGCGATCCCGCGGTCGGCCGAGGTGCGCGCGCTCAAGGCGATTCACGTCGACGCGGTGCCGCTCAAGTCGATGGGTCCGCCCGAGCAGCCTGCCCCGATGCGGCAGGCGACCATTTTTCACACGATCGATGACGGACAGACGCTCTGGGACATCGCGCGCGTCTACGGGGTCTCACTCAAACAGCTGATGGACGCGAACGGCTTCAGCCCCGCGGACGTGAAGCGGCTGCGAAAAGGTGTCCAGCTCAAGGTCGAGCGGAACGGGAAACAAGAAGAAGCTCGCCTTCAAGATACCAAAGACGTCAAGTCGCTGCCTCAGCCGTCGGACGGCGCCTATCACGTGCTCGCTCCGGGCGAGAGCCTGTGGACGCTCGCGCGGATGTACGAGGTGCCGATCGAAACCTTGCTGGCGCGAAATGGCTTCAACGAAGACGTCTACGGCCGGCTGCGTCCGGGCCAAGCCATCATCATTCCTGGGCTCAAAGCGAGTCAGATCAAGAGCACCGAGCAACCGGCCGCGAAGCGAAGCGGCTTCTCGCACACGCTCACGAGTGGCGAAACAGTCTGGGACATGGCGCGCAGTTATCACGTGAGCGTGGGCGAGATCATGAGCGCCAACAGCCTCACCGCCGAGCAGGTGCAGAACCTCCACGACGGGCAGACGCTGTTTCTGCCCGGCGTGCACCAAGACGGCAAAGGCCACGTGCAGCGCGACACGACGGTGCGCGAGCGCGCGGCCGGCCCAGTCGCGCGCGGTCTCGGCCTCGGCAGCCTGAAGGCCGCCGGCCGCTTGCTGCATGGCCAGGTCGAATCGCGTTGGATCGCGGCAGCTGGTGGCGGCAAGACGCTGCCCGGCACGTTGCGCTGGCCGCTCGCCCAGGGCTCGTTCGTGCGCGGGTTCGGGTCCGGGCAAGGCGGCTATCACAAGGCGATGGATATCTCGGGCCACATCGGCTGGAACGTGCGCGCAGCCGCGGACGGCATCGTCGGGTACTCGGGCAATCAAGTGTCAGGGTTCGGGAACATGGTGATGGTCGTGCACCCGGGCGGCTGGGTCACGCTGTACGCGCACAACTCCGTGAACTTCGTCGCCGCAGGGCAGCGCGTCTCGAAGGGATCCGTGTTGGCTGAGGTCGGCAGCACCGGCCGCAGCCAAGGGCCGCACGTGCACTTCGAGCTGATCTACGACGGCAAGAACTGCGACCCGGCGCCGCTGTTTCGGCCTGGGGTTCGGCACCGCAGCGGCAAGTACTCCAGCATGGCGTATACGAGCTGGCGGGTGCCGGGGCAGAAGCCGAAGCAGGTGCAGTGCGCGAAGCGGCAGAAGCACCCGATCGGCGAGGCCGTCATGAATGAGAATCCGGTGCTCGACCAGCAGGTAGTCGACGACCGGCAGACGCTCGAGATGCCGGCGGAAGAGCCGCAGTGAGGGAAGCGAGGACGGCTACGAGCACGAACATGCCCTCGTCCTCGTAGCCGTCCTCGTCCTCGTAGCCGTGCGCGTCCTCGTCCTCGTAGCCGTGCGCGTGCGCGTCCTCGTAGCCGTCCTCGTCCTCGTCCTCGTAGCCGTCCTCGTCCTCGTAGCCGTGCGCGTGCGCGTCCTCGTAGCCGTGCACGTCCACGCTCTCAACTACGCCGCTGACTCGAGGATCCCGCTTCTCTCCAGCAACGCGTTCAAGTCCGGCTCTCGACCCATGAAGTCTTTGAACAACTCCATCGGGTCGCGGCTGTCGCCCTGCGCGAGGATGCGATCGCGGAACGCGCGACCGACGTCTCGCGAAAACACGCCCTCTTGCGCGAAGCGCGAAAACGCATCGGCGTCGAGAACCTCAGCCCACTTGTAACTGTAATACCCGCCGGCATAGCCGACCGGATGCGCAAACAAGTGACCGAAGCCGAGCACCATCGCGTAGTTCTCGGGTAGCGGCGCCGGCGCAAACTTCGACATCAACTTGCGCGCAAAGTCAGTCGGCGAACCGTCCCGCGACGGCTCGTACGAGCGATGCAACTCGAGATCCATCGTCGCAAACCCGAGCTGACGCATCATGTCGTTGCCGCCACGGTACGTCCGCGCACGCCGCATCTTTTCCCAGAGCACGTCCGGAATCCGCTCACCGGTCTGATGGTGCCGCGCAAACAGATCCACCGCTTCGCGCTCCCAGCAGAAGTTCTCCATGATCTGCGACGGCAGCTCGACGAAGTCCCACGCCACGTTCGTGCCCGCCAAGCTGCGAACGCTCACGCGGCTCAACATGTGATGCATCAAGTGGCCGAACTCGTGAAACACGGTCTCGACCTCGCGATGCCCGAGCAACGCCGGCATATCGCCGTTCGGCGGCGTCATGTTGCCGCAGATCAAACCCACGTTCGGCTCGTAACCCTCCGGCGTCGGCCCACACGTGAGAAACGCATTCATCCACGCGCCGTCACGCTTCTCTTCACGCGGGAACAAGTCCGCGTAGAAGTAGCCGAGCAACGAACCGTCGTTGTCGCGAATACGGAACGCGCGCACGCTCGAGTGCCAGACCGGCAAGTCGTGCACCTCGTCGACCACGATGCCGTACAGCTTCGTGACGATGTCGAACAAGCCCTTGAGCACGCTCTCGAGCGCGAAATACGGGCGCAGCTCTTCCTCGTCGAACGCGTAACGCGAGAGCCGCTGCTTCTCTGCGTAGTACGGCACATCCCACGGGTTCAGCTTGCGACCGGCAAACTTCTCGAGATCGGCGTTCTCGCGCGCGAACGCCGCTTGCGTGCGCGACTCGAGATCTACGACGAACGAATGCGCCTTCTCGCCCTGCTGCGCCATCCGGTCGTGCAACACGAGGTCGACGAAGTCGCGATAGCCGAGCAGCTTCGCTTTCTCGCGCCGCAGCTCCAAGATGCGGGCGACGAGCGCGCGGTTGTCGTACGGCTCCAGCGTCGCGCGCGTGTTCATCGCGCGGTAGACCTGCTCGCGAAGGCCCGCGTCATCGAGGTACGTGAGCAGCGGCATGTAGCTCGGCGCCTGCAACGTGAACCGATAGCCCGTTCGCCCCTTGCTCTGTGCCGACGACGCAGCGGCAGCGATCGCACGCTCCGGCAGACCCGCGAGCTTCGCGCGATCCTCGACGATCAGCTCGAATGCGTTCGTCGCATCGAGTACGTTTTGCGAGAACCTCGTCGTGACCTCGGTCAGCTCGACGTTCAGCTTCTCGAGCCGCGCCTTGTCCGCGTCCGACAACCCCGCGCCCTCGCGCTTGAACCAGTCGAGCGTCTTCTTCGTGAATCGCGCGCGCGTCGCATCGAGCCGCGCAGCTTCGGGCGTCCCGGCGAAGCCTTCCAGCATGCGGAACAGCCCGGTGGACATCGGAATCTGCGACAAGAGCGCGCTCACTTGGGGCTGCACCGCGTTGTAAGCGGCGCGCAGCTCGGGCGTGGTCGCGACCGACTCGAGGTGCCCGACGACGGTCATCGCGCGTTCCAACCCCTGCGTCGCAACTTCCAGCGCGGCGAGCGTGTTCTCGTAGGTCAGCGTGAGGTCGCTACGTTCGAGCTGATCGAGCCGCTTTCGGCTCTCCTGCAGCAGCTGGGCGACGGCCGGTTCGACGTGCTCGGCACGAATCTGGTCGAAAGGAATGGGATGCGAAATGGAAAGGAGCGGATTGGCTTGCGGCTCAGAGCTCATACGCGCCTAGGATAGCAGCGCGCGCAGGCCCTGGCCTCCCCCTTCCCGCTGCTCCATACTCGGGCCAGCGCGGAAACATGAGCGCGCGTACGAGGACGAACCCGGCGTGGGAAGCACATTTGGAAAACTGTTCTGCATTTCTACGTTCGGGGAATCGCACGGCGGCGGCGTAGGCGTGGTGCTGGATGGCTGCCCTCCGCGGCTGCCGATCAGCGTCGAGGAAATTCAGCGCGATCTCGATCGGCGGCGTCCCGGCCAAAGCCGGCTGACGACGCCACGCCAAGAGGCGGACAAAGTCGAGATTCTGTCGGGCGTCTTCGAGGGCAAGACGCTGGGCACGCCGATCGGCATGCTCGTCCGCAACCAGGACGCGCGCTCCTCGTCGTACGAGGACATGAAAGATCTCTACCGTCCTTCGCACGCCGACTACACGACGGAAGCGAAGTACGGCTTGCGTAACTGGCAAGGCGGCGGCCGCGCGAGCGCGCGCGAGACGATCGGCCGCGTCGCTGCGGGTGCGATCGCGCGCAAACTGCTGGCGGAGCTTCACGGAATCGAAGTGCTGGCGTGGGTGCAAGCCGTGCACGACATCGAAGCCGAGATCGATCCGAGTCGCGTGACCCTCGCTGAAGTCGAAGCGACACCGACGCGCTGTCCCGACCCAACGGCAGCCGCGCGCATGTTCGACCGGATCGACGAGGCACGGCGCAATCAGGACTCACTCGGTGGGGTCGTGCAGTGCGTCGCGCGGCGAGTGCCCGCCGGTCTCGGCGAACCAGTGTTCGACAAGCTGGAGGCCATGCTCGCGCAAGCGATGCTCTCGCTACCGGCGAGCAAAGGTTTCGAGATCGGCAGTGGGTTCGCCGGCACACGCTTGACCGGGAGCGCGCACAACGACGCCTTCGTCCCAGGCCCGGACGGCAAGCCGCGCACGCGGACGAACTACTCGGGCGGGATTCAGGGCGGCATCAGCAACGGCGAAGACATCCTGATGCGAATCGCGTTCAAACCGACCGCGACGATCTCGCTGCCGCAGGACACGGTCAATCGCGATAACGCTGCGGTCGTCCTCGAAGCGCAGGGGCGCCACGACCCGTGCGTGTTGCCGCGTGCTCCCGTGATGGTGGAAGCGATGTGTTGTCTGGTGCTGGCCGACCAGTTGCTCCGCCAACACGGCCAAAACGTCCTGCCGCGCTGAAGCTCAGCAGGTCTCGAGCAAGCGGCACGAGATCGCGAGGAAGAGCGCTCGCATCGCGTCCTCTGCATCGAGCCCCGACTGCATCGTGCAGCGCGCGAACAGCGAGCCGACCGTCTGATCGCCACGCGCTTGAGACAGCACCCAACGCCACGCATCCGGCAACTGGTACGCGGCCATCGAAACCTGCGGCTCGAGCGGCGGGCGAATCACCTTTTCCCAAAGCGGCGCGAGCGCAGCCTCGAGCTCGGACGCGTGCAGCGCTTGGCAAGCGTCGCGCATCAGCACGTGCGCATCCTGCTCGATCGGATACGTCTCTTCGCAGCTGGCCTTGTCGCGGACGTACAAGAACTCGCCGCGACGCCACTTGAACGCGTCGAGGTAGCGGCCGCGCACTTGTGCCGCGACCGCGCGATACAGCTCGACCGGACGCAACACACCCAAACTCACGAGCGCATCGCCGAGCCGGCCCTTGTGCTGCGGCAAGACCGCGAGGCCCATGTCGACTTCCATCGGCAGGCACACGCCCTTGTCCATCAAGTACTGGCCGAGCATCTCGTCGCGCATGGTCGAAGCCACGAAGTCGGGCCGGCCATCCACGAAGTAGATCTTCTTTTTGCGCTTGCCGTCGTCGAGGTACAACATCCCCGATTCGCGGTTGCGCGCGAGGCTGTTCACGATCGGTAGGAGCGACGCACCACCCAAGTCGCCCCGCAGCCGTGGGCGGCTGATCTCTTCGGGCGACCACTGCAGCGCTGGCGTCGAGAACACGCGCGCGAGCTCGGGCAACTCACTCGCCGGCCGCGGCGACTCTTTGCCGCGACGGACCAACGTGAGCGCGTCGATCTCGCCGGTCGTGGCCATCCGCATCAACTCGGGGAACGACACCGAATCGGTCCGACCGCCGCGCGCGACGTCGGGGAAGTACGCGTGGCGTGGCGCGAGATCGAGCGGTGAAACCACTGCGCCCGTGCTCGTCTCTTGGCCTCCGCCGACGAACTCGTCGACACCTTCGACCGGCTCGAAGCACGAGGTCGGACGCGCGAGGCCTTCTCCGACGTCGTCTTGATGACCCGGCGGACACAGCTCGTACGCCTGCATCAGCCGCGCGACTTGCGCGCTGGCATCGGCAGGGAAACCGCGCCGCGCGCAGATGGCTTCGAGTGTTGCCGCAAGCTGCTTCGCATCTGGCCGAAGCTTCGGATCGCTCTTCAACCCATCGCGCAAGACGCGCCGCACGTCGGACGGAATGCGTTTGTCGCTCTGCTCGAGTGGGCGCAGATCCACGTCGCGAATCCGGAGCAGCACGTCGAGCTGCGCGCCGCCGGCAAATAGCGGCCGGCCCATCAACAGCTCCGCGAGGATCACGGTCAGCGTAAACACGTCGCTCTTACCGTCGAGCGACAGACCTTGCACCTGCTCGGGCGACATGTAGCCGAGCTTCCCGCGCAGGTCGTTGTTGCCCGTGTGGCGCTCGCGCGAGCTCGTGCAGGCGATGCCGAAGTCGGCGAGCTTCAGGTGACCGGTGCGCGTAAGGAGCAGATTGCCCGGGCTCACGTCGCGATGGACGAGGCCAAATAGCTCGCCGCCGTCGCGCCGTAGCCGGTGCGCGTAGTCGAGTGCGCGCGCAGTTTGCGCCGTGAGATACAGCGCGACGTGCAGCGGCAGCGCTTGCTTGCGGCTTGCCGCAGCTCGAAGCAGCCGGCCAAGGCTGGTGCCTTCGACCAACTCCATCGCCAAGTACAGCTCACTGTCGTCATCGCCGAAGTCGAAGACTTGGACGATGTTCGGATGGGATAGCCGCGCCGCTAGCGAAGCCTCCTCGATGAACATCTTCACGAACGCTTCGTCTTCGGCCGCGCTCGGCAGGATGCGCTTCACTGCGACGCGTTTACTAAACCCATGCGGGCCTTCGCGTCGTGCAGAGAACACTTCGGCCATACCACCGGCGCCGAGTTTAGCTTCGATGTGATAGCCGCCGAGCACTGCCCCGGGAACGATCGCCCGTCGATGCCGCGATCCTGATCGTCCCGTGTCCTCGCGCCCAGAATGCGCGGGTCGAACACCAGGGTCGGGTACTTGCTTTGCCAAATGCGGTGCCATGCGAGAGCGAGTTACACGTTCCCCATTACTGAACAGATCGGGGGGTCGCTTTCAACCAGATTTTATTATTACACACCTTTTGCGCTCTCCGCTCAGAAATATGGACCCGAGTCAGCACTCGCGTCGCACTACATCATGGTGTAAGGTCGGCGGCCGTATGTGGGCAGAGGACCGACGTCTCGCCCGCACGTCAGGGATGACTTGAGACCATAGGAGCGGCGGAGTTCGGATGCGGAACCTTCGTATTTTCTACATGTGCGGCGCGCTATCGCTCGCCGGAACCTTCGTCGGCTGCAACGCACCTGCGCAGGGCAACTGCCCCAAGCCAACCGGTTTGTACAAAGCGCAGTATTCGTTGATCCAAGGAACGTGTGCGGGTGGCTATCAGCCATACGCGCTGGAGTTCGGGGCTGATGATCCACCGAGTACGACTCGAACCGAGACGCGTCTTGCGGACGTCGTCATTACCGAGACGCAGCTGAGGGGCTGCGAGATCACCGTAGGTCAGCGAGTCACCGGTGAAGGTGCGACGAACGGCAACGGGTCCACCAAGTCGGCGATCGCGGCGCAACTAGGCGTCGTCGACGACATGAACCTGTCCGGCAGCGTCGTGCGCACCGACTTCATGGAAGACGGAACCACGGTGCGCTGCTCCGCATCGTACGATGCTTGGTACACGCGGGACGACTTGCTACTCGGCGCGGCTGCCCGCGACTGAGCAGCGGTTACGCACTCATGTAGCGCTCGACGCCCGGCTTGCACTTTATGTGCGAGCGCGGCGTCGCGTCGCGTTTAAGCTATGCCATGGCTAACGCGCGCAAGAAGCTCCGCTTGGTACACGGACCCACGCCTCTCGAACGCGTGGCTTCACTCGATGCGTTGGTCGGCGCAGAGCTTTGGGTGAAGCGCGACGACATGACTGCAGGGCCGGAAGCGGGCAACAAGATCCGCAAGCTGGAGTACCTGCTCTGCGACGCGCTCGAACAAAACGCGGACACGGTCATCACCTGCGGTGGTGTCCAGAGTAACCACGCACGTGCGACCGCGATTCTCGCGCGGCGCCTCGGGTTGTCGCCGGTGCTCGTGCTCCGAACGCCGGATGGTCGCGCGCCGGAGCCACCCTGGCAGGGTAACTTGATGCTCGACGGTCTCGTCGGCGCGGACGTGCGCTTCGTCACCCCGGCGCAATACGCCAATCGCGATGTCGTCCTCGCGTCGATCGCGGACGAGCTCCGGAGCGCGGGTCGTCGCCCGTACGTGATTCCGGAAGGCGGGAGCAACGGCCTCGGCGCTCTCGGATACGTGGATGCGATGGCCGAGGTCCGTGCACAGCTGGACTCGCCCGAGTTACGCGAGCAGGAAGCGCCACGCCGCTTCGATGCGGTTGCGCACGCGTGCGGTTCGGCCGGCACTGCGGCGGGCATCGGCATCGGCGCGTTGCTCTACGACGTCGCGGAAGAGGCAATCGTGATCGCGGTCTGCGACGACCGAGCGTACTTCGCGAAGCGAATCGATCAGATTCAACACGAGACGTTCGCGCTGCTTCCCGAGGCGCAGCGTGCGTCTGCGCCGATGCGGATCTCGGACGAGTTCAAAGGACCCGCGTACGGCGTACCCAGCACTGAACAAGTGATGTTCATTCGCGAGGTCGGGCGCGTCTCGGGTTTGATCCTCGATCCGGTCTACAGCGGCAAAGCGTTGTTTGGCCTCGCACATCTGACGACTAAACCTGAGCGCGCGCTGTTCATCCATACAGGCGGTTTGCCCGGCTTGCTCGCTGAGCCGGAAATATTCAAATCTCGATGAACAGAACTACACTTCCCACATTGCGGCGCAGTTAACTCGAGTTGTAACTTCCCACCCGCTTGATATGGCTAGCGGCTCCTTCCACGTCCAACGCTGCCTCTCGACGCAGCTGAATCTCCGCTTGAGCGGAGAGATCGACGAAGAGACAGTTCTGCGCTGCGAACGTGAAGCGCGCATGCGCGTCGCACTCGTAGAGAGCGGCTCTCTGCTGATCTTGTGGGATCTGTGCGAAGTCGAAAGCTACTCCTTCGAAGCGCGCATCGTGCTCGTGCGCTTGCAACGCTTCTTGGCGGTCAAAGCCGCGCGAACCGTCTACGTCGCCGCACAACTCCCCGCGCGAAGCCTCGCACTCTGGGCCGCGCACATGGGCGGTCACGGTCGAATGTGCATCGCGGCCGACGTGCCGAGCGCACGCGCGTGGCTGTCGGGCGATACCGAACCGACGACCGGGCGCTATCTGATCAGCGGCGCTGCACCGCCCACGCGCGACGAAGACAAAGCCGCCGGCTGAACGCGCGACTCACGTGCTAGCACGCTGGCACGCTGCTAAGCGGCGCCGCCGGTGCTCTCGAGCTCGTCCGGGCCGAGGTGTTTGTAGCAGTTGGTGAGGAGCGCGGTGTACGGCGCGATCGGTTCGAGGATGCTCACGCTCGTGTTGTAGAAACGCTCGGGCGGCGGGTCGCTTTCCGTCCACGCGACGTGCCGCGTCAGAATCGCACGACACACGAGACCATGCGTGACGACCAGCAAGTGCCCTGCGGTCAGCTTTGCTCGCGCTGCCGCGATAAATGCGAAGGCCTCGGCGACACGCGCGTGAAACATGTCCCAGCTCTCGCCGTTCGGCGGGCGGACGTCGGGAGCAAACGGATTTCCGTCGAGCTGCGCGTACGGCGTGCCCCGCAGGTCGCCGAAGTTTCGCTCTTGCAGAAGCGGCGTGAGCTCGAGCGCCAGACCCAAACGCGCCGCGATCGGCGCCGCAGTCATCATCGCGCGCGGCAAGTCGCTGCACACAATGTGGCTGATTCCAGAGTCGTGAAGCCGCTCTGCGAGGCGCTCCGCCTGGCGCAGCCCGCGCGCATTGAGTGGCGTCTCCGCAACCTGCAGCACGCGCGACACGTTGCCTTCGGTTTCACCATGGCGAACGAGCACGATGGACATGACGCCGGCGGTTGTAGCAGTGCGGAGTTGCCCGCGCGAGACTCCCACCCCGCCCTCTTCTCGACGCCTCCGAATATCGTGCTATTCCCAGCGCGAAATGATCGCGATCGTCGATTACAACGCCGGCAACCTTCGCAGCGTGAAGCGGGCATGCGATGCGGTGGGACTCGAGGCGGTGTTCACGCAAGACCCCGAGATCGTCGCGCGCGCCGAGCGCGTGATCTTTCCCGGTGTCGGCCACGCGCGCACGTGCATGGAAACCCTCGATCAGACCGGCCTCGCCGATGCGCTCAAACAGGCGTTGAAGCGCGGTACGCCGGTGCTCGGGATTTGCGTCGGCGCGCAGCTCACGCTCGAAGGCTCGGATGAAGGCCCAACACACGGCCTAGGCTTGGTTCCGGGCCAAACGCGCTTGCTCAAGACAGGCGATCCGCGCCTGAAGGTTCCGCACATCGGTTGGAACGGCCTGCAGATCGAACAAAAGCACCCGCTCCTCGCCGGACTCGCCGACCTCGACGAAGTGTACTTCGTGCACTCGTATTACCTCGATCCCGCGCAGGAGCGGCACGTCTACGCGACGACCGATCACGGCGCGCGGTTTTGCGTCGCACTCGGGCGCGACAACTTGTTCGCGACGCAGTTTCACCCCGAGAAGAGCGGGCCACTCGGCCTCGATCTGTTATCGCGCTTCGCGCGCTGGGAAGGCACGCCATGTTGAGTAAGCGCGTGATCGCGTGCCTCGACGTGCGCGATGGCAAGCTCGCGAAGAGCGTCAAGTTCGTCGACACCAAAGACATCGGCGATCCGGTCGAGAAAGCCAAGCAGTACTACGACGGCGGCTTGGACGAGCTCGTGTTGTACGACATCACGGCGTCGAACGAAGGTCGCGGCATCATGATCGACGTCGTCGAACGCGTCGCCGCGCAAATCTTCATTCCGTTTTCAGTCGGTGGCGGCATTCGCTCGGTCGCCGACGCGAGCGCGCTGCGCCTCGCCGGTGCCGAGAAGATCAACGTGAACAGCGCCGCGGTCAAAGACCCCGAGCTGATCAGCCGCTGCTCGGACGCGATCGGCGCACAGAGTACGGTGTTGTCGATGGACATCCTCGCCGTGCCCGTAACGCGCGAGATCAAGTCGGGCTACGAGATCGTGATCAACGGCGGTCGCACGCGCACCGGAGTCGATGCGATCGAGTGGGCAACACGCGGCGAAAAGCTCGGCTCGGGCGAACTCGTCGTGAACTCGATCGACGCGGACGGTACGCGGCAAGGCTACGCGATCGATCTCACGCGCAAGATCGCCGACGCGGTGGGCATTCCGGTGATCGCATCAGGTGGTGCCGGTAAGCCCGAACACTTGGTCGAAGTGTTGACCGAGGGTCGCGCCGATGCCGCGCTCGTCGCGTCGATGGTGCACTACGGCGAGTACACGATCGCCTCACTGAAAGAATACCTGACGAAACACGGGATCAAAGTCCGCGCTACGCACGAACTCTGATCAACGCGCTTTGCCGGGAGCAGCTGGTGGCGGCGGCTCCGGCGCTGACTGGAGCGTGATGTGCATCGCATCGTGGGTGGCGCTGGTGATGCGCACCATCTGCTGCTCGAAACCGCGCAAGCGAATCAGGTACAGGGACTCGCCTTGCGAAGGACGGGCAACCTCGAGCGGGGTGTTCCCGATCACCGCACCGTCCAGTAGCAGCTCCGCGCCGGTAGGCTCGGTCGCGATCAGCGTGATCGGTCTGGCGACGGCCGGCGATTCATGGGCGGTCGACCCCGGCAGGGGCATCGCGACCTTCGGAGGTGCGGTCTGGCCTTCGAGGATCCACCAACCCACGCCGGCGCTCAGGGCGATCAGCACCACGCCGACGAGCGCACGCGTCCGTGCGGTCGGCCAAATCGAACGGTCGCCGCTGTCGTCGTAGCTCGGCGGCTCGAGGGCGTCGCGCGGAATGAGCTGCGTCTCTTGCTGCGCCCAGCTGGGACGCGAGCGCGGCGCGCCGCCGTGCTCACCGGCAGCCGACCGCAAGAAGGCTTCGTAGGCCTCGCGATCGCGCGGCAGCGGCACGTACCCGCTACCCCCGCTTCGAGCCGTCGTGCGCGTCAACGCGGTCGGGGCCGCCGGCAAATTCGGTTGGCTCAAGGATGGATCGATGACGATCGAGCTCGACCCCGACGGCAGCGGCGGCGGGCGAGCCGAAACCGGCCGTGCCGCTGGCAGCGGCGAGGTACGATTCGCGATCGCGTTACCCGTCGCCGGCGGGTTCGCTGCCGCGGACGGCGGCTGTCCGAACGGGAGGTTCGCCGCCGGAAGCGGCGCGGTCTTGGCCGCGGGAAGCGGCGGCGCCGGCTTGGGCGACACACCCCCGCGCAACGTGCGCGCGCGAATGCCGGGATCGGTGCGCTTGGTGCCGCGCTCGCGTGCATGGCCCATCTCGGGCCGAGTCGAACGCCGATGCCCGACGCGCTGCTTGGGCGTCGAACGGCGCGGGCGACTGTCGGCGGACTCGGGCTCGCCAGCGTGCGCGTGCTGGGCGTCGATCGCGCTCGCGTCGATCGCTGGGACCTCTTCGGTGATCGGCTCTTCTGGAATCGACGGGCGGCGGTCTTCGTCGGTCAGAGACTGGTCGGTCAACGACTGGAACGATTCCTCGGGCTCGGGCGGCCTTCCGGTGTCGACGTATTCGGTGGACACGTCGTGCACCGAGTAGCGACCGACGCTCGAACTGGCAGAGTCTGGTGCGCGAAGCAAGCCTTGCGTCTTCTTCGTAGTCGCGAGCTCAGCTCGCCGCCGCTCCTCGGCTTCCAACCTCGCGAGTTCGTCGGCGCGCGGACCTTGAAACGCGTCGGTCCGCACGCGCGGCATCGGCTGCGTGCGCGCGGTCGACAGCTGCCACGTGTCCATAGGCGGGGGTGCGATCCCGCGAGGAGTCGCTTGATTGCCGCGCGGTGCGGGCCCGCTCTCGAGAGGCGCAGGCGGTCCCGACACTTGTTCCTTCGACTGCGGTGGCGCGGACCATCCGAGGCCGGTAGGAGGCGTGTGTGCGGGCGTAGTGGCCATCAGCGGGTCGACTTCGCCGCGACCATGTTCACCGCGACCGTGACCGTGACCTGCCGGTGCTTGTGCGTCGGGCGCGCCTGACGGCGGCGGCCCGCCCAACCCATCGCGCGTATGTTGAAGCTCACGGCGGCGTGGAGCCGCGGGCCACGGCACCGCCATCGCACCCGGAGTCAGGCGCGGCGGCCCGAACAGGGGCGGGGCCGTGCTCGTTGCGCGCGGTTCGGCAGGGCGCGTGCGAACGCCGGAATGTTCAGCGCTCGGCGGAGCGGACGAGTTCGGGACGAGCAGCCCGTTGGTATGCGTCGGCGGCGCGTGATCCGAAGCGCGTGCGGTCGCAGCAGCGCCGGCTTGTCGAATGCGTTCGCGCAGGGCGTTGGCCGCGTTCGATTCCGCGTCGCGCGACGCTTCTCCATCAGAAGGCTTACCTGGGCTCCGCTTGTCGCCTTTGTCGTCGGAGCGCTGGACCATCTGCGTTCCTTTGCGGCACTTACCCCGCACGTCGCCGCAGGCTGGTTCTTCTCAGGATCGCCCGGCAAACGCAATGCCTGAGCCCAGTCTGACTGTAATTTGGGCCGATGGGGACGCGCGCGCGGCCGCGATCTCGAGGGTTTTCCGAGCATGCCGCGGAGTGCACCGGATCGGACGGTAGTCGAAGGCTATTGACGGAGTGTCGCGGAGCCCCCACAAGGGGGAGCTATGTCTCGAATGGTGAACTGCGTAAAGCTAGGTCAGACGCTCGAAGGCCTGGACAAGCCTCCGCTCAAGGGCGAGCTCGGCCAGCGCGTGTTCGAGAATGTGTCGAAAGAGGCTTGGAAACTCTGGGTTAGCCACTCGACCATGATCGTGAACGAGTATCGGTTGGAGCTCGGCACACCCGAAGCGAATCGAGTCTGGCTGGCAGAGCTCGAGAAGTTTTTCTTCGGCGGGGACGCAAAACCACCCGAAGGCTTCGTCCCGGAAAAGAAAGAAGAATAGGCGAGTCGCGCCTTACTCGTCGCGGGACGTGTTCGGCTGGAGGAGCGGCCGCAGCTCGCGAATTGCTCTCTCGCGCGCCTCGATCTCGGCTGCCGGCGTCCACCGCATGTCGGCTTCGAGCCTGAAGCTTCCCTCGTAGGCGTGCGGCGGCGCGCCTCTCCAGTCGTCGACCGAGAGCAGCGAGAAGTAGAGCTCGCCATCGCCGCGACGGTACAAGTGGTAGACGTGGCCGGGCAGCTTCTTGAAGCGACACTGCGCGCGATGTAGCTCGGCGTCTCGGCGTGTCGCTTCGAGCACGCGTGCGGCTTCTCGCTGTAGCTCGCGGATCTGTCGCGCGATCGTTTCGAGTTGCGCACCGGCGACCGCTGCGAGCGAGGAATCCGCTGATTGGATCTCGCGCGCGACGTCGATCAGATCGTGTCGCGCAGACATGCGTGACAACGGAAACGCAGAAGCTGCGTGCGGACTGCGCTGGCGATCGGGAGGATCGGAATCGTGATCGGTCATCTCG
>Ga0193752_1001496_pt1 | contig 19320 bp, 14 predicted proteins | sample H1c1metaG_FD_144924 | JGI IMG/M metagenome (GOLD analysis project Ga0193752, IMG submission 144924) | Soil microbial communities from a riparian zone of the East river system, Colorado, United States - H1c1 | ecosystem: Environmental > Terrestrial > Soil > Riparian zone | place: USA: East River...
TGAGTGCCAATTATTTTGAACAGATACTCGGTGGCGATGATGAACGGGTGGTTGACAATTTCATGGACCGCAACCCCAATGATGTTTTGGTATTTGGCCCCAACGGTAAAACGGTAAGGGCACGCACGGCCAACCAGAAAAAAATGGTAGAAGCCTGCGACAAGAACGATATCCTTTTTGCCATCGGCCCCGCAGGTACCGGTAAAACCTATACTGCTGTTGCTTTGGCGGTAAGGGCATTAAAGAACAAATCGGTTAAGAAGATCATCCTGACCAGGCCTGCAGTAGAAGCCGGTGAAAGTCTTGGTTTTTTACCCGGCGACCTGAAGGAAAAGATCGACCCATACTTACGACCATTGTATGATGCACTTGATGATATGATACCTGCCGATAAACTCGGTTATTATATGAGCACCCGTACCATCGAGATCGCACCACTTGCTTACATGCGTGGCCGCACATTGGACAATGCTTTTATCATTTTAGATGAGGCACAGAATACGAACGACCTGCAGATAAAAATGTTCCTGACCAGGATAGGGCCCAATGCCAAAGCCATTATTACCGGTGACCCAACGCAAATTGACCTGCCCAAAAATCAGCAGAGTGGTTTGTTCAAAGCTGCCCGTATCTTAAAGAACATTGAAGGCATAGCCCATATTGAACTGGATGAAGAAGATGTGGTAAGGCACCGTTTGGTTAAGCAGATCATCAAGGCATATAATAAGGATGATGTAAAATCAACCGAAGCCAAATCGATTGATCATAAAACAGGCGAAGCCAAAAAGCCAACCCAACCCTGAGTTTACTAACCTTGTATCTATACAGGAGGCAGTTTATAGCTGCCTCTTTTTTATACCGGGAACCGGCTATAATAAACCAATAAAAAAATAACCGGTTGCGGGTAAATAAAATTAATTTCGGGTTCTAAATAAATCTGTTATGAACAAACTGATCCTTGCACTCATTTTACTTGTCACTTTTGCAGGCTGTAAAGAAGAGCCAGCTAATCCTCCTACAGCCGTACTGGATGGCATGTTTACTGCAATGAAGAATGGCAATATTGAAGAAATGAAAAAATTCATTACCAGGTCGGATGTGGCTATGCTGGAAGCCGCAGAAAAGTTTATTACCGCTGTTGACCCCGAAAGTGTACAGAAAATAAAGGATAAGATGATCGGGAAAATGAAAGAGGAAGCAGCCAATGTTCAATATACACTGAAAAATGAAAAAATAGACGGTGACCGTGCCACGGTTGAAGCAGAGATCACAACCAAAGACACTGCTTCACAGGACGGGAAGAAGACCGGTAAGCATACATTTGAACTGGTTAAAGAAAATAATGCCTGGAAAATAGCACTCTCTAAACCTGCAAACCAGATGTTCAACAGTATGAAAGGAAATATGGGAAAAAGAGATGGTGACCTGAAAGATGGCCTGGACAAATTACAGAAAATTGACCCTGATACATTGAAGCTCCTTATCAAAAAAGGGTTACAGGCTTTGGATTCGATGGACAGTAAAAAGAAAGCTCAGTAGTATTTTATTGATCAAAATAAAATATTGAAAACTAAAAAATAAAATTAATTTTATCACCATCAAGCCCCGCCACCCGGCCGGGTATTAACCTTAAAAAATTGTTTATGAAAAAATTATTAGTCGTAGTCCTTGCCCTTTCAACCCTTTACATCAGCAGCTGTAAAAGTGGCGGCAGCGGCGATCCTAAAACCGTATTGACCAGTTTCTTTAGTGCCATGGCCAAAAAAGATATTGCAGCAGCCCGTAAACTGGCTACAGCAGATAGTAAAGGCATGTTTGACCTGATGGAAATGGGCATGAAAATGAAAGACAATACAATAGAAGATAAAACCGATGATCAGTTCGACATAAATAAAATAGAAATGGGCGAAGCCAAGATCGACGGGGACAAGGCTACTGTAAATGTAAAAGAGAAAAAAACAGGAGAAGCAGTTGATTTTGTACTGAAGAAAGAAGGCGGAGAATGGAAAGTAGCAATGGATATGGCTACCATGATGAACATGGGTGCACAGAAAATGAAGGAAAATGGTATGAGTGATGAGCAATTGGGCAATATGAAAGAAGAAATGGACAAATTTAAGAACATGAGCGCCGATTCGTTGAAGATGATGATGGATAAAGGAAAGGATGCCCTGGATTCATTGAAGAAAGCTTTGGATAAGCAATAAAAAAATATCTTTTTCGAAAAAGCATCTGCCTGCCGGCGGATGCTTTTTTTGTTTATTAAAAGATGTTTAACTTTAACTATGATTAAAAAATATCTCGCCCTCCTCATATTTGCTGCAGCCATTTTCTCCTGCAACTCCGAAAAGAAAAAAACACCTGTTACTGATACAGAAGTAGCCAATGCATTTGTACGGGGTTTACTGGATAATAATTTTGAAGAGGCTGAACAATTCCTGTTAAAGGATGAAACCAATAACGAGATATTCAAGCGGTTCAAACAAAAATATAATCAACAGGACAAGGCAGTACTTGAGCAATATAAGAATGCATATATCAAGGTGAATGAAACCAGTTATGTAACCGATAGTATTTATATTTTCAATTACAGCAATAGTTACAGCCCTGCTGATAAAACAGTTTTAAAGCTGGTTCGCATTAATAACAAATGGCTTGTTGACCTGAAATATACTTTCTCCGGAAATTTATAGACCGCAAATGATAAAAAACATATTACTGGTTGGCTTAGGTGGTGGTATCGGTTCCATCCTCAGGTATGTGGCCACAGTATTGATAAGTGCTAAAAAGTTTCCTTACGCTACCGGCTCGGTAAATATCATGGGCAGTTTTATTATCGGGCTTGTATTGGCCCTGAGCATAAAGGACGAAAATTTTACAAACAACTGGAAACTGTTCCTGGCAACCGGTATCTGCGGCGGCTTTACAACCTTCTCTGCTTTTACATTGGAGAATATGCAGTTGCTGCAAAGCGGAAAAACAGGAATGGCTTTTTTATATATCGCATTGAGCGTGGTATTGGGTATTGCGGCAACTTTTTCCGGATACCAGCTATTTAAGAATTAAGAATGAAGAATAAGATACTTCACTCATAATTCATAATTCATAATTAAAAAACATGTACACACTTCATCCCTGGCATGGCGCCCATTACGGAGATAATGCTCCACAGGTGGTTAATGGCCTGATCGAAATTCCGCAAGGCTCACGCACAAAATATGAGATAGATAAAAAAACGGGCTTATTAAAATTAGACCGCATCATTTATTCTTCTTTTCATTACCCCATCAATTATGGCTTTATACCACAAACCCTGGGATTGGATGGAGACCCGCTTGATATTTTGGTGATGTGCAGCGAAAGCATTCAGCCGCTTTGCCTGGTGGAAGCTACTGTTATCGGCAATATGCAGATGATCGACACCGGGGTTGCTGACGATAAGATCATTGCCGTGGCTTCTAAAGATCCGGGGGTGAATTATATAAAAACTGTGGATGAGCTGCCTAAACATCTTATTGCCGTACTGCGCAATTATTTTGAGCAGTATAAAGCGCTGGAGAATAAAGTAGTGGAAATAAATGAATTTCAAAATGCAGAAGCTGCGTATAAAATCATCAATGAATCCATCGCCCTTTACAAAACAACATTTCCCAAATGACCATTAAAAATAAAACAATGGAAATACAAACTATTCTTATCATTATACTGGTAGGAGTTGCAGCCGGTATGCTCAGTGGCCTGGTAGGTGTGGGTGGTGGTATCATCATTGTGCCTTCGCTGGTTTATTTTATCGGCTTCAGCCAGAAAACAGCGCAGGGCACTTCGCTTGCGTTGATCATGCTGCCGGTTGGTATTTTAGGCGTATTACAATATTATAAACAGGGGCATGTTGATTGGAGGATCGTGGGCCTGCTGGCCATTGGTTTTTTAGCGGGCAGTTTTTTTGGCAGTAAGTTAGCTTTATCCATATCGCAGGAAACCCTTAAAAAAGTATTTGCAATATTGATGATCATCATTGCAATAAAAATGTTGTTCCTGGATAAGCCTAAAAAAACTGGTGATGATACAAAGCAGTCGCAGGTAGATCATGATCCGGGTACTCCGATACACTTAACCAAAACCGGTGGCGGCTGATTTCATAATTAAAATACAGGAACTTTTCAATAATGAAATTATTCAAATATATAAGCATATCCTGGGGCGTTTATAAAGAGATAAAAAAGCAAAAGCAATACAATAAAACCTTCCTGGTCCCCTACCTGCAAGCGCTCGAAAATAAATACAGCGGAAAATTCAGGGATGAACAGAAAAAAAAGATCCTGGATTATTATGGTCTTTTCATCACTTCTTTTTTATGCAGTAGTTATACCAGGCTCCGTGGCAGGAAACTTACAGATGCGGAAAGAAAAAGAGCAACATTGTTTGGTATTTTAACACCGGTAGGCGATGATCTTTTTGATGAAGACAAACTGGATATGGAAAGCATCAGGGCCATTACATATAATCCTCAAGACTATCACGCAACTACTTTTTCGGCTAATGTGGCTAAGGAGATACAAACTTTTCTCCTGGGCGATGTTCCGCATACAGGTGCATACTTACAAGCTGCCAGAAATGTACTGGAGATACAGATCGAAACTGCCAGGCAAACAGATCCCAGCATACCTGTCTCTGAACTGGAACGCATCACTTACACAAAGGGCGCTGTTTCTGTTATCATCTATCATCAATGCCTGGATGATGCGGCTGATGTGCAAATGAAACAAGTGTTATTCAGTATTGGCAGCTTATACCAATTGGGTAATGATATTTTTGACCTGTATAAAGATACACGGGATAATATTTATACACTGGTAAATACCTGCGATGATTTTACAGAACTCAGGAGAAATTTTTTAGCAAGAGCTCGTTTACAAAATCAAAAGATCATGAAGCTGCCTTATGCAAAAAAAAATAAAACAGCATTTTGCTTTGTGATGAACACGATCAATGCAAGATCGATGGTAGCGCTTGACCAGTTTGTACGCTTACAGAAAAAAACAGGTAAAAAAATAAACTGGTGGCAGCTGCAACGGAAAGATATGATCGTAGACATGGAAAAGCCACGCAATTTTTTGAAGTGGTTAAGGTATGCTTATAAACTTCCCGGATGAAAAACCTGCTTTGTATACTTTTTGCTTCCCTTATAAGTGCTGGTTGTCTATCTGCACAAACCGATTCAGCATTGATAAGCGCCCTGGTCAAAGATATTGAAGCATCGCAGGTTAAGCAGGAGGGCGAATTTTACAGGGGTATGTTCCAGGCTTACAGGGAATGCGACGGCTTTCCTCACAATTATCAACCCGACAACAATATTTTTTTTACGGCGATAACTGCTTTTACTTTAAATAAGCTTACACCATATTTAACCAATGAGCATAAAGCAAGAACGATGAGCATAAGCAAAAATGCAACAGCAGCTTATCCGTATTACAGGAACCCGAATGGTAAACCTTATTATAGTTTCTGGCCGGTTAATGCCCCTATCCTGCCCCATGCTTTTTTTATAAACCGGTTAAGTGGAATGCTTGCACAGGGTGATGACTCAGATGACAGCGTAATGATATTGCTTGCTTCAGACAATAATGACAGCGATAATACTGCATTAAAAGAAAGATTGATACAGACGAGCAATCTAAAGAAACGAAAGATCAATTCTACTTTTAAAAAGTATAGAAATATACCGGCTTACAGTACTTACCTGGGGGATAAAATGCATCCCGATTTTGATCTTGCTGTGCAATGCAATATCCTCTACTTCAATTTTGAAAAAAAACTGCCGCTGGTTGAACAGGATAGTGCAACTATTCTTTTGTTGTCAGAAATATTGAAGAACAGGGAATACATGAAAAGGCCGGTCTATGTTTCGCCATCTTATGTAAAGCCTTCAGTACTTATTTACCATATTGCAAGATTGATGGATGCTTTTGATATCAATATGCTGGAATTATACAGAGCGCAGCTGATCGATGATGCAGCTACATTGCTTGCAAAAGCAACCAATATCATGGATCGCATCATTTTACGCACTGCATTGATAAGATTAGGTGCAGAAGTGCCGGACCTTACCATTGAATCCATTGCAGATTTTGAAAGAACAGATCAAAACAAATTTGTTTTCTTCCAGGCCAGGGCTGCATTTGCACAGCCTACGCCTGTAAAACAGGTCTTCCTTCATTTTAATTACCTCAACTACTCTTTTTATTGCTCAGCTTATAATAAAGCATTGTGGCTTGAATACCTGGTATTGAAAAACAGGAATGCAGGTCAACAAAAAAACTAAAAAAAATGTCCGGGTTTGTGAAGTAATCTGTACATTGAAATTAAATCAGGAATAAAGTTTTGAGCAACAGCAAATACAAACATATCAGCGATACAGAACTGCTTAACCAGTTTTATGCCGACCACAATAATGAGTGGCTGGGTATTTTGCTGGAACGCTATACCATGCTGCTGTTGGGTGTGAGTATGAAATACCTGAAGAATGAAGAAGAGGCCAAAGATGCTGTGCAGCAGGTATTTTTAAAAGCGATCAACGAACTGCATAAATACAAAGTTGAGTATTTTAAGAGCTGGATATATATGATCGCAAAGAACTACTGCCTGATGAAATTGCGTGATAAGGGCAGGTTTAACGGTGAGATCAATGAGCAGCTTTTAACAACACCTGCTGAACCGGAAACCAACAACGTACATATTCAAAAAGATAAAACACTCGATAACCTGGCGAGTGCCTTACTGCAACTGAACAAAGAGCAGCAACAATGTGTAACTTTGTTTTACCTGGAGAAAAAAAGTTACCAGGAAATTGCAGCACTGACTAACTTTAGTATCATGCATGTAAAAAGCCATATACAAAACGGGAAACGTAATTTAAAGATCATCATGGAACGTACACAAATCAATGAGTAAGGATTTAAAAGACATATTAGGCAACCTTAATAAAGATATTGAGCAGGACAAACTGCTTGACTACCTGAATAAGAACCTGTCGGCAGCCGAAGCACACGAGGTGGAAAAGCAAATGGCTGATGATGAGTTCATGAATGATGCCATGGAGGGACTGGAGAACTTTAAGAATAAAAAAGATGTTTCGTTGCTGGTGCAGCAGCTTAACGCAGAGCTTAAAAAACAAACAGCAAAAAAGAAAGCAAGAAAAGAAAAACGCCGGCTGAAAGATCAGCCCTGGCTTTATATTACCATCATCACATTGTTTTTACTGATCGTGATCGGTTATATTGTGATCAAAAAATATTTAGTTCCATAAAATTTATCTTCTGCTGTAACCTACCCATATCTTTAAATAATAAAGTTCTGCTCAATGGCAGAACTTTATTATTTATCTCAAAAAATTTATTGTATTACAAAACGCAATACCCTTGTTCTTCCATCGGCAGTATTACCAAATAGCTGGTATGTACCTGCAGCCAGGTTCCTTACATTCATTGGTATTGAATTGAAACCTGCGATCATAAGCACAGTTCGCTTTTGCAATATCCTCCCCTGCATATCTGTAATTACTACTTCCATTTGTATTTTTTCAGCTGTACTTACTTCCAGGTTGAATGTGCCGTTTACAATTGGGTTGGGAGCAATGTTCATCACATCAATTCCTTTAACTGTATTTATTAAACTTACTATGGTGCTGTATGTTATTTTACCACTAGCGTCTGTTATTTTAAGGCGGTAATAATTGATGCCCTTTACCGGTTGGTTATCGGTATAATCAAATGGTTGCTGGCACCGTAAAGCTGTTGCCAAAATACTATAGATGCTGTTGTAGCTTCGTCCATCGGTACTGCGTTCCATTTCAATGGTTGCGCTTGGTGTGCTTATACAGGTAACTTTCCAGTTCAATAAATGATTCCCATTTTGTTTTATACCGGTAAAGTAGTTGATTGTTATTGGTAATGCCGTATTAAAATCATTGCTGTGCACATAAAAACCGCTAAAGCCCGAAATGTTTATTGTTACTTCCCAGATACTACTATTTAAAATAATACTTACAGGAACCAGTAAAACACGTAACCCGGTATAATTTCCCGGCGTACTCGTTGGCAATCCGCCGGTAGGCACACCATGAAACTGGGTAACTTTCAAGTTTGCAATATTAGGATCACTGTTACCACCACCGGCTGTGGTTGGTAATGCCGGCCAGGCAGCGTTGCTTGAATTATACAAAGCAAATTCTGCATCCGTAAAATATAAGGTAATGGTTGCCGATGTGGTAGTTTGATTGGAGGAAGCCGGTTCAATATCATAATGCCTTTGAACATAAGGTTCTCCATTAAAATAAAGTTGGGCAACATCCAGCGTAACACAGGTATTTATCATCCCGGTCACAGGGTCAGCACCCGATGGTATTATTTTTGCGATACGGTTGCAACCGGCATCTTTATAAAGTGTACCGGTGTTCGCCACGGCTTTATTGATGCATACTGCAGCGCTTACAACTCCTGCCAGGGTTGAAATATTATAAGCTGTAAATTCATCTGCACCGATATCCGGCACAGTAACACTACGGGTATCTGCATCTATATCATTAGTAACACCGGCAACAGGTGTGCCCATATTATCAAGTGAACAATTATCTGCCGTTAGATGCAGATCATTAGCAGCAATAAAATTGGGCATTACACTCATTGAATTGGCGTCCCTTGCACTTACCCTTGTTTTGTATATTCCTAATGTTTGGTCGGAGTTGGTGCCGTCATAAAATATCAATTTATTTGCAGCAGGAGTACCTGCATACAACAAGTTATAATCAGCAGTAGAAGCATAATTTGTTAAGGTAGCATTGGATCGCCTGTAGGCTGCTGTGACACCAGTACCTTTCGGCGTAGAAGTATTGACGATGATATTGTTGATCATGCTCAGTTTAGCAGTAGTGGCTGTAGCATTGCCCACATGATAAATACCAGAAGTTCCAAAGTTGGTACCGGTTGATGTTGCATTAACATAAACAGAATTATTATAAAGATCATAACTGGTATTGGCACCAGTGGCAGAGACCTCAATACCCCTTATCGCTTCTATAAAACTGGCTGCAGGTGCCTTTAGGTCACTGATGAAATTATTGTATGCAGTAACATTTGTACTTCCTGATAAGATCAACCCGGTAACAGCAGGTGATGTTGTAGAAATGGCGGCAGTTTCTGAAATATTGTATATATTATTTTGATAGACGCTCACCGTAGTTCCTCCAAGTACAGAAATCCCATTTGCGATGGGAGAAGCGTTTCCGGTACCTGTTAAATTACTAATCGTATTGCCGTGGATGTTTATACTAAGGCCACTATTAGCCTGAACCCCGCCTACACTCGAACTTGCCCCGGTAGTAGAAAGACCGCTAATGATATTATTACTGATATTCCAGGTCGGTCTGTTATCCCCGACAATGGCGAATATATTACCAGCTATCCCGGTAGAACTAAGGCCAGAAATATTATTATCAGAATAATTATGGATCCCCTGGGCATTATTAAATGAAAATATTGTAATGATCAGGCCCGCACAGGTAATATTTGAAAATGTATTGGAGGAGCAATTGATCGCATTTCCATAATTAAGGAAAAAGCCATAAAAACCATTGGTTCCGCTGGTGATATTGCTGAATGTATTCCCGGTAATGGTCTTTGTAGGCCCAACAGTATTGCTCTGCCCTTCTATATTTTCCCAGCACAAGATCTGCGTGTTGCCGGTTACAGTAACATTTGAAAAATTATTGCCTGTTTCTGTCATAACAGAACCATTGGCCGAAGAACCATATGCAGCCAGGAATTGAACATACCCACCCGATGCGGTTTTATTGAAAGCCGTAACAATGCTGTTGTTACTACAGGTCCAGGTTGCCCCGGAAGCCATCGCACTTCCTGTTGTATTTACACTCAGGTTGGTAAATGTATTTGCTATTACATTCTGTGAAAGTATATTTTTAGTGCTGGTAATATATTGGTGATTACCACTTCCGGTAACGGAATGAACTATTCTCCGGAAATCATTTCCCTGGATCGTTAAAGTAGCATTACTGGCTCCCCCTCCATTGGTAATACCGAATAAGGTACCAGCCTGGACAGCACTAAAACTTACAAAGTTCCCTGTGGAAGTTCCAAAGAGATTGTTGTTAATATTAATTATTCCTGCTCCGCCGCTGTTTCCGATGCCTGTAAATGAGGCTGCACTTACTGCAGAGATTCCTTCAACTGAATTACTATTGATATTTACTACCGATGAAGCCGCATTATTATTATTACTGATCACCGTAATTGCACCCGTTAAAGGCATAGAAAACGTAATAGCAGCAGCACTTGCATTGCCAACCTGGTTGTTACTGATAGTTGAATTGTATCCTCCAATATTAGAGATCGCGATAAAACTTCCCGGCGAGGAAGTAGAAATACCTTTTATTATGTTACCTGTAATATTAGTTGTATAGGAAACCGATGAATTTTGCAGGGCTACAAAACTCCCTGCAGTATACACACAATTTACTATCGTATTATTCCTAATATTGATGGTAGAAAGACTTCCAGACAAACTTCCGGTAACATTTACACCATACATATTTCCGGACAGGTTTGAACTGGTAAGTGTAATTGTATTGTTGTTAAGGGTAGAGGAAAATATAATTGATGGCAAACTGGAATAAGTTTGTAAAATTGCCCCTACGTCGAATGTACCCCCGGATATAGCTGCACTGGTTATACTATTGTAGGAAACGTTATCATTAACCTGGTTAATGATGTAAATACAATAACTGGCGGTTGTAATACTTATAAAAGCAGATAATGCTGTATTGTTTCCACCCCAGTTCGTAATGGTATTGCCGGATGCGGTGGAAGATCCGCCAATATCATTACCAATATCCATATAAGCATGGTCTGTCGCACCAACAAATAATACTCCATAATCAGTATTACCTATATTATTTGTATAAATTTTATTTCCTGAATTGGAGCCCGAGCTATTTGTAATAGCTTCGCTGAAAGTAACATCAGTTGCCGAATGCCTTACATTACTATAAACAGCAAATGTATTCCGGTATGCCCTGTTAAGCGATATGGTATTCTCCCGGATGGTATTATTCTGTGCCCCATCGGTGAGTGAAACATGCAGCAGCGCCACACCCCATTCGGTCATATCATTTACAATCCCTGTAGTACCTGTATTTGCCGCATTTTCCTGCATGGTAAAATGCCGGATCGTTATATAATCTGCACCGATCAATTTAAAGATACCATCTGTAAGACTGCCGAATGATTGTGAAGAAGAAGCAGTTATGGTATTGCTGTTGCCTTCAATGATAACAGGATTAGCAGCAGAAGGATTGGTTGCTCCAACCAATATATTACCCGTATTGCCGATCACATATCCGCCTGAAGGAGTTGTTTGCGGGTTACCAGCAAGCAGGTTTAGTGTTACACCACCAGCTCCCACACCCTGTGCATTCAGTGTTGTTATTGCAAGTGACAGTGTTGCATAATCACCGGGGATATTTTTAATGCCGGTTAACTGCGCTGATGTTATTGCAGGTAGGCTGCAAATAACCATACAGCAAAATAATTGCCTGATCTTTTTCATGCTTGTAGTTTGGTAACAATGAGGTAATGCAGAAATGCAGAGACGGCTTAATGACTTTTACAGTTCAGGATCTTGCGAGAATAAAGGGATGACTTAGTGCAATGATAAAGCATTTTACGGTTATTCCGTCATTTTATAAAAGCTTCCATATCATAAAAGCCCCGCCAAAGGGCAGGACTTTTATATTGAGGTAGTTGGTATACACTATTGTATCGCAAAACGCAATACCTTTGATCTTCCGTAGGCTGTACTACCAAACAACTGGTATGTACCGGCCGAAAGGCTCCTAACATTCATCGGTATTGAATTGAAACCTGCGATCATAGGTACAGACTGCTTTTGCAATATCCTGCCCTGTATATCTGTAATAACCAATTCCATTTGTATTTTTTCAGCTGTACTTACTTCCAGGTTGAATGTGCCGTTTACAATTGGGTTGGGAGCAATGTTCATCACATCAATTCCTTTAACAGCATTTATTAAACTTACAATGGTACTGTAAGATATCTTCCCATCCACATCAATCATTTTTATCCTGTAATAATTTATGCCGGCAGCTGGCTTATCATCAGTATAAACAAATGGTTGTTCACAACGTAATGCTGTTGCATATTCAGAGAATATAGCTGCATACTGTATGCCATCAGTACTTCGTTCCAAAACCATAGTAACCGAAGGTGTATTGTTACAGGTAAGTCTCCATTTCAGTAAATGATCGCCGCTTTGTTTTACACCGGTAAAATAATTTACCGATACCGGGTCATCAACTGCAAGGATAGCGCCCAGGTTTCCCAATACAAGCGGGGCTTCAATGTTATTGGCGAATGTACTTACCGTGGTAGCAACCTGGTAAGATCCGCTTGGCACTATTCCAGTTTGAATTACATTCCATACACCCGTGTATTGTCCCAATTCAAGATTCGCCGAATAATTAAATCCTGCATTTGCTTCACCGGCAGCATAAAAGAAATTGGTGTTCACCGTTCCGGGTGTACCCCCGGACGGCGTAACAAACCAGGTTCGGTTAACTGCATTTACAGGAACTGCTATTGGTGGGTTGATACCGATCTCAACCCTTACGCCATAATTAAATCCGCCACCGTTAGAAATAGCCATCGGATTTATGGTTGTGGTATTGGCCCCTACCGGATATATCTTTTGTGTGGCTGTAACAAAATTGTATATTAATTTTCCAGTGCCATTGGTAACAACATGCGATGTTGCGATACCTCCGTTTACATTACCTGCTGTAATATCTAAATTAAAATTATCAAGGATGATCAATGCGTTCGATGCCAGTAAACTAATATTACCTGTCATTACTTTATTTGATACCATGGTAACGGTAGTTGAGCCGCCAATATCCATTCCATTTGCGGCTGATACGATAAGGGTGCCACTACCACCAAATTTTGCCGTAGTTCCATTAATGAGGAATTTGCCTGATCCGGATCCGTTGATATTTCCGGTCCCTGTAATTCCATTACGGAAAGTTTTGATACCTGTGCCTTGAAATGTGATATTCCCGTTGGCTTCAAACAAACCGTTGAATGTGGTAGCAGCGGTTCCACCTACAATTCCTACATTATTAGTTGTTCTGAAAATAGGAATAGTCGTTGCATTCACATTGGGGAAAAAAGTGACACCCGCTGATGCAAATGCAAGAGCAGGCGTATACTCCAATACGGATGCATCCTGGTAAATATAATTAGAAGCATTTACGCCGGTGCCTGGAAAAGTTAAGCCGGCAGCAGAAACACGAAGAATACCGCCGGTGCTGATATTGGTTGTTGCCAGGCCTGAAAAAAATACAGGAGGGTTACTGGCGGAAGCCAATGTAAAGATCCCTCCGCTCTTCACATCAATATCATCTCCCGGCCCATCGCTTATAAGCATTCCATTTCCGAAATGGATCAGAATTCCGCCACTTTCAATAACCACCTGGTCTATATCCAAGTTGATATTAAAGGTTACAGTATGACCGGCTCTAATGCTGACAGTATTGGCGCCACTGTTTGGTACCAGGGTAGCAGCAGACCAGGTTGCATTATCAGGCGATGATTCCCATGTGGTTAATATGTCCCAGTCACCAGTTTGTACCGAACGAAAATAATCTGTAGGGCTGGAGAATAAAGAATTTGTTTCAGGCAGATCTACAGGTACAGAAAAATTTAAAGTGCATAATGCATATATGCAACAAAATAAGGACGGAATTAAAAGAGATACCTTTTTCATAACCAACGCTGATTATTAACGGCTGATCCCGGGGTATCGGATTTAGGGTGATATAAATCTACAAAAAAAAGTCCTGCCAATGACAGGACTTTTTTTATATAATTAACACTTTATTGAACAACAAACCTCAGCACCCTTGTTCTTCCATCGGCTGTATTGCCGAACAACTGGTAAGTGCCTGCTGCCAGGTTTCTTACATTCATTGGTATTGAGTTGAAACCTGCGATCATGGGCACAGATTGCTTTTGCAATATCCTGCCCTGCATGTCGGTGATCACCAGTTCCATTTGTATTTTTTCAGCAGTGCTTACTTTCAAATTAAATGCTCCGTTAACGATTGGGTTAGGTGCAATATTCATTACATCAATTCCTTTAACAGCATTTATTAAAGTAACTATCGTACTGTATGTTATTTTACCATCAGCATCGGTCATTTTAAGGCGGTAATAATTGATGCCTTTTACCGGCTGAGCGTCAGTATAGTTAAATGGTTGCTGGCAGCGTATTGCTGTCGCAAAAATACTGTAGATGCTGCTGTAGTTGCGTCCATCAGTACTGCGTTCCATTTCCAGTGTTGCACTTGGTGTGCTTACACAGGTAACTTTCCAGTTCAGTAAATGACTGCCATTGCTTCTTGTTCCGTTAAAATAATTAATAGTGATCGGCAAAGGATTTGAATTTGAAACGCTGGCAATGGTAAATGGACTAAAAGTGTTTACCCCGATCCAGGTAACATCACCCGCTGCAGCGGTACCGGTCTTTGAGCTGAAACCCGTGCTGCTGCTGTTCCAGTTGGTGCCGTCAAAATGTGCGATCTCAATATCTGCTACGTTGGCAATATATGTTCCGCCACATGGGTTATTTGCATTCCAGTATAAAGTAAGGTCAACAGTTGGAGTGCCATTATTTACATTTAAGTTCCAGTATTCGCATGAACTTACACGGTTGATGAACGGAGCTGTAACAGCACCCAGGGCACTGCCGCTTGCCCTGATATATTCTGCTGTTAATTCATCAGTTGCTGCAGATGCACCAGAAAAACTACTTATTCCTAATGGCACATAGCCATTTGTTTTTCCAACAGGGAACGTGAAATTGGTATTACCAATTTTCTTAACCGGGCCGTTTACATAGCTGGCGTTGGATGCATTTAAAACACTTGATGCTGCGCCCATAGTTAAAAGATTTGCAGCAGTTGTATTTACAATACCTGATAAAAAGTTGATAGTACCATTATGTGTAATTGGTGTATTTAATGTAACGCCATTGCCAGAGTTGTTGATCGAATCTCTCTGGTTTGCGGTAAAGCTGAAAGTTCCGCCGGTGTTGTTAATACTTTGGGGCGAAGTACCTACATAATTCAAACTGAATAATCCTGCTGTGCTTGCACCGGTTTGTATGGTACCGCCTGTATTATTAATATTCCCACGCAGGTTCAATACAGCGTTTCCGTTTGTTCCTGCTGAAGAACTTGTACCCTGTAAAATGCCGGCACTGATATTAATATTGCCTCCCACAGTAACAGTAGACTGAACAGGGATTCCTCCATTTGTTATCACAACAACGGAACTACTGCTGATGATATTTAAATTTCCATCAATGGTATGGCTTCTCGTGACAGTGGTACCGGTAGCAAATCTTATCTCTCTTGGCGTAGCTCCCTGTATATTGATGGTCATATTACCTCTTACAACCAACCCTAAATTAAAAGGAACAGCAACGAGTGTGTTTTGAAAAGTCCCCGCAGTAGTTGCTGTTGGCTCCCATAAAAAGTTGCCAAATTCCGGATAGGTGCCTGAATTAAGCCCGTTCTGAACTCCATTGTAATGGTAATTGCTGGCAGGTGCCAGTACCTGTTGAATACCCGGAACAAATGTGGAAGTACCGCCCTGGTAAAAAGATGCGGTGCCCAGCAAATTGAATCTTACTGTAGCAGTTAAGGTAAATGTGGTGGCATTAAATTTTGCTCCCGACATAATGGTAAGATTAGCAGTTGTTCTAAGATCTGTTAACCAAACTGAATCGGGGCTTTGTACCACTACGTGCGATGCAAGTGCACCGGGCAATAATGTTGCCGGTATCCATGCACTGCTGTCACTGGAGCTTTCCCAGATCGCTTGTGTGCTCCAGCTACCGGAAGCAACCGTTCTGAAATAGTCAGTTGGGGATGAAGCCAAAGCAGGAGTTACACTAATTTCAACACCATTGCTCCAGTTGGTTCCATAACGGGAAAACACCCGGAAAAAATAAGTAACCCCTGTTGTAAGATTAGTTACAGTTTGAGGGCTCGTTGTTCCTTTATAAACAACTTTACCTGTACCATCAAATGAAGAACCTGCACCAAGAAAATCCAGGTCGGCAGTATAAGCCGTTCCATCACCTGTTGGTGTGCCGGCAATAGTAGTAAGTGGTTTAGCTACGATCAACACTTCATCAAAACATGATGTAGGGTTGGTCCAGTTTAAAGTAACAGTTGTAGGTGTAAAAGAACTTCCCAAACCAGTAATATTTTCTACGCCGTTTACAATTTTAAAAGCACTGCTTTCAGATCCGGTAACCGGGAATGTTGACTCATCGATCCTTATTTTATAGCCAGTACCTGTTGGCGTACCTGCAGGTATGGTGATGGTGATAGAACCTGATGGATCAACACCGGTAACAGTTGTAGTACCTACAGGAACAGGTGCAGCAAAACTTCCGGCAGCATCACTTAATAAAGCTGTGATGGTTTCGCCGGCATAAGTACCTGTAGTGGTAAAGGCAACGCTGCCTGATGCAGTATTGGTTGCATCAACGCAAAATGGCGGAGTAGTTACTGCGCCTGTTGAGATGGTATGCCCTCCGGCTGCGGCATAAGTAGCAGTCATATTAATATCATCAAGCCCAAACTCATCTCTTGAACCGGAACCACCAACATCAGCTCCCGACCAACGGATATACACATAACCACCCGGTACAACGGAAAGCCCGGTAATGGTTGTTGTTCTTGATGGAGCAGTGCCTACAATTACCCAACCTAAAGCATCAATTGCTGCTGTTGAAGTATAATCCAGCGCTGCAACAGGAGTATAAGTTACATCATCAGGTGAATAAGAAAAATTAAATGAATTACTCCTTGCCTGGTCATTTCTTACATAGATATTATAGTTAACGGCAAGCTGTGTAATATTGCTTGTGCCGTTATTTTGAATGCGAAGGGTTAATGTGCCCGGTGCCCAATCACTTCCACCTGGTTGAATCATGAGTGTGGGATTAGCAGCAGATCCGGGGGCTCCTGTGTATGCATACATACCACCAGTAGTTTGAGCTACGCCTGTAGCACCTCTTGTATAGTCAGTAGCTGCAGTAATTTGTGTTCCTCCAAATGTAAGATTTCCATTACTCCAGCCGGTAACTGCCCATGCATTCGAATTCAATCTTCCTGCAGTGGCTGTGGCTGCATCAAAACCTGCACCGGTAAATGCTGTTGAGGGATTAGAACCAACCCCCGTTGGTGTGGTATTACTGAAATCAATTGTTGCAGAAGGGGTTCCATTGGTCAAACTAACCTGGCCCCAAACACCCGCAGTTCCTAAGATCAAAAAAAACAAAACGTAAACTTTCTTCATCATCTCAATTTAATATTGGTTTAAAATAAAATTGCCCCCGGTTCTACAACCAGTTGCTGTTATGGTCTGATAAGGTAATTGACAGCTTATTTACGGTCAAAATAAGTGCCGGGATTTTGTGCAAGATACCCATTTGCAGAAAATAGTTGCTCCTGTATGTATTAAGATGTCATTAAGATTTCCACATAATTTCATAAGAAATAAGGGGTTTGTTCGGGTTTAATAGCTATTGAATAGCAGAATTTGGCAACAAGACCCGAACAAAACACCTATTAAACCCCGTCTTAATGTGCCGGCAAACAGTAAATTCAGCAGTTGCAATTTTTGGTTGCAAAAAAAACAGGGTTTTAAAATGGAAATAAAATGCAACTTTTTCAAAAAAGATAAAAATGCAATGTTGCAAAAAAAAGATCTTAAAAAAGTTGCAAAAAGTAAACCAGCCTGCAAGGCAGGCACGAGTAGATATGTTTATATGTCTCTTTTTAAGAGAAAGTAAGTTTTTTCACGATATGAAGTACAGGACCAAGCGTAAGCTGTTAGCAGTTACTGTTTTACAAATCGCAATATTCGTGGTTGCTCATCACTCATACTACCGCTGATGGTATAGCTGCCTGCAGCTAATTTACCTGCATTAAGCGGCAAACTGCTGAAGCCGGCAATTACTGAACCGGTTTCCCTGCTTATCAATCGGCCCTGCACATCAAAAATGGAAATACTCATTTTACCGGCCTGCGCACTGGCAACATTCAGTTTAAAATGATCGCCAACTACCGGATTAGGGCTTATACTCATATCAAATCCTTTGACCGCATTTAAAAGGGCAATGGTAGTACTATAAGATACATGCCCATCAGCATCTGTATTTTTAAGCCGGTAATAATTCATCCCTTTTATTGGATTGGCATCAGTATATGCAAATGGTTGTGCACAACGTGCAGCATCTGCAGTAATGGTATAGATACCTGAATAATTGCGGGCATCTGCACTTCGTTCCAATACCATGGTTGCCCTTGGCGTGCTGGTACAGGTAACTTTCCAGTTTAATAAATGATCTCCTCCCTGTTTATACCCGTTGAGGTAATTAACAAGAACAGGCAATGGTTTATTAACAGTATTGGTATGTAAATAAAAGCCACTGAAGCCGGTTATATTAAATGTTACTTCCCAGAATGTACCATTCCAGAAAACATTAGCCATGCCCGGAATTATTAAAACCTTTGCCCCTGGATAATTGCCAGGGGTTGAAGGTGAAGTACTGGCAACACCATGAAACTGGGTGATCTTAACATTGGCCCTGTTAGGATCTATATTACCACCACCTGCCAGGGTAGGCAAGGGCGGATAAACAGGATTAAGCGCATTGTAATTGGCAAACTCGGCATTGGTAAAGTATAAGGTAATAGTTGCCGAAGTAGTGGTTTGGTTACTGTTAACCGGTTCAATATCGTAATGCCTTTTTACATAAGGTTCGCCATTAAAATATTGCTGTGTTGCATCAAGTGTTACACAGGTATTGACAGGGCCGCTTACCGGGTTGGCTCCAGAAGGCGTTATGCTGGCTATGAGGTTGCAGGTTCCATCAATGTATTTGGTTGTGCCTGCCAACATATTTTTTGCATCGCAGCCCGATGATGTGGTTATGGTACTTATAACAGCTGTACCTGTAAATTCATCTGCACCAATATCCGGTGCGGTTGCATGACGGGCCTGGTTATCGATATCAGTGCTTACACCTGCCAGTGGTGTTCCATAACCTTCCAGCCTGCAATTAGTTGCAGCTACTAAATGTAAGTTGGTTCCCGATATGAAATTTGGTTTTACTATTGTAGAATATTCATTGCCACCGAAACCATTTTGT
>Ga0193752_1001497_pt1 | contig 19314 bp, 12 predicted proteins | sample H1c1metaG_FD_144924 | JGI IMG/M metagenome (GOLD analysis project Ga0193752, IMG submission 144924) | Soil microbial communities from a riparian zone of the East river system, Colorado, United States - H1c1 | ecosystem: Environmental > Terrestrial > Soil > Riparian zone | place: USA: East River...
AGGCGTGGCAAGAGGTAGATGTTCCCCAATGTGGTTATTGCCAGTCCGGTCAGCTTATGTCTGCTGCCGTACTATTAAAAGAAAAGCCAAATCCTACCGACGATGATATTGATGCTGCCATGTCCGGAAATTTGTGCCGGTGTGGTACATATCTGCGTATCCGGAAAGCAATACATCTGGCCGCAGAAATGCAAAAGAATGGAGCTAAGAAATAAGAGTTAGGAAATATAAGAAATATCGGTTAGCAATAAATGCATTGTGATGGCTTCAGAACCTGAATTCTCAACAAATAAACACTATCAGAATGAAACTTTTTGCACTTCGTCCGTCAAAAACATTCGTCATTCTGGCGATAATAATTTTGTTTGTAGGTGTCACTGCTTTTAAACTCGATATGAATCCGCTACCGGAAAGACATCCGGGCCTTCGTGATACCGGGAAGGATAGCATAGCCTCTGTAAGTGCATTTGGCGAAGTCTACAAAGTGCTGATGAGCCCACGCTGTATGAACTGTCATCCGGCAGGAGATGTTCCGTTGCAGGGAGATGACAGTCATCTGCATCAGATGCTTCCCAGGAGAGGTAAAGATGGTAAAGGTGTGACTGCTATGAAATGTTCCAATTGTCATCAACCAACTAATACGCCAGGACTTAACACACCTCCCGGCAATCCCAAATGGGCATTGCCACCGGCAGATATGAAGATGGTGTTTGAAGGGAAAACTGAAAGAGAACTCGCCATACAGATAATGGATATTAAAAAGAATGGACACAAAACCAAAGAAAAGCTTATTGAACACGCGCGGGATACATTAGTAAAAGCAGGATGGAATATGGGAGAAGGACGGAAGCCACCGCCGTTGAGCTATGACGAATTTGTCACTGTGTGGGATGCCTGGATTAACACAGGCGGTTATGCTCCTCAACAATAACTCTGATTTAACCGTAAACAATCAACAGGTTTTCAAAATTTATCCTAAACAATCAATAGGTTTCCAAAAAATAAATCCCGAATATGACACTTCCAAAAACTTCCGTAAACAGGCGAACATTCCTGAAGTCTTCAGCACTTGCCGGAGGCGGGCTGATGATAAATTTTACCTGGTTGTCATCATTCAGACTCGCGGATAAAATAAACGATCCTGATCTTCCCGAACAATGGATTGAAGTAACCGGGTATATAAAAATCACACCGGATAACATCATAAAAATCATTAACCCTAATCCGGAATTCGGGCAAAATGTGATGACTTCCCTCCCTATGATGGTGGCCGAAGAACTCGATGCTGACTGGCAGAAAGTAGTGGTAGAAATGGGGCCGCACGACAGTATTAAATTAGGGCCGCAGTTTACGGGTGGAAGTAATTCAGTGAGGATGTATTGGAAACCCCTTCGTGAAGCAGGCGCTGCAGCTCGCCAAATGTTGATCGGTGCCGCCGCCCAAACCTGGAATGTACCCGCAGAAGAAGTGTCAACTAAGGCAGGCATCTTATATCACGAAAAAAGCGGTAAATCAGTAACGTATGGTAAAATTGCATCAAAAGCAGCCGGTATTCCAATTCCAAAAGGAGTCAAGCTAAAGGATGTAAAGAATTTTAAAGTGGTACGTACCTCAAAGAAAAATGTTGAGGGTTTGAAAATTGTTTCCGGTAAACCTCTGTTTGGATTAGATTATACACACGAAGGCATGTTGATTGCGATGATTGAACATCCACCTGCCTTCGGTATGAAGCTTAAATCTTTTGATGCATCTGAAGCCTTAAAGATGCCGGGGATCAAAGATGTTTTCACGCAAAAATTATATGAGGATAATTTTGAACAGGGCGGTTTCGATACGAGATCATTTAATGATTTACTGGTAGTGGTGGGCGCTACCACCTGGGAGGTGATGAATGCCCGTAAAAAATTAAAAACCACCTGGGAACCTGCTGGGGATACCAAAGATACTATGGGTGGGAGAGGAGCAAAAAGAGAGGTTGTTGTTCCGGGTGAGCTTGAAACGACAACCACCCAGTTGCAGAAAATGCAGGAGTATGCCGGTAAACCTGCTCAACAATTAAGAAAAGATGGCGACCCCGAAACGGCATTTAAAAATGCAGCTCAGGTAATCGAACGCACGTATAATGCACCGTTTCTGGCACACAACTGCATGGAGCCAATGAACTTCTTTGCGCATGTTACGGATGAAAAGGCCCTGGTGGCCGGACCTCTGCAGGCACCGGGTTGGTCAGAGCCTACTCTTGCAAAACTTTTAAACCTGCCCGCAGACAAGATTGAGATTCAGATGACACGTATGGGTGGGGGATTTGGCCGCAGGGCGTATGGACATTATCTCTATGAAGCAGCGCTGATTTCTAAAAAGATGAAAGCGCCTGTTAAACTTATGTATACGCGTGAAGATGATATGACCTACGGCATCTATCGTCCTATGTACACAGCTACCTATCGTGCTGCGCTGGATGCAAATAAAAATTTAATCGGATTTCATGTAAAAGGCGGTGGAATTCCTGAACATGCAATTCATGCCAACCGGTTTCCTGCCGGTGCAATCGATAATTATCTTGCTGAAGGTTGGCAGATACCGTCCAATATTACTATAGGGGCATTCCGTGCTCCGCGATCAAACTTCAATGCGGCTGCAGAGCAATCGTTTTTAGATGAAGTAGCTGAAGCAATGGGTAAGGATCCGATCGATTTCAGACTGGAACTTTTGAAAAGAGCCAAAGAAAACCCGGTCGGCAAAAATAATGAATACGATGCTGACCGGTATGCCGGGATATTAAATCTGGTTAAAGAAAAATCGGGATGGGATAAAGCGGAAAATAAAAAATACAGCCGGGGAGTTGCAGCTTATTTCTGTCACAATTCTTATGCCGCCCATGTAGTGGATATCGTAATGAGAAACGGACAACCATTTGTTGAAAGAGTATTCAGTGCCATTGATTGTGGTATTGTAATAAACCCTGATGCTGCAACTAATATGGTTGAGGGTGCCGTAGTTGATGGAATTGGAAATGCTTTTTACGGAGGCTTAACTCATAAAAATGGTGCTGCGGAACAAAATAATTTCCATAACTACAGAATGATCCGAATGCACGAAGTACCAAAAAAGATCGAAGTTCATTTTGTACAGAATGATATTGATCCTACTGGTTTAGGTGAACCACCTTTTCCTCCGGTATTCGGAGCAGTAGCAAATGCATTGTACAAAGCAGCCGGTAAACGTTTGTATCAACAGCCATACAATTCGCAATTGGATACGAATACCCGGCGGGCATTTTAAACCACAAATATGCTGCACATACATGGGGAGTACCAATAGAAGAAGTCACAACCGACTCGGGTACTTCCATTCGGGAGTTGCAAATAGAGGATGCTCCTATTTGTCGCTGATTTTGCCTGCTTATGATAAAGTGTTCCCTTAGAGTGTGGCAGGGCAAAATAGGCTCCAAACAGGAGCATCCTCTTTTGCACCATTCTCATTCCAGTGGGGATATTATGTAATATTATCACAAATATTAAGTGCTCATTTTCGTAAAAAGAAGTCGCCAATTGATTAAACGCTTAAATCTGTAAGTTACAATTACATCATCTAAGCCTTTTTATAAACAGCATATTGTGATAAGAAAATTTTATCTGGTTACCTATGAGTAGAGGAACAACACAAATGTGATATCGCATCTGTGTTGTCACAGCAAAGAATTACCATTCAATATTACCAATAGTCAGGATATCACATCATATGTCTACTGGAATGAGAATGGTGCAAAAGAGGATGCTCCTGTTTGGAGCCTATTTTGCCCTGCCACTTTATCATAAGCAGGCAAAATCAGCGAGAAACAGGAGCATCCTCTGTTTGCAACTCCCGAATGGAAGTCAAAATCAGCGAGAAACAGGAGCATCCTCTGTTTGCAACTCCCGAATGGAAGTCAAAATCAGCGAGAAACAGGAGCATCCTCTGTTTGCAACTCCCGAATGGAAGTCAAAATCAGCGAGAAACAGGAGCATCCTCTGTTTGCAACTCCCGAATGGAAGTGCCGATATTAGATCCGCCTTCCGAATTCACACCCGGAACTGTCGGTCTCACAATTACTGTTAGTTTATATAATTGATAGGAATAGCTTCGTGGCCGTTAAACAAATCACCATGAAGAAAAATTTGTTATCGGTATTAATTGTAGCATGTATCGTTGCAACCACAGACGCGCAACAGGTCTTTGAACTAAGAGGCACGGTTCCGGTTAGCTGGGAAGGAAAAACAATTTATCTCAGCAATAAATTCACAGAATATTCTAAAAGAGAAACGCCGGTAATGGATTCCTGTGTAGTAAACGATGGTAATTTTCGTTTTACAGGTATGCTAAAAAATCCGGCAACGCTGGTTTCTCTTTACCTGAAACGCCCGGATATAGGTGTGAAACAATTTTTCCTGGAAAACAGACAAACCACACTTACTGTTTTTCCGACCTCAAAATCAAATCTTCTGGATAGTTGTGTCTTTATGAATGCACCGGTGACAATGCAGCAACAGGAACTCGAAGCAGCAAAAGCAGATTTTAATAAAAAAATGATTGCGTTTTCGATACGGGAACAAAAGGAGTACAATGGGGCCAACGATTCTGTAAAAAATAGTTTCGGGAATGAGTATCGCTTGTTAAAAAAGGAAGAAGATAAAGTAGTGCTGGACTTCATCAGACGTCGTCCGGATTACTATGTGTCGCTTTTTTGGTTTTGCTATCAGCTTTCCGACAGACTGATGGCAATTCCAGATTCTGCACTGGCTGTTTTTAACAATCTATCGCCTGGTTTACGGGCTTTACCTGAAGCAGATTCTATCTTGATGCGCATAAAGAACAAGCTTGTGCTTACGAAAAGCCGCATGATGCCGGAATTCGTCATAAATGATCTTTCAGGAAAGCCGGTTCGCGCTGCAGATTTCAAAGGCCGTTATCTGTTGATTGATTTCTGGGCTTCCTGGTGCGGGCCTTGCATAGAGCAGTTGCCGGCCGTGAAAGAATTGTATCGTAAGTTCCATGGGAAACACTTTACGGTATTGGGTGTTTCACTCGATAACAACAAGTCTGCCTGGGTAAAAGCATTAGAGCGGCACGCGCTTCCGTGGGCGCAGGTGTCTGAACTGAACGGTTGGGAAAGTCCCTTTGTCAAAAAACTCGATATCCGTTACATTCCACAATACTATCTTGTTGCACCAGACGGACGCTTTGCGCTGATGGGCGTTTCGTTTAACGAGGTTCAAAAGTATTTGTCAGCCGTTTTAAAACCTGGGAACCCATGAAACATTTGACCATTCTGATCACGCTAATGGCATTCTTTGTTTTAAATGAAAAAGTTTTCGGGCAACGGGATAACAGACATCAATCAGTGCTTTCCTATTCCTTCGATGAAGCGTTGGTGTATATCACCAATGAGTTTGCAAGCGATACTACTTCCAGATTTATTCCTGAATATTTTCAGCCACCTTACAAAGATCGCAGGATCCTGATGTATGGACCGTCACTTGATTTGAAAATGATTCCGGCTCGTGGCGAATCGTTTTACGTGCTGAGCAGGGCCCATTTAAGAACGATTTCGGGAAATCTGATAGACACTACCGCGCACATGCAGCCGCTTTTTGATATGCGCTGGCTTCAGGTGCGCATAGAGCGCAACGGGAGATTACTTCACGATTGGCAAAACGTGCGGGACTTACGGAATAGTAAGAATGCCGCAGAATCCGCCGATCAATCCGATTTTTCGGTCTTCAGTGATACGTTTGCCCCGGGCGAACATCTTAAACTCTCTTTCCGCAATACACTGCTGGTAGATACACTTATCAACTTTTTCTTTGAGCGGGACACGACACCATTACAACCTTATCTGTCAATGTGGAAACACGACACCGCTGCAGCCACCACTCATGCTATGTTCATGCGGACACAACTGCAGCTGGAAAAAACAGAAATGGATGGTCTAAATACATTTTATAGGTATTGGCCCGACCGATACAGTGGAAAGCTAAAAAGTGACCATTTTTTTCCGACATCCAAAATAGCAATGTATTTCCGGAAACCTTCCCCCGATTATCCGGATAATTCTCTGGAATACGCGATGCTAACGGGTAAAACAAAGGACACTTCCTGGACAGCAACCGGTCATTTATTTATACCTCCGCAGCTTGAAAGTGGTAAACATTACCGGCTGCTGGTACGCTACCGGAAGAACCCTGCATTCATCCAGGTACATACGTTTTATACCGACCCTGCCTGGTATCAGACGGCTTGGTTCTACTGGATACTTATCGCTTCTCTGGTTATACTGGCGCTCATCTTTTTTCTGTTAAGAAACCGCGTTGGCCTGAGAAAAGAGAAAAAGAAGGGAAGAGCTTTGAGGAATAGCCTGCAATCGATTCGTGCGCAACTCAATCCGCATTTTATATTCAACGCATTATCATCCATACAAAGCCTGATCAACGACAAAAACATTGAGGCAGCCAATCATTACCTTTCGGCATTCAGTGATCTGCTTCGCCAGGCGCTTCGCAACAGTGATAAGGAAATGATACCGCTACAGCAGGAGCTGCAACTACTCGCAACATATCTATCTCTGGAACAATTGCGATTTCCTTTTACATATACCCTTAATGTGGAAGAAAATATAGACAAATCTTCCGTAGAATTTCCTTCCATGCTGCTCCAGCCGGTGATTGAAAATGCCATCAGGCATGCCGTCGGACCGCTGGCAGAGCAAGGCAGACTGGAGATCAGCTTCAGAGTTGTGAAGCACAATCTTTATGTTTCGGTTACTGATAACGGTTCTGGTTACGATTCCGATATCATTCGGGAAGAGGGACACGGCAACAGGCTTACCACAGAAAGAATTTTGTTGTTAAACCAGCTAATACATCCGAGGCATATTCATCTTGAGGTAAAAAGCACTAAAAACGGAACTGCCGTACATTTGAACTTTCGAAACTGGTTACAAGTATGATAAACGCGGTGATCATAGATGATGAAAAGAATAATATCCGGAACCTCGGGTCATTGCTTGAACAGCATTGCCCGCAAATAAGGATCAGCGGCAATGCAATGAATGCTGGAGATGGCATTAAACTGATTAGCAATGAAAAACCGGATATCGTGTTCCTGGATATTCAGATGCCTGGTGAAAACGGCTTTGATATGTTAAAGCAGATTTCTGATCGCAGCTTCGAGCTTATTTTTGTTACCGCTTACGACCAGTATGGCATTCAGGCTATTAAATTCTCGGCACTTGATTACCTGCTCAAACCGGTTAAAACGGAAGAGCTGAAGACCGCAGTTCAAAAAGCGATCGATCGGACAAGCGAAAAAAAACAAAACCAGAAACTGGAAAACCTCCTGGAATTAATGACCAGCAATCAGGGAAAGGATCAGCACCGTTTGGCAATTCCATTCCTGAAAGAAACCCGGTTTGTGCCGACTACGGAAATCATCAGGTTGGAATCTTCAAACAATTACACCACTTTTTTTATAAATGGAGGAGAAAAAATTCTGGTATCTAAACCAATTTACGAATACGACGAGTTATTAAATCCATACGGGTTTGTCCGCTGCCACCAGTCGCATCTTGTGAACCGGCGTTACGTCAAAAGCCTGTTACGTCAGGACAATGGTTATCTGTTACTGGAAGACAATACGCGGATACCAGTATCCCGTACAAAAAAAGACATTGTAAGAACACAACTGGGAAGCTGACCAGGAGATTCTTTCATTAATTTGTTTTCAATCATCGTTGCGGTACCACCGGCTTTTTTTTCCATTCTCTTTCAAATCAGCTTACTTCAATTTTGCGTGCTCATCACAGCAGTTTGTTTAATTGGTAATGATTGTAAATTTCAAAAACTAAACGGATATTTCTGCAATTCTTTGTGCAAAAACCTTATTTTCGTTAACGTTAACGGTTTTTTTGACAAAAGCCTTTTTTGCCATAATAAGAGGAAGTTTATCTTCAATCATAATCAATCCGGATGAGTACTGCAATCAGAATTGAACAGGCCACAGGCTTAACAAAAAGAGATAACACAGTTTCTTTATTGATCATTGGAGGCATGTTTTTCATTTTTGGATTTGTGTCCTGGATCAATGCAATCTTAATTCCTTATTTCAAGATTGCCTGCGAACTTACTAATTTCCAATCATACCTGGTTGCACTGGCTTTTTATATCTCTTATCTGATTCTTTCAGTGCCTTCTTCCTTTTTATTAAAGAAGGTTGGATTCAAAAAAGGAATGATGATTGGGTTATGGATTATGGCCGCAGGCGCTCTCACATTTGTTCCGGCCGCATATAGCAGAACCTATGGAGTTTTTCTACTTGGCCTGTTCCTGATCGGTACAGGACTTGCAATTATGCAGTCCGCGGTTAATCCCTATGTTACTATTCTTGGGAATAAAGAGAGTGCAGCTCAACGAATCAGCATCATGGGTATCTGCAATAAAGGTGCAGGGATTATCGCCCCGCTGATTTTTGCCGCGGTAATTCTTCGTCCGACAGATGCCAGTCTGTTTAAACAAATCCCCTTATTGGACGCCGCTCAGAAAGCAGTTGTGCTGGATGAACTGATAAGAAGGGTGATTACACCCTATACCGTAGTGGCTGCAGCACTTTTTCTTTTTGGTTTATTTGTTCGCTATTCACCACTGCCGGATATAAATACCGAGAATGAGAGCGGAGAACTGATGCTGGCAAATTCGGACAAGACTTCCATTTTTCAATTCCCACATCTGATGCTTGGCGCTGTTGCGATCTTTATTCATGTAGGAACCCAGATCATTGCTATCGATACCATCATTAATTATGCAGGGTCAATGAATGTGCAGTTATTGGAAGCCAAATCGTTTCCTTCTTATACTTTGAGTGCTACAATTATTGGTTATATCATTGGGATCATATGTATCCCAAAATTATTCAGCCAGGTAACAGCTCTGAGAGTATGTACCATTCTTGGGCTCGTTTTTTCTTTAATGATCATTTTTGCCAGGGGAAACGTCGAATTCCTGGGCCATAAAGTTGATATCAGTATCTGGTTCCTGGTTTTACTTGGTCTTGCAAACTCTTTGGTATGGGCGTCCATCTGGCCCCTGGCCATCGATGGGCTTGGCAGGTTTACAAAACTTGGAGCTTCTGTAATGATCATGGGGCTTTGTGGTAATGCTCTTATGCCCCTGGTATATGGATACTTCGCAGATCTTTATAGCCTTAGATCTGCATACTGGGTATTGGTGCCTTGTTACTTTTACCTTATTTACTATGCAGTATATGGTCATAAGATCAGGAAATGGAAGATTTCGTGAGCAGGCGGCGGAAACTTACTGCGGGACAAGGATCAAAAAGAGACCGGTATTACCAACAGATAATTTTTTATATTTGAACGATTATTTGAACGATTATTTCAACGACACTATTGCCTGGGAACATGCAGCTGCTGCATAAAGAAATCAACGTATAAAATGGGACAGACCATCGGAGTTAAAGAAATAGCCAAAAAGGCCAACGTATCTATAGGAACAGTAGACCGGGTTTTACACAATCGAAATGGCGTTTCCGAAGCAACCAAAAAGAAGATCGCAGAGATCATCAAAAAGTATAATTACGAGCCGAATATCCTTGCAAGAAGGCTCGCCTCCCGAAAGGTATTAAAGTTTGCAACACTCATTCCGGCTGTGTCTGAAGAAACTGACTACTGGCAATTTCCATTAAATGGGATTTTGAAAGCCGGAACGGAACTCAAAGATTTTGGCATCAGTATAAAAAAATATTTTTTTGACCTGAGCGATAAATCAACATTCACCGAACAAACTAATAAAATATTAAAATCAAAAGTGGATGGCATTTTGATTTCACCTGTATTCGCAGAGGATACAAAGAGTTTTGCTGACGCCTGTAAGAAGAAAAATATTCCGGTCGTTTTTATCAACTCAGATATTCCAGGCTCGACAAACCTTTGTTATATTGGACCCGACCTGTACAAGAGTGGTTACCTGAGCGCACACCTGGCTAATTTTATCATTAATGAGGATGAAAAGATATTAGTGCTGAATATTTCCAAAGCGGCAGACAGCATGTACTATATCCAACGTAAAGAAGATGGATTCCGGTCTTACTTCAGGGAACGCAAAAAAAATGTGGAAGTTGTATCGTTAAACATCCCGAAAACGGAATATAACTCTATTAAAAAGGAGTTGATTTCTGTTTTTGAAAAGCATACAATAAAATTGGTGTTTGTAACCAATTCGAGGGTCTTCTATGTTGCCCGATTCCTGGAAGAACAGGGCATCGACGGTATCTCTCTTATAGGATTCGACTTCATCGAAAAGAATCTGGCATATCTCGAGAAAGAAACCATAGACTTTTTAATTTGCCAGAGACCTGCTGAACAGGCGTATCAGGGAGTGATGGCTCTTTATAATCACCTGGTAAGAAAGGAACAGATTGAGAAGAACCATTACATGTCTATCGATATTATCACAAAAGAAAATTATAAGCTCTACCGTAATTAAATTATAAGCTCTACCGTAATTAAAGTTTGAGAAAATAATTAAAGGTTGAGAAAATAATTAAAGGCTGAGAAACTTTTTTGCGTTCCCCGAACGTAATAATTCCTTTTCGTTTTCAGCAACCTCGTTATCTCTGAGTGTTTCGATCCTCAACATGGATGTGAGATAATCAAAGATGGGGGAGTGCGTACCAAAAGCAAAATGATCAAGGCCGTATGTATCGATCAAAGGTTTCATTTTTATAAGATTTCGTCCTGACGTATCAATCAGGATATTTTTTTGTTTCAGAATATTGATATCGGCCTGGTCAGCACTAAAGCCGGTGGAGATATTCAGCAACAGATATTTTGCGTCAGGAACAGCCCGTATAAGTGGAAGAAATTTCTTTAGCGGCCATTCATCAGGAATGTCAATCCATGACCGTTGACGACTGTCGACCATTTTCATCGTCAACGCAATGATAAGCCCATTGTCCTTTGCCATTTTTACAAGATCAAGGACCGGAGGCTCAGTGATATCATAATCATGGTACTGAGGATATAACCTGATACCTTTCATTCCCTTTTTTACACAGGTTTTCAGATCTGCCTGCCAGTTTGCGTATACCGGATTTAAAACTGCAAACGGAATGAACCGTGAAGAAAACTTTTTATTGCTGTTGATTTCTTCAATCAGCTCTTCATTTGCTATCTGTGTATTTTTATAAAAGATTCCGTTAAGGCTGCTTACAACAGCCTGATCAACACCAAACTCGTCCATGCGTTGCAGTAGTTTTCCGCAGGTATTGTAGCGAACTTTTTCAAACGGCCAATGCCCGATGCTTGTGTTGATATCAATGTACATGATAGTTTCCTTTTTTTAAGATAGCGTTGTAGTTTTCAAAGAATACTTTTTTCTTCTGTGATTCGGTAAGAGTTGAAGAAAGTACTTTTCCAACTCCCTGAAAAAACATATTATCAGTTCCAAATAAAACCCGGTTTTCACCAAGTTCCCGAACAGCAAAATCAACAATACCCTCAGCATTGTTGCTGCCTGAAATATCTACAGAAACATTTGGAAATTCTTTAAGGATTTTGCAGGCATATTCCCAGTCTGGACCGCCTCCCAGATGCGCATACTGAAACATCGCTTCGGGATAGCGTTTGGCGATGTCGGCAAAATCTTCGGGACGGGATGCATTCGGTTTTATTTTCTTATCATATTTCATTCTATAGCCTGCGATACCCAATGTCGCTTCAGCATGCATAAGAATGATCATTTTAAGGTCAATGATCTTTTCTATTATAGGGTAGAAGCGCGGATCATTGATTTTGACCTGGTAATAGACCTTCAGTCCGATCATATTATTGTCTACGCATCGCTTTATTTCTTCAAGCGATTCTTTCTGATGTTCGACATTTAGCGTGAACATTCCCGTTAGTTTGCCGGGATACTTTCTCATGGCAGAAAGTATAATGTCATTGGATTCCCTGAAATCCGCTGGAGTGCCTTTTCCAGATCCGGTTCCGGTTGTTACTGGCCGGGACACAAACATCCTGTCTATATAAAGTCTTTCACAAAATTCAATATTATCTTCGGGCGGCTCCTTGCTCAAACCAATATGCACATGCGAATCGATCTTTTTATATTTTTTTAGTTCGGCCAGCAAGTCATATCGGGTCTTTCTTACTTCCTCTTCCTTTTTTCGTTCGGCAGAATTTGCCATTATAGCAGGGAAGCCGCCGGATAGGAAAAATCCTACAGAAGCTGCTGTGCCTTTCATAAAACTTCTTCTGCCTTCAGATTTTTTCATGCTTTCATTTTAGTGTACAAATTTCCGGAATTATTGTTTAATTCCATTCAAGGCTCAATCACCAGTTGTAGTTCTTTAATTACTGTTTTGGTTTGTTCGACATTGCCATTGCTGCCGATAAAGACCGCTCTATAAGTTCCAGGCGTATTATAGGTATAAGAAAAACCGGGAAGAACATCTGTGTTAATGCCCTTTAAAGCAAAACTGTAATCCTTTGCAAGTGTAACAGGGTTTTTAGTAAGCGCTTTAGAGATTGCCCAGGTTTCGGTTTGCGGATCATTATAGGGACTACCAGGTACATAGGTTGAATCTGCAGGTGTTTTGAAAGCATTTCCAAGCAGCGTAATTCTTGTAGCTGCCACATTCGAAAGGGATGGTGCGTCAACCGGAAATTGGTTAATAACCTGAAATCCGGAATGCTCATGATCCGTGATCAGAACTGGCTGACCATTTGCTAACGGTGCAAGACTTTTAACAAGAAGGCTTTGGACATACCAGATCCTTGCGGGTTGATTTACCACCTGGGGCTTTGTGATGTATTTAAAACCAATATAAACCGGTTTTCCAGCATTAAAATAGCTACTGATATCTTTTGTACCGGCTGCCAGAATTGTCGTGGACGTTGCCAGTTTAAAAAGACTCGTTATTTCGGTCCAGGTAGCGGCTTTAACGCTGGCTAAATCAGTTTTACCATTATAGTCATTAGATATCCAAACTGAAAGCTGATTTGCCTGTGTACCTGTTCCGGCAAGTTGCGTTGAAAATTCGAGAGTTGCTCCGTAATCAGCGATCGGTATAATTTGGCCGCTGTCCTTATATAGATAGTTATTTCCAGGGGCGCCGGAATAGAAACTTACAATATCTGTGGCATTTGTAAAATTGAACAAAACAGATTCTCCTACTTTATAGGTAGTTTTTTCTGTAGTCACTTCAAAGTCAGGATCCTTCACTTTGCCTAATCGTTTAGAGCAGGAACAAAAGAGGATCGATAATAGGGCGATAGATAATGTGAATCGGTTCATAATAGTTTTTTTTACCAGCCTGGGTTTTGAGTCATCGCTCTATTTACTATCATTTCCACATCAGGTATTGCATATAGTAAATGTTTCGGTTGCACGTTAAGGTAATATTGTGTAAATGCAGATGTAGGAATAACGGTTCTCATTCTTGCACCCATTGCCTGCATGGTTTCAGTAAAAATTCCCCAACGGAACAGATCGGCCATTCTCATATTTTCAAAGCTCAGTTCTCTTACTCTCTCATCTCTGATGAATTCCCGAAATTTTTCTTTTGAGACGGTGAATTCAGCTTTCATGTCTGCATCTGCTAAACTGAAAATGGTAGCGGTTGCCGTTGCTCCGGTGCCTCCACCACCTGAAAAGCTGATGGCAGGTACGGTAGTGTAGTTTTTACCATTTAGAAAATATTGAATTCCCGATGAGTCTCTCACAAGTGTTACAGCCGTGACTACTCCTCCCGTAACTGTCGCTACAGCCGACGCACCGGATCCACCTCCACCGGTAATGGTTACCGTAGGTGCAGATGTATATCCACTTCCACCTCCAGTCACCGTTATTGTATTTATACCGGTAGACCAGCTTCTTCTTCTTAATTTATTTACCATGTCTATAATCGCAGGGGTAGGGCCGCTGACTTCATTGATCGCTTCAGCGTACATCAGCATAACATCACTAAAGCGGAGGAGTTGAACATTCTGAGGAGTATATTGCAATTGCTTTGGTTGAAGCGTTTCAAATTCGCGCCTGAATTTCCCCGGCGTTCTTGAGAATTTCGTTGCTTCAGATAAAGGATCTGAAACCAAAACCTTACTTCCATTTGATCCGGTAAGATTGTAATTGAAAAAAGGAATGTTCCAGTATTTCCGCAAATCTCCGGGCTCGTACACATCCACTGCTTTAGCTGTATAGCTCATATAAGCATCAGCTCGCCCGGTAGTCGGATTTGAGTTTGAGATTCCATTTATCCATCCATTTCTGCCGTATTCGGTATAAATATCTGTTCCATTTCCCCATCGCTCCAGTTCCCATATGCTCTCTTTTATTTCATATTTGTCCTGGGCAAGTTTGATAAATATATCGGTATAACTTGGATTCATTGAATGAGCCGGATCGTCAATAACTTTTTTTGCCCAATTTGCGGCTTCCTGGAATTTTGCTGTTTCTTTCAAAGGGGCCCCTGCCATGTATAGACACACTCTCGCAAGAATACCTCTTACTGCTGATTTGGTTACTCTTCCGGAAAAACCCAGTGTTGTAATATCACTTACCATTGGCTCTGATTCCGTCATGTCTTTTAAAATCTGATCATATACAGCCTTTACACTTGCTCTTTCCACATGAACATCGGAAACAGAATTACTTTGCTCTAATAAAAGCGGTACTCCGCCAAAGTATTGAACGAGCAAAAAATAAAAATAACCTCTGAGAAAAAGCGCTTCACCTTTTATGGTAGTGCGCTTCGCCGGATCTATTTCTTCGTTCTTGTCCACATTTGCTATCAGGACATTCGCCCGGTTGATCCCATTGAAGAGATCGCGCCAGAATGCTGTTACATACTGATCGCCGGTTGCCTGGTTAAACCTGAAAGCACCAGTAGCGATACTACTTCGATTCATGAACCCCTCATCACCGGACCACCCGAGCAGGTACAGTGCGTTATTCCCATATAACCCACCACTGCCGAGCATGTCGTACACCGAATTAATAGCGAGATCCAGCTGTTCCGGATTAATATAATAGTCCTGCGGAAACAGAAAATCTTTTGGTTTTGTGTCAAGAAATTTCTTACACGAAAAAAGACTCACGCTCAAAAAAAGACCGATTAAAAAATACAGCTTTTTCATTTGCACGCTTTTTAGTTTGATTTAAATTGATTGATGATTTGATCAGAATGATGCCTTGATACCAAGCGTAATCGTTCTGGCCTGTGGGTAAGAAGAATAATCATAGCTTGGAGTAAGTACTCCGCCCCGGGTACCTACTTCCGGATCAAGACCCGTGTAATTTGTCCATGTCAGGATATTCTGAACTGCTACATTTGCCGAAAGATCAGTCATATATAATCTTCTTATAAATTTTGAAGGAACAGAATAGCTAAGCATTACCGTTTTTAACCTCAGATAAGATCCATCTTCTACAAATTTGGAAGAATGATACCCGATCACACCACCGCCGCCAGCTCTGAAATTTTCATTGGTCTGATTCTCCGGCGACCAGCGGTTGACATAGGTCGCATACTGATTCATATTGCCTCTGCCGTTCGGATTTCCCTCAAATGTGATCCTGTTTGCATTGTAGATATCATTTCCATATGCCCATTGAACAAAGACACTAAGGCTAAGATTTTTATAACGGAAATTATTGTTCAATCCTCCATAATGTATTGGTTGTCCCCGCCCTATAGTGGTCCTGTCATTTGAATTGACAACTCCATCCCCGTTGAAATCTTTGTATTTAATATCACCCGGTAAAATAGAAGCTCTTGGCATCCCGTTGGTAGGCACATTTGCTTTCAGTACATAAATTCCAGGTGAAGGGTTATCAAAATCGGCATACTGGTAATTGCCAACCCAAACATACCCAACCATCATTCCGGCAGCTTTTCCGATTTCAGATTTATACAGATAGTCAGAATAATTTACATCGGTTTGAACCGCATTATTCAAAGAACTCTGTCCTTCAGTTAGTGCAAGAATCTTATTCTGGTTGAAACTGATATTAAAAGAAGTCTCCCAATAAAAAGATCTTTTCTGAATATTAAGTGTTGTCAGCGAAAGCTCTAGTCCGCGGTTTTCGAGTTTGCCGATATTTTTAAATGCTGATCCGAAACCTGATGTAGGTGGAAGTGTTGCATTTAATAAAAGATCATCAGTTGTTCTTTTATAAACTTCAGCGACAAGCTCGATTCGATTGTTAAACAGTCCCAGATCATATCCGATGTTTAAGGAAGTTGTTCTTTCCCAGGTAAGATCCGGGTTAGCCATCGATGATTGATATACAAATGCCATTGGTGTAGCATTATTGTAGGAATATCCCTGCAGACTATATGTTAGTGCCGGGAAAGAAGCGTAGTCGGTAACTCTATCGTTTCCTCCGGCGCCATAAGAAACTCTGATCTTTGAATTAGAGATTATTTTGCTGTTAGCAAGAAATTTTTCTTTCGCGATATTCCATGCCACAGAGGGAGCGGTAAAATATCCCCACTTTTTATCTGTCGGAAATTTTGAAGATCCATCAGCCCTGAAATTTACAGTAAATAAATATTTGGACTTATAGTTATAATCCAATCGCCCACCAAATGAAGCACGGGTATTATCGGTATGTGATCTTACAGGATTGTATGGAGTTCCGAGGTCAAGTCCGTCGATACCCAATTCTTCGTTTGGAAGAAGCCGACCTGAGTAACCATTACTTTTGTACACATTTTTTTGAAATGCGGTTAAAGCAACTACAGAAAAATTGTGTGTGTTATTAATGCTTTTTGTATAAGTGAGCGTGTTATCAGTAAATAGATTTGTCGTTGTTATATTCAGAACAGATCCGTTGATACCATCTGCATTATTTGGATTGTAAGGGCTTCCCTTAGTTGTTTTGGTATTAAAGAACCGATCATTTTTGTAAGCATTAGACCGGAAGCCGCCGGTAAGCGATAGCACGAGGTTGTTAGTGATATCATAGGTAATACTTCCTAAACCCTCAAAGAGATTCGTGTAGTCATAAGAATATTGATTTTCCAGATCGATTACCGGGTTTATTCTAAAATCCGATGGTGTAAGGGAGGATTCGTCCGCTTCTGCATTTAGCAGATCGGCGGGATTACCTGGAAACTGAACCGGCCGATAGGCCCATGTTCTGAAGAGCGTATAACTTGATGCGTTTCCGGTGGGGGTACTGTTAATTACCTGACCCCATGATTTTAATCCGGTATAACCTGCGGTAACTCCTATCTTCAATTTGTCACTTACAGTTTGGTCAATTCGCACTCTGCCGGTATATTTTTGCAGTCCCGTATTAATGATAACACCTTGCTGATCAAAAAAGGAACCTGATACCGAGTATCGTGTTTTATCCGTTCCGCCCCGCATGGCCGCATTATAAATATTTATTTTTCCTTCCGTAAACACGTAGTCCTGGAAATCGATTCCTTTCACATTTTTATAATCTTCGAGTGATTTACCTTCCGCCAGATAGGATACACTGCTCACTGCTCCCGGAAATCTTTCCAGCTGATAACGGACAAATTCATAAGGGCTCATTACTTCAATTGTTTTTCTCCCTGTCTGAATTCCCGATGAAGCACCAAGATCAATGCTTGAAGTTCCTGCTTTACCTCTTTTTGTTTGAATCAATACAACACCGTTCGCTCCTCTCGATCCATATATAGCGGTAGAAGAAGCATCTTTTAAAACAGTTAGCGATTCGATATCTTCCGGATTTAGCGTAGCCGGATCGAGATCTTCAATAGGAAAACCATCTATTACATAGAGTGGGGCGGTGCTTTGTGTTAATGACCCGGCACCTCTGATCACTATATTCATCCCGCCACCGGGCTGGCCATCAGCCGAGCTAACCTGTACTCCGGCTACTCTGCCCGCGAAGGCTTCAGCAAATGAAGATACAGGCGCCTTTGCCATATCTTTTACATTCGCCTGCCCTACAGAACCAGTAAGGTCTTTTTTCTTTACTGAGCTATAGCCTACTACCACTACATCCTCAAGTGATTTGTTTGTTGAAGTAAGCCGGACATTAATTGTGCTTTTCCCATTTACTGATACCTCCTTATTATCCATGTCACTGTACGAAAAAACAAGAATATCGCTTTTGCCAATCTCAAGGGAATAAACACCGTTTTTGTCTGTTACAGTTCCCGTTGTTTTACCCTTGATCATTATAGTTACGCCTTCCAGCACCTGCCCTGTACTTTCCGACACAACGTTTCCGGTAATCTTTTGCTGGGCGAAAAGTAAAAATGGTAAATGCAATACCATCACAAAAGAAATGAACTTTCTCATTTGTGCGTAAATGCAAGAAGACCGTACCGTTGCGGTCACTATCATCATTTTTTTCCTGTGCATAAAAACAGTTTGTTTGGTGATTTAACGGGTACGTACACGTAATATATGAAATATTTATAAATGATTTACGTGGGGCAAAAAAAATAACTCTGAAATTTTATAATCATTCCTAAAAACAGGTCATGTAAGTTATGTTTCGGCGGTTGAAGACCATATTACAATGGCTCAAAAAGGTGCGACTGAATCACTTATGAGTTTGTGTTATTCCGATACCACTCATTACTGCTTTTATTCCATTCATGATCCGGCTTTCAATAGAGCTGGCAAACGGGCCGCTCATTCCATAGTATATCATGTTATCAACGGCCTCATAGCCTCCCTCGGCCAGGATTTTTTTTGTAGGGATATAACAGATCACCTCGTTACAGTATCCTGCAACAAACAGATTTTCTTTAGGATATAACTTTTTTAGAGCAAGAGAATAGTCTACAACCACTTCACCTGCAAGTGAGATCATGGTAAGATTGTTTCCGATTCGCAAAGCCTGAACAGGGTATTTATAGGTGTCGATCTTCCAACCCCTGTTGAGCGCTTCGATCATCAGCTTCGCTCTTCTTTGCAGATAAACATTGCCGGCTTTCAATTGCTTGCGATAATCGGAAATAGGGTACGGATTCAAAGCGAGTTCAACATCTACTGTTTTTGTTTTAATAGCACCGGATATTGGAGTGGTTTTCATTTTTAGTACAACATCTACGGCATCCGCCAGTTCTTTGCCGTGTTCGGCGGCGAGTTCCACGGTACCCCTGGGTTGAGGATTCTGATCTCCGGAGCAACCGGAAAAAAAAAGGGCGGTTGCGCCAGGATATTTTTTTTCAATTTCGATTTGCGCAAACCCGGCGTAATCGCCGTTGATGATATTGCTGGTTCCTGTTACGGTAGTATTATGGCAGGCA
>Ga0193752_1001500_pt1 | contig 19285 bp, 15 predicted proteins | sample H1c1metaG_FD_144924 | JGI IMG/M metagenome (GOLD analysis project Ga0193752, IMG submission 144924) | Soil microbial communities from a riparian zone of the East river system, Colorado, United States - H1c1 | ecosystem: Environmental > Terrestrial > Soil > Riparian zone | place: USA: East River...
CAGCGATGGAAATACTTTTTCCGGATTCATATTGGCCGAAGGTGCGATGCCAATGGTGCCGGTGGCTGCCGGACCGAGATCGGAAAGAATGTCGCCGAACAAATTTGAGCCGACCACCACGTCGAACCAGTCCGGGTGCATCACGAAATGTGCGCACAGGATGTCGATGTGGAACTGATCGACTTTGATGCCGGGATATTTTTCCGACATGGCTTTCACGCGCTCGTCCCAGTACGGCATCGAGATCGATATGCCGTTGGATTTGGTGGCGGAAGTCAGATGTTTTTTCGGACGCGTTGCCGCGAGGTCAAACGCGTATTTCAAAATACGATCCGTGCCCTGACGCGAGAACACGGCGTTCTGCGTCACAAATTCGCGCTCGGTGCCGGCGAACATGCGGCCGCCGATGGATGAATATTCGCCCTCGGAATTTTCGCGCACCACCCAGAAGTCGATGTCGCCGGGCTTGCGGTCGGCCAGCGGGCATTTCATGCCGGGCATCAGACGTACCGGACGCAGATTGACGTATTGATCATAGCCGCGGCGGAACGGAATCAGCAGTCCCCAGAGCGAAATATGATCGGGCACCGTTGCGGGCCAGCCGGCGGCGCCGAAGTAGACGGCATCATGTTTCTTGAGTTGCTCCAGGCCCTCGTCGGGCATCATCACGCCGTGTTTGGCGTAGTAATCGCAGCTCCAATCGAATTCGTCGAACTTGAATTCGATGCCGAATTTGCGGCCGGCGGCTTCGAGGGCGCGTAAACCTTCAGGCATCACCTCCTTGCCGATGCCGTCGCCGGGGATGACCGCAATGCGAAATTTTTTCATGATGTATCGCTTTCTGTAAGGTCTGCAAACACAAAATAGCAAAACAAAGGGCAGCCCAGGTTACCCTGGCTGCCCTTGATAACCTGGCGGCTGCGAGCTTACGCAGCGGCTTTGGCCGCTGGTTTTGCCGGGGTGCGGCTGCCGTATTTCTGGTTGAATTTCTCAACGCGGCCGGCGGTATCGACAATCTTTTGTTTGCCGGTATAAAACGGGTGGCACGACGAGCACACTTCGACGTGCAAATCCTTGCCCAGGGTCGAGCCGGATGTCCAAGTGGCACCGCAACTGCACGTCACGGTCATCTCACTGTATTCAGGGTGAATTTCTGCTTTCATGGCGGTATCCTGGCCGGGTTTCCCGGCGCTGAAAATGAGTAAACGAGTCAACTTAAAGGGGGCGGATTATCGGCGATTTTGCCTATCTTAGCAAGGGCCGTTGCCCCGGCACCCAGTTTTCCAGCAAGCTACAACAGGTAACGACCACTTTTCGGGCGGTTTCCGCGGGTATTTGCTGGAAGTTGGATTGTCCTGCGTGCATTGCTACGGACACGAAATAGACTTTCCCGGGCCGTGTTTCAAGCGCTATTCGGCCATTGTCGGCTGCCATACCGGTAATCAAGTGGCGACCCGGATCGAGATGGACGCGAAAATAAGTGCGCGGCAGTGTCGATCCAATTAAGCGGCCATCAATCCACAGTACACCGTCGTCATCTGCCGTATCCGTGCGATACACGTAAACGGTCGAGGTCGCGGGGTTGCTGCCGAACTGCTTGGCTTCGTCGTCACGCGCTTGGGACGCTTGCGGCGTGGATGCGCAGCCCGTCAATCCCGCAATCAGCGCAAACGAAAGTGCGACGCACAAGCCGGCGCTCAACCGCATCAGAGCAAGGTGGCGTCGCCCACCATTTTGCGGCCGCGATTGTCATCGATGCGCCGCAGCGACATGGATTGCAAACCGTCTCGCGGATTGCCGATGGCCGTCTGTTCAATAAAATAGAGCTTGCCGGCCTCGGCCTGTAGCGTGATCGCAACTGAAGTCGCGCCTGTACCTTCAATTCGCTGCGCACCGGGCGCGGCTTCCCAGCGGTAATAGGTTCCCGGATGGGTAGAAATCATACCGCCGGTAAAGGAGAGCGGCCCATCAACCGGGCCATCAACGCGAGGCCGCACTACATAAATAACAGCCTTGTCAGGTACCGTTTCAAATTTCTTGGCTTGAATGTCTTGCGGTGTCGGCGGTAGTTGCGCGCAACTCGAAACAAAAAAAGTCAATAAAATCAAATAGATATATTTCATGATGCCTCCTGTTGGTAGCGCGAGGTAACCGCTTTATCGTATCACTCGGCCATCAGAGTGACAACGCGTTGCCGTTTGCGTGTGACTGGTTGCGAAATACGGTATTCATTGGTGTAATCCGATGAATAAACCAGTACGCAGCAAACACTGCTGCAATCTGAAAATTCCCTGGAGAATTCATGAAAGTCAAAGCCGCCGTGGCACATAAAGCGGGCGCGCCGCTGGTCATCGAAACCGTTGACCTCGATGGTCCCGCCGCCGGCGAAGTGCTGGTGGAAATCAAGGCCACCGGCATCTGCCATACCGATGAGTTCACGCTGTCGGGCGCCGACCCGGAAGGGCTGTTTCCGTCGGTCCTCGGCCACGAAGGCGCGGGCATCGTGGTGGATGTGGGGCCGGGCGTGACCACGCTGAAAAAGGGCGACCATGTGATTCCGCTCTACGTGCCCGAATGCCGCCAGTGCGACTATTGCATCTCCGAAAAAACCAATCTGTGCCAGTCGATCCGCGTGACACAAGGGCAGGGCGTGATGCCTAATGGCAGCAGCCGCTTTTCGCTCGGCGGCAAAAAACTCTTTCACTACATGGGCACGTCGACGTTTGCCAATTACACCGTGGTGCCGGAAATTTCGCTGGCAAAAATCCGCGAAGACGCGCCGTTCGACAAGGTGTGCTACATCGGCTGCGGCGTCACCACCGGCATCGGCGCAGTGATCAATACTGCGAAAGTCGAGCCGGGCGCGAATGTGGTGGTTTTTGGTTTGGGTGGTATCGGTTTGAATGTAATTCAAGGTGCGCGGCTGGCGGGCGCCAACATGATCGTCGGCGTCGATTTCAATCCGGCGCGCGAGGTGCTGGCGCGCAAGTTCGGCATGACGCATTTCGTCAATCCGCAAGCAGTTGAGGGCGATCTGGTTCCTTATTTGGTGAATCTCACCAAAGGCGGCGCCGATTACAGCTTCGAGTGTATCGGCAATGTCGACGTGATGCGTCAGGCGCTGGAATGCTGCCACAAGGGCTGGGGCGTGTCGGTGATTATCGGTGTTGCCGGCGCGGGACAGGAAATCAAAACGCGTCCGTTTCAGTTGGTCACCGGCCGTGTGTGGAAAGGCACTGCGTTTGGCGGCGCCAAAGGCCGCCGCGACGTGCCGAAAATCGTCGACTGGTACATGGACGGCAAAATCAATATCGATGATTTGATCACGCATAAACTCGCGCTGGTGGATATCAATCAGGGGTTTGATCTGATGCATGCGGGGACGTCGATACGCAGCGTGGTGGTGTATTAAGATATGAGAACTGCCGCCGCATATGATGTGCTCGACTTCTGGTTCGGCGCGCCGGGCAGCGTGCAGTACGGCAGGCCGCGCGCCGAGTGGTTTCGTAAATCCGATACGTTTGATGCACTGATACGCAGCCGCTTTTTGCGAGTGTATGAACAGGCAGCCGCAGGGAACATGGCATCGTGGCGCGACAGTCCGCTGACCCAGCTGGCGCTGATCATTGTGCTGGATCAATTTCCGCGCAATATGTTTCGTGATTCGCGCGCCGCATTCGCAACCGACGCGATGGCGTTGGAGGTAGCAGGGCGCATGACCGCGCTCCACTGGGATACGCGCTTACTCGGCGTTGAACGACAGTTTTGCTATTTGCCGTTCGAACACGCCGAAGACATCGAGGCGCAGCGCACGTGCGTGCATTTTTTTCGCGCAATGGGCAACGCAGATTTGCTGGAATGGGCGCAAAAGCACTACAACATCATCGAGCGCTTCGGGCGCTTCCCGCATCGCAATGCCGGGCTGGAGCGTGTGTCCACGCCCGAGGAAATTGATTTTCTGCAGGAACCCGGTTCGCGATTTTAGGGCTTGGGCTTCGGTAGGCGTATGTTTTCGGGCACGGTGAGCGTTTTGAAACTGAACACGTCCGGATCGTCCGTGTCCACGTTGATCTGCACGCCCTGAACTTCTTCGTCGCCAAAGACCATCAGGCGCGTCACGTTGTAAATCAATTGTCGATCCTGATAGAGCGGTTTGTCGATCATCAACCGGTGCCGGTCGCCGTGCACGATCAGCACCGGTTTGCCGAATTCGCGCGCATGGCGCCGCAGCGCATTCAGCGTGTCGGTAAAGCCCGCGCGCTGGTCGTCTCGCCCATCGAACTCCCAGCGGAGATCGGCCTGAAACGCCAGCACCACCGCTTTGGCGTTGCGCGCTGTAGCGGCGGCAAACGTGGCCTGCATCCACGCCAGATTGGCGGCGTTGCGTGTAATGTATTCATTGACCGCAGTGTGATCGCGTTGCAGGTTGTTGTTACTGCCGACGATATGCAGCGTGGCGAACACAATACCTTTGCGTTCCCAGCGGCGGTTTTCAATATAGGCGCTATGTGAGGTATCGCGCGCGTCGGCACCCTGATGTTCCAGCGCGATTTTCTCGCGGCCCAGGCTGCGTGCGGGGTCCGCAAAAAACAATGCGCGTAATTTGCCGAGCCGCTCGATCGGATCATAAGCGCCGTTGTCGGCGCGATGGCAATCCGTCCACTCGTTGTCACCCGGTGTGTAAATAAGCGGTTGATTGAAGGTCGCGAACATGTCTGAAATTTTTATAAAATGTTCGTCGCTGCAAGGTCGGTTGCCGGGCTTGATGTCGCCGACGTGGAGGGTGAATGCGGGGCGCGCTGCATTGATGCGCGCAATCACCCGTCCAAAGCGCTCGAAATCTTCCGGCAGCACATACGGCGTGTCGCCCATGGCGGCAAAACTGAATTGCGCAGCAGCGGCCGGCAGACTGAGCGCGAGGGCATAGGGGAACCCTGCGACAATTTTATATAAATATTTGATTTTAAACATATTTTTGTTATATCTTGATTATAACTTTAGCGCTGTTGTATGACGCCGCGATGACACCTGCGTGCGCAGCGGCACTCGCGCCTGGCACGGGTATCCAATACGATGCGAGTTGCGTCACAATCGAACGTATGGATCAACGCAAATCGAATCATGGCTACACCGCTGCGCACCGAATTACCCTATCGTGAAGACAGCGCCGCGTTGTTCGAGGCGGTCGCCGATAGTCCGTGGGCAGTGTTTCTCGATAGCGGACGGCACCATCCCGCCCAGTCGCGCTATGACATCATCGCGGCGCAGCCGTACCTGCGGCTGATCACGCGCGGCAGCCTGACCGAGGTGCATGCCGACGGCGTATCGCTGTCACGCGACGATCCGTTTCAGTTGCTGAAGTGCTATCTGGACATCGATCCGGCGCTTGCCTGTGACCTGCCGTTTTGCGGCGGCGCCATCGGCTACTTGGGTTACGATCTCGCGCGCCGCATCGAGCGACTGCCGTCGCGCGCTACGGCCGGCGAACGCATCCCGGATATGGCGATCGGCATTTACGACTGGGCGGTGGTGGTCGATCATCTCGAGCACAAAAGCTGGCTGGTAGGGCAAGGCCGTGATCCCGATACCGATATCAAATGGAACGCGCTGGTGGCGCGCTTTTCGCATCCGGCGCCGGAACGCGCGCGCACACCGTTTCGCGTGACGTCCAGCGTGGAATCCAGCCGCACGCGCGAATCTTATGGGCGTGCGTTCCGGCGCATCAAGCAATACATCAACGACGGCGATTGTTACCAGGTGAATCTTGCGCAACGGTTCACGGCTGCGGCCAGCGGCGATCCATGGCTCGCGTATCAGGCGCTGCGGGTGCTCAATCCAGCGCCGTTTTCTGCTTATCTTTCGACGCCGTACGCGCATATTCTGTCGTCTTCACCGGAGCGTTTTTTGCGCGTGGTGCAAGGCGTGGTGGAGACCAAACCGATCAAGGGCACACGGCCGCGCGCGGGCCATCCGCGGCTCGATGCCGAACTTGCCGAAGCCCTGCGTGTGAGTGAAAAAGACCGCGCCGAGAACGTGATGATCGTGGATTTGCTGCGCAATGATCTGTCGAAAAATTGTGAGCTCGGCTCAGTGAAAGTGCCGCGATTGTTCGACGTGGAAAGTTATGCCACGGTGCATCATCTGGTGAGCACTGTCGCGGGCCAATTGCGGGCGGGGCGCGACGCGCTTGATCTGCTGCGCGGCTGCTTTCCGGGCGGCTCGATCACCGGTGCACCAAAGCTGCGTGCGATGGAAATCATCGATGAAGTGGAACGCTTCCGGCGCGGCGTCTACTGCGGTGCCATCGGCTATATCGGTTTCGATGGCGGGATGGACACCAATATCGCGATTCGCACGCTCACCGTTTCGCACGGCACGGTGCGCTTTTGGGCCGGCGGCGGCATTATTGCGGATTCTGAAGTGGAGTCTGAATATCAGGAAAGCTTCGACAAGGCGCGTGCCATGCTGCGCCTGCTGGAGCAATGTGCCATCGCGGAACCCTCCGGCGGTTCGCAGGAGTTCTGACGTCGCGGCAAGCGGCCGTCGAGCCGCGATGCGGCGGGTGTGTTGCGCCGGCATACCGTGCTCGTTCTTCCGCATAAGATAACGGCTAAAATCATGTCTCGCGCGACCTTATTTGCTAAAATAACGAGTCAAGGCAGTCGCAGTCTGCGACTCACGGGCGGTAGGCAATAACGAGGAGTGAGCATGTGGAGGAGGTCTGTTTTGCCGGCTGCGTTGTCGGATCACCCGTTGGTTTTGATGGTAGCAAGCGTGCGTTACGGTAACCCTGTCATGGGCATAGTCGCCTTGTAATGGTGCTGCGCGACCTCCTGGTGTCTGCAGATTCCGCGATACGGGAAGCCACGGTGTTGCGTGGCATCACGCTGATTGTGGCGTCCGCTTGCGTGGTGTTCGCGCTGGCGGTGCCTGCCGTCTACTACGTTTTACAGCACGCGCATGTCGAATCGGACCTGCGTGTGGAAGCAGTGGCGCGCGCGCGCGCGGTCGAATTGCTGATCCGCCGCGAGCCCGATACCTGGGGGCTGCGCAATAAAGCGCTGTCGGAGAAACTCGAAGACCGGGTACTTGAAATGCGTGACGTGGAGTCGCGTGTGGTGGATGCGCAGGGCGCGGTGCTTGCCGCGTCAACTTTTGTGGCGCCGCCGCCGCACCTTGTGCAACGTGTCCCGTTGCACAATGCGGGGGCAACCGTTGGGCATATCGAAGTGGTGGGCACGCTGTATCCGCTGCTGCTTGAGACCGTTTTGGTTGCGTCGCTCGGCGCCCTGCTGGGAATTGTGCTTTATGGGCTGATGAAAAACGTGCCGTTGAACGCGTTAAAGCGCACGATGAACCAACTGCGCGAGGAAACGGCGCGTGCGGAGAAAGCCAATGCCGCGAAATCGGCATTCTTGGCTAATATGAGCCATGAAATCCGCACGCCCATGAATGGCGTGATCGGCATGACAGGGCTCTTGCTCAGTACGCCGCTCACCAATGAACAGCAGGAGTACGTCGAAACCATACGCACCAGCGGCAACACCTTGCTGACCGTCATTAACGATGTGCTGGATTTCTCCAAAATGGAGTCCGGCGCCATGCAAATCGAGTTGCAACCCTTCGAAATCTCGCGTTGTATCGAGGACGCATTCAGCATCGTGGCAGTGGCTGCGCAAAAGAAAGGCCTTGAGCTCCTGTATCTGGTGGATAACGATGTGCCGCCGTGGATCGACGGTGACGTAACACGCTTGCGGCAGATACTGGTCAATTTGGTGAACAATGGCGTCAAGTTCACCGAACGGGGCGAGATCTACGTACATGTGTCGCGCCGTCCGGGCGATGCCGCACAGCAGGAGATCGAATTTTCGGTGAGAGACACCGGTATCGGCATACCTGCGGCGGCGCAGGCTGCCCTGTTCAAACCGTTTTCGCAGGTCGATGCCAGCGCCGCGCGCAAGTACGAAGGCACCGGACTCGGTCTGGCGATTTGCGTGCGCCTGGTGGCCCTGATGGGTGGCGCGATCTCGGTCGTCAGCGAACCCGGCAAGGGATCGACTTTCACCTTTACGTTGCGCGCTGCGGCGGCCGAAGCAGTGGCGCGCGATGCCCGTCCGGATCAGTTCGCCATTCAGGGCAAACGCGTATTGCTGGTGGACGATAACGACACCATCCTGCTCATACTGAGCTCGGTGATGCGGCGCTGGGGGCTAGCCTGTGATCTGGCGGCGTCGCCGGATGAAGCGCTGGCGCTATTGCGCAGTGACACCCTGTATGATCTGGCGGTACTTGACTACCACATGCCGGGTATGGATGGTGCCGCGCTGGCGCGCGAGATACGCAAGATTGAAGGGCGTGCGGCACTTCCGCTGACTCTGTTTACGTCGGTTGAAGGCGCAACCACATCCAATCCTGAGGACGATCAATTGTTTGCCGCAAAGCTGATGAAACCGCTGCGCCAGTCGCAGTTGTTCGAAACTTTGAACAGCTTGTTTGGTGGGCAGGCGGCGCCGTTGCGAACCACCCCTCGACCGGTCGTGAGTGCTGCGCAGCGTGAAGAACGAAGTCGTCTGAAGATGCTGGTCGCCGAAGATAATCCAGTCAATAAGCGGCTGGTAAATGTGATGCTCGACAAGCTGGGTTACCGGGCGGATATGGTGGGCAGCGGCGTTGAGGCGGTAGAAGTGCTCAAACAACGCGGCTATGATGTGGTGCTGATGGATGTGCAAATGCCGGATATGGATGGCGTCGAGGCGACGCGGCGTATTCGTGCCGCAACCCTGGCCGAAGCGCAACCGTACATCATTGCGGTAACCGCCAATGTATTGTACGAGGACCGGCAAAGTTATATTCAAGCGGGGATGAATGGCTTCCTCGGCAAACCGTTTTCCATGGATGGTCTTGACATCGCATTACGTGAGGCGGCGCGCGCCTGCGGCGGGCCGCGCATCGCCATTGAACAGGCGCCGCCGCCTGTCGCGTCCGCGCCGGTAACGTCGCAGTTGCTCGATCGCGAACGCTATGAGGAAATCAGGATGCTTACCAATGAAGCCGGGCCGAATGTTTTCAGCGGACTGGTGAGCAGACTGGAAAAAGATCTCAACGCATTCGATGCGGCCCTCGTTGGCTGGATGGCGCAGCAGGATGCGACCGGCTTCGCGCGTGCCGCACACTCGCTCAAAGGATCAAGTCTCAGCCTGGGTGCGCAAGCACTCGGTAATCTTTTTGCCGACGTTGAGAAACTGGCGAAGGCGGGCAATCTGGAGGACGCGGGGCGCAAGTACTCGCAGGGCAAGGACATCGGTGTTGCGTCCATAGCGGCGTTGAATCACGCTGGACCGCCCGCTTAAATATACGGAGGAGATTTGCGGGAACCGGAACCATGCTGGCGTGCGCAGCAGACAAGTATTGAGTTGATTTCAAATTCCATGTTCGTAGTCACGGGCAAGCTTGCCGCTCAAATTTTGAGCGTGCTGACGGCTGCCATGACTGCCACGGTGATTGCCGCCGTGATTACTTTAACGCCGCACGTCGCGCGCGCGCAAGGGGCAAAGCCCGCGGCCAAACCACCCGTGCTCATGGTCAGAGCGGTGCCTGCACGCGCCGTGGCGTGGGCGAATGAAATCAGCGCTGTGGGCACGCTGGTGGCCAATGAATCGGTGATGCTGCGTCCGGAAGTGGCGGGGCGCTTGTCTGCAATACACTTTAACGAAGGACAGGCAGTGGCTGCTGGCGCGTGGCTGGTGTCGCTGGACGCGGCCGAAGTGCGCGCACAACTCGAAGCGAGCCGTGCCGATGAGCGGCTGGCGCAGCAGCGCTCGGAACGCTCGTCGGAGCTCTTCAGCAAAAACTTCATCAGCCAGCAGGCTTTGGATGACGCGCGTGAGGCATGGCGCAAGAGCACGGCACGGCGGCAGGAGGATGAAGCGCGCATGGCCAAAACCGAGTTGAAAGCGCCGTTCTCCGGCATCATCGGCCTGCGGCAGGTGAGCACTGGCGCCTATCTGCGTGCCGGTGATGATATCGCGCGGCTGGATAAAATCGACGCGATGAAACTCGATTTTCGGGTACCCGAAACCTATCTCGGGAAAATCACCCGCGAACAGCCGGTGCGCGTGCGCGTGGATGCCTTCCCGGACAAACCGTTTCAGGGCCGCGTGTATGCGGTGGAGACTACGGTAGACGAAAAAACCCGCACCGTGATGCTGCGCGCGCGCGTGCCCAATGCCGGCCTGCTGCTGAAACCCGGCATGTTCGCGCGGGTGAGTCTTGAACTCGACAGCCGCGCCAGTGTCGTTGTAGTGCCGGAGCAGGCGATTAATCCGCGCGGCGACAAATACTTTTTGTTCAAGGTGGTTGACGGAAAGGCGGATCGTGCTGAAGTGACATTGGGTGCGCGGCGTCCGGGAGAAGTCGAAGTGATAAAGGGCGTGACGGCGGGCGATATGGTGATTACCGAGAATCAGCCGACGCTGCAGCCGGGCATGGCAGTAAGCATCGTGTCCGACAAGCCTGTTGCAACGTCATCTGCAGTCCCTGCGCCAGTATCGAAGTAAGTATTTGATTTTAAACAATATTTTCTCTCTCTATGAACTTGCCTGAGCTCTCGATACGCCGGCCGGTGCTCGCCACGGTGATGAGTCTGGTGATCGTGCTGCTGGGCGTGATCGCGTTCACGCGCCTGTCGGTGCGCGAGTATCCGAAGATAGACACGCCGGTGGTGTCCGTGCGCACGGTGTATACCGGGGCGTCGCCGCAGGTCATCGAGTCGCAGGTCACGCAGCCGCTCGAAGATTCGCTTTCCGGCATCGAAGGCGTGCGCACCATCAAGTCGATTTCGCGCGAAGAGGTGAGCACCATCACCATCGAGTTCGTGGCGGAACGTGATCCCGATACGGCGGCCAACGATGTGCGTGATCGCGTCGCGCGCGTGCGCGGGCGCCTGCCCGATGCGGTGGATGAGCCCATCGTGCAAAAAATCGAGGCCGATGCGCAGGCGATTTTGTGGCTGGCGTTTTCCAGCGAGCGTCACACGCAGCTGTTTATTACCGATTACGCCGACCGCTACGTCGCCGACACCTTGAAGTCGCTGCCCGGTGTGGCCAGCGTGATTGTCGGCGGCGAACGCAAGTACGCGATGCGGCTGTGGGTGGATCGCGACCGGCTCGCGGGCTTCGGTCTGACGCCGCTCGATGTCGAAAACGCGCTGCGCCGCGAAAACGTGGAAATTCCATCGGGCCGCATCGAAAGTTCCAATCGCGAATTCACGGTGCTGACCGAAACCGACCTGCGCACCGTCGAACAATTCGACAATCTGATCATCACCGAAGCGCGCGGCTATCCGGTGCGGCTGCGCGATGTGGGGCGTAGCGAGCTCGGCGCGCAGGATGAACGCAATCGCCTGCGTGTTAACGGCAATCCGGCGGTGGGTCTCGGCATCGTCAAGCAATCCACCGCTAACACGCTGGCCGTGGCGCAGGCGGTGAAAGGACGGGTGCCCAGCATCGAGGCCAGTCTGCCGGAAGGCATGAAGCTGCAAGTGGCGTTCGACAGTTCGTTGTTTATCGAGGCCTCGATCAAGGCAGTGTATCGCACCATCGGCGAAGCGATGATTCTGGTGACGCTGGTGATATTTTTATTTCTGCGTTCGTTCCGCTCCACGCTGATTCCGTTTGTTACCATTCCGGTATCGCTGATCGGGGCGGCGTTTTTTCTGTGGATGTTCGGCTTTACCATCAATATTCTGACGTTGCTGGGCGTTGTGCTGGCGATCGGCCTTGTGGTCGATGACGCCATTGTGGTGCTCGAAAACATCCACCGCCACATCGAGGACGGCATGCCCACGTTCAAGGCCGCGATCGTGGGCAGCCGCGAGATTGCATTTGCCGTGATGGCAATGACAGTGACGCTGGCCGCGGTGTTCGTGCCACTGGTGTTTGCCACGGGCAGCACGGGGAAACTCTTTACTGAATTCGCGCTGACGGTGGCAATGGCGGTGCTGGTGTCGGGTTTCGTGTCACTGACGCTGACACCGATGATGTGTTCGCGCCTGTTGAAGCACGAGGCGCGGCATGGCGCGCTGTATCAGGCAAGCGAGCGTTTTTTTGTCGCGCTGAACAACATTTACCGTCGCTCGCTGGACGCGGTGCTGCGGCACAGGCTGCCGGTGGTGATCGGTTATCTGGTGGTGATCGCCATCATGGCGGGCCTCGGCTATAAACTGAAGTCGGAGTTGTCGCCGATCGAGGATCGCGGCTTTTTCATCGGCGTGCTGGTGGCGCCCGACGGCTCTACCATGGATTACACCGACTCTTATGCCAGGATCTGGGAAGAAATTTACGCGACCGTACCGGAAATAACCACGTATTTTGTATCGATATCGCCGAATCTGGATCGTCCGAATCCGGTCAATTCGGCGATATCGTTCCTGAAGCTCAAGGATTGGGAAGAACGCACGCGCAGTTCCGTCGATATCACGCAAGCGCTGGCGCCGCGCATGTTCAAGGATATGCCCGGCGTGCTGGCGTTTCCCATCAATCCGCCATCGCTGGGACAGAATTTTCGCAATCCGGCGGTGCAGTTCGTAATTCAGGCGCCGAGCTACGAGGAACTGGACCGCATGGTCGACAAGCTGCTCGCGCGCGCGCGCAAGTATCCGGGACTCGCCAATCTTGATACCGATCTCAACCTCAACAAGCCGCAACTGGTGGTCGACATCGACATCGACCGCGACAAAGTTGCCGCCGTCGGCGCCGACACCAGCGCCATCGGGCGCACGCTGGAAACCATGCTCGGCGGACGTCAGGTCACGCGCTTCAAGCGCGAAGGCAAACAATATGACGTGATCGTGCGTCTTGAAGACCAGGCGCGGCGCCAGCCCACCGATCTCACCTCGATTTTCGTGCGCGCGCGCGACGGCAATCTGGTGCAGTTGTCGAATCTGGTGAAGCTGCGCGAAACGGTGGCGCCAAAAGAGCTGAATCACTTTAACCGGCTGCGCGCCGCGATCCTCTCGGGCAACGTCGCGCCGGGCTACACGCTGGGTGAGGCGCTGGGTTTTCTCGAGCAGGCGGCCGCCGAAGAACTCGGCAAGGACGCGCAGACCACGCTCGACGGCCAGTCGCGCGAATTCCGTGAATCGGGTCAGCAGCTACTGATGATTTTTGTGCTGGCGCTGTGTTTTATTTACCTGGTGCTGGCGGCGCAGTTCGAGAGTTTTGTTTCACCGCTGATTATCATGCTGACGGTGCCGCTGGCGATGACCGGCGCGCTGGCGGCGCTCTACGGCCTGGATTTCTGGAAAGGTACGGGCGGCACGCTCAATGTCTATAGCCAGGTCGGCCTGATCATGCTGGTGGGGTTGATCACCAAGCACGGCATACTGATTGTGGAGTTCGCCAACCAACTGATGGCGCAGGGCCGCGACAAATTCGCCGCGGTTGCGGAAGCCGCTGCGCTGCGGTTGCGTCCGATATTGATGACCACGGGCGCGATGGTGCTGGGCGCGGTGCCACTGGCGATTGCCGCCGGCGCGGGTGCTGAAGCGCGGCGGCCTATCGGCTGGGTGATTGTCGGTGGGTTGATGCTGGGCACGTTGCTCACGCTGTATGTGATTCCCGCCGCGTACACGCTGCTCACACCGTTACACCGGCGTGTACGTGAATCAGAAGATGTCGCAGCGCTTCCGCTGGCCAGTGAATGAGGTAAGCTGCTGCCGGCTTGACAAGCATCGGAGAACACCATGTCCGCAGGGGGTCACATTGATCCATCGAACAAGAAAGTTGCGTTACTGATTGCGGTGCTGGCCGCGTTTCTCGCATTTTCCGAAACGCTGGGCAGCAGCGCGCAAACCGAGGCGCTCTCCCGCAATATCGAGGCGTCGAACTTATGGTCGTTCTTCCAGGCGAAGACCCTACGCATGACCACGCTGCAAACGGCGGCTGAGGCGCTCGAAGTCGATGCCGCGCAAGCCGCAACGCCCGAAGCCAGGGCCGCCATCGAAAAGCGTGTCGCGGCCTGGCGCAAAACCGCCGCGCGCTATGACAGCGAACCGGACAAGAACGAAGGCCGCAAGGAACTCGCGGTACGCGCGGCAGACGCCGAGAAAAAGCGTGATAAGGCACTGGCGGCCTATCACCAATTCGAAGTGGCGTCAGGCGCGCTGCAGATCGCTATCGTGCTGGCATCGGCCAACGTGATTACCGGCGCGGCGTTTCTGATGTGGGGTGCGATGGGGCTGGGGGCGCTCGGTGCGATCTTTACGGTGATTGGATTTCTTGCACCCACGGCAGCGCATCTGTTCTAAGCGGCGCGCCGCCGCGCGTATCACACGTCGTGCGCGTTAGCGGCTTCGGCTGAACTGTGTTTGGCAATCTCGCGCAGCGGTTTCTGGCCGCTGACGCTGCGTCCGGTTGGTGTCCAGGTGCAGATCGCCGCGCCCGGCGCCCAGATGGTTTTGTATAAACCAGGCACAAAAAATTCCACGAAGACCATGTCTACACGGCCTTCGCTGCGCAGATAATGGCGCTCGCGGTCGTCGTAGTAAATCACATCGCCTTTGCGCACCGGTATGGGTGACTCGTTGGCATAGGCCGTGCCTTTGCCTTTTAACACATACATGAAGTGCGCCGCGCCCTCGTGATGGTGATTCGAGGCCTGTGTACCCGGCGGATAAATAATCATTTCGCCCTTGATCGCCTTGGTGCCGAAGAGTGTGGGCGTCACCATGTAAATGCGCTTGCGCGCATCGTGCTCGGAGTCGAGCACGGGCTCGCGCGTCCAGTCGACGATTTTGAATGGCGGCGGCGATTGCGTGAACGCCGCATCGAAGCGTGCGGCGTTGGGCACCGTGGCATAAAGTAGCGTAACCCCGTTTATTGTCGCAAGCGCGCCGGCGAAACCTGGCGGCAAAAACACGATGTGCGCATGCGTGAGTGATTCCGTTGCGCTGTCGTGAGTTGCAGAATTTACGCCGCTCACATGCGTTAGCGTGGCCGCGCCTTCAAGGATTTGCACCCACGCCAGGTCACCTGCGCCAATGTTGAGCGCGTGCGCGCCGCCGGCTTCAACCGTGAGCCGGTCGAGCAACACTTTGCCGTCCTGTGTATGCTGAGCGGTGAGCAGGCGCTGACGGTTGACTTTGGCCGCGATGTTTTCGGCGACGACGGTGCTTTCGTTGATGGTAATGGCCACGGTGTTTCCCCAGATTTTTTCGGATGAGGCCACTGTAACGGCGCGGGGCGTAGTATGCAAACCATGTTTTATGCGCACGGTCTTCCGGTGTTGTACTGTAAGTATTTGTTTTTAAACAATATTTTTAATTGACTCAATTATGCCTGCAAGTCCTGTCGAAGTGCCCGCGACGCGGGGCATCAGCGTACACAGCATCGTGCCCGCCATCGGCGCTGTGATTAACGGTGTTGATCTCGCGCTTGTAAACGACGCGGAATTCTCGCAAATCCATGCTGCGCTGATGACGCATCAAGTGATTTATTTTCGCGGCCAGCAGCTCACCAAAGAAAATCTTGTGGCATTCGCGCAGCGCTGGGGTGAACCGCAGGCGGCGAGTGAATCTTCATTCGGCAAGCTCGACGGTTTTCCGCAAATCGATGTGCTTGACTACGACGCTACGCGCCCGCCGTACGTCACCAAGGAAATGTGGCACACCGATTTCACCGGACGCGAGCGGCCGACGATGGGTTCGGTGCTGTACGCGCTTGAAGTGCCGGAGGCTGGCGGCGACACGATTTGGGTGAGCCTTGCCGCGGCGTACGACGCGCTGTCGGAGCGCATGAAAAACTATCTTGCGGGCATGCGTGCCGAGCATCAAACCATCAAGGCGTTCGGCGACGACATCCGCAGCAATTTGTGGAAGGATGCAGCCGGAATGCAACGCTTTGAAAAAATCAAGGCACAGACACCGGTGGATCATCCGGTGATCCGCACGCATCCGCTGAGCGGCCGCAAAGCGCTGTTCGTGAATGAAGGCTACACCACGCGCCTGCTCGGCGTGGAGCGCAAGGAAAGCGATGCCGTGCTGAATTATTTATTCGATCATCTGCGCACGCCGGAATTTCAGCTACGCCACCATTGGCGCAAAGGCGACCTGGTGGTGTGGGACAATCGCATCACGCAGCACTATGCTGTTGCCGATTATTGCGAACGGCGCGTGATGTATCGCATTACTATTCAGGGCGACAAGCCCGTGTAAGCACTGGAGGAAAAAATGTTTAAAAACAAATACTTACAAAAATTATGCATTTTGGGCCTGGCGCTCAATGCGTGCATCGCCGGTGCTGCAGAAAGTTATCCGGCACGCCCGATCCGCGTGATCGTGCCGTTGCCGCCGGGCACCGCGACCGACTTTATCGCGCGCACCTTAAGCATTCCGCTCGGCGATTTATACAAGCAACAGATCGTGGTCGATAACCGTCCCGGCGCGGGCGGATTGATCGGCAGCGGTCTCGCGGCGAAGGCCACGCCCGATGGCTACACGCTGGTGATGGTTGCGCCGCCGCACACCATGGCGACGTTGCTCAATCCGAATCCGCCGTACCATCCGGTGAATGACTTCTCGCCGGTGGCTGGAATCGCGCTGGTGCCGAACCTGCTGGTGGTGTCGCCCAACCTGCCGGTCAAAACGGTGCAGGAACTGGCGACGCTATTGCGCAATAACCCCGGTAAATACAATTTTGCATCAGTGGGCGTGGGTTCGCTGGCGCATATCGGCGGCGAAATATTTAACCGTGCTGCCGGCGCGAAACAAGTGCATATACCGTTCAAGTTTCTGGGCGACGCCTTCACTGAAACCATGGCGGATCGCGTGCATTACTTTCTGTTTACCGTGCCGTCGGCCTCGCCCATCGTGCGCGAGGGGCGGCTGCGCGCACTGGCGGTGAGCGGCTCCAAGCGCTCGTCGGCGTGGCCCAATTTGCCGACGGTGGCGGAAGCGGGCCTGCCCGAAGCAACTTCGGATGGCTGGTTCGGCTTGATGGGCCCGGCGGGCGTGCCGAAGACTGTGATCACGCAACTGGAGAGCGATATCGCAAAACTCCTGCGCGATCCGAAAATCCGCGAATCGCTGGCGCGCGGCGGCGCGGAAGTGCCGAACGATACCTCTACGGCTGCGTTCACGAAGCTGATGCAGACCGAGTACGATCGCTATGTGCGGCTGGTGAAAGAGACGGGGTTGAGGGGGCAGTAACGCTGAGCAGCGGAAATAAAATCAGTCGGAGTAAAGGCTGACAAGCCGTCATTTTCCCGGTTGAGAAATAAAGCCTGCAGGCAACGACTGCTTTTCGAGCCCCAATGCATGTTTGCCAATACCGGTGTTCGACCCTTCGCCGCCTTTGGTGAATCTCTGCAATTTGGCACATCAACACGCAATTGTTTGGCGCGTTAGTACTATTTCGCGTTAGTCTGAAGTGCCTCGGACCATCGGCGGAATGCCTCCGGCGCCAACTGAATGGACCAGAAGTGCAACAACCAAATCATGGGTTGCGCCGAAGCCGATTCCTGCTTATTCCAACTTCACAGGAGGTCAACGAACGATTGAATGTGCAATAGCACCACGCTACACTGAAACCTCTAACAGAAACGGGCTCAGGATCTGACGCCAGGCACATGCGCGATGCACTATACATGTCAGGTCATGTTCGATCAGCGATAGCGATCGTTGCGGTGGCCGCCGCTTACTTCTTAGTCGGCAAACTCGGCTTGACACTGGCGTTTGTAAACGCCAGTGTCACCGCCGTGTGGCCGCCTACTGGCCTAACATTTGCGGTACTTCTGGTGTGGGGTATTCGCCTCTGGCCCGGCATCTTCCTGGGCGCATTTCTGGTAAACATCGCGACCGAAGGTTCTGTCCTCACGACGCTTGGCATTGCCGCCGGCAACACGCTCGAAGGCGTAGTCGGAGCCTGGCTGGTTAGCCGGTTCGCCAACGGTCGCTACTGTCTCAACGACGTGCGCGGTGTTTTCGGCTTTGTGTTCTTCGCGGCGTTGGTCAGCACTACAATCAGCGCCACCATAGGTGTAACCAGCCTGATCGCAGGTGGCGCCGCCGCCTGGGCCAATGTGGGCCCGATCTGGTTTACTTGGTGGATCGGTGACACGGTGGGCGCGATTCTCGTCACGCCGTTGCTGCTTGCGTGGCACGAAAACCCTCGATTGCGCTGGCGCTGGCGCCGCATTCCCGAAGTTATTTTATTGCTGCTGACGCTGCTGTTTTTTGGCCTGGATATATTTGGCCCCGATACTTATCGCCATCTGCTCCAAATCGGGTCTTATCCGCTGACGTTCCTCGCGGTGCCCATCTTGCTCTGGGCTGTATTTCGCTTCGGCCCGCGCACCGCAACGACAGCGACAGTGATGCTATCAGTCATTGCGCTGTGGGGCACTCTGCAAGGTGCTGGACCGTTTGCGAACGTGGTGCCGAATGAAGCTTTGCTGCTGGTGCAGTCGTTCATGGGCGTGATCGCTATAACCATCATGGTTGTGGTTGCCACGCAGCGACAGCTTGAGCAAAATCGTTGCAAGCTTGAGGCGGCCATCGCTGAACTGACCGCAGCCAACGTGACCGACGCACTCACTGGCGCATACAACCGCCGCGGTTTCGATCGGCGGCTGGCCGAAGAGATGGAACGGTCAGCGCGTTCCCGCCAGCCCCTCTCGCTACTGTTGCTGGATGTGGACCTATTTAAACAGCACAACGACGCTTATGGACACCCCGCAGGAGATGAGGTGTTGAAGTCGATAGTACGCCTTATGCAGACTCACATGCGTGCCACCGATGCGGTGGCACGCATGGGTGGCGACGAATTTGCCATTCTCCTGCCAAACACCACAATTGACGGGGCACTGATTATGGCCGAGCGATTTCGTAAAGCTGTCGAGTCAGCCATCTGGCGCGGACAAACGGTGACCATTACGGTTGGTGCGGCCACGCTGCCAGCGGGGTCAGATGAAGGCGCGAACCTGCTGAAGCAAGCTGATGAGGCGCTATACGATGCCAAAGAAGCCGGACGTAATCGAGTTATCCACGCGCACTGGCGGTGAGCGGCTCCAAGCGCTCATCGACGTGGCCCAATTTGCCGACGGTGGCGGAAGCGGGCCTGCCCGAAGCAACTTCGGATGGCTGGTTCGGCTTGATGGGACCAGCGGGTGTACCGAAGGTGGTGATCACGCAACTAGAGCGCGATATCGCAAAGCTCCTGCGCGATCCGAAAATCCGCGAATCGCTGGCGCGCGGCGGCGCGGAAGTGCCGAACGATACCTCTACGGCTGC
>Ga0193752_1001501_pt1 | contig 19279 bp, 14 predicted proteins | sample H1c1metaG_FD_144924 | JGI IMG/M metagenome (GOLD analysis project Ga0193752, IMG submission 144924) | Soil microbial communities from a riparian zone of the East river system, Colorado, United States - H1c1 | ecosystem: Environmental > Terrestrial > Soil > Riparian zone | place: USA: East River...
TCTTCAAGCTTGACAGGTTTCCCGATATAATCGTCCATACCAGCTTCGAGGCATTGTTCTTCATCACCCGTCATGGTATTTGCGGTGAGGGCGATAATCAAAGGCTGTTTTTTGAGGTTCGCCCGGATGGCTTTTGTAGCCTGCAGTCCATCCAGTTCAGGCATCTGCATATCCATCAAAATCAGATCATGATTGTTAAGCGCCGCTGCTTCAACTACAGCGATGCCATTATCAACCACATCAGCCTGGTAGCCCATATTTGCAAGAATATGGAGTATAACCTGCTGATTGATGAGGTTATCTTCAGCAACAAGTATTTTAAATGGATGAACATTTGCGAATTCTTTAGACAACTTTGCGTGTGTCACAGGCTCCGGTTTTTCCGGAAAGTTATTTTGCTGCAATGCCCGTTGGATATGTTTGCATAAAACATGCTGCCGCACCGGCTTGGTTAATATAGAGTTGAACAGTTGCAGGTTATCTTGTTTGTACTCATCGCCGATCGAGCTGAGCAGGATGAGAGTAAGTTCCGGATATTTCGCTTTGATCACTGCCCCGAGCCGTACGCCATCCATATCCGGCATCTGCATATCCGTTAGCACCAGGTCAAAATGATTGTTGGCTGCCAGGATCTGTAATGCTTCCGATCCCGATGAAGAAAGCACCGGGACTATGTTCCAGTTTTCCATTTGTGCTTTAAGAATGGTCAGGTTGGTTAAGTTGTCATCGACGATCAGTACCGATTTGCTTTTCTGTCCGCTCAGGTCGCAGAAGGTATCGGGCGTTAATTGTTTCGATCCGGTGTTGGTGTCGATACTGAATGAAAACACGGATCCGATGCCTGGCTCGCTTTTCACGTTAATCTGACCACCCATTAGGGTAACCAGCTTTTCCGAAATGGCCAAACCGAGGCCGGTACCGCCATATCTCCTGGTAGTAGATGAGTCAACCTGTGAAAAAGCTCTAAACAGACGACTGAGTTTTTCAGCGGGAATTCCTATGCCGGTATCCTTGACTTCAAACCTGAGTTTTATTGTGCCGTTCAATTCTGATATCCCATTCAATTCTGATATTCCATTCAGTTCTGATATTCCATCCAGTTCTGATAATCCGTTCAATTCTGATATTCCATTCAATTCTGATATTCCATTCAGTTCTGATATTCCATCCAGTTCTGATAATCCGTTCAATTCTGATATTCCATTCAATTCTGTGGCGAGATGAACGCCAATTAAAATTTCTCCTTTTTGTGTGAACTTCAGTGCGTTGCCGACGAGATTCGTTAAGACCTGTTTGAGTCTCATCTGGTCGCCAATGATTTGCCGCGGTACATTTTCATCTATTTTATACATCAGGTCCAGCCCCGACTTTGCCGCTTTAGAGCCGAAAATATCAAGTACGTCTTCGATACATATCCGCAGGTTAAAATCTTCTTTTTCGAGGTCCATGCTCCCTGATTCGATCTTCGAGAAATCGAGAATATCATTGATAACATTCAGTAGTCCTTCGCCGCAGGTAGTGATGGTTTCGGAATACATTCTTTGTACTTCGGTCAGATTGGTTTCCGCAAGTAGGGAAGCCATACCGATCACACCGTTCATCGGGGTTCTTATTTCGTGGCTCATGGTTGCAAGGAAGATGCTTTTGGCCTGGTTGGCAATGTCTGCTTCTTCGCGGGCTTTAATTAATTGCAGGTTGGCTTCTCTCAGTTCAAGGTTTGATTTTTCGAGGATAGCTTCGTTCTTTATTTTTTCGCTGTTGATGATGGCTTCTTTTTGCAACCTCCCCATTTCCATGGTTTGAACGATTTCTTTTTCATGATATTTTTTGAGTTGGTATGCCCAGAGGCCCGAGATAAAAAATATTATTGCTGCCAATAGTATATGGATGACAAAAGTTTGCAGATTGAAATTGTCAAGCTGAGTAAAATAAACGTTGTCGAATCCTGTATTCTGAAGATAGCCGAATAATGCGTGATGCAGGAGTACTATAACGGTAAGGGGTATTTGTAGTTTCCAGTTTTGGTAGGTGATGAGTATGGCGGAGCCGATAAATGCAAAGAAGTGCATTTCGAACAGGCCGTGCATTTGGTAAATGAATTGCGCCATGAATACGGCGAATATTGTGCTGAGTATATATTGGGATACGTTGCCTGATGGAAAGACAATTTTTGACGAGTAATAAGCGATGAGTGATAATCCGCCAACACCGATTGCGACTGACCAGGTATCATAGAATGTAGCCAGGACAATTCCTGCTACGAAGTAACCACCTAAGAAGTAGTTCATCAGCTTGTCTGATCGTTTTCTTACTTCGAGCTGAAGTGCGGCAGTATGTAGTTGCTGTTCGGTGTGGTTTAGCGGATTCATGGATTCATTGTTTTCATCAGTTGTTTTTATCACACCTATTTTTTTTCACATGTTGGTAACTGGCATCCGTAGGCAGTCAGCGCATATTTATCCAGGATCTTGCCCTGTTTATTGCCGAGCAGATTTTCGATGGCCATTTGAGCGTAGTTCGTTTTCTTGTCTGTACAGTACCGATTCTTATTATAATTACCCCTGTAATATAATTGACTGTCTTTTGTAAGAATTACTGCCTGAGGTGTTGAATACACACCGCAGCTCTTCGCGAAAGCAGTATCAAAACTAACCGGAATATCCAATCCGATTTTTTCCTTTACCTGGGCGGTTGTATACCGGGTGTTATTCATTACAACGACGATAAAATCCATTTCATGCCCATATTCCTTAACCAATGATTTGAAATGCGGCAGATTAAATCTTGAACATGGGCAATCAGGATTGAAGAAGTGAAGGAATACCGGTTTGTTTTGACGGTGATCTGACTCTGGCAGACGCGTTTGCTTTGATGCTGCCTGCGACCGTAATAATATCTCCGGCGGCAGTTTGATCAGTGTTCCATTATTTACGCTGACATAGTTTTCAGGAACGGGCGTTGGGAGCTGGTATTTCCAGCTATTGTACCAGAATAAGGCAATTATTCCGCCGAATATCAGTCCTAGCCAGCTTATGAAGATCAGTTTTTTCATGGAATTTGCCAACCCCCGGCCAACAGACATACCTGTCCAAGGGGAAATAACAGAACGCTAAACTGCTGCACATTAGTCTGTTAACCGTAATCTTTTTAGTTATCACTTTTAAACTTATTAGTTTTCAGGTTTAAACTTATAGACAGCAGTTGTTAGCAATCGGTTTGTCAAAATGATCTTATACAATATTATGACAGCTCAAACGACTGGCTAAAGTAACCCGCTCATCTATGACCCGTAAAATATTCAGGATCCTCAAACGTCTCTCAATAATCACCGTCTCAATAATTATCTTACTGAGCATCATAATATTTTTCTATATGCGACAGGCAAAATTTGGCAAGCTGGCTTCAGGTACAAGAATGGAAATGATAAAAAAATCACCCAATTTCCGCGATGGCAAATTTCAAAACATTCATGTTACTCCACAGATAACTGAAGGATACGGTTATGCCGAGGTAACCTATCAATTTCTATTCAGGAAAAATAAACGCCGCAAACCACTCGACAGCATTCCATCCATGAAAACAGATCTCCTGCATCTGAGTCCTGACCAGGATATATTGGTTTGGTTCGGTCATTCATCATATTTTATGCAGATTGATGGCAGGAGAATACTCGTTGATCCCGTTTTTAGCGGTGATGCTTCGCCGGTACCTGGCACCAACAAAGCTTTTAAAGGCACCGACCGGTATACCGTTGACGACTTGCCTGCTATTGATTACCTGTTTATTTCGCATGATCATTATGATCATGTTGACTATTCCACCTTATTAAAACTAGTACCAAAAACCCGAAAAGTTATTTGCGGACTAGGCGTTGGTGCACATCTGGAATACTGGGGTTTTAATCCGGATCAGATCATCGAAAAAGATTGGAACGAAGAAGTGAAACTGGATGATGGATTTGTTGTGTATACCACCCCTGCCAGGCATTTTTCCGGACGAGGCTTTTCTGCCAACAGATCACTTTGGATGTCGTATGTTTTCCAGACGCCAACTATGAAAATATATATCGGTGGAGATAGCGGCTATGACACGCATTTTGCTGAGATCGGAAACAAATTTGGTCCGATCGACCTCGCTATCGTTGAAAACGGGCAGTATGATATCAAATGGCGATATATTCATTTGTTGCCGGAAGAAGTGATAAAAGCAGCTACAGATCTAAAGGCTAAACGTCTTTTCCCGGTTCATTCATCAAAATTTGTAATGGCTAATCATGCATGGGACGAACCATTGCGCAAAGTAACCGAGCTCAACAAAGCAGCGAACAACATCCCGTTGGTTACACCAATCATTGGAGAGATTGTAAACTTAAAAGATCAACAGCAGCAGTTTACTCAATGGTGGGTGGGGATTAAATGAAAATTTAGTCGCCCTGCTTTTAATTTTAGCCCCGCTTTTAAATTCATTCCTGTTTTTAAATTCATTCCTGTTTTAATTTCAGTCCTGCTTTTGATTTCATTCCTGTTTTGATTTCATTTTCGCGCTGCTAACAGATCCTGTAATACCTTTCTTTCTTCCTGCGTAAACCTTTTTTCAGTAACAATAGTCTTCAGCAAGCCGGATAATTTTATGTCGACAGCGATATTTTTTGTACTCTCCCTATAACCCTCCATAGCCAACGATATAATTTCATCAGTCCGACGGCTTGACTCAGCAAGTAATGATGCTTTCTTCGCAGGATTACCCTTTGCGTTTGGAATTAGTTTCTGAATACTGTCCAGTTCTTTGTTTAATGTATGTGAGCGTGATGACCGGGTCTCTCCGGCACTGCGTTCCAGATTCATCAGCTGATCAGGAGTTAATGTCTTCCTTTTTGTAACGACGTCACTGGTCTTTTGAAAGTCACCTGCGGGCAAAGTTTCACCATTGAGGTATGCGTATAGCGGCTGCCCTTTCTCAGTTGATACGAAAAACAAATCATGCAACACGCCACCCTTATTATACCGGAAAATCTGGATTTTGTGACCTGCCTGATTGTCTGTATGCACTTGCTCTACATCATCTGCCTGGTCAGGCACCGGTAAATTTCGGGAGTTTTTTGCGCATTGCGTCAGGAACGTCACGCAACCTGCAATTAAAATAATTGACGAAAGCCAACCTATTCCTGATGAAAATCCTGGATTAGAAACAGGTAAAATCAGGCGGTAAATTCTTTCATGGAACGATGACCTGACAGGAGCGGCTGATAAAGATAGCTGCGGATGCATTGTCAGATATTTTAAATTTGTCAGTGCGATGGCCATGGTCTCCTGATTGCCGCAAATGGTGGACGCCATGTCATCACAACAATACTCACGTTCATTTCTGATCATATTTGAGATTGACCGGAAGAACGGATTAAAAAAATAAACCGCATCCAGAATTGATTGAATCACATTGAAGAAATAGTCGCTTCGCCCGATATGGGATAATTCATGTGCCAGTATCATCTGCACCTGTTCAACCGGAGCCCCCATTGCATAACTTAAAGGCAGTAAAATGACCGGCCGGAGGAAACCAAAAGTAATAGGTTCCAATACTTTTTTAGTGATAATTAACTTAACAGGTCTTTTAATCTTGATTTTGCTGAGCAATTCATTAAAAACTGTTTCAGACATCTCATGACTTTCGCCCGGGAGCTTCCGAAGTTTGCTGAGATACAGGTTCTCCCGGATAAACCGGGCAATAAAAAAGAGAAATCCTGCCGTCCATACAAGCGCTAAATAAGGGCTTAGCATTGTGATCGTATCGGAGAAGAAAAAAGGATCCTGCAGTTCAGAAGATATATTGGTGATTTGTACGGCATTGACATCACTAACCGGAACAGACGCCACCTGTGCCTGTTTTAAAACGGTTCTGTCATTTGACTGAACAACATTTGTAAACTCTTTAAAAACAGTCAAAACTGATGCCGATACCAAAACAAGCATTATAACACTGCAGGTGTAGTACCGTAAAGCCGATTTCTTTTTGTGAATAAAAAGCAATACCAGCTTAAGTATCGATAATAGGATCAGCGCTTGCCAGAAAGAATGAACAATTGACAATCCAATTGCCTTGAATATTGGCGTGTTGAAGATGTCAGGCAGTTGCATAAATTATTTTTTATTACGTTTTAAATCGTTAATTAATTTCACCAGGTCATCTATGTTTTCATCCTTTGAAGCGTTACCCAAAGTATGCATTGCCAGTTTGGAATAAGAACCGTTAAAAAACTTATCAATTAACTCATTCACCTGGTTGTTAGTAACATTTGATTTCTGAACAAGTGCGTGATACACATGTCCCTGATCAGTTGTTTCACGCCCTATTAACTTTTTGGCGGTCATTTTTTGCATTGTCTTTAAGGTAGATGTGTAGACACATGTTTTTGTTAGTGAAATTGCATCATACACCTCACGAACGGTTGCTTTCTTTTTCTCCCAAAGAATGTCCAGAACCTCCAATTCAGCATCAGTAGGAGATTTCTTTGATCTGCCCATAATTATTCATTTAATAAAAGAAACCAAATATTTACACTTAAGTTTTGATGAAATTTAGACGTCTACGTCAATTGACGTAGATAAAAGTACAGAACATTTATTCAATTAAAAAAAATTATTTAAATAATTTTTTGAGTTTCACAATTGCTGTCACTTAAATTTCGTGTCGCACTGCAGGAATTGATCCGATCATAGTTTGCTCAGTCATCCATTTATATCAACCGGGATTATAGTTGAACATCTTATTTTCAGCAAGTTCTATTGCCCCAGGGATTTTCTTCAACTTTTGAGAATCAATTCTATTTTCCTGATAAAGCTGCAGGAATTTTTCCTTCAGCAGATGGCAGTGACAGGCCGAGCACTTTTGCAATATAAGGAGCGATATCCCGCAGGTTCATCTCCTGGATCATACTGCCTTTTTTAATGCCGGGTCCAACTGCAATAAAACCTGTCCGGATTTGTTTGGAATCAGGATACTGACCATGCCCTCCTCCGAGCTTACGTGGTTTTATCGCATCACCTGTTGTTAAATTACCAAAATACCCGCCAACCTCACTGCTAAGCGCAAACGCTACTTCGGGATTTCCGCCAACCTTATCGAGCATCCCACGATCGATGATACGAAACAGTTTTTTTTCTTCTGCCGGCAGTTTGTTGAGTATGGCCTTCACCTGTTCAGCGGTTTTGGTATCATTCTTATCTTTCAGGTAAAGATAACTGGAACCACCAGCCGAAAAGAATTGAGCCTTCCACTCATCTTTTTTAATATCAGTGATCAGTCCTTCTTTTGCGAGCCAGACATTTGGATTGATTGCCGTTTCCACATTCATAAAACCATGATCACCGGTAACAATGAAAACTGTCTTGTCCCAGATACCGGCGTCTTTGATCGCCTTTTCAACAATACCTACGCTGCTGTCTGCATCTGCTATAGCGGCTGAGACCAAAGGCCCTTCCCTGCCTTCCTGGTGAGAGTAATGATCCACTCCAAAAAAGTGCATGGTCATCAGGTTTGGCTGATCCTTTTTGATGATATATGCTGCAATAGCCGCAACATTATGATCCTTCCCATATTCTATACGGGCCGAATCATGGAACAATTTTGTTTTCAGTTCAGGAATGATACCGGTTGGTCTGGAAAACTGTTCCCTGATTCCTTCACCCATACTACCGATATCAGCAATGTTATAGTCTGTAGGCGCTCCCGCGTTAACCGGCCAGAACAGCGCGGCTGTTTTAAGTCCTTTTTGTTTGGCTGCAGTCCATAACGTCGGTGCTTTCACGGAACTATCATGCCAATAAATTTTGCCGGTGGATCCGTTCGGTTCAAACATACTATTATAATAAACGCCATGTTTCGCAGGTCCTACTCCGGTTACAATTGTTGTGTGCGAAGGATAAGTCATAGATGGAAAAGCGCTGTTCACACCCATAGCATGAACGCCATCTTTCAACAACCTGGCAAGATTCGAAGTATGCCAGGATGGATCGAGATAATAATCGGGCCGGAATCCATCGATTGTTATTAGAATCACGTGTTCGATCTTTTGAGAAAATCCGCTCAGTCCAAAAGAAAGAAACATCAGAAACACAAACACTTTTTTCATATCAGCTATTTAATATTATGAAGAATAAACCAGGACAATCTTTAACTAAAATCTTCGCCAAAGATATTGTGCATGAGTACTTGGCGAAATTAAATTATCAATAACAAAAATATTCGATTGTGCAAGTCCAAAGCAGCTTTGTTATTAACTAATAGATTTTTTATCCTGAATACTGTCCAACCATGCGTGAGAAAAAATAATTACAGGCTAATGAATGCGCAAGGCTTGCAAAATCGGGAAAGAATTGTTTGCTTTACGACGTAGAAAATCAAATTCAACCCTATGTATAAACCCGTATTAATCGCACCGGCCACTATGGTGCTTCAGCCGAAAACAATAGTACTTGCTACCAGCCCGGTTGTTTCAGCGCGAAAAACTGTTGTGCTTGTTCCCTTGCCAGTCAATAGATTGTCAACAGGCAGAAATTTCGACTAAAACATAGAAATTACGCGCAATATCAGATAAGGTTGGAAGCCGGCGTTGTTCCCATACTCATCGTTCAAAATCAAGCAGGTTAAACTTGTCGTACTTCATTCGTTGAAGATGCCGATGTATTTTTTATAAAAAAACGTCTTGCCATACCAGGATGTTTTGCCGGAAAAGCATCGGGGATAAAGGCAGTATATCCATCGGACTGTTTTATTAGCTTACCTATGGCCATTTCTATTTAGTTTACATTATCCCGGAAAATGTAAACTAATTGCTGATTTAGTTAACATGTTCTGGAGGTTGTTAACTAATTTTCATTGAGGAATTTTATAACTTATTGAATTTTAGGAAATTAAAAATTTGCATCTGATCCCCACACCTTTAGAAAGCATCGAGTTCCAGCACTTCAATACCGCTTAGAACGCCCCATTTTTCAGGCTTAACCATGGAATGAGTTAAATGAGTTTTTCCTTTATAAATGATCGGGTTTTCAAAAGTATCGCTCCCAAACATTACACGATGCGGTTCCAAATCGAAATGCAGGTTCACGGCGGCCACGCCAATAATATCCTGAACCCAGATCATAACGCCATGCCTGTTTATATTCATGAATTCGTTTTGGAAAATGAGTGCCTGGTTTATTTGCGGCAATTTCACATTGGAGAGATAGATCAAAATTCCCCTGTCGACGCCAGGATTTAACTTATTCATGTTGGCCGTGATGCTGAGATTCATATCTATACTCAGTTCGGCAAAATTTCCCTGCAATGGGCCGCTGTCCGATTCGTTATAAAATAATAGTCCTTGTCTTATAACTGATTTTTTGTCAACAGTCTGAATGGCTGTTGACTGTGTTAATCCAGTGCCATACTTTCCGGTAGCCTGCAGTGCAATTGGGTGCATTTCGTTAGCCAGAAGGGCCGTTACTTTCATTGCAGTATCATGCTTTTCATCAGTCGGAAAAAAACTTATTATTGAAGCGCTCATAAGATTAAAATTTAAACCTGAAAAGATGTCCAATCAACTACGATCCCAAAACGCAGGAGGATCAATTCCTAAAGAACGCAGATAAACATATCCCTGACCACGATGATGTATTTCATTATCTATCCAATACTGAATTATCCCGTAAATCTCTCCTTCATACATATCAAAAGCGATATCGGTTTCTTCAAAACGTGTGGACGGAATCGATGCCCATGTCTTATCAATAAGATCTGTGATCTCATCCCAGACTTCAAGTGCTTCGTTTTTTGAACTGATCTTTGCTTTTCGATTGTTGTGTACTTCCGAAACTGATGACCATTTACCTGTCGCAACACCAACAATACCCGGTAGAGCTAACCTGATAAACTCTCTTACCAGCTCAGCAAACGGGCGCATACCGCCAATTGAATAGCTGAGAAATTCCTTCCCGGGAAATGCCTCTATCATTTTGCGTGTCAATCTTCGGTGCCCTTGCCAATATTCTAAAAATGCCGCGGGAGTATAGATGAATGATTGACTTATTTCGAGTTTCATGACAGACGTTTTTGATTGTCTATCAAAAGTAAATTGAGGTAGTGACAGCGTTATGTCAGTAGGATTTGTTTGATTCTCAATTATTTTTAAGGAGCGTTGGTGATATGTATCAAATGTAGCCAGGGTGCTTCTTCCGGTTAGATACATAGGTGGATGTAGTAGGATGTTTAGTTAATGTTCGCGTCGAATTCCGGGCGGACGAAGACGTCCACGCTACATAGGCGGACGAAGACGTCCGCGCTACATTGGCGCAAACAAGGTGTAAAGGCATGCTGGAGTCATCCCGATTACCGGAATTTTTGGAATGCTATTGTCGACGATATGTTTAACACTTATGATCTGGATGGTTTTCAATGGGGCGCTGAAAGAATGGGTCCTCTGATGAAGATTATTTTGCCATGGAACAACGACGCTCCAACCTGTTTCTGCGAACATTGTATAGCGCGCGGCAAGGCAGCGGGCATTGATCCGGATAAAGCAAAAGAAGGATACAAAAAATTGTATGAGTATGTGATGCAGCTGAAAAGTAATGCACCAAAACCGGCGGAAGGTGTGTATACAATGTATCTACGGCATATTATCCGTTATCCTGAAATTCTTTCCTGGCAATACCAGTATCGTCTCTCGCGTGAGGATGTGCATAAGGGTATGTACGATACTATTAAGTCGATCAAGCCCACTGCTACAGTTGGCTGTCATGTAGATCAGCAGCCTGCGAGCTGGGATCTTGTGTACCGGGCTGAAATGAGCTATGAAGAAATGGCTCCGTATTCCGACTTCATTAAGCTGATATTATATCATAAGGTACTGGGTCCGCGGATACGGTCATGGTATCTTGATAGATTTAAGAGTACAATATTGAGTGAAGTTTCACTCGAAGAATCTCTGAACATTTATTATGACTTGTTTGGATATGATAAAACAGTGGAACGGGAGTAGATGACCTTGCCAAAAAAGGATTTTCACCGGATTTTGTTTATCGCGAAACAAAACGAAGTGTAGTATCAGCGAACGGCAAAACTAAAATTTATGCAGGTATTGGCTTTGATGTACCCGGAAGCGGACCCGATGATCCGGAGACAGTTTATCAGGCAACACTCAAAGCATTGGAAGGTGGTGCCAGTGGCATTATGATATCACGCGAATATGAAGAAATGCGTGTGCCCAATCTTGAGGCCGTAGGACGAGCTGTAATAGGTTCTTAACTCCCCTCCTGCGAAGGAGGGGAAATGCCGAAGGCATGGGGTGGTTGTTTTTTGGTAACCGCATACTAATAACCTGCGAAGACCAAAGAACAACCACCCTCCTCCGCTAAAGCTACGGAGGCCAAAGCTACGGAGGCCAAAGCCCGCTCGCTTCGCTCGCCGCCCTCCCACCTACGCCAAGGCTTCGGTGGGCAATGCCTTCGCAGGAGGGCAGCTATCACATCACCCGCGGTCCCAAAATGCAGGTGGTTCAATTCCCAATGAACGGAGATAAACGTACCCTTGTCCGCGATGATGAATTTCATTATCGATAAAATACTGAATTACCCAGGAGATCTTTCCTTCATACAGGCCGAAAGCAACATCGTTTTCATCGAAACGTTCTGACGGAATTGTAGGCCATGTCTCGTTCAGAAGATCTGTGATTTCATCCCAGATTTCCAGAGCCTCTTTTTTTGAACTGAGCTTTTCTTTGCGATTACCGTCCACTTCTCCGTATGACGGCCATTTTCCTGTGGCAACACCGACAACACCCGGTTTGGCCATATGAATGAATTCCATAACCAGGTCTGCAAACGGGCGCATGCCACCAATTGAATAGTTGAGAAATTCTTTTTCAGGAAATGCCTCGATCACTTTACGTGTCAGCCTGCGGTGGCCTTGCCAATGATCTAAAAATGCTTCCGGAGTGTAGATGATTGCTTGTTTTGTTTCGACTTGCATGGAGTATGTTTTTAATTGTTTACCAAAAGTAAATCAGGGTAGTGACAACGTTATGTCAGTAGGATTTGGGGAGTAAAAGATATTTTATTGGGAAATAAAGTTGCCATTCGATTTTATCCTCTCGATTTGTCATTCAATTTGCCTAAACAAATGGGGGCGCTGGTTAAGTTAGGCCGATGGGTTATAACGTTTTCGGATTTAAAAAAACTGCCTGAAACTACAGTCAAAAGGCCTGATTTTGACCGTAATTCCAGGCATTTTATAAATCCCGATTTCTCACATACCGTGAGCCGGACAATTTCGCTTAAATCCGGATAATTCCAATGACATTCCCTCAATTCCGATGACTTCTCTATAATTCTGATGACTTCCCTATAATTCTGATGACTTCTTAACAATTCCATAACATCGCTGCAAATCTGATGAATCTTCACTTGCATTTATCACAAAAAAATGGTTTTTTGTGAGTATATCCATCCTTCAACCGGACCCTATGCCCAAGACCATCGTTCTTTCTCTTGCTTTTTTTTGCGCATTAACCGCAAACGTCCCCCTCGCTACCGCGCAAACATCCGGTTCCAAACAGGCAAACACTAAAAAGGCTACCAGCAAACAGACGAACAATAAATTAGCGATCAACAAGACAGACAACAAACAAGCAATTAATAAGCAGCCAGATACCAAAAAACAAATCAGCAACCAGTCAGAGAAAAAGCAAACCATCAACAAAAGCGTAACCGTGAACAAGACGGCCAATACTAAGCCGAACAGTAAGGATGCTAATGTAAAGAAGACGGGCAGCACCAAATCGATCAGTAAAGAAGCTAATACAAACAAAACGGGCAAGGGTAAGCCGACCGGCAAGAAGCCTAATGCCACCAGTGCTGCCAACACCAGGCCGAACAATAAGAACATCAACACAGCCAAAGCCACTAACCCGCATCCGACCACTAAAAGCATTAACTTAAGCAACGCCGGAAACACCGGCAACACCAGCAACAAGAGCAACAAGCATAGCACCGGCAACACCGGCATCAAGAGCAGCACCGACAGCACCGACATCAAGCAAACATCAATAAAGGAAGCCAACATTAATGAGCCAAAAGACCAAACTGCTGCAATTCAGACTAAGTTCAATCCGACTGACAAAAGCAATGAGGTAATCAACAAAACCAGTGACATCACTCCGCCATTATCAACGGCATCCACGGCATTAACTACATCCAAGTCATCCACGACATCACCTAAATCGTCTGATATCAAGATAGCTGAAACAAGTGCCAGCATCGCTGCTGTCAATCTTATTCGGGATAAGCAAACCATTACAAACATAACACGCGAACCGGTTCTGCAATACTTACCTAAAGTGATCGATGTAACTGAACAGACCATCAGGCTTGGTATCGGACAAAAAGAAGAGTTGATGTTTGGTTTTGCTTCTGGCGATAAAATCATCTTCAATTTCGAAGAAGCAGATAATAAAGAGGTAAAAGAAATTGAAGTAATTGAATATCCAACATTGTTACGCTTTTCGGATTATAAAACAGCAAGTATAAAAAATAAAGAGATCGTCGTGAGTCAGCAGGCGGTATTTATCTTCAGATTCAAAAATTCATTTCTGGCGAAACGCATCTGCAAGTTGAAGATCCAGCGTATACCAGCGTCACAAGCCTCAGAGAACTTCAATTGTTCTGTAAATTGATCAGCAAACAAAACAATATCTGAAATTTTTACACCACAAACATGCTGATGACCGGTAAGTCAATCAACTACTTTATCCCAACCATCGTTTTATATTCATGACCTAGATTCTTTCAATCATGAGTTAGATTCTTTAAACCAGGAATTGTATTCTTTAAATCAAGAGTTGGATTTTTAACTCATGAGTTAGATTCCTTAACTCATGAGTTAGATATTACCTTATGAATTATATTTTGCCAGCCATTTTGTTTTTATAGCTGCCCTTGTGTTGATAAATTCAACATCAGTCCCCTGGGCAACTGCATCCAGCGGGAAACGCAAGGGGCGGGAGCCTTCAGGCATATTTATTAGAGTAAGTACACCATCAGCAATCCTCTGCGGATTCATTTTGAATTCAGCCATCTTACCAAACAGTGATCCGCCAAGAGCATTTGCCTTTTGCGTTGCTGCATCACCGTAATCTGCAATTATTCCGGGCTTGTCTGCATTCAAACCTGCCTTTACACCGGTATTCATTTCAGTAGGATAAACACCAGGTTGAATACTCACATTCTCGATACCATAATCATTTAATTCGTCCTGCATACCTTCAGTTATGCTTTCAACGCCGAACTTGGCAGCGAGGTATGGAATCATAAACGGCAGTGTGTGACCGCTCGCACCCGATGTCAGATTGATAATCAACCCGCTTTTGTTTTTACGCATTGATGGAAGCACTGCCTGATAGGTACGGATCACCCCATAAAAGTTTACTTCAAACATGTTTTTGATCTGATCTATCGAATACGCTTCTAATAACCCAAAACCCGCCACACCGGCATTGTTAATGAGTACATCGATCCTGCCATATTTCTTTAGCGTATTGCCAACCGCTTCTGACACAGACTCATCGCTCGTGACGTCCAGTTCAATCACTTCTACATTTTGTATGGCTGATAATTCTTTGGCTGCTGCTGCATTTTTTCCGGAAATGCCACGCATACCAGCAATAATTTTATGTCCTGCCTTTGAGAGGGTAACTGCCATCAGTTTCCCAAAACCCGTACTTGTTCCTGTAATTAAAATTGTCTTTGCCATTTTGTATAGTTAAATAGTTTTTGAAATCATTGAGACACAAAACTACCACTGGTTCAGGCCGTTGTCCGTTAACATTTGATAGCAAATTCATTGACAAATGTCAAGACGGCTAAATGCCAATATTGATTAATGATAAGAATGAGACATCTGTTCAGTCACATCTCTGATAACAGAAAGGTTCAGGCTATGAAAACAAGAATAGCATCTATAGCTAACCTACCCAAAGAACAACAAGGACTATAGTATGAAGTATGATGATGGCTACTTTTTTGCCATTTGCTTCCTGACCCGGCTAAGTGTTTCCGGTGTAATGCCAAGGTATGATGCAATCATATGACCGGGAACCCGGCTTGTTATTGAGGGATAGGTCTCTAATAATTTTTTATACTTTTCCCCTGCGGTCAGACTAATTGCAGCCAGTATTCTATCCTGCATAGCATCGAAACTCCGGAAAAGAATATTGTGCATGAAATCATTAAAGGAGGGGAGTTTTTTACAAAGCATCTCAAAATCTTCCTTACGTATTAATATAATAGTTGAATCCTCAATAGCATCAATGTTATATTTTGAAGGAGTTAGATTAGTCAGACTTTCGCGATCCCCTGCCCACCAGTTTTCAACGGAAAACTGTATGATATGTTCTACACCTGCAGCGTCGACCCGATATCTGCGCAAACAGCCTTCGCTGACAAATGCATTATACCGCCAGACATCGCCTTCCTGCAACAAGTATTGATGCTTGCGAAGTTTTCTGATACTGCAAACCGATGTTATCAGATCCCATTCAGCATCAGCCAGCGCAATTTTATCGGTGATATATTTTTTAAAAACCTCCAACATCCGGCGTAAAGGTAATCCAATGACAGCATTATAACTACCATCAACCGCTGCGTAAAGGTAACTAATGACAGCATTTTGCCATTCGTTAGCAGTAGTCCGCTATTTTCAGATTACAATTCTTCTCAACCGAGCGAAATCTTCTTCGCCTTGAAATAAGGTATCAATGCACTCAGCAGTATTATTGCAGAAATAGCGCCAACAATACTGCCGCCTTTAGTGGTAACAAAACTCAGAACAAATAATAATATCGCGATGAATAACAATGAAAAAGAAATCACATTCAGACCAAACTTATTCTGCTTCCTGATTTCATAAGCCTCTTCCGCTGTAACGCCGGATGCCTGTTTTTTGCGTTCTTTCCGCATTTGTTGATAAGCCAGGTATTCACTACTGACATGCCCTCTGTATCGCGCATACAATTCATAACCCGCCAACATCATTGCAGGCAAGAGCACACCGAGCAACATCTCCTGGGCGCGGGTCAATTTTAACCCGGACATTAATGGAATAATTATTTTAAACAGCAGGTTGACCGATAAACTCACCACAGTGATGAAGATCGTTGCTTTTCCATTCAACCGTTTCGAAAACAATGCCCAGATCGGTGGCGCAAGTAACGGTCCACCGGTAATGGCACCGATACTAAGTGTGAGTTCAACGAGGCCACCGATATACGGAACCATCAGTCCTATGATGATCATACCAAAACCAAACAGCCAGCTTGAAATGCGTGCGACCTGCATCAGTTTCTTATCGGACGCATGTGGATTATAAGTGCCTTTATAAATATCATTTGTGAATACAGCTGATACAACATTAAGTGCCGTATTTGCTGAAGCGGAAGTTGAAAAATACATACCCGTCAACATAAGGCCCATCAGCCCCGCCGGCAACACCTGGTTACAAACCATCAGGTAAGCATTCTCCGTTTCAAGTCCTGTTAAACCGGGATTGATAGATTGATAAACCATCGGCGGAATCATCCATAGAACCGGGCTCACGATATATAAACCGGCAAATAAAAAAGCGACCTTAGAGGCAGACTTCGGAGTACTCACACTTGTGTAACGTTGTACAAATGTCCAGTTGCCACCAATATAAAAGATATGATACATAGCGAATGCAAGCATAAACGCCCAGGTATATTCGCCATTAAAAATATTGAAGAAATCATCGGGCACACGTGCGATAAACTGATCCACCCCGCCAGCCTCTTTGAATACAAGTGGTATTATGATGAAGACCGCTGCAGTCAGAATTACAAATTGAAGGATGTCTGTCACCATCACCGCCCATAAGCCACCTACCGCTGTATAGGCAATCATACAAATACCCAGGACCAACGTAGTGGGCATGAGGGGAAAGTCTAATGATGAACTTACAAGTCTTGCTACAGAATACAGCACCGAACCCTTTATGAACAACGAAACAAACATAAAGATGTAGATGAAGCTCTTCTGTACTTTTTCTCCGAGTCTTTCCCTGATAAATTCAGCGGCAGTAAGGTTTCCGGTGGCTTTCCATTTCGGCGCAATGATGAAGCCAACGATAATGCCCGCAATACACATCGTCCATTGAATGGTCACAGCAACCCAGCCATATTTATATGCGATAGAGCCCCAGGCAACAAAAGTACCGGCCGAAAAAAAACTCATGAACAACGACAAGCCGCCAATGAACCAGGGCACCGCTTCACCGCCTGCAAAAAACGATTTCAGGTTTCTGCCTGTCCGCGAAAACTGGAAGCCGATCACCATGATAAAAACAGAAAATATTACAATAACGTAGGTGTCTATTACAGGGTTCATTTAATTCAATTTCGTTTGATGTTAGCTGTTAAATATTAGCTTTAGAATATTAGCTTTAGAATATTAGCTTTAGAATGTTAGATGTTAGCTTTAGAATGTTAGCTGTTAGCTTTAGATATTAGCTTTAAGTGTTAGCTGATAGTTTTTAATAGTTAGTTATTAATAGTTAATTATTAATAGTTAGTTATTAATTATAAGTTATTAGTTGTAGCCTCATCAGCATTAGTAACATCTGATTTCAAACAAGGCTGCCGGAATATGATCAGCCGGTGCTTCCATCTCAAGCACCAGTTTTGTTACAAATACGGGTTTTTCAAGATTGATGATATTTCTTGTCTGGTAGTTCCCTTCCTTTTTATATAAAATACTTCCGTTTTCATCTTTCAACATATAGTTCCTGATACAGAAAGGCATTATGTTTTCGGGATGAGTCATCAGCACAGATTCCATCGGGTGATCAAAGTCCGTATCGAAACTAAGCACAACCTGGCTGATTGTAGTTGGACCTTCCCATTCAAGTATTATTGATGGTTTTTTGTCTGACAAATCTGCCACCCAGGCGTTTGGCAGGTTGGTGGGTCGCGTTATGCCATTGCGAATATTTTCGGCTTCAAAAACATTAGCCGGAGTGAGTAATTTAAAGGCAATGTTTTCACCTGCCGGTCGCCGTTTGGGGCACCAGAATTCAAAAGATTCAACACCGATATCTTCGGTTGGCTCCTGTTTTCCAAAATTAGAAACCGCGGCATTAATACTGTTAAACAGCGATAAAACACCAGTTATGCGGTTAACTGACCGTCTTATCTTCACTTCGGGATTTTTCAGGAGACAGAGATAAGCATAGCCATCTTCAGAAATTGAGTGACCGAAGCTCAGTGGAATGCAGTTTCGTCCATTGTGTAATGAAATGGAACGGCTTTCGATAACCTGCTCAGGCGTATGATTGTATTGATTATAGCTTCTTCGCAGCTGTACTTCGAGGGTGGTTGCTGTATCGGTATAAGCATGTATCACGAGTTCCGGAACCTTCCCTGAACGCAGGGGAATCATTTGCATTAATGATTCATCGAGGGCTTCTTGCGGTCCATTTTCAGGGAGTTCCTGCAACAGATAAGTGGAACTGGCGGTAATCGTTGCATTTCTCACGAGATCCTGGCTACGATTATGCGGGTTCTTGTTATTAATTGTCTGCAATCCCGGTATAAAATGACCGTTGTCAAGCAGCCGGATCTGAAGCTCTTTGATATGACCCCCATTTATAATTTCTTTGGGCAAAAACTTTCGTTCCGTACATAGTGCAGCGGCCTGTCCAACTGTTTGCCCGGTATATGCGCTTGTGCCCATTACCCGGGTTGAGCCAAAGGCAACATGGCTGGCACTAATAATGCGGCCGGCGATAAAAAGATTGTCAATATTCCGTGAATACAAAGTTCTGTATGGTATCTGGTAGATGCCTTTCATGTGCCATTGATTGCAACCTGGCTTTTCGCTGAACACGCCATCTGCGGGATGCAGATCGATGCTCCAGCCGCCAAACGCAACGGCATCGTCAAAAGTTTTTTGTTCAACAAGATCCTGTTGCCGCAAAATATAATCGCCTTCGAACCGGCGGCTTTCACGCTTTCCGGGAATTGCACCAACCCATTCAAGGGTGAGGTTCGCTGCTTCCGGAAATTGACCAGAATTTTTTATGTAATTCCAAACCCCGTAAACCACTTTCCATAGCTCCCACTTAATCTCTTCGGTTTCATGCACTGTGTCCAGCCGGCCGCCATACTCGAGCCACCATAAACGGCATCCATGTTCGTTTGCATTGAAGCTGCGGTAACGTGGAATCTTACTGATGT
>Ga0193752_1001503_pt1 | contig 19264 bp, 15 predicted proteins | sample H1c1metaG_FD_144924 | JGI IMG/M metagenome (GOLD analysis project Ga0193752, IMG submission 144924) | Soil microbial communities from a riparian zone of the East river system, Colorado, United States - H1c1 | ecosystem: Environmental > Terrestrial > Soil > Riparian zone | place: USA: East River...
TTCTTCCATCTTCTATGATTAGTATCCTATCTACAAGATTTTCGATGTCCTTCACCTGGTGGGTGCTGATGACCACTGTTTTATTCTCGCTCATGGCTGAGGCAATGACTTTCCTGAATTGGCTCTTACTCATGATGTCAAGTCCATTCGTGGGTTCATCGAGTAACAACAATGGCGTATCGGCCGCAAGGGCAAAACTGATCAGGACTTTTTTCTTTTGTCCATAGCTCATCTGCTGCAACGTGCCCGTGGCGGGAATATCGAATTCTTTCAGGTAGCCAGACATCTTGCTTTGATCAAAATCCGGATAAAAGTGAAGGTTTGACTCCAGGTACCTCGAAACAGTGATGTCTGGCAGGTAGAACTCTTCGGGCACCATGAACACCCGCGCCAGGAATTCAGGGTCTCTTTGAAAAGGAGTGAGCCCAGATACGGAGATTTTACCGTTGTCGGGTTGAAGCAAGCCCGCGATCAATCGGAGGAGGGTGGATTTGCCTGTTCCATTTTTCCCCAGCAGGCCATATATATGTCCCGGTGAGAGCTGGAGGGTGAGTCCCGTAAAGACCGATTTTTTTCTGTAGCGGAAGTGAAGATCCTGGATGTCGACCATGTATTGTTACTTTAGTGTACTAGTGATCTAGTACACTAAAGATATACAGATCTTTTATATTTCCAAAAGTTTTTTTTGATTTACTGCTTTTCGCTGCCTCCCGCCTTCGCCAGGGCTACGGCGGGCGAAGCCCTCTTCCTCTTTCTCTTTTATTGTGTGAAGGCAAAGAAAAATGTTCTTTTTTTTCATTGTTTCACCTTCAAAGTGGCTTTGGTGCTGGTTTTACCGTTTTGAGGAATTAGATAGACTGGGAGCTTGCAAATACAGAAAGCGAAATATATATTTACCCTCAATTGACCTATTAAAATCCAAAAAACAAACCCTATGACCAACGCAAAGCGTATTCTTCCTTCTATTCTCCTTGCCTCCTTATTTGCATTTACTGTTTCCTGTAAGAAATCCTCGGATGACGCTGTTACTCCACCCGAAGTAGAAATGGCAGAATCCACTATGACATTCAAACTGGATGGCACTGCAAAAACATACACCGATTGTGTGGCAGTTGGACAGACCATGGACGACATATCCGGCCTGAGCATTACAGGCAGCGTTCTTACTGTTGATGATGATTTTTTATCAGTATATGTCGGAAGTAAAACTGCGGTTGCCACCGGCTACAGCGCCAACAAGGTTTTCTTTGACGGTGTATCCAAGATGCAGGCCAACATTGGCTTGGCAAAAACGGGAGTTAATTATAACACAGTTTATACTACTGACCTGTCGAAAATGGCTATCGAAGTGCACATCACTGAAAGATCTGCAACCAACGTGAAAGGAACTTTCTCAGGCAAGGTGTATTCAGAAGATCAGGATGATACCAAGACCTATGTAGTGTCTGAAGGAAAATTCAACGCCAAAATGATTCAGGATTAATATTTATTAACTATTTAATACCTACTCCCCTCAGCGATCTGAGGGGAGTTTTTGTTTTTAGGCTCGCCGACATAGCATGTTTAGTGATGTAGTTTTTTGATCTAAAACCACCGGACGCCGCCCTTCGCTAAAGCTTCACGGGCGAAGCGCCCTCTTCCTCTTCCTCTTTCTCTTTCTCTCTTTCTCTTCTTCTTCCTCTTCCTCTTCCTCTTTCTGTTTCTGTTTCTGTTTCTGTTTCTCTCTTTCTTGTTGCCATCAGTGGCAGGGAATGCGACAATAAGAAGGACTCGTCCAATAATTGTTTCACAAAAAAAACTTCCCCTCATGGCAAAAAGAACCAACCCTAAAACGGGCATCCCAAAACTTCATTTCTTCGGACAACAGGATCGGCCCGATTCTCCTGAGAAAATACTCGACAGGCGTTTCATCGCCGGCGACGGTAAAATACCCAGGCTGCTGCAGGAAATGAGAACTTCCAAAAGCATCTATGTGAATACCGGGGAAGGGACCAGGAAGCCAGAAGTAAAAATTGAAAAACTGACCGCGTCGAACAAAAAGGATTCATGGCGTATCGACATACCCATACAAGAGCGGCTGATGAATGCCGCCACCGCTCGTCTCGGCAACACGGCCGTTCGTCAAAACGCCGATATTTTCCTCAAAGAAACAGACCGTAACGCGTCTTTCTCGGCGCACCGTCCTGGCTGGATCGACGCTTCGTACTCACCAAAGATCATCACCGATCTACAACAGGGCGCCATGCGCAGGTTCAATGGCCGGGGGGTTAGTCCTCTTTGGGTCTTTGGCAATGACGATCGCTGGAGTTTTCGCGACTCCGCCTGGCCCTGGGGCCTGGTTGGAAAAGTATTCAACAGCAATGGTAAAGTAGGCACCGGCGCACTGATTGGCGATCGCATCATTGCCACTGCGGGCCACATGGTTCCCTGGAACAAGGAAGGCTGGTGGATGAAATTCGTTCCGGCATATTTTGATGGCAGTTCACTGCATGGCGCGGGCGTTGAATCTTATGTGTCTGACTGTCGGGGATATGACGTGGACGGAGATGTAACCGGTTACGACTGGGCCGTGTGCCGGCTGTACGAACCACTGGGTTCATCACTTGGATATTTCGGATACAATGGCTATTCCAGCAACTGGGAAAATGACGCTTACTGGTCCATAATCGGATACCCGGGTGCGGTGGCCAGTGGCGCAAGACCTTCTTTCCAGGGCAGCGTTAGTTCATTTGATACTGACGGAGATTCTAACGGCGGTCTCGAAATAGAAACCCGTGCCGACCTCACTCCCGGCAATTCCGGTGGACCCATGTTTGGCTGGTGGGATGGCGATCCCAGGCTTATCGGCGTAGTCAGTGGACAGGAAGAAGACTGGACTCCCGGTGGATGGCCATGGGAATGGGGCGACACTACTAAAGGAAATGTAATTGCTGGCGGCTCTGGATTCACCAACATGATGGCTTGGGGCCGAACCAACTGGCCCTTGTAATTTTTTCTATATCTATTTTCGAAAATGGGTGCCCGGAGAGCGCACCCATTTTTATTGCGTTGATTTACCGAAAAGCCCGCCTACCGGCGGAGGCGCGAGTCGCAAAAAAAATCTTCGAGGTTTTGCGAAAATTTGCCATTGTGCGAAACACCGGTCCACAGACCGTCATGGCTTTAAATGAAGTTCTAATAAGTTATCGTCAATCCGCCACCCCAGCCCATGTCCGTTTCGTAATGCGTAGACAGTGAAACATACTTCGTAAGGACATATCTCAGACCCGCCATGTATTCCCTGTCTGTGTTGGCATAGAAGTTCAGTCGTAGTCGTTTGGTGAGTGCCAGGTCTTCCCGTCCCAGCTGTAAGCGAAGACGGCCATCCATGTCCACCCGCGCATCTGCGCGCATCAGCATCGGTAAAGTATATTGCAATCCGAAACAAACCACACCCCGCTGGTCCTTTGTATTCGCCTGTCCGAAGAGGTTCTTCTCCACCTCCCGGTGTTTTCTGTACCGCCAGTCGAATCCAAGATAGGCCACCGCCCACTGGTTCTTGTCCAGGTATCGACCGATATGCGTTTCGCTTTCATATCCTTTGCGGTCATTCAGGCCTAATCGCCATTCGGTTTGCAGGCTCCAGCGTGTATTTGAAAAAGCGATCTCACCATCGCTGCCATTGCTTTCCAAACCGATTTGCGCCGAAGCATAAAACCTGCGGTCGTCCTGGTACACCTTACGCAAGTTTGACTTGTAAGTAGTCGTTGCTGCCGAATCATTGTTCACATAACTAAATATCCTGCCCATGCCCGACATCATATGATAAAGGATGTGGCAGTGAAAATACCAGTCACCCCCCGCCTCTGATGCATGAAATTCGATGGTGTCCGTTTCCATGGGCATGATGTCGAGCACTGTTTTCATTGGAGCATTCGCACCCTGTCCGTTCAACACCCTGAAGAAATGGCCATGCAGGTGCATGGGGTGGCGCATCATGGAATTATTCGTGATGATCATCCTGATATTGTCGCCTCTTTTGATTAGTATCTTGTCCGACTCAGAAATGGTTTTGTGATTGACGGTCCACACATAGCGGTTCATGTTGCCTGTGAGCTCAAATTTCATCTCGCGAAGTGGTCCCTTTGGCAGGGTGGTTTTTTCAGGCGCCCTTAACATCGAATAATTTAATGTCTTTACGGTTTGATTGCTGTCTGCGATCTCCGGATACATTACCATATTCATGTCCATTTGCTGCAAACTCATGTTCATGCCCATGTCATCCATGGAGCCATCCATATTCATCATCCCATTCATCATCTCCATCCCGGCGAAGTATTTTAATTTGGGCATAGGCCCGGCCGGATTTTGCTTGCCTTCTCCCAACCAAAGAGAACTGCTTCTGGTCCTGTCTTCCGAGGTGGCATTGAATTCATAACTGCCATCGGCCGGGATAGTCACTACCAGGTCATAGGTTTCAGACACACCCACCATCAGGCGGTCTACCTTCACCGGGTTCACGTCTTTTCCGTCGCTAGCTACCACCGCGATTTTTCCACCCGCGCACCTCAGCCAGCACTATGTTGATGAACTTCCGTTGATCACGCGAAGCCTGATCTTGTCACCTGCTTTCAGGTCCCTGACCCGTTCCTGGGCTTTGCCGTTGACCGTAAAAAGGTCGTAATACACATCGCTCACGTCCATGGCCAACATGCGTTTCCATTCATTGGTCAGCTTTGTTTTCACCCTGCCTTCCTTTATTGCGTGCAGGTAGTCCTGGGTGGCGCCCTTGCGAATAGCGTACCAGTCGGTGGCATTGTGGAGCGAGCGCTCGATCTGGTTTGGGTTTTCATTTGACCAGTCGCTCAGCACCACGGTGTGCTCTTTTTGTTTTGGTTCAACGGATTTTTTATGAATGATGAAAGCACCATAGAGACCGGATTGTTCCTGTAACATTGAATGCGAGTGATACCAATAGGTTCCGTTCTGCACGATGGGAAATTTATAAACATAGGTCGAATTTCCCTTAACAGGTGGGGTAGTGAGATAGGGCACCCCATCCATTTCGTTGGGCAGGATCAGCCCATGCCAGTGGATGGAGGTTTCCATGTGCATCAGATTATGGACATGGATTTCCGCGGTGTCACCTTCGGTGAAATTCAGCCCAGGAGCAGGGATGGTGCCGTTGATTGCGATACCCCTGGCCTTCTTGCCCGTGTAGTTGACGACCGTGTCGGTTACATACAGGTGGTAGATCACCCTGCCTCCTGTTTTTGTCAAAAACGGTTCCCGCATGCCGCTTTCCTTCATATTCATGTGCTGGGCATGAAGAAAAAACGTAGCGAACAGGCAGGCGGCAAGGATGGAGAAATATTTCGTCTTCATGTTTCTTTATCGCTGATCCTGAAAGATCGGGCCTTATATTTTAACGGAACTATTTGATCGTGCCGGTGATGTTTCCGCACGTGAGCATCTCGCTGCCGTAATAGGGATTCTCTATCTCCTTTTCCATAGTAAGCCAATATGCCTTTTTCATGGGGCAATAGGCTATATAAGCTGGCTGGGGCAATTTTGCACCCTTGCTTAACGTGATAAGCTTTTGAGAAAGACTTTGAAATGAAGCTCTCTGTTCTGCAAGGTTCTGGGTGGCCGCAATGCTGATAGCATCATCGATCATCCGGCTATGAATGTTGCTTGATTTCTTTTGCTTTGCGGCCGATTTAGACAGGGCCAGGGCTTCCGCACTCCTGCTGAAATCCGCTGCAGCTGCGGCGGCGGCTCCTGCATGATTCTTCACGAGGGCTTCCTTGATTCGGTAATAATCAGGCAGCAGGGAGGCAACCTGTGAAGTGGGTTGCTGACTCAGCGACATCGTCGGCAGGGTCAGTATTGCCGCAATTACCAGCGAAAATATCACATTCTGTTTCATACGCGTCATTTGAGGTCCAAAGCTAGTCTGAATAAGTGTCGTGACTGTTATAGAATGCCCTGGAGTATGTATATAATTTTGGACGAATTAATAGTCTATGGGTTTAATTTATTTGGTCATTGATCCCATCTCAGTTCTCTTTTAACGTTTTTTTGCCTCAATGCCTTTTCCTGAAGTGTCAATGCAAAATCTGCTCCACGGTTAAAAGGAAATCGGAACATAGTTAACTGATCTTCTCGGCCTGATAACCAAGCTCATTCATCGACCCGACAATGGCCTGATCAGGAAGGGTTTCATTTTTTGTTATTGTTAACAATTTTCCAGGACTGTCTAAATCGACACTCCAATTTTCCTTGCCAAGTTTTGCATTGAGCGCTGGGGTGATTTTTGCCACGCAGCCCGAGCAATGAAGACTGGTCTTGAATTGTACTGTTTCCATCTTTGTGTGTTTTATACCACAAAACTAAGATGAAGGGCGGAGGTGATTGTTACACAGTTAAAGGAAGACTTTATAGAATTTTCTCTTTCACTTTTTTGTTGAAAGACTTAGTTACTTTTTTTTCTTGAACCTTAGTTACTTTTTTTTCTTGATAAAAAAAAGTAACCAAAAAAAATCAAGGCTGTCAGGCAAAAAACTAAAACCCTGATCTTCATGCTGAAGAAAAACAAGTCACAGCTACAGAATATAACCGGGCATTGGTAGGACTTACCGGCAAAGAATAAATCCGGGCTTTAGTAACATCTGTTTTTCTTCTGTCGCATTCCGATCAGGTTTTCTTTACGTTTTTTGCCTGAATGCCATTCCATATTTCTTCCTCGCCCGCCGTAGCCTTGGCGAAGGTGGGTGGCGCATTCCGATCAGGTTTTCTTTACGTTTTTTGCTTGAATGCCATTCCATATTTCTTCCTCGCCCGCCGTAGCCTTGGCGAAGGTGGGTGGCACATTCCGATCAGGTTTTCTTTACGTTTTTTGCCTGAATGCCGACATCGCCCGCCGAAGCAGCCAAAGGCTGCGGAGGGGGGAAAGGATTTTTAAGATTTGATTTTTGCTTTTTAACTTATCCCAAATACTGCTCTCTTATAATGTTCATATGGTGCAGTTCGTGGCCGGCGAGATGAAACAGCAGTGCGCGCACAGTGGCGCCACTGAACGAGCCGGTGCCGTTTCCCCTGTAGTCGAGGGTGTTTTCGGGAAGGCCGTTGTACAGGGTGATAGTTGCCCTGCGCACTGCCTCATATTCTTCAAAGATGTTGTCGAGCGGGCGGTTGTCGGCCTCAGAGGCCCGGGCATAGTCATCCTGGTCGAATCCGCTCAGACCGAGTTGTTCTCCACGGGCAAAACACAAAGCGCGGTAAGCGAAGATCCTCTCATCATCGATGATGTGCACCAGAATCTCCTTGATACTCCATTTGTCGGGCTGATATCGATGTAATAATTTTTCCGGAGGCAGACTGTAGACAAAGGTTTTCACCGCCTTCAAATTTTCTTCGAGGTGTTGAAGTATGAGACCATCATCCGGCAACCACTTCATGTACATCTCTGCATACTCCGGGTAGTCTCCCTTTTTTGCTTTGAAGATTGTTCTCATCCATCGCAATTTAGGATTCTGTGGAATTCATTTGCGCAACATGCGGGCCATCCTTCGCTGCCTCCCGCCTTCGCTAAAGCTTCGTCGGTCAAGGTAGAAATATGGAATGGCATTCAGGCAAAAAGCGTCAAGAAAACCTGATCGGAATGCGACCGAAGAAAAACAGCTGTTACTGATGCCCGGATATATTCTATGCTGGTAAGTCCCACAAACGCCCGGTAATATTCTGTAGCTGTGACTTGTTTTTCTTCAGCGTGAAGATCAGGTTTTTAGTTTTTTGCCTGACAGCCTTGATTTTTTTGTTACTTTTTTTATCAAAAAAAAAGTAAAGAGGTATCTCATTTCCCGATGCGGATATTCGCTCCTCCCTGGATCGTGAAGGCATAAATGCCCGTGACTCCCTGGAAGTATCCCGTAACCCGGTTCTTTTCGAAATGAATCGTATGCACGAAATAATAGGAACGATGCACTCTTGGATTGTCTTCCTGATAATAAACATTCTGTGTGGCCAGGTCCATCACCCCTGCAACCCTGAAGCCAAGCGAATTGCTCCTTCGCCTTAACACGAGGTCAGTACTCAATCCCGCGGTAAAAAAGTGATCCCTCTGGTCCACCAGGTTGGCGGAGTTGATGGGAAGTTTCTGGCGGAAGTCGAGGTACTGTCCAAATTCTTTGGTGTAGGTGAATTCCGTCCCCAAAAAGCGCCACTCACCTCCGGTAAAAGGAATGACTCCATTAACTCCCCCAAAGGCGCCATAGGAGCGAAAAGATTTTCGGCCGGTCATCGAGTTGAGCAGGGAGGAACTGGGATAGCCATCTTCGTCCGTATTGAACCAGCCATGTGTTGAATCGATCTTGTAGCTACCGAGGGTTCCGGTCAGTCCATAATAAGCCTGGAAGTTTCCGAAATGGTGTGCCACATGCGCACTGGCGTTGAAACCATTGATGTTGTCACGCAGTCTTTGATTTGCAAGACCGCCTATGAAAGAGCCGCTCAAATAGAGTTTTGCTTTTGCGCTGTCGCGAATCATGGGCATGGCCCGGTAGGCGCTGGCATTAGCATGGGTTGGACTCTGGTAATATGCATACCGGGTGCAACTGCTTAAAATAGATATGATCAACAGGCAGGGAAGCAGGGTTTTTTTCATAGCTTAAGGTTTAAGGCAAGACAGGCCTAAACAATGACCTGTTGCATTCTTTAACGTGTTTACTCTTAAATTTATTTTTCAACAACCCCTACCTTTATTACAAACCCTGAATATGCCTTCTCCAACAACCACACACCAACGGTCACGCGCATGGCTTTTTTTGCTCGCAACGGGTTTACTGGTAGGCGCACTGGACATCATTGCCGCATTCACTAATTATTACATCGCTACGGGAAAAGGGCCGGAAGGCGTACTGCGATACATTGCCAGCGGGGTGTTTGGAGAACAGGCATTCAATGGCCGTGGATCAATGGTGCTATGGGGACTGTTTTTTCACTACATTATCGCATTTGCATGTACGTTAGTTTTCTATATACTCTATCCCCGGTTCATTTTCTTTATTCGTTTCCCGATACTCAGCGCTTTGTTATACAGCATACTGATCTGGCTGATCACAACAAGGGTGATCGTGCCCCTGAGCAATGTTCCTCAATCGGGTAAACCTCCGGATTTCTGGCAGGCGCTAAAGTCGATTGCTATTCTTTTCTTCATGATTTCCCTGCCCCTGTCACTGTTGATGAGGCGACATTTCAGGGTGGCTAAGAAAGGTTTATGATCTGAGGCGAGCACCCACCAAAATCGAGGCAATAAAATATTTTGTGTAACGGGCTTGCAAACGCGAAAAGCCTGTTATATCTTTGCACTCGAATTAACAAATCCAACTAATCCCCTCTATGAACAACTCTAAACGCATCCTTTTTGCCCTCGTTTTTGTATCCTTTTTTGCCTGGCTCATCGGTTGTAACAAGTCAAATGACAATCCATCAAACGTAACTGTAGCCGAAAACAACATGAGTTACGAGCTCAATGGTGTTGAAACGAAATTCACAACCTGCATAGCAGACATTCACAGTACAGACAGCTTCATGACTGTGAGCATTTCAGCGCTCAGCAATGATGACACTACACGTGCATTGTCGATAACGCTCGGCAGTAGTTACGCAATAAAAAGCGGTTTTACATTCAATGAATCCACATCCAGCAGCAATGCCGAAGGTTTTATCAGTTATCTGGAAAACACAAAAGGTTATCATAGCCTTACGATAAATGAAAATGCTGCTGCAAAAGTAGAAGTGAAGATTACCGAAAGAACCAGTACCAATGTGAAAGGAACATTCACAGGTAAATTGTATGCACAGGAAGATCAGCAGGCAGCACCCTTTGTCATCACTGGGGGCCAGTTCAATGCGAGGATCGTTCAGCAGTAACTTCTTTATTCCAAATTAATTCGTCAGCCCGGGCCCTTACGCCGGGTTTTTTTGAATACAGCAGATTGGCCGGGCAACAGAACTTTTAACAAAAGAAGCTGTCTATTTGCAACAATGACTTTCGGAGCGGTTTCACGTTGATGAAGTATTAGTTCACTTTATGAATGCGCCCTTGGGCTGTATGTCAGCAGTAGAAATAAGAAACCCTTTGCGATGCTACCCATGCATACAAAAATTTCCTCTACAAAAGCACTCAAAAAATGGGCCTTTCCATGAGAAACACAGCGGTGAGCGGCTCCGCCCATCGAAACCACCTCTCCCCGCTCTGTTTCTCTTCCCTCTGATTCATCCGCTCTCCGCACTGATTCTGCGTATTTAACACAATATTTAGGAATAAGAAAAAGGACGGGAGGAAGAGAAACAAGCGCTGAAATACGTTGATAGATCATCTTTGTCGATCCCCAGCGGAGCCTCTTTGCCGCGATCCCCTTTTCATGTCCCTGTTCCTCTTTCTCTTTCTCTTTCTGCCTCTTTCTCTTTCTCCTCCCTCTCCCTCTTCCTCTTCCTGTTTCTTTGTTTTTTGGCTATCTTAGCACTGCTTACAAGGCTGATTTTTCTATCTCACCGAATTAAAGCTGCCAATGAAACTGTTAAACCACAGTAAAACCATCATCGCTATTACCACCTGCGTGGTTGTCGCCGGAGCTTGTTTCACCTTCCAACAGGATGAAATTGTCGACTACAGCACCGACGTAAAGCCCATCATCAATAGCAAATGCATTACCTGCCACGGTGGCGTGAAGGCGAAATCGAAATTCAGCCTCTTGTTCAGGGAAGACGCCATGGGGAAGACTGAAAGCGGCAAGCCAGCCATCGTTCCCGGGCACCCGGAACGCAGCGAGATGATCCGTCGCATCAAGCACAATGATCCCGAAGAAAGGATGCCCTATAAACACCAACCCCTTTCCGGCAAGGAAATCGACATACTCGAGGCCTGGATCAGGCAGGGTGCCAAATGGGGCGACCATTGGGCATATCTTCCGGTAAAACAAATCCCCGTTCCGGAAACGGATCCCGCAAAACGATATAATGATATCGACAACTTTATCATTCAGAAACAGGAAGAACAGGAGCTGAAACCTTCACCCGAAGCCTCAAAGGAAACACTATTGCGCAGGGTCAGCCTCGACCTGACGGGCACAATGCCAACCGCCTCGCTCGCCAAAAAATACCTCTCGGATAACAGCCCGAACGCATACGAATCCCTGGTCGACTCCCTGCTCGCTTCTCCTCGTTATGGTGAAAGATGGGCGTCAGTATGGCTGGACATTGCCCGCTATGCCGACACGAAGGGCTACGAGGCAGACGTCGGACGAAACATCTGGAAATATCGCGATTGGGTGATTGATGCTTTCAATACCGACAAGCCCTACAATATCTTTCTTACCGAACAGATTGCGGGCGACCTGTTCCCTCAACCCACCAATGACCAGTACATCGCAACGGCCTTTCACCGCAACAGCATGACGAATGACGAAGGGGGCACCAATAACGAAGAGTTCCGCACCGCTGCAGTGCTGGACCGCGTGAACACCACCTGGGAATCCCTGATGGGCACTACCTTCGCTTGCGTGCAGTGTCATAGCCATCCCTACGACCCTTTCCGGCACGATGAATACTATAAATTCATGGCCTATTTCAACGACACCCGCGACGAAGATGCCAACGGTGATTTCCCGCTGCTGAGACAGTTCAATGACACAGCCAGAGAACAGATAGCGCAACTCACCAGCTGGGTGAAATCACACAGCTCTCCTGACAAAGCCATGAGGGTCGACAGGCTCGTGAGAACACTGCAACCGTCAATGTACTCAGGTGGTGTCGACTCGCTAAAAAATGCCCTGATCCTCAACAATAATGGCGACCTCTTGGCGAAGGACCAGTCGTTCATGACCTACCGCGGCGTGGACATGGAAAACGTGGGACAGCTCATCGTCAAATATTATAGCAATTCCCCGACCGGCACCCTCAAGGTCTTTCTCGACAAATCCGACGGTCCGCTCGTCGTAAGTAAAAAGCTGAACCGGGGCAAGGAGTGGCAGACGGCTATCATAGAATTCCCCGCGCAAAAGGGAATCCATGACGTGTACATTTCCTATTTGAACCCCATTGGGCGGAAAGAGGATGAGGCATATTTCTCCTGGTTTTCATTCACTCCCGACCTTCCAGGCGCAGGCGCCCTCGAATACGCGCGCAAGAAACAACTATTCAAAAAACTGATCCTCCAGGAAACAGACGGCACGCCCGTAATGGTAGAGAACGAACCGTCCATGCACCGCACTTCCAATGTATTTGAAAGAGGCAACTGGAACACCAAGGGCGCCGTGGTCAACTCAGACGTGCCTGCGATATTCAAATTCGCAATGCCCAAGAACGCGCCAAAAAACAGGATGGGACTGGCAATGTGGCTGATCAACGAAAAAAATCCACTGGTATCCCGGACCCTGGTCAACCGATTCTGGGAACAGTTATTCGGCACCGGTATTGTGGAAACACTGGAAGACATGGGCACCCAGGGCATCCTGCCCACCCACCGCGAACTGCTCGACTATCTTTCCTATAATCTCATGCACAGCTGGAAATGGAGCACCAAGACACTCCTGAAACAGATGGTGATGAGCAAAACTTATCGCCAGGATTCGAAAACCAATCCTGAGTTGATCGAGAAGGATCCATATAATAAATGGCTCTCACGCGGACCACGGTTAAGATTAAGCGCAGAACAACTACGCGACCAGCATCTGCAGATCAGCGGCATGCTGAGCACTAAAATGCATGGTCCCGGTGTAATGCCCTGGCAGCCCGATGGCATCTGGGTGTCGCCATATAACAATGCGCGCTGGCAGACCGATTCGGGAGAAAATCACTATCGTCGGGCCATTTATACCTATTGGAAAAGGTCTTCTCCCTATCCTTCACTAATCGCCTTCGACGCGCCACAGCGAAATATCTGCAGCGCCCGCAGGATACGCACCAACACACCAATACAGGCACTGGTCACACTTAATGATTCGGTGTACATCGATCTTGCCCGGCATTTTTCGCTGAGATTGAAAAAAGAAGCGGGAAATACACCGGCCAGCCAGATCGAGCATGGGTATGAACTGATGCTCTACAAAAAAATACCGAAGGACAAGCTCGAAGTGATGTTGACGCTTTTCAATAAGGCCAAAACCACATTTGAAAAGGATAAGAAAGCCATGAAAGAACTTGCCGGAAAAAGCGATCCAGATCCTGACCCTTCGTCCGCTGCCATGGTTGTGGTGGCGAATGCCATGTTGAACCTTGATGAAATAGTGACGAAGAATTAACACATTAAACTGATCATCATGACCCGCGATGAATTGAATGCAAAGCGACTGGCCAGAGAAGCCGAAGAGACCCGCATCAGGATGCACACCAGACGACACTTTCTGAGGGAGAGTGCAATGGGCCTTGGTGCGCTTGGAATCGGCAGCCTGCTCGGCAGTTGTGGTACCGGCGGCAATAGCAATAATTATATGACTTCTACATTTGACCCGGTGCATCCACTTTTACCAAAATCACCTCCCTTGCCCGGCAGGGCGAAGAGTGTGATCTACCTGCACATGGCAGGTGCGCCATCTCAGTTGGAATTATTCGATTATAAGCCGGAACTAATGAAGATGGATGGACAGGATTGTCCGAAATCTTTGCTGGAAGGAAAGAATTTCGCATTCATCCGCGGGGTTCCAAAGATGCTGGGTGGGCAGGCCAAATTCGCGCAACGTGGCCAGAGCGGCGCCTGGATCAGCGACAATCTCCCTCATCTCTGTACCGTCGCAGACGAGATCAGTTTCCTGAAATGTGTTACCACGGATCAGTTCAATCATGCACCTGCGCAATTGTTAGTACATACTGGCAGTGCGAGGCTGGGCCGGCCCAGCATGGGTTCCTGGGTAACTTATGGTCTCGGAACTGAAAACCAGAACCTGCCCGGATTTGTGGTGCTCACCAGCGGGGGCAATTTCCCCGATGCCGGCAAGAGTGTCTGGGGCAGCGGCTTCCTGCCTTCTGTTTACCAGGGCGTACAGTGCCGCAGTGAAGGCGATCCAGTGCTCTTTATCAAGGACCCCCAGGGTATGAGCAGGGACCTGAGAAGGGCTTCGATTGACGCTATCAACGAATCTAACAGGCAGGAATATCAGTCCTACCAGGATCCCGAAATACTATCCAGGATCTCGCAATACGAGATGGCTTTCCGCATGCAGATCGAAGCGCCAGGAGTTATGGACATCATGGACGAACCCGATTATATCCACCAGATGTACGGGACGAAACCAGGAAAATCATGCTTCGCCAACAATGTGCTCCTTGCAAGGAAGCTTGTGGAAAAGGGCGTTCGTTTTGTGCAGCTCTTCGACTGGGGCTGGGACGCACACGGAGATGGCGCATACAATGCGCTTAACATCGGCATACTTAATAAATACCGTAGCGTAGACAAACCAATCACCGCCTTACTGTTGGATCTCAAACAAAGAGGACTGCTGGAAGAAACACTGGTGGTATGGGGAGGAGAATTCGGCCGTACGCCAATGATGGAAAATCGCAATGGAGCACAGAACCCATATAAGGGCAGGGACCATCATACTGCCGCCTTCACCATCTGGATGGCGGGTGGAGGTATTAAAAAAGGATACACCCATGGTGAAACCGATGAGATCGGCTATTATCCTATCAGCGGAAAAGTGGACGCATTCGACATACAGGCTACCATACTCAATCAGCTCGGATTTAATCACGAAGAATTTACCTTTCCTTTCCAGGGCCGGCCTTTCCGGCTCACAGACGTCGGAGGAAAAGTGATCCACGACATCATAGCCTGAGATGACATTAATTTCCATATTTGACCTCACAGGACGACTGCACCCGGCGCTGGTTCATTTTCCCATCGGCTTCCTGCTGCTCGCCTGTTTCCTTCAATTATTTTCCGGCAGAACTTATGTCAAATCGCTGGCCCCCGCTACCATGCTGCTTTTCGCCTTAGGTATGATCAGCGCGATCGTTTCGGTGATTACGGGTCTAATCCTTTCCGGTGGAGACGATTACGAGAGCGATGCCGTCAATACCCATAAGTGGACAGGGATTAGCGTAGCCGTCATTTCTGTTCTGATGTTGATCGTGTATAAGAAAATGGCCGCAAGATTATTCAGTCTGTTTTCACTGTTGTTGATTGTTCTGGTGGTCATTGCCGGGCACCTCGGCGCCGAACTCACCCATGGTGACGACTTTCTGAGTTCAGCATTCAAGGAGAGTAATAAAGGACCAGCAATACCACCCATTAAGAATATTCAGCAGGCACCTGTTTATGCTTCTGCTGTTGAGCCACTTCTAAAGGCACGTTGTTATTCCTGCCATGGTCCCAATAAGATGAAGGGCAAACTGAGACTTGATAATCCCGACTTCATTCTCAAGGGAGGCGAAGACGGCAAGGTGGTGCTGCCGGGTAAGGTCGATGAAAGCAATCTAGTGGATCGACTGAAGTTGCCACTTGAAGATGATGACCACATGCCGCCGAGAAGTAAAACCCAATTGACTCCGAATGAGATTTCCCTGATCCATTGGTGGATCGCCAATGGCGCGGATTTCAAAAAAACCTTCGGTCAATTCCCACAGGATCCAAAGATGAAAGGCGTTTTGGCGGCAATAGAGTCCGGAACCGTGGAAGTCGCAAAAGCGGGAGACATACCGCTTGAACCTGTAGGCAAGCCTGATGAAGCATCGATAAAAAAATTAAAGGAAGGCGGCGTGACCGTGCTGCAGATCGCAAAAACAAGCAACTACCTGTCACTGAGTTTTGTAAATCAACCTTCCGCGCCTGATTCGATTTTGCGCATACTCCCACGCCTGCAGCAGCAGATCATCTGGCTGGATCTTTCCGATGCAAAGATGGACGATGCGAAGATGAAATACATCTCCCAATTACCGCATTTGGTAAAACTTAATCTGAATAACACGAAAATATCAGACACCAGTTTTGGGGAACTATCAAAACTTAAGCAGCTAAAGTATCTTAACCTGGTGGGCACGGGAATCAGTTCGAATGGGTTGAAGAGCCTGAAAGATCTCAAGACATTGAAGTCGGTCTATGTGTACCACACTGCCATCGACAGAAAGGAATACCCCGCATTGAAAACTCTATTTAAAGAAGTGATCATTGACACGGGCGGGTATTTCGTACCCACGCTGATAACAGATACTACGGAAGTAAAGTATTAGCTCGCATACACCGTAGCGGGAGGGGAAACATAAACAAAGTTTACGTGTACGTCACCATTGTTATAGTCTGAGGGCGTTGGAATACATTCATCCCTGTAGGTGGCAAGGACTTCGCGGAATGCATCAAAAAATTCATGTTTTGCTTCATCAATCGTGTCGCCGTATCCTGTGATGCCGGGAAGATCGTTGGTGTAGATTCCAAAGCCGGAGCTTGAAGCTTCAATAATTGCAGCTACGTTTTTCGTTTTCATGGGTTGGATATATAGGGTCTAGAACAGTGTGAAAATACCGCTGTTTTAACTCAGGTGCAAGCACGGACAGGCGAGATTTTTATTGTGGAAAAGCTCAATATTTCCTCGCAAAATGCACAAATACCGACCTTCCTCGCCTTCTGGGCATGCCAAAGACTTGTAGACGGCAGTTGCGTGAAACCGATTTATATTCGTCATATAAAATGTATCCCGATGCGCCTGCCTTTTTTACTCTTCATTTTACTGATTACCCTGGCCGGATCAGCGCAAACCATTGCCCTTCATCCCCAGAATCCCCATTATTTCATCTACAAGGGAAAACCCGCCGTCCTGATCACCTCAGCAGAACATTATGGGGCGGTAATCAACAGTGGTATCGACTACGTCAAATACCTCGACGTGCTGAAGAAACATAAGTTTAATCTTACCCGTGTATTTGTTGGCAGTTATTGCGAAGGAGAGACCCTCGACTTCGATCCAGGCGAGATACATCCATGGGCTGAAAATCAGAACACATTGGGCATAAGGCCCGGCAAACTGATTGCCCCCTGGGCAAGGAGCGATCAGCCCGGTTATAAAAATGGTGGCAACAAGTTTGACCTCGACAAATGGGATGAAAATTATTTCCGCAGGTTAAATGATTTTTGCACGCAGGCGGCAGCCCGCGGCATTGTGGTGGAAATCGTCTTTTTCTCCGCCAACTATGGAACCGCGACCTGGAAAAATTCACCATTATATTATGGCAATAATATCAACCTGAAAGATTCTGTTCCCTACAACGAGATCTTCCTTCCAAAACATGAGGCCCTTGTCAAACGCCAACTGGAGATGGTTCGCAAGATCGTCGCGGAACTGAACGTACATGACAATGTTTATTACGAACTCTGTAATGAACCTTATTGGCTAAAGGGCATACCCGAAGTGGAGCTTGAAATCAAGACACAGCAGTTTCCGCCTGAAGTGGAATCATGGCAACAGCTTATCGCAAAGGCGGTTGTTGAAACAGAAAACAAATTGCCGAGGAAACACCTGATCGCGCAGAATTTTGCGAATGTTTATCTCAAGATTAATAATCCGTTTGATGCGGTATCGGTGTATAATTTCCACTATGCCTACCCACCGCGTTCAGTAACCGACAATTTTCAATTCAACAAAGTGATCGGCTACGACGAAACCAGCAGGGGACTGAATGCGCCGGAAAAAAGACAGGAAGCCTGGGCTTTCTTGCTGGCTGGTGGCGCCGTGTACAACAACCTTGATTTTTCTTTTGCAACGGATGATGTTACTGGTCTTGGCAGGAATGCTTATGGTACCAGGCGCAGTGGTAAAGAAGTGAGGGATCAGCTGGAGGTGCTGATCCGGGAGATCAACAGTTTCGATTTTGTTCATTCCAAACCTATTGACACCCTGTTTGCCGGGAAGCTGCCTCCTCATTTAAGGGTTTATGGTCTGGGTCTTGAAGGCAAGGACTATTTGGCATATTTTACCAAGGACAGTATGGTGAACTACCGCCAGGCTTCGTTCGTGGTGCCCGCAGGTACCTACCAACTCCGATGGATAGATCCCCTGGACGGAAAAACCCTAGGTGAGCAAAGCCTGACAGCTTCCTCATCCGGTTTGAAAGCTGATTTTCCTGAATTCAGTGACGACATTGTGGTCAGGATAAAATTGACTGGCAAGAAATCAAAGTAAATAATGGAGGTCGTTGAATTGACTTTACCAGATCTGATCAACAAATATTTACGTACTTACTGATGGTGTTTCCTTCTATGGCAAAGGAGCACTCAATACTACAGGAATACAAAAAATAAAGCTGCATGCAAAGGGCACTCCCACAAAGACGGGCTTAATCACTTTGACCCTTGATGGAGGAATCCACTTCGTAGTTGACGTGACCGCCGAATAATTCAAAAGTTTCAATGGTATGATAATGTTAATCAAGCTCAGGTGATTACCTCGGCTTGTCTGTTTAATCGCTGAATCGCCGGAACAACTTTTTCGCAACCTTCGATAATCGGTAGCATTACCGGTATATTAAACATTTGTTGATAGTCTTTTTGAAATTCCAGGGCCTGCTCTTTACTCAGACCTTCGGTATTCAATGCCAGCGCGATCACAGATGAACCAAGTTGGCGCACCAATGCCATCTCGGATTCAATGGTTGGAATAGCACCCCAGGCAGGATCATGTTCATAATACTCTCTTGCCGGAGCATGCACCAGGATCACTGATTTCGCATTGCCAGAGATGAGGAACTCGCTGCCGCAGGGCCCACTTGGGTTGCGGAGCGCGGATTGGCCTTCGATAAAAATCACATCGGGGTGCGTGTCCTGCGCGCAGGACAGGATCGCGTGCTCGAGTTCACCCGATACAAAATCATTGAGCGTTGAGTCGAGTATGAATCCATATTTACCTCCCTGTAACCAGCCCGTCTGCCCTGTGTAGATCATCTGCGCATTCATCCCTGCCGCCCTGCAGGCATTGATCACAAATTTTGTGGTGGTGCGTTTCCCCAGCGAGCAATCGGTCCCGATCACCGCAACGATAGGGGCGGTGACCTCCTTCACCTTGCCGGTCCAGAAATGCAGGTCACTGAATTTTTTTGCCGCGCGGATGTCGATCAGTTGCACACCGTTCTCCTTCGCGAGCTTCACTATCTCAGTTCTTTCGTTCAGCTTGTCGTGCAACCCGCTTACAATGCTGAGTTTATGCCTTATCGCTGTTTTAACTTCTTCCAGCAATTCTTCAGTAAACATTCCACCGGTAAGGGCCAGACCGACAATACAGAGTTCTGGTTTTGCCGA
>Ga0193752_1001504_pt1 | contig 19261 bp, 20 predicted proteins | sample H1c1metaG_FD_144924 | JGI IMG/M metagenome (GOLD analysis project Ga0193752, IMG submission 144924) | Soil microbial communities from a riparian zone of the East river system, Colorado, United States - H1c1 | ecosystem: Environmental > Terrestrial > Soil > Riparian zone | place: USA: East River...
CCGGCATACCGCTGTTGCTCGATATCACCGCGGTGCTACCTCTGCGGGCACCGCCGTTCACGGTCGCGCGAGCGGGCGAAGGCGAAGCGGCCGAGCAGCCTAGCCAGGTGGCCGTCCTGGTCGCGCTCGGCGCCAAGGTGCCGTTATGAACGCTTTTTTCGAAGGTAGCGTGCGCTGCGCGCAGTAAGGAAAGCGTGAGCTCCGATCCCGCCATCGCCGCCTCCGACTCGATCGGCACGGAAGCGTTGTTTCGCGCGCATGCGGGCTTCGTCGCGTCGTTCGTGTTTCGGCTCGGCGCGCGCGGGGCGCAGGTCGACGACCTGGTCCAAGACGTGTTCTTGCTCGCGCACGGTCGAGGCGGCTATCGACCCGGCGCAGCCAGCCCGACGACGTTTCTCGCTCGCCTCGCCTACGAGGCCGTGCACGGCATGCGGCGCCGCGATCGACGCTTTGCGCTCGCGCATACCGAGCCGCTGGCAGCGACCGCGATCGGCAGCGCTCACGAGTCGCCGAGCGATGCGCTCATGCTGCAGCGCGCGGCGCGCGACCTGCAGACGGCGCTCGAAGCGATCGAGCCGGAGCGGCGCGCCGTGTTCATCTTGTTCGAGCTGCACGGCGAGAGCTGCGATGCGATCGCATCCGCGTTCGACGTGAAGGTCGGCACCGTGTACTCGCGGCTGCACGCAGCCCGTGGTGAATTCCGTTCGTGCCTCGCGCGAGTCGCGCGAGCGGACGAAGAGAGGTGATGGCATGGACCCCGTCCGATTGCTCGATCAACCCGATCTCCCCGCACACGAGCGCGACGCGCTCGAAGCCGGCCGCGCACAAGCGCCGGTCGCGTACGACGCAGCCGCGGGCGCCGAGCGCCTCGCCAAGAGCTTGAGCGGAGGCGGAGGCGGCAGCGGCGCGAATGGCGGCGCGAGCGCTTCGGCCGCGACCCAGCTCGGCACGAAGCTGATCGTCAGCGGCGTGCTGGCGTCGATCGCGTTCGTCGTGTCGCTGCAGATGACGACGCCGCACGAAAGCCAAGGCGGCGCTGCTCGCTCGTCCGCACCAGAGATCCACGTGCCTCCGGAGCCGATCGCTGTACCGGCGCCGGCAGCGCCAAGCGCGATCCCCCCGCCCGCGAGAGCTGCGCCGGACGCGCCCGAGCCCGAGGCTCGCGAGCCGCGCAAGCGAGCGGCGCTGCGCGCGGCGCAGCCGACAGCGATCATCGAAACGAACGCACCAGCCGCCGCTGAGCCTGCCGTGGCGCCCGAGCCCACGGTGGCGCCCGAGCCCGCGGCAGCAGCGGAGGCCCCGCGCGACGAGCAACCGCACGAACAAGCGGCGCCCTCGCCTTCCCCGGCCATGCTGGAGATGCGCGCGATCGCAGGCGCCAAGCGCGCGCTCTCCGACGATCAACCGGAGCGCGCGCTAGCGCTCTTGGCGGGGATCGCGCGCGACTACCCGAAGGGCTACTTCATCGAAGAACGGCGCGCGCTGCGCGTGCTCGCCCTCGCCGCGGACGGCGAGAGCGAACAAGCGCGACGCGAAGCCGCGGGCTTCCTACGCGACTATCCCGCAGGGGCCTTCACGCAACGCGTGAAGGCCGCGGGAGATCAGCGCTAGCTCGACTCGCTTACGGCGTACACGTAGCGGGTTCCGGCAAAGCGCCGCCGAGCGGACTCCCCGTGCCGCCGTCATCCGCGGCGCCGCCGTCAGCTGCGCCTGCATCCCCATCCGTACCCATCGCGATGATGTCTTCGATCGACGTGCAGGGCTCCATGAAGAAGCGCATCGCCGAAATGCCGCAGCGGCCTTCCGCCGTGCAGCAGCTCGGGATTACGAAGCTACGGATCATCGCGCTATCACAATCGGGGTGCGGCTCGATCGGGACAGCGCACGGACCGGCCAAGCCGCCGGGCACCATCTCGCCGCACACGTCGGTCGCCGCGACGCAACACGCACGCACCGCGCTATTCGAAGGCGCGCCGCACGTCACGCCGCCGCACACCACCGGCTCGGCCATCATGCCGCCGGTGCCGCCAGTGCCGCCCGAGCCGCCACCGCTCGTGCCGCCTTCGCCGCCGCCGGCGGTGCCGCCTTCGCCTGCACCGCTAGCGCCGCTCGAACCGGACTCGCCGCCCGCGCCGCCTGCGCCGCCGGCCGGCGTCTCGTCTTTGTCATCGCTACCGCATGCGGCGAGCGCGATCAGACACGCGCTCAGAACTACAGCTTTCGTCATTGCATTCATCGTCAGGGCCTCCACTCCACAAACACGTCTTGCTTTTGACCGCGCTCCACCCACTCGCGAGACGCGTCATCCGGCTCGCGAAGCCCGCTTATACGACGTGCCTGCCAGGGATGGGTAAGCAGATCACGCGCTGCGATGTATCGCTCGCTGCGCTGCGCCCGCGTGCACAGCGCAGCAGGCAGCGCATGCTCAATCATTCGGGGAAAACCGCGGCTCGTGGCGCGATATGTCAAGGGATCGCCCATCCGAAGCAGCTTTACAGCGTACGTCTCTTGCCCAGCACGCCGATCCGTCCCGCTTTTGGACCACACCCGTAGCGTCACCGCCCAGCGCACGGCCTCGCCGCACCACCTGCTGTTGGCACGCGACGTGTAACTGCAGCGGCATGGACAACAAGATCAAAACGACTTGGGTCGTAGTTGCGCATCAAGCGGGCGCTCGTTTTATGGAGCACCAATCCGGCTTCGGCCGTCACTTGGTGTTGGTGCGCGAGCTGGAGAACCCCGACGCGCGCAAACGCAATCAGGAGATCGATTCAGATCGGCCTGGCGAAGCGTCGTCGGGCGGTGGCGGCTCGATGCGGCGCGCGATGCAGCATGAGCAGACCGCTCACGAGCACGTGGTGACGACGTTCGCGCATACCATCGCGAGCGAGCTGAGCAGGTCGCGCGCGGAGGGCTTGTTCGACGCGATCATCTTGGTCGCCGAGCCAGGGTTTCTGGGCGTGCTGCGCGACGCGCTCGACAAGCCCACGGCGCAGATCGTCGTCGATTCGTTGACGAAGAACCTCGCGGTGGAACGCCCGAACGAAGTGGCCGAGCACCTCGGTCGCGCGCTGCCGCTGTAGCGCTACTGAGGCTTCAGCTCGCGGATCCGGTTCTGTAGAAAGCGGCGCTCCGGCCATTCGACAGCGCTGCGAAGCAATTCAGCACAAGCCTTTAACCGCCGGATTTTGCCGTGAGCTCGTCCAAGTGCTCGATCGGGCGGACCTCGACGCCCCAGCCCACCGCCTCGCCCAAGCGCGCGGCCGGATGGTTTGAGGCCACCAGCAGCGCGTCGGCGAGCGAAGTGGCCTCGATGATGAACATGCCGCCGATCTGCTCCTTGGTCTCGATGAACGGCCCATCGGTCATCGATGGCTTGCCATGCAAAGGCCGAATCGACGCCGCGCTTGCGGGCAAACCCAGCGAGCCCTGCATCACCAGCTGGCCGGTCGCGCGCAACGCCTCATCGTACGGCGGGCACTTGCTCTCGAGCGCGGCCATGTCCGCTTCGGAGAGGGCGTCGAGCTTCACGTGGTCGTAGTACGCAAGGCACAAATATTTCATCAGGCGTTCTCGCTTCCGTTCGGCAACCGCGCGGCCGGCGGCCGAACCTTAGCCCGCCGATCACTCGAGGCGAAAGAGGCCGTTGAAGTAACCGTCCATCGTGAAAACAGGTCGGGCCGCATTCGTATCGGGATCGATCTCGTAGATGTCGCTCGTCGCTCCGCTATCGAGGCTCTCGCCGGTGTACAGCCGACCGTCGATCACACTGCCGTCGAAACCGATCGCCGAGAACGGGATATCGTCAACCTCTCGGGCCATCGGCTCGTCGCCGAGCTCGATGCGCCACATCTTGTGCGCGCGCTCGTCCCAGAACGCGAAGTCGACCGGCTCGATGTCGTCCGGGAGCTCGTTTGGATAGAACATCTTCGCAAAAGCGGTGCCGCTACCCGGCACGGGGCTCTCCAGCTCCGTGATCGACTCGAGACCACCGGTCAACGACGCGATGGTGTGAAAGAAGTCCGGATCGAAATCGGTCTCACCGGGAGCGATGCGGAGCAAGCAATTCGCGGGCGCGTCTTCGCCGAGCGCGTTTGCGAACATCTGAATCGCATAGTTGCGGCCGTCACCCATCACGTATGCATAGCCATCGGCGCCGATCACGACGCGGCCGCCGCTCGCGCAGCGATCGTCCTCGGCGCGGCCGACGACCTCGTGAGCATGCGGATCGAGGATGATCGTGCCGACGCTCGGATAAACGCGCGCGCCCTCCCAGTCGGCCCAGCGCAGCGGAATGTAGACGAGCCCGTCGTGCGCCACGGTCGTCCAGACCTCGAGCTCGTAGCCTTCGTGCTCGGGCACGTCGAGCTCGACCTCGTCCACGATCTCCATCGTCTTGGGGTTCCAGATCACAGCGGTGCGCTGCGCGCTCAGCACCGTCACTGCGGTCTCGTCGTCGACGATCGCATTACCGTAGTCGACGTAGGTCGCGCCCGTGTTGAGCAAGCTCAGTCTTCCGGTCTCTTCGATCGCAGCGCGGTCATCGGTCAGCGAATAGCGGACCCACGTCGGCTCCTCGGCGTGGCCGACGAACAAATCGCGACCGTGCGCGAGCACGACGCCGTTGCCGGGTAGCTCGATCGCCGTGTCGTTGTCGAAGTGCTCGTCCTCGAGCGACGTGATGGTCTGCACGTACGTCGTGCGGTTGTCGTCCGGATCGATCACGACCGACGCGAGCACGTAGATCGGCTCGTCCTCGGCGGAAGCATCGCCGTCCTCCGTGCTTTCATCGTCGCCGCATGCGACGAGCGCGAACAGCGCGAGCCCGATCACCAACCAACGAAGCTGTGCCATGTCATTTCTCCAATCCACGCTCGGGCGCAAAACTAGCGAGCAGCCATGCCAGGCCACCGCAAGCGATGGCGAGCACGAGCAACATCAGATCGATCACGAGCACGCGCGGCACGTCTCGTGATGCGAATAAGAACAGGGCACTGGCCGCCGCGCTCTGCGCGAAGGCATGTTGGCGCGCGCTCCAGCGCGGCAAGAACGCGCTCAGCGCCGCGAAGCCCCACACCGCGAGGTACACACCGAATTCCCAGTCGCCGCGCGCCTCGATACCGCTCGGCAGCAGGCGATTCGCTGCGAAGTACGCGGCGGTGCCGAGCACGCAACCCGCGCATACGCCCGAGGTGAGCCGCTCGACGAAGCGATTGCCGCGGTGTTCGCGCTTGGGATCGCGGCGCTCCAGCCACACGATGTTGCCGGTCACGATCACAGCGCACACGGCGAACGCGAGCAGCATGTAGAGCGCGTTGACCAGCATCCCGCCGTAGCTGGCGTAGTGCAGCGCGAACAACACCCTTTCGAGCCCGGCCGAGGGTGGCGCGTCGCGATGGGTGCGTACGACCGCGCCGTCGCGCGCGTCGAGCACGACGTAGCGCGCAGCTTCGAAGCCTTCACTTTTAAAGTACACGCGTGCCAGCGCGCGCTCGTCGCCATACAGCTGCACGCCCATCCATGACAGCTGCGTGTCGCGGGCGTCCGCCGCGGCGCGCGCACGGCCGACCAGCGCGTCGAGCGACAGCATCGCCGCAGGCTTTCCAGCGGGCTCGCGCTCCCACGACTCTTCGCCTCGCGCTCGCACGGCCCGCTCCATGTCGCCCTGAAATGCCGCGCCGGTGATCCCGGTGAAAGCGAGGCCCCACAGACCGAGCAGCGCACCGGTCCAGCCGAACATCATCGTGAACGGCAGGCCGAAGACGCCGAGCACCTTGTGCGCATCGGACGTGGCGAAGCGCAGCCGCAAGCGCGGGCGAAAGCTCCAAAACTGCCGCTTGAGATCCTTGAGATGGATCAACAGGCCGGCGACGACCGATATGAACAATGCGACCGCGATCACGCCGGCAAGCTGCTGGCCGCCGGGCACGCGATAGAAGAAATGCATGTTGTACAGCTCGTCGGCGAGCCGCGAGTGCTCGGGCACGAGCTGGCCGGATGCGAGATCGATCGTCAGCTCCTTCTCGAGCTCGGTCGGCGCGTGGCTGATCCACGCGTACCCGATGCGCGTGCCGTCGAACGAGAAGCCGACGTCGCCGCCTTCAGGAATCGCGGTGTGCTGCTTCGTGACCGCGAGCAGCGCGTCGAACGAAGGCGCCCTACCGTCGGGCGGCGCTTCGTTCGACACCTGCAACGCGGGGCTCTGCCAGGCGTGCAGCTCTTCGTGGACGAGCGAGAAGATACCGGTAAAGAAGATCACGAACAGGAACGTGCTCGCGACGATCCCCGACCACGCGTGCAGGTCCCACTCGATGCGAAAGGTACGTGGCTCGAGCTTCATGCTCATGGGCCGCCCAACCACAGGACCAGGCCGCAGGCTGCGCTGACGGCGAGGCAGCCGGCGAGCGCGCCCCGCCCGCTGCGCATGAGCGGCAGCGTGCAACCGAGCGTGATCCAGATCGGCACCATCAAGTGCAGCCCCCACGCGAACGCGCGCTGGTCGCCGACCGGCAAGCGCGTGATGAGGACGGTGCCTACACTGAACGCTACGAGCGGCGCGCCGAGCAGGAGCGCCAAGACCTTGCTCACCGACCAGCTCGGGTCAGAGGACTTGCTAGCGACTTGCTCGACGTCCTCGAGCTCGGTGCCGGCCGTGACTTCATTCACGACAGCCACCCCATGGCGGCCAGGCCGCTCGCGAGCACACCGATCGCGGTGCAAGACGAGCCGAGCGGTGCCGCCAGCTTCGGTCGCGACGGGAGCACCAGCACGAGCACGCTGGCGGCGGTCATGAAGAGAGCGAGCGCCACCACGAGCCCCGGCGCCGTGCCCAGCTCTGCAACGGCCACCGCGACGGTCAGCGCGGCGCTGGCGATGGCCAGCACCGCGTGCGCCCGCTCGCTCGCAAACGCCACCGCCGAGAGCGCAAACGCCGCAGCCGCCACGCTCAACACGACACCAAACCACGGCGCTTAAGATTAACGATTCGCGGATTCATCTGTGCAGCTATTTCCTGGGTACTCTAGAGAGCTCAATTTTTCCCATAATTGCCGTCATTATCCGCTCTCTGGTTGAGCTTGACACCGGAGAACCTTGTAGCGCACTGTACGTGTTACGCGAACGACTCGCATAATCGTTTAGGTGGCGAGCTGTCAAGAGCCGCCGGCCTCACCCGGATCTCGAAGTCCTCATGACGCTCTCCCGCTTGGAGTTGGCGATATGACGCTCTCCCGCTTGGAGTTGGCGATGTGCTCCGCCCTCTCGACGCTGCTGCTCCAGACCGTGCCGGTACGCGCGCAAGACGCCGCGCCGGCGATCACGCCGCCCGAGCCGCTCGAGATCCAAACCGCCGTGTATCCCGAAGCCGCACGGCAGCTCGGCATGCATGCCACCGTCGTGCTGCGCCTCACGATCGACGCGACCGGCGCGGTGACCGACGCCGAGGTGGTCGAGTCGGCCGGCCAAGCATTCGACGACAGCGCGCGGCAAGCGCTGTTGCGCTCGCGCTTCTCACCCGCGACGCGCGACGGCCAACCCATGGCGGCGCGCATCCTCTATCTCTACGCATTCGTGCCTCCGCCCGCGCCCACTCTCGCGCCGCCGGTGACTGAAGCGCTGCCAGCGATTCCGCAGCCCGACGCTGCCGCCACCGCGCCGCCGCCACCACCTGGGCAAGGCGCGCAAGAAGTTCAGGTGCGCGGCCAGGTATCGAAGCAACAGGAGCTCGAAGAGTCAGCGGAGTCGGTCATGGTGTTCGACGCCAAGCGCGCGCGCCACGAGTCAGCGGAGCTGGGCGAGGTGCTCTCGCGCTTGCCCGGCGTCTCGATTCGCCGTGCCGGCGGGCTCGGCTCGGATGAACGGCTGTCGCTCAACGGCCTGTCCGATGATCGGATCGCGACCTTCCTGGACGGCGTTCCGCTCGATCTCGCGTTCTTTCCGTTCGGGGTAGCGAGCTTTCCGGTCAGCCTCATCGACGAGGTCGAGATCTACAAAGGCATCGTGCCGATTCGGTTCGGCACGGATGCGCTCGGCGGCGCAGTCAACTTGGTCACCGACCGCCGCTACGAGACCGGCATCTCCGCCGGATACGAGATCGGTTCGTTCGGCACGCACCGCCTCTCCGGCACGGGCGCGTATCGACACGATGACTCCGGCTTCGTCGCGAACGCGATGGGCTTCTACGACTACTCGGACAACGACTATCCGATCGACGTCGAGGTGCCGGACGACCGCGGCCGCTTGAGCCCAGCGCGCGTGCCGCGCTTTCACGACGCCTATGAAGCCGGCGGCGGCACTGCGGAGGTCGGCTTCATCGAACGGCCGTGGGCCGAGCGCCTCCTGCTACGCGCGTACTCGGTCGCGCTCGAGAAAGAGATCCCCCACAACCTCGTGATGACGGTTCCATACGGTGAAGCCAACTACCGGCAAACCGCGTCCGGCGCGACCGCGCGCTACGAGCAGCCGCTCTCCAAGCAGCTCGATCTCCAGCTGATCGGGACCTACTCGTACCAGACCGCTACGTTCGTCGATAAGTCGCGCTGGGTTTACGACTGGTTCGGCAACCGGGTGCGCGAGCGCCGCGTGCTGGGCGAGATCCAAGCCGAGCCGACCGATCAGGTCTATCGCTTCAACTTCCTGCTCGGGCGCGTCGTGCTCGAGTACGCGGTCCTGCCGCAGCACGTGATCACGGTCGTGTCGACGCCGACGTACTTGGACGTCAGCGGCGACGAGCGCATCCAGGCCGATCCGTCGGTCCGCGATCCGCTCACCGCCAAGCGCGTGCGCACCACCGTGATCTCCGGCATCGAATACGAAGCAAACTTCTTCGAGATGCCGGACATCCCGGGCGACGTAGAGACCAAGCGCCCCGGCACCGACTACCGGCTTCAGAACCTGGCATTCGTCAAGGACTACGTCTTTCGCGTCGACAGCGAAGAGCCGTTGCCCGGTGGCGTGCTCACGAACCGCGACAAGAGCTCGCACACGCTCGGCTTCGGCGACGGCGTGCGCTACCGCTTCACGCGCTGGCTCTTGGCCAAAGCCGCATACGAATACGCGACTCGACTGCCCAACGCCCAGGAGGTGTTCGGCGACGGCATGTTGATCCAGGACAATCCCACGATCGATCCCGAGGTCAGCCACAACGCCAACATCGGCCCTGCGCTAAAGCTCGAGGACACCTGGAGCGGCGACTACGAGCTCGAGCTGATGGGCTTCTTCCGCCAGGCCGATCGTTTGATCGTGCTGCTCGGCAACGACCGCTTCTTCATGCACCAGAACGTGTGGGAAGCGCGATCGTTCGGCGTGGATATCAGGGGCGAATGGACCTCGCCCGGCAAGTACGTGACGCTCGACGGAAGCACGAGCCTGCAAGACTTTCGTAACGTCTCGGACGACGGCACGTTCGGCGAATACAACGGCGACCGCATCCCGAATCGGCCGTGGGCGTTCGCGAGCTGGGGCGCGCGCCTGCACTTCGACGACGTGTTCTGGAAGCGCGACGAGATCGAGCCCTTCTACACGGGCCGCTACGTCAACGAATACTTCCGCGGCTGGGAGAGCCCCGGCTTACGCGCGTACAAGCAAACGGTCGACGAGCAATTCACGCACAGCGTGGGGCTCACGTACCTGATCAACCCGAAGCCCGCGACGATCACCGCGTCGTTCGAGGTGCAGAACTTCACCGACGCGAAGGCCTACGACTTCTTCGGCGTGCAGAAGCCGGGCCGCGCCTACTACCTCAAGGTCACCGCCGACCTTCACTGACGGAGACGCAACATGATCGAACAACTCACACACGTGATGGTGCAATCGGGCGCAGCCTGGGTGCTGTGGCTCTTGTTCGGGCTCAGCATCGTGTCGCTCGCGATCGGCCTCGAGCGCGCTTGGGTCTTGCGCTCGGCGCGCGGTGACACCGCGCTCTTGGTCAAGGAGCTGCGGCGATGCCTACGCAGGGAAGACCAGGAGCGCGCGCGCCAGCTGCTTGAGGGCGACGAGAACGTCGCGGCCTCGATCGTAACCGCGGGGCTCGCGGAAGCTGATCTCGGCGCGGCAGCAGCGGAGGAAGCGATGGCGGCCGCGGCGGGCCTCGAGCGCTCGCGGCTCGAGAAGCGACTGTTGTTTCTCGGCACGGTCGGCAACAATGCGCCGTTCGTCGGCTTGCTCGGCACCGTCATCGGCATCGTCGGCGCGTTCGAGGAGCTCGGTAAGCCGCAAGCGATGACCGCGGCTCTGTCCGCAACCACGTCGCTCGCGCCAGAGCGCGTGATGGCCACGATCGCAGAAGCGCTGGTCGCCACCGCCGTGGGCCTCTTGGTCGCGATCCCCGCGGTCGCAGCCTTCAACGCCCTGCAAGCACGCGTATCGGCCGTGCTCGCGGACGCGGAGACGCTCGGCCACGTCTTGCTCTCGCACCTCAAGGCCGAGAACGATCGCGGCGTGCGCACCCGCGAGCGGCGCGACAGCGGCGAAGAATCCTCGCGGCACGCGGCGGAGTGAAGCGATGGGTTTTGCAACTGGCAAACAAGGCGCGCCGATCACCGGCATCAACGTCACGCCGCTCGTCGACATCACGCTGGTGTTGCTGATCATCTTCATGGTCACGGCGAAGCTCGTGGTCTCGCGCGCGATGCCGATGGACCTGCCACGCGCGGCGACCGGCGGTGAGGTTCAGGAGATCTTCAGCCTCGCGCTCGAAACCGACGGCAAGACGCGCGTCGACGGCGGCATCGTGCCGGATGACGCGACACTGCTGGCGCGCGCCAAGGCCGCTCGACAGCGCAACACCGAGCTGCGCGCGGTGGTACGCGCCGACGGCAGCGTGCCGCACCGGCGCGTGATGCACGCGCTCGACGTGCTGCGCCAAGCCGGCGTCGCGCGTATCGCCTTTGCGGTCGCGCAAGGCGACCCAGTCGAGACCGAAAAATGACCAGGCCCAGCTTGCTCGATACACCGCATGTGCAGTCGCGCGGCATCGCCTGGCTCGCATGTGGCGTCGCGCTCGCGGCACATGGCGGCGCGGTCGCGGCGGCGATCACCGCACGGGACACGACCGAGCATGTCGTCAGGCGCCCCGCGTTCCTGTCGGAGATGATCGAAATCGAGGAGCCATCACCAGCGGCGCCGCCTCCATCGGTCGAAGAAAAACCGCCGCCACCACCGCCACCTTCGCCCAAGATCGCGGTGAAGCCCGCGCTCGGCGCGGCGCCAGCTCCCGAGCCTCCACCGGCCGCGGCCCCCGCCGCTGCCCAAGCCGCTCAAGTGCTCGCGCAGGAGCCGAAGGACGAGGTGCTCGACTTCGGCGAGACCATCGTGCAAGGCGACTCGGCGCAGTTCGCTGGTGGGGTCACGCAGGCGGGCGGGACGTCGGCGAAGGCGGTCCGCGATACGCGCGCGCGTGCTGGCGGGGTCGAAGGCGGCACAGGCACGGATACGAGCGGCATCGATCGCTCGCGCAACGCGTCGCTGGCCGGCGGTGCGGCGTGGGACTGCCCGTTTCCGGAGGAAGCCGACGACGAAGGCATCGACGAAGCGGTGGTCACGCTGCGCGTACGCGTGGCGCTCGATGGAACGCTCGAGGCCGTTTACGTCGCGCGCGACCCCGGCGCTGGCTTCGGTCGCGAAGCGAGGCGTTGTGCGCGCGACAAGCGCTGGCAGCCCGCGCGCGATCGCGCCGGCAACGCGATCGCTGCCCACAGCGTGATCAACGTGAGGTTTTCCCGATGAGCGAGCAAGACAAGGATGTGGACGATGAAAGCTTCAATAACTGCCAGCGTGCTGCTGGCGCTGCTCATGACGAGCGCGTGTGGTGACGACAGCGGTGAAAGCGAGAACGGCGTCACCGATCGCGACAGATCCGTCGCCGATGGCAGCATCGACGCCGGGCCGGATGAGAAGCCGCTCTACGCGATCATGTATGAGATCTACGACGACGAGAGCTCGAACAGCTACCTTGCCCTGATCGACTCGCTCGACGTCGAGGCGCTCACACCGAGCCAGGATCGCGAGTTCGCCGGTGGCCGCGCGTTCCTCGCCACGCACGGCGGTGCGATCTTCGTCGGCAGCCCCGAAGCGCCAACGATCACGCGCTACGAGGTCAGTGAGGATGGCGAGCTCACCGAGGACGGGCAAGTCAGCTTGGCCAACTACGGCCTCACCGTCGGCGTGCTCGATGCCTGGACCGTGAACTTCATCAGCGATCACAAGGCTTACATCTTCGACGGCGAGCAAGGCATCACGATCATCTGGGACCCGGTGGCGATGGAGATCATCGGCGACATCGAGCCGACGGGCGATATGTTCCGCGACGGCCTGACACTCGACACGAGCCCCGGCATGGTGCGCGGCAATCGCCTGTTTCGCAGCTTCAGCTGGGTAAACTTCGACGAGTTCATCTACACGCCCGAGGCCCTGCTCGGAGTCTACGATACCGACAGCGACGAGCTACTCGAGCTCGTCCCGCGCACCCGCTGCACGTCGCTCGGCAACCTCGCGCACGAGGACGAAGACGGCAACTTCTACTTCGGCAACTGGATCTGGCCGGTCGCGGGCACGCTGCTGTACGGCGCGGCCGAGAATTGCGTGCTGCGCATCAACGCCGGCGAAGACGACTTCGATGCCGACTGGCAGCTGCGCTACGCCGACGTGTTCGATGGCCGCGAAGGAGCTCAATTCTCGTACACCGCGGACGGCAAGGCGCTGGTCGCGGTATTCAACGACGACGAGACCACGTTCGACGACGAGACCGACCCGTGGGACTACGCGGGCCTCGAGGCTTGGGGCGTCTGGAACCTCGACCTCGAAACCAACGAGGTCAGCGAAGTCGACATTCCGCGCAGCTCCGGGGCGTTCACCCCGGTGCGCCTCGATGGCCGCCAGTTCCTGATGGTCCCGGGCGACGACTGGGGCGCGACCGATATCTACGAAGTGGTCGGCGATACGGCCGAGCACAAGCTCCACATCCCCGGCTGGTCCTACCAATTCGTCAAGATCCGCTGAGCGTAGCTGCTTACGTATCGCGCTTGGCCGCTGTGCAGCTGTCGCAGCGGCCGAGCAGCTCGTGCACGTGATCGAGCAGCTCGAACTTGTGACGCGTCGCGATGTCGCGCTGCAGCACCTCGAACGCTTCGAACTCGAACTCGACGACCTTGTGGCAATCGACGCAGATCAAGTGATCGTGGTGCGGCCGCTCGAACGAGCGCTCGTAGAACCGGCGCTCGCCCGAGGACAGCAGCGCATGCTGGATGAGGCCTGCCTCGACCAAGAGCGGCAGCGTCCGATACACGGTCGCGAGATGCGCGTCCTTGATGTTGGCGTTGGTCAGCACGCGCATCAGGTCGTTGACCTCGAAGTGGCCGTCGTACGCGAGCGCCGCGCGCGCGATCGCTTCGCGCACGCTGGAAAACCGCAGCCGCTTGCGCTTGAGCGCTCGGCGAAAGCTACTTAGCGCGCGCTCGACCCCTTCGGGCGAATCGCGATCGGCGATGCTGGTCGTGTCACTCGCTTGCCCCACGGCCGAGTACTGTGGCGGCCGCTCGGTTGGCGCGTCAAGCACCCGAGCCGCCTCAGGCGGGCGACGATCCGCCTGTGAGGCCTCGGAGCGCCGCCGTCAGCTCGGCTTGCGCGGCCTCAAAGCTGCGCGCTCGCATCAAAAAAGCGGTCGCGCCGCCAAGCGCCTGATCGAGATGCCGTAGGCCAAAACGCCCCCATTCATCGCGCACCCAGCGCTCGAAGAAGTACGGCTCTTTGGTGGTGAGGGTCGGTTTGCCCGAGCTGCGCTGCGCGCGCGTCGCTTCCAGCATGTCGGCCGCGAGCTCGGGGATGCCCTGCCCTGTCCGAGCGCTCGTTTTGTAGATGGCGACACGATCGCCGTCCCACGGCCGCGCCAAGCCGACGCTGCCGCGCAGCGTGTGATAGCTGCGCTCCGCAGATGGGTCGTCGCACTTGTTCAGGATGAACGCGTGCGGCACTTCCATGATGCCGGCCTTTAGGAACTGCACCTGATCACCGGCGAGCGGTTGCAGCACGAGATACACGCGATCGGCGAGGTGGCGGATGTCGGCTTCGCTCTGGCCGATGCCGACGGTCTCGATGATCACGCAGTCGAACAAGAGCGCGAGCAAGCGCGCGACCTGGAAGCTCCACGGCCCTAGCCCGCCGAGCTCGGTCGCTGAAGCTTGGCTGCGAAAGAACACGCGCCGCTCGTCGTTCGGCAGCCGCATGCGCGTCCGATCGCCGAGCAGCGACCCACCCGAGACGTGGCTCGACGGATCGATCGCCAGCACCGCGAACGAGAGCTCCTGGTCCATCGCCAGCAGCTCGAGCGAGGTGCGCGCGAGCAACGACGATTTGCCCGCGCCCGGCGTGCCGGTCACGCCGAGCATGATGGCGTTCGGGCCGCTTCTCAGCGCCGCCAAGCGCTCGTACACGAATGCACGCCGCGCGATCGCAGCCTCGCGCTGGTCCTCGAACAACGAGACCAGCGTCGAGACCGCGAGCTTGTCGCGCGTCAGCGCGAGCTGAACCAGCTCTTCATCGGACTTCGGCGTCATGCATCACGCTGTCTCTTCCAGCACGCCGACGATCGATTCCATGATGTCGATCAGGCTGTAGTCGGAAGGCGTGAAGACCTTCTTCACGCCGGTCTGCTTGAGCTTCTCGAAGTCGGCCGCGGGGATGATGCCGCCGAACACGACCTTTACACGGTCGCGCGCGCCGTGCTTCTGCAGGCCGTCCATGATCTGCTGGGCCAGCTCGAGGTGCGATCCGCTCAGCACCGAAGCGCCGATCACGTCCGCGCTCTCCTCGACCGCCGATTGGACGATCTCTTCGGGGCTCAGGCGAATGCCTTGGTAGATCACGTCGAAGCCGACGTGGCGCGCGGATACCGCGATCACCTCGGCGCCGTTGCTGTGGCCGTCGAGACCGGGCTTGCCGACCACGATGCGCGGGCGATGACCGAGCTTGCCGGTCAGCTTATCGATCCGGCCGCGGATGCTCTCCACGCGGTCGCCCTCGAGGCCGAGGCGCTGGCCATCGATGCCGGTAGCCGGCCGGTACTCGCCGAACACCGAGCGGAGCGCGCCTGCCCACTCGCCGGTCGTCACGCGCGCGAGCGCGCACTCGATCGACGGCTCCATCATGTTCTCGCCGCTCTTGGCCGCTTCGGTCAGCCGCGCGAGCGCCGCTTGCGCGCGCTTCTCGTCGCGTGTCTTGCGGGTCTTCTCGAGGCTCGCCATCGTGTCGCGCACCGCAGCTTCGTCGATCTTGAAGATGCCGCCGTCGGCGCCGGTGACCAGCGGTGATTGGATGCCCTCGGTCCACTTGTTCATGCCGACGACGATCTGCTCGCCCATGTTGATCGCGCGCATGCGGTTCGACATCGAGCGCACGAGTGCCGACTTCATATAGCCGGCCTCGATCGCACCCTTGACGCCGCCCATATCGAGGATGCGCTGCACCTCGGCCATCGCCTCGGTCTTGAGCGACTTCACCTTGCTGTCGATCGCGGGATTGTTGTCGAACAGGTCCGGGTACTCGAGCAAGTCGGTCTCGAACGCCAAGATCTGCTGTAGACGCAGCGACCACTGCTGGTCCCACGGGCGCGGCAGCGAGAGCGCCTCGTTCCACGCCGGAAGCTGCAGCGCGCGGCAGCGCGCGTTGCGGCTGAGCGTGACGCCGAGCGTTTCGATCAAAATGCGCCAGGCGTTGTTCTCGGGCTGGGCCTCGGTGAGGCCGAGCGAATTGACCTGCACGCCGTAGCGGAAGCGGCGGTACTTCGCGTTCTTGACGCCGTAGCGCGTCGCCGTGATCTCGTCCCACAGCTCGGAGAACGCACGCATCTTGCACATCTCTTCGATGAAGCGGATGCCCGCGTTCACGAAGAAGCTGATGCGACCGACCGCGCGCTCGAACTCCTCGTCGCTGAACCGACCGCGCTCCTTGATCACGTCGAGCAGGCCGATCGCGTTGGCCAGCGCGAATGCCAGCTCCTGCACCGGCGTCGCGCCGGCCTCTTGCAGGTGGTAGCTGCAGATGTTCGAAGCGTTCCACTCCGGCATCTCGCTCAAGCAAAACTCGTACATCTCGGCGATGATCCGCAGGCTCTGCTCGGGCGGGAAGATGTACGTGCCGCGCGCGAGGTATTCCTTGATCACGTCGTTCTGCGTCGTACCGGCGAGCTTCTTGGCGTCGACACCGCGTTCGCGCGCCAGCGCCACGTACAACGACAGCAGCCACATCGCCGTGCCGTTGATCGTCATCGACGTGTTCATCTTCTCGATCGGGATCGAGTCGAACAGCACGTGGAAGTCATCGAGCGAGTTGATCGGCACGCCGACCTTGCCGACCTCGGGACGCGCGATGCGATCGTCCGAGTCATAGCCGCACTGGGTCGCGAGATCGAAAGCGATCGAGAGGCCGGTCTGACCCTTCTGCAGGTTCGCGCGATACAGCTCGTTCGATGCGCGCGGGCTCGAGTGACCTGCGTAAGTACGGAAGATCCACGGCGCCTCACGCGTGGCCTTGCCTTCCTTATCGAACAACTGATGAGCAGGGCGTTCGGCTTTGTCAGCGACCTTGTCAGTCATGGGCATCTCGTGGCATGTGTTTGCAGAATACGCAGAAACGGGCCGTGAGCAATGCGCCAAATTGCATGAAAAAGCAACACACGCCGAGGCATCTTGCGAATGTTGCGAACGCGATACGCGTTCTGTCGCAAGCGCCGAAAGGTGCGCGATGACGAAGGTTTTCGTCGGCGGCCGGCTGCGCCGGATGCGCGAGGACCGTGGCTACTCGCAGGTCGGTATGGCGCGCGAGCTGAGCCTCTCGGCCAGCTACTACAACCAGATCGAAAACGACGAGCGGCCGCTGACCGCGCAGCTGATCGTCCGGGTCAGCGAGCTGCTCAAGGTCGACGCCCAGCTGTTCGCCGATGACCAGGAAGGCCGGCTGATCGCGGACATGCGCGAAGCGCTGATCGCGGCGGCGCCGGAAGAGACCATCTCGCTCGCGGAGCTGCGCGAGGTCGCGAGCACCATGCCGGGCTTCGCACGCGCGCTGATCAAGATTCAGAACAAGCACCGCGGCGCCCTCGAGCGCGTCGATCTGCTGACTCATCAGCTCGACGGTGCGCGCGACTCGCAGAGCATGAGCTTGCCGCTGATGCCACACGAAGAGGTGCGCGACTTCTTCTACTCGCGCAGCAACTACATCGACGAGCTCGATCAGCCGGCCGAGCGCATCGCGGGCGAAGAGAGCTTGCGGCCCGGCGAGACGTTCGATGCGCTGGTCAAGCGGATGCGCCGACTACACGGCGTCACCGTCTCGATCGAGCACGACGACGGTGGCGGGGTGGTGCTGCAACGCCGCTACGAGAAGCACAAGCTCGTGCTCTCACCCAGCCTCACGCCCACGCAGCGCGCGTTTCAGGTCGCGACGCAGCTGGCATTTCTAGAGGTCGGAGACAAGATCAAGCGGCTCGCGCAGGAAGCCACGTTCAGCTCCGACGAAGCTCGCGCGCTGGCGAGGATCGGGCTCGCCCATCACTTCGCCGGCGCGCTGCTGATGCCGTATCGCGCGTTTCTCGCTGCGGCCGAAGCCCTTCACTACGACCTCGATCCGTTGCGCCGCAAGTTCGGCGTGAGCTACGAGATGGTGTGCCACCGCGTGAGCACACTGCAGCGACCCAACGCGCAGGGCGTGCCGTTCTTCTTCCTGCGCGTGGACCGTGCGGGCAACATCTCGAAGCGCCAGTCGGCGACCGATTTTCACTTCTCGCGCGTCGGCGGCACGTGCCCGCTGTGGAACGTGTACGAAGCGTTCGCGCAGCCGGGGAAGGTCCTGGTGCAGCTCGCGCAGATGCCGGACGGGCGCACGTATTTGTGGATCGCACGCGCGGTGTCGCGCGGCTACGGCGGTCACGGCTCGCCGAGCAAGACGTTCTCGATCGCGCTCGGCTGCGACGTGCGGCACGCCTCGCGGCTGGTGTACTCACAAGGCTTGGATCTCAAGGCGCCGGCGGCGATCACGCCGATCGGGATGGGCTGCAAAGTGTGCGATCGGCCGGCCTGTCCGCAGCGCGCATTCCCGCAGATGGGCCGGCACGTGGTCGTGGACGAAAACCGCAGCCACTTCGAGCCGTACTTCGCGGAGCCGGGCGCAGGAGCGAAGCGATGACCAGCTGGCAAGAGGCGCGCGACCTGCTGCACGCACGGATCGCGCCGTTTGGCTTCGAGCTGCTCGGGGCGGTCGCAAGCGACGTCTACAACGCATCGCTCGACGACAAGCTCTCCGACTATCGCATCGCGCTGGCGGACCACGATGGGCCATCGGTTGCGCTGGTCGTCGGCAACACGCGACGGCTGTGGCCGCTGTTTCTCGACGCATTCGCGACGACGTCGCTCGCCGATCAGGCCAATCCACTGGATGCATACAGCCGCCGGCACATCGGCGCCGCTGCCGCGCAGCTCGCGAGCGAGCTCGGCGTCGTGCATGCGCTGCGCTTCTCGTTCGATCCGCCGCCCAACACGGTCGCGATTCAGCGCCTGACCGCGCTGGCCGGCGTGGCCGAGGTCGCTCCCATCGGCCTGTGCGTGCATCCCACGTACGGCCCGTGGTTTTCGTTGCGAGCTGCCGTGGTGCTCGGGATCGCCGGCCCGGGCGCGAGCACCTCTACGGCTACATGCAGCGCCTGCACGAGCAAGCCATGCCTCGGGCCGCGCGAGCAGGTGATGGCGCTTGGAGCAGCCGGTTTTTCGCGCGAGCTGCTCGCCGACCATTGGCAGACGTGGCTCGCGATGCGCGATGCGTGCCCGGTCGGACGCGCGGAGCGGTACGGCGATCGGCAGGTTCGCTACCACTACCTGAAGGACCGCAGCGTGCTGCGTGACGATTCCATCGGAGGTTAGAAGGTGCTCGGTCGTCTCACGAGTGCGATGGCTGCGCACTCGTTTGATTCGCACACCTAGACTCGCTCGCGCGCGCTGAGAGAACATGCCGGTTCCCTGAGGAGCCTCGAATGTCGATTAAGCAGCTGTTCCTGTTGTTCTTGATGAGCGCGGTGGTGGTCGTCGGTTGCGGTGATGATGAAGGCGACGGCGACGAGGTTGAGGACGGCGGCATCGAGCCCGGGGACGGCGATGGGGACGGCGATGGCGACGGCGATGGCGACGGCGATGGCGACGGCGATGGCGATGGCGATGGCGACGGCGATGGCGATGGCGATGGCGACGGCGACGGCGACGGCGATGGCGAGGGCGATGGC
>Ga0193752_1001505_pt1 | contig 19257 bp, 10 predicted proteins | sample H1c1metaG_FD_144924 | JGI IMG/M metagenome (GOLD analysis project Ga0193752, IMG submission 144924) | Soil microbial communities from a riparian zone of the East river system, Colorado, United States - H1c1 | ecosystem: Environmental > Terrestrial > Soil > Riparian zone | place: USA: East River...
AAGAACAGGTCGGGCGTGATCGCCTGCGACAGGACATCGGGGATGCCCAGAGGCAGCGGGCTCGGTCCCCAGATGAAGCGGCAGGCGTCCTGCAGGATGAAGCCGAGCCCGAAGGTCAGCAGCAGGCTGTAGATGTGGTTGCGGGCGTAGACATGCCGGATCAGCAGCTTCTCGATCGCGTAGCCGAAGATCGCGGTCAGGAAAGGCGAGACCAGCAGGGCGCCCCAGAACCCGAGATAGGGCGTGAGCGTGAAGGCCAGGTACCCGCCGATGGCGAGGAAGTTGCCGTGCGCGAAATTAACGACGTTGCTGAGATTGATGATCAGCGACAGGCCAAGCGCCATCAGCACATAGAACGCACCAACGATCAGCCCGTTGGTGAGGTTGAACAGAACAAGTTGCAGCATTTTTCTGACCCGGAGCCGGAGTGCAAGAAAGCACGCCGCGCGGCCGCTTTTCGCGCCGAAGCGCAAAAACGCCGATCCGCGCGGCGTATCGCCGTCAGCCTATGAGGGCCAGGTTATCTTGCAGCCCGTCGCATCGGCGGGACCGGCGGCCTCCTCACCCTTGACGATCGACTCGGTCTTGAAAAGATCATCGGGACCGCCAGGGCCCGGCGGATGCACCTGGCCGACATAGATGTCGCTCATAAGCTGATGATCGCCGGCGCGATATTGTATCTTGTCGGGCATCAGCGAAACTTCCGGCGGCAGCTCCAGGCCGGCCAGCGCCTCCGCCATCTTCACCGCCTCGAGCGACTTGGTCTTCTCCGCCGCCAGGCGCACGGCATGCAGCGAGACATAGGACATCCAGTGGCGCGCCGTCGGCTTCTTGCCGCCGAGCGCCGGCGAGATCGCATCGACGAACTGCTTCACCGCCGGCACGTCCGGCTGGTCCCAGTACCATTCCATGGTCCACCAACCGGTCTGGGCCTCCTTCGGGACGGACCGCACCGATTCGATCTCGAAGAGCGCGCCGCCCAGCGCCATCTCCTTGTTCATACCGAACTGCACGAACTGCTTCATGCAGTTGATCTGGGCCGAGCCGCCCATGTTGTTCAGCAGCACGTCCGGCTTGTAGGCCTTGGCCTTGATCAGCGTCGCCGAGAAGTCGGAATTGGAGATCGGCAGCATGTCGCCCTGCCAGGTGCCGCCCAGGGCGGTCAGCTTCTTGACGAAGTTGGCCTGCAGCGTCTGCCCGTAGGCATAGTCCGGCGTGATGAAGAACCATTTCTTGCCGAAGCGCTTCACCATCTCGCCGGTGACGGCGGAGGCATCCATCGCGGTGGTGTTGCAGGTGCGGAACGTGTTCCACTTGCAATCCTTGCCGGTGATCGGGTCGGTGTGGCCGCCCGGGACGATGTGCAGGACCTTCTTGTCGCTGGTCACGCCCATGATCGCGTAGGCGATGCCGGAATTCACGTCGCCCATGATGATGTCGACCTTGTCGCGCTCGATCAGCTTGTGCGCCTTCTGCACGCCGGTGCCGGTGTCGTTGGCGCTGTCCTCGACCAGCAGCTCGACGGGCCGGCCGAGAATGCCGCCTTTCTTGTTCATCTGCTCGACCGTCCATTTCGCGCCCTCGACTTCGCTGACCGCCAAAGCGGACAGGCTGCCGGTGATGGGATCGATGAAGCCGATCCTCACGGGCGTCTCGCCTCGGGCACCGATGATGAAGGGGCTGGTGAGCTGGAGGCCGCCCAATGCGGCGCTGGCGGTCAGAAACGTACGGCGACGCGTCGTCAGCTTGAACTTGGCACTCATTAGGTTCCCTCCCGGGGACAGCGCAGGTCCCGCACGGCTGATTGCCGTGCGTCCCGCTGCGCGAACGATAAAGATCGCAGGGCGGGATACAATCCTTATTTTGTTATGATGCTGTCAGAGAGAGTGCATTCTAGAAACAATCTGTCCCCAGTCGGGCCAGGGATTTTCCCCTTAGCCGCGCTCCCTCCACCGTGCTATCCGCACTCACGCCTCTCCGGCACCGCGCCGGGGAGGCGTTTTCGTGTCTGAAGGGACAAGGCAATGGCCAACGTGGCAGTGATCGGCGCCCAGTGGGGCGACGAGGGCAAGGGCAAGATCGTGGACTGGCTGAGCGAGCGCGCCGAGGTCGTGGTGCGCTTCCAGGGCGGCCACAATGCCGGCCACACGCTGGTGATCGGCAACCAGACCTACAAGCTGGCGCTGCTGCCCTCGGGCGTGGTGCGCAAGGGCAAGCTCTCGATCATCGGCAACGGCGTGGTCGTCGATCCCTGGCACTTCCTTGAGGAAGTGAAGAAGGTGAGCGACCAGGGCCTGTCGGTGACGCCGGAAAGTCTCAAGATCGCCAACCATGCCGTGCTGATCCTGCCGCTGCACCGCGACCTCGACGGCTGGCGCGAGGATGTGCCGGGCATCATCCGCATCGGTACGACGCGGCGCGGCATCGGCCCGGCCTACGAGGACAAGGTCGGCCGCCGTGCCATCCGCGTCGGCGATCTCGCCGAGCCTGAGATGCTCGAGCTCAAGGTCAACACCCTGCTCGCCCACCACAACGCGTTGCGCACCGGCCTCGGCAAGCCGCTGGTCGATGCCGGCAAGCTGGTCGCCGATCTGAAGGAGCTCGCGCCCCGGATCCTGCCCTTCGCCGAAGACGTGTGGGAGCGGCTCGATGGATTGCGCGCCGCCGGCAAGCGCATCCTGTTCGAAGGCGCGCAGGCCACCATGCTCGACATCGATCACGGCACCTACCCGTTCGTCACCTCGTCCAACACCGTGGCGGCGCAGGCCATGATCGGCAGCGGCATGGGCAATGGCGCGGTGGGCTATGTGCTGGGCATCGCCAAGGCCTATACCACGCGCGTCGGCGACGGCCCCTTCCCCACCGAGCTGCTGGACGCGATCGGCCAGGGCCTCGGCGAGCGCGGCCGGGAGTTCGGCACCAATACCGGCCGGCCGCGGCGCTGCGGCTGGTTCGACGCCGTGATGGTGCGCCAGGCGGTGAAGCTGAACGGCATCGACGGCATCGCCCTCACCAAGCTCGACGTGCTCGACGGCGAAACTGAGATCAAGGTCTGCGTCGGCTACGAGCTCGACGGCAAGCGCATCGAACGCTTCCCCTTCACCATGGGCGCCCAGGCGCGGCTGAAGCCGGTCTGGGAGACCTTCGAGGGCTGGAGCGAGAGCACGCGCGGTGCGCGCTCGTGGGCGCAGCTTCCGGCGACCTGCGTGAAGTATGTCCGCCGCATCGAGGAGCTGATCGGCTGCCCGGTTGCGCTGCTCAGCACCAGCCCCGAGCGCGAGGACACGATTTTGATGACGGATCCGTTTCGCGATTGAGGCAATCTCCTTGAAGTTTGCCTGCCCTGTCAGGCTTAGGCGGAGGTGCCTGCAAATTACTGGCTTTTGTCGCGGAACGCCCTAACATCAACTTGAAGTTGTCGGGGAATTTGCGGCTCGTCCCCTCGACGGCAGCAGCGATGGAGACGTTCCATGGCTCAAGCGGACAAGTCTCATCCCTTCGGCTGGCTGATCGAGAGCCTTGCCGTGGACGGGCAAGCTGCATCTCCCGGCCTGAGACCGAAGCCCGCGCCGCGACCTGACTTCCAGGCCGATCTGGTGCGGCCCGACGACCTGCTGGCGCTGCATGTCGACGGCTACAACCTCCACGTCGTGCCCGGCGACGACACGCCAACGATCGACCGGATCGACGCCGCCAAGGATGCCTTCCTGGTGGTGACATTCCCGCCCCAGAATATTGCCGAGACCGCCTACTTCGAGACGACCGGCACGAACGAGCCGCCGCTGCCCCCCGGCATTCCGGCGCCGCCCGCGGGGTTCCCGCCGGCCGGATCGCCACCGCCGCCGGGGCGGACGGGCGCCAGGCTGGCGCGCTTCTCCCGGCTCGTCTTTCGCGCGCCCGCCGGCGCGGCCCTGACACCGATCGCCTATAGCATCGAAGGCCTGCTCGACTGGTCCGGCCTCGACCTTGCCGTCAGCGCGCTTGCCGATCTGCCGCCGGCACCAAGCGCGGCGCAGATCGCGGGCGCCCCCGCCATCGCGCAGCCAAGTCCCCTGGAAACCGCGATCGAGATGCCCTACCGGCTGGTGCTGTCGCCGAACCACGCCGTCGCCTGGCGGCATGCGACGGCGCCCGTCACCTACGCCAGCCGCACCGAGCTCTGGCACACGCGCCTCGCGCTGAAGGCGGCCGACGGCACGGTCAGCGACCTGTCGACCATCCGGACGGCACCGTTGCGCGCGATCTGGTCGCCCGACTTCAACCCGGCGCGCACGCTCGATCCGAACCAGCAGCCGCTCAAAATGACGCTCGACCCCGATCTTGGCGTCACCGACATCTCGCCGAACGACCGGCATCAGATCGTCGTCCTGACATCGGCTTTCCATGGCTATGCCGATGCGAACGATGCGTCGTTCGTCCCGACGCCGGTCGAGGCGCAGATGCTGATGCTCTCGCCGCTCGGCGGATGGCTGCGGTCGCGCGGCCATTGGGATCCGCCGCATGGACGACTCTTCATTCCGTGGCCGCTGCGCCCATTCGGCGTCGCGCAGGCGGAGGTCGGCGTGGCGCAAGCGGAGATCGGTGCGGTGCGCGCAGCAGCCGTACCGCCGCGTCCGGAGAATGCCGCGGCAATCGGACCGGATGCCGTTGCCGCAGCGATCTCGCTCAAAATCCCGCCGGGCGCCCGGCCGTCGATCCCGCCGCTGCAGCGGCCCGGCATCGAGATCACCGGCGAGCGGCTCGATCTTTCCGAATGGGTGCATGTCGCCGCCCAAGGGCGCGACCATTATGTGAAGATCGTCTACGAGGGACACCTCTACCCGTTCGGGCACCGGGCGGCGCTGATCAAGATCACCGAACGCAAATTCAGGGATACGCCACTGCCGGCCGGCGGTTCGGCGCCCGTCGCCTATTTGATCCAGCGCGAATACATCGTCGTGCGCGAGCCCGAAAAACAGTATCGCGGCAATCTGACCGGCAATGCCGAGATCGTGGCGGGCCGCAAGCTGCCGCTGACCAATGTCCGTCTGACGACGCTGGTAACCCCCGACCTGACACAGCCGCTGGTTCCGCTGCCGGGCACGCAATTCTCGTTCTGGATCCAGGTCGGCGCCTCGGCGGCGGATTTCCGTTTCCACGCGGTCGGCACCGACATCGGCGGCAACCAGGTCGATTTCACCTGCGCGCTCATCTTCGCCTCGCTGGTCGATACCCCCGACAATCTGGCGTCCATCCAGGCGCCCTACAGGAACAGCGGCGAACGGCGAGCCGCCGCGCTCGCGCAGCAGAAGCTGACCTATGCGCCGCGCGATCCGGCTGCCGCCACCGACAACACGACCTTGGTCACCAGCGCGCTCTATTTCGACACCGATCCCCATCCCGAGCTGCTGGCGAGCTTCGGCGGCTATCTGCCGGCGCTCTACAAATCCTCGGTCCACATCCCGGCGATCGAACAATTGCTGGGCGCGCCGACTGCGACCACGATCCGCCTCTACCAACCCTATATCGACGGCGACTTCGACCCGCACGCCGGGGTCTTCGCCGAGATCGTGAAGGACACCGGCGCCAGCCTCGTCACCGATCAGCTCCCGGTCACCTTCTCGGCCGACAAAGCCGGCGGCGTCGCGACGCCGAATCTCGCCTTGTCCAACCTCAGCCGCGCGCACGGCCCCCTGGCCGGCGATCCGGCGAAGGCGGCCCTCGATCAATTCGACGCGAACGATTTCTTCGGCGGCTTCAGCGGCGATCTCGTGCCCAAGCTGTTCGGTGCGATCAAGCTGACCGACCTGCTGCCCGCCCTTGCCGACAACGCTTCCGCCGCCAAGAACGCGCCCAAGACGCAGTTCAGCACGGTCGACAACCCGGACGGCAGCAAGACGCTCGTGGTGACGTTCGACTGGGCGCCGGATGTCAAGGCCGTCGATGTCGGGCTGGCATCGTTCACGCCAAACGACAACGGCACGACCGCGCTGACAATCCACGGCGAGGTCCGCAAGCCGATCGCCCTGCCGCCGACGCCGGCGGGGCCCGGCGGCTTCGCCTTCGACGGCAAGCTCACGAACTTCCGTCTCGACATCCTGCACGCCATCGCGCTGCATTTCGCCACCTTCGCCTTCAGCGCCGGCAGCAGCAAGAAGCTCGACGTCGCGGTCACGCTCGATCCGACCACGCCGTTCGAATTCGAGGGCGATCTCGCCTTCGTGCAGGATCTCAGCAACATCATCCCGCCCGGTGCCTTCGGCGACGGCCCGAGCATCGATCTGACGCCGGCGCCCGGCGTGCATGTCGGCTACGGCATCACGCTGCCGCCGGCCGGCGTGGGCGTGTTCTCGCTCGAGAACATCTCGCTGTCGGCCGGCCTCGACCTGCCGCTGCTGTCCGGCAAGCCGGTCATCGATCTCGCCTTCGCCGAGCGGCACAATCCCTTCCTGATCACCGTGTCCCTGCTCGGTGGCGGCGGCTTCCTGCACGTGCAACTCGATACCGAGGGCATGAAGCTGCTCGAGGTGGCGTTCGAGTTCGGCGCCAACGCCAGCATCGACCTCGGCGTCGCGAGCGGCGGCGTGCACATCATGGCCGGCATCTACTTCGCCATGCAGACCGACGCCGGCAAGACCAAGGCGACGCTGTCGGGCTACCTGCGCATGGGTGGGGAGCTGTGCGTTCTCGGGCTGATCTCGGTCTCGCTCGAGTTCAACCTGAGCTTCACCTACGATGGCAAGGCCGCGACCGGAGAGGCGACGCTGACCGTCGAGGTCAAGGTGCTGTTCTTCAGCAAATCGATCTCGATCTCAGTCCAGAAGCGGTTCGGTGGCAGCGCCGGCGATCCGACCTTCGCCCAGCTCCTCACCTCGCCGCAGGTCTGGGGCCAATACGCCGACGCGTTCGCCTGAGCGGGGAGCACCATCATGGCCAGCCCAACGCAGACCATCATGTTCACCGCGATGCCGCGCGGACTCGCCATCGATCCGGCACGCCTGCCCGTCTCGGTCCTCGTATCGCCGCGCCTGACGGGCGCCACCAAGCTGGGCGCCTTCCCCGACTGGCTCGACTGGACCCAGAACCTCAAGACGAAGGGAATGAAGATCACCTTCGACGCGGGAGGCGCCACCCATACCGCCGACATCGATACCGGCATTTTGCAGCCGGCCCTTTGGCGGGAGATATTCGACGAAGCGACCCTGGTTGACGAATACACGTTCGACGACTTCAGCCAGCGGCTGATCCTGTCCTATCCCAATCGCGCGACCCTCGCTCTCCTGAAATCGATCTTCCAGATCGGCGGCCTTCAACTCGCATTGCCCGGCGGGATCAGCGACGAACGGCAGGGCAAGAGGCGCATTCTGCTGACCTTGCTCGAGGGCATGGCGGTCAATTGGAACAGCGATCGCGGACAAGGCTGGCGCGATCGGCTGCGGACCAGACAGCGCGCCGAAGCCGCGCGTCTCGCCGGAGGCGTCGCGCCGGCCGCATTGAATCCGTTCCGGATCGCGCCCGGCGCGCAGGCGCCGTTCACGGCGGGCGACCTTGGCAGCGACGGATTGCCGAACGCCACGCAGCTCCCGCCGCCGGGCAGCAGCGAGGCCCGCGCGCTCCGCAGCGAGCTCTCCCAGCAATTCGCGCTTTACCACCACATGCCGCCGTCGCCGGCGTTCGTGCCGTCCGACATGGCGTCGGTGATCGATTTCCATAAGGCGATCACCGGCCTGCAGGCGTATCCGGTTCTGTTGCGCGCCCTGGGCCTGGTCTTCGATCTCGAACTTCCGGCCGATTTCCTGCCGCCGACGGCGATCGCGTCGCTCGGCACGTTCGGCGTCGTCAAGGCGGAACCAGGCGGCGGTTGGGCGATCCCACCGGTGCAAACCCCAGTGGCCCGGACCGCCTACGACTATGTGGCGCTGGGCGGCGGTCACAAGCTGTTCCTGACCGCGCCGCGTCACGGCCTCGCTGCGCCCGAACCGAGCGGGCAGATCGTCGGGCTGCTCAATCTCGATCCCCGTGACTTCGGAATCGCCCAGGTCGATATCGACGGCGCGATGCATAAGACGGTCATCGTGGCCGAAAGCGCAGCCGACGCCGCGCCGCCGCTTCACCCCGAAGTGTTCGACCCGAGTTCGACCGTGCCCTCGCTGCGTTCGGCCGGCCTCGCTCTGGTCAGCGACGCGAGCGCGCTCGCCTTGCTGCAGGATTTCCAGCAGGCGACTGCGTTCAACAACGCGCTTGGCGCCAACAAGCCGCAGCCGCGACCGTTCTTCGCCGAGGATCTGGTGCGCGGCTTTCGGCTCGACGTCTGGGATTCGCACACCAAGGCGTGGCATTCGCTGCATCGGCGGAACGCCGTCTACACGATCGGGCGGCAGACATTCACCAGCCGCGACGAAGAGGGCTACGTGCATCTCGCCGTCAGCGGACCGGCCCCGGGCGCCGACCCGGCGCAGATCGGCGATTTCTATCTGCAGGAAGCGATCGCGCGCTGGGACGGCTGGAGCCTGAGCGTGCCGCCCGTCGGCAAGCATCTGACGCGCAACCCCGATCCGGCCAAGGCGGTGCCACCGGACGATCCCGGCGATCCGGATTTCGATCCGGAGAACCCGCCCTCGACGCCATTCAAGATGACGCCGGCATACACCGTCGTGAGCGGCAGCCTGCCCTCCCTGCGCTTCGGGCGCACCTACCGGGTCCGGGCACGGGCGGTCGATCTCGCAGGCAACAGCCTGGCGCTCGCCGATCCGCTGACCGACGCGCTCTCGGTTATCTTCGGCACGCCACGCGACGTCGACGGTTTTGCGTATCTTCGTTACGAACCCGTGGCGGCGCCGGTCATCGTGCTCCGCGATCCGGAGGGCGTGTCGAGTCCCGGCTCGGCGATCGACCGTCTGGTCATCCGGACCTTCAACGATGCCCCCGAGAAGGATCTCGACCCGGCGGACCTGACCGGAAGCGAGCGCCATATCGTGCCGCCGCGTATCTCGGTCGAACTCGCCGAGCGGCACGGCATGTTCGACAATGCGGCGGGCAAGCTGCGCGGCGATCCGGCGACCTACGACCTGATCAAGACTCACGACGAAGGACATTTCGCGCAACAGGCGGTGCCGGGTCAGACACAGCCGATGCCGCTCGAGCCCGACGCGGAAGCGCCGATCCCCTATTTGCCCGATGTGCTGGCGCGCGGCGCGGTGCTGCGCGACCTGCCCGGAACCGCGGATGGCGTGTCCGGCACGGCGGACCCGGCCGCGAGCGCGGTGCCGATCGTCTATGTGCCCGTCGCCGACGCCAATCCGAGACCCGGATCGGTGACGATGGTGGATTTCGCCGGTGCCGCCGACTGGACCAAGACACGGACCTTCAGGGTCGTCTGTGCGGACGGAACGGCTCAACCGGCATGGGATGCCGCGTCACGTGCCCTGACCGTGTCCCTGCCGAAGGCTTCGACGCGCGTCGTGCCGTTGAGCTGCTACGTGGCGCCCGGCGACCTGCGCCTGCTGGGCGTCTGGCAATGGATCCGCGAATATTTCGACGCGCTCGCCCGCACGACGCCGATCCCGGAGGATCTGTGGCCGGGCAGCGACGCCGATGCACTGGCCCATATCATCCAGCGCGCCGCCGAGGGCGGTCACTGGATGCTGACACCGCCGCACCTCGTCACGTTGGTGCATGCCGTGCAGCAGCCAATCGGTCGGCCCGTCTTCACGCAGCTCGACGTGCAGCATCCCGCCGGCAAGGGAGCGACGAGTGCGTTGCAGTCGGAGGATATGAGCGGCCCGACCAGCGAGGTCGCTCTGGCGACGCTGAGCGGCTGGCGGACGCCGAACGCACCGGATGCCTATCTGATCGGCGGCGTCCACGTCCACGGTGCCAGCACGGTCAAGGTCGACATCGTCGCCGAATGGGACGATCCGGTGGACGATGGCGTGAACCCGCCAGGACGCATCGCCCAGACGACGCACGCCGACGAGATTCCCCTGCCGGACCTCGGCGAGGGCTATCTGACGGTCGCGACGGGAGCGAACGCCAACCGCGCCGTCGGCTACTACAATCCCGTGCACGACCTGATCTGCTTCGTGCGTCAGGGCGACATACTGAGCGCCACCTTGAACGGCGTGGCGATCTTCCAGGATGCGGCGCCCCGTCATCATTTCAACGATACCAAGCACCACCATGTAACCTACGCGGTGGTCGCGACCTCGCGCTTCCGCGATTATTTCACGGCCACGCTCGATCCAGCCGACCCGGCGAGCCCGCCGCGCGACTTCACGCGACGAAGCGCGCCGGTGCAGGTCGACATCCCGGCATCCGCCCGCCCCGAAGCTCCCAAGGTGCTCTACGTCGTGCCGACCTTCGGCTGGGAACGGCAAACCAGCACCAACCTCAAGCGCAGCGTCCGCTTCGGCGGCGGTCTCCGCGTCTATCTCGATCGCCCGTGGTACTCGTCGGGCGATGGCGAGCTGCTTGGGGTGGTGCTCTACAATGAAGGCTTTCCCATCGATCGGGAGGCGTGGAAGGCGCTCGTCACGCAATGGGGGCTGGATCCGATCTGGGATGCGGCGGCCATTGGATCGTTGCCGGCGTCCGGGAATTTCCCGCTCAGCGTCGCCTCCGAAAGCAAACTGAGCCTCGATGAGCCGACGCCGCAGGGCCTCGCCGGCAAGGGACGGGTGAGCGTCGCCGGCCACGAGGTCGGCTTCGACGGCGCGCATTGGTATTGCGACCTGACGGTCGAAACCTTCGAGGATTCCTACAATCCGTTCATCCGTCTGGCTCTTGCGCGTTACCAACCGCATGCGCTCGACGATGCCAAGCTCTCGCGCGTCGTCCTGGCCGATTTCGCGCAGTTCCTGCCCGACCGGTCGCTGCTCGTGACGGCCGATCCCTATCATCCGCGTCGCCTCAGGGTGACAGTCTCCGGCCCGGTCCCGCTGGGGCCGCGACCGACCTACCCGGACACGCCGCCGCTGCGGCCGGTGCCGACCAAGCCGACCCAGGTGGTCGTCACCCTGCAGGAGCGCAACCCGGCGATCGGCGGCGACCTCGGCTGGCGCGATGCATCGGCCGGCACGGCGACGATCGCTGTCGACACCGACGGCCAGTTCGCCTCGGAAACCTATCTCGCACTCTGGTCGGGCAGCGTGCACTTCGCGGCACCGCCGGTGCAGGGCCAGTTCCGGCTGCTCATCCGGGAATTCGAGTACGTCTCGGCCGACTGGGCAGTCGTTCATCCCGGCGGCGAGGTTCTGCCACCACGGGCGGAGCCGCCCGGTCGTCTGGTCTACGTGGAGACCATCGTGCTCGACGCAACCTTGATCGGCTAATCCGGCGCCGAAACACTAGCCGAGGCCGTTTTCGCCGGACGAATTCCGCAGCCTGGCGAAATGACGCGATCTATTCGCATCAAGATGCCGCATCGTGACGAAATTAGTATGGTGGAGCAATCGGCGTCCGGCCTGATAATAATTGACTATGATGCATCTCGAATCGCTCACCGCCATAAGTCCCGTTGATGGCCGCTATCGTGCGACCGCCGAAGCGTTAGCTGGATATTTCAGCGAATACGCGCTCATCAAAATGCGCCTTACCGTCGAATGTGGATATCTCATAGCACTCTCGGAGACGAAGGGGGTCGGGATGCGTCCGCTTGCTGCGGACGAGAAGACGATGCTTCGTGCGCTGCCGCATATCGCCGTCGAAGATGCACGGATAGTCAGGAAGATCGAGCGTGAGGGCTATGGCGGTATTCCCGCAACGAATCACGACGTGAAGGCGGTCGAATATTTCATCAAGCTCAAGCTCAAAGACTCGAGCCTCGCCGACGTACTCGAGTGGGTGCACTTCGCACTCACCTCGGAGGACGTGAACAGCGCCGCCCACGCCCTCGCACTTCGCGGAGCGCTCGAAAGGGTCATGCTGTCGGCGCTCGAGAAGGTGAGGAATGAGATCGTCGGTCTGGCTCGGGCGCATGCCGATACCGCCATGCTCGCGCGCACCCATGGGCAGAGCGCGACGCCGACGACCTTCGGCAAGGAGATGAACGTCTTCGCAAAGCGCCTCGAAAAGCAGGTCACAACCCTCAAAAACAGCTCCGTCCTCGTGAAGTGGGGTGGCCCTTCAGGCAATTACAACGCTCAGATGGTGGCCCTTCCGCAGGTAGATTGGCTTGCTTTTGCGCGTTCTTTTGCGGAGAGCCTGAATGCGGAAGGTGCGGACAAGACGCATTTCGTACGCCTCGCGCTCAATGAGGTGACGACCCAGATAGAGCCGCACGACACCTATGCGGAGATGTTCGACAATCTCCGCCGCATCAATACGATCCTCCTCGATCTGTCGCAGGACATGTGGCGTTACATCTCGGACGGGTGGGTCACGCAGAAGCCGAAAGAAGGCGAGATCGGCTCGTCGGCCATGCCGCACAAAGTAAATCCGATAGATTTCGAGAATGCGGAAGGGAATTTCGGCGTCGCCAACGCGCTCTTCGAACACCTCTCGAGAAAGCTGCCGGTTTCACGCTTGCAGCGCGATCTCTCGGACTCCACTGTCGAGCGCACCTTCGGCATCGCATTCGCGCATTCTCTCATCGGCTATCACGCGCTCGTACGCGGCTTCGGCAAAGTAAGCGTGAATGAACAAGCACTTCGCGATGCGCTCACGGCGCATCCGGAAGTCCTCGCCGAAGCGATCCAGACGGTCCTCCGCGTCGCCGACATCGAGATGCCGTATGAGAAGCTGAAAGCACTCACGCGCGGCAAACAGGTCACGCTGGAAGATCTCGCCGTCTTCATCGACGGCCTCGATATCAGCCCGGAGATGAAGGCGCGGCTCAAGGCGCTCCGTCCTGAGAATTACACGGGCCTCGCCCGCATACTTGCAAAGAAGTAGCGTCTCCGCCCCGACGGCAGCCTAGGCCCAGCCCAGGTCCTTCAACGCTAATCCTGAATTCCAGATCTTCGTCATGTGACTGATCTTGCCGTCCTTGAACTGCATTACGTAGACATAGTCGCTTCGCGTGGTCTTGCCGGTCGGAGCGCCGGGTCCGCCGGGGCCCGTGTGGGTGCCGGAGAAAATGGCATATGCCGTCACATTGTTGCGCTCGGTGTCGGTCGCGAATGATTTCACCTCGTAGCTGCCGTTCGGCAGAGGCGTGAACAGCCCCTTCATCCAATCCGCATATTGCGCCAGCGTCTTCACATCCGCGAGCGGCTCGGCCTGGGCTGCGAATGTCGCATCGCCGGTACAGTAGGACTTGCAAGCCTCCCAGCCCTTCCCGGTCTCGCAGGCGGTGAAGAAATCCTTGGCGGTCGCTGTGATCGAAGCCATGGGTAAGTCTCCATGTGACGGTGTGGCACCTCTTGTGAACTTCTGCGTCTCGCGCCGCGACGTTACCCCTCGCCGGCAGGTAGTGCAAAGGTCCCCGACCACCAGCACGGCGCTGTCAGTTCGACCGTCACTTGGCAATCTACGGTAGCAGGCGTTCCTGGGATGACGACAGTACGACTGACTCTGCGGGACAGAATTTGATGCGCACTGGAAGACAGTAAGGTTCTTGTCAGCCTGCAGCTCTATATGGGGAGTACACGCTTGGGTTAGGGCGTTGTCGCACTTGCCTTGCCTATGCAGTTCTCTCGGCAGCAAGGAATCGGCCAATGGCGAGACCGCAGCCGCATGTCAGTGTGAGTGTAGGGGATCCGATGCCGCGGATCACATTGCCCTTGGCATCCGGCCGCCTGTTCGATTCCTGGGACCCCGCTATCTGCGGCCTGGCGATGGCCTTTTGGCTCGGCGCGCCGCCAGAGGCCACGGTCGCGGCGCAACTGGCCGATACACTCGCCGCCTGCGAAACCCTGCTGTACCTGGTTGCAGCGGCGTTGCCGGGCATCGCCGCCGATGCCGCCTCCTCGCTGCTCGATCGGACGAATGAACTGGGCCGGGCCTTCGGTGGGAACGGATCCCTGGCGATCCTGGTCGATTCGGCTGGCCGGGTGGCGGCGCTGTTGCCGACACCGACGCCCGACGACGTAGCAGCACTGGCGACGCAACTATACAGGGCGACCACGCCGGCCGTCGTGCAGGCGCAAGCACCGGTGCTGCTTCTCGAGCGAGTGATAGAACCTGCCCTGTGTCAAACGCTCATCGAGTACTGGCAGCGTGGCGACAAGCTGGCAAATGAGGTTGGCTCGGCGAATGGCAATATCGTCAAAGCCGAGGTGAAGCGCCGTCTGGACGTCCCGCTGGATAATGCAAAGCTGTTCAGGCAGTTGCGCGACTGCCTGGTGCGTCGCGTCGCGCCGGCGATCTCGCAGGCCTTCCACACCCATACGATGGTGATCGAGGCGCCGCATATCGGCTGCTACGATGCTGCCTTCGGTGGCTGGTTCCGCCGCCACCGCGACAACACCAGCAGCCAGACCGCACACCGGCAGTTCGCCGTGAGCGTCAACCTGAATGCCGGCGATGAATACGATGGCGGCGAACTGCGGTTTCCCGAATTCGGCCGCGAACTCTACCGCCCGGCCACGGGAGCAGCGCTGGTGTTCTCTTCCGCATTGCTGCACGAAGTCATTCCAATGACCCGCGGGCGCCGGTTCGGCGTGTTCACGTTCATGTCGGCCAGCGGTCCGGCATTGATGAGCGGTCCGCCGGCACGGCGATTCCCTGCGCGGTAAGACGGAGGTTACTCCGCGCGAGACGTCGGGCGACCGCCCGGCTTGCCGTGGCGATCGTCGAACACGCGCCAGGCCGCGTCGGCACGGGCCAGGTGGTCGCGGGCATGCGCGAGGTAATCGACGCCGGGCGAGCGCAAATGAAGATGCGAGACCATCGCCCAGGTGGCCTCGCGCAGGGCGCTTGCGGCCTTCATCGCATCGAACGAGCATTGCAGCTCATCGCTGACGGGGCGTTCGAAATAGGCTTGCAGCAAGGCGCTGTCGTCACTCTCGTCGAAGCCGCCGTTCGCGGCAAGATTGGCGAGGTCGAACAGGGCGCTGCCGAAGCCGGCATATTCCCAGTCGATCAACCACAGCCGCGTGCCGTCGTCGATCAGGTTGCCGGGCAGCAGGTCGTTGTGGCCGAACACGACCGGCATGGTCATCTGCGCCGCCTCCAGCGCATCGGCCCGTTCCAGGGTGCGCGGCAGGCCGGGACCGAATGAGCTGCCACCCTCGCCCAGCAGCCGCACATAGCGGCGGATGACATCGAACACATCGAAAAACCCGGCATTGCCCCTGAGGCGCGGCCCGACATCGCGATGGCAGATTTTCAATAGCGCCACGATGCGCAGCAGGTCGCGGCGCAGATCGGCTTCGCCGAACGTCTCGCCCTCGATGTGACGCAGCACCATCACACCCGACTCGGCATGGACCGGCTCGGGCGACAGCCCGGCCTCGAAGGCCGCGACCGAAGCCGCTCGCTCGTGTTCGCGGGAAATGCCGTGCACCGGGATGTCCTCACCACAGCGCACGACGAATTTTCCGGCGCTGTCGGTCGCCACGAAGGAAAGGTTGGTCAGTCCGCCGGTGAGCGGCACCAGCGACACGGCACCTCGCCAGAACGGCAAGCCGATCACTTTTTTGCGCAGCCCGGTCACCTTATGCCTGCCCCCCGAATTGCTCTGCGAGCATCCCACGCTCTTGGTGTGCGTACCAGCTTGCCCGCATCCATCCGGGCGTTACTCTGCCACGAACTGGAGGAACTTATGCCCGACGCACCCATCGCCAACACCGTCACGAACACCATCGCCGGTCGCGACGCCTTTCTCGCCGTCCTCAAGGACGAAGGCGTCGTAAAGATGTTCGGCAATCCCGGCACCACGGAGCTGCCGATCATGCACGCGCTGAGCTCGGCGCCGGACATGGGCTATGTGCTCGCTCTCCAGGAGGCCATCGTGATCGCCATGGCCGACGGCTATGCCCGCGCCTCGGGCAAGCTGGTCTCCTGCAACGTCCATGTCGCGCCCGGGCTCGGCAACGCCATCGGCTCGATCTACACGTCCTTCATGTCGGGCACGCCGATGATCGTGACGGCCGGCCAGCAGGAACAGGGCCACGGCCTCACCGAGCCGCTGCTTTATGCGCCGCTGCTGCCGATCGCCACGCCCGTCGTCAAATGGGCGACCGAGGTCAACCGCATCGAGGACCTGCCGCGCATCCTGCACCGTGCCGCCAAGGTGGCGACCACGGCGCCGACCGGCCCGGTGTTCATCTCCCTGCCGGGCGATATCCTGAACAGCGCCGCGGCGATCGATCTCGGCGAGGCGACGCAGGTCGATACCGCCGTGCGCCCGTCCGACGCCGCGCTCGAACTGCTCGCCCATCGCCTGCTGGTGGCCAAGAAGCCGGTGATCCTGGCGGGCCACGAGATCGCCACTTCTGACGCCTTCGCCGAGGCGGCGGAACTGGCGGAGACGCTGGGCGCGCCCGTCCTGCAGCAGACCGTGGCCTGGGGCGCGCATTTCCCCTCCGAGCATCCCGCCTTCCTCGGCGCGCTGAACCGCGACCAGAAGAACGTGCGCCGCATCCTCTCCGACTACGACCTGATGCTGTGCGTCGGCGCCGATGTGCTGAAGATGTCGGTGCTGAGCGAGGTCGAGCCGCTGCCGCCGACCACGGCGGTCGCCATGATCGGCCAGCGCGACTGGGAGATGGGCAAGAATTTCCCGGCCGAGATCGCCTTGCGCGCCGACGTGAAGGAGACTCTGAAGGCACTCATTCCCGTGCTGAAGCGGCTGGGTGGCACGGCTCTCGCGACGCGCGCCAAAACCTCGCTCGCCGAGATCGCCGGTCGCAACTGGAGCGCCCAGCGCGCCGCCCGCAAGGCCAAGCTCGCGACGCCGCCGGCGGACAAGCCGCTGCCGGCCGAGTGGCTGATGATGCAGCTCAGCGAGAAGCTGCCGGCCGACGCCATCATCGTCGAGGAGGGCCTGACCGCCACCGGCACGCTGCTCTCCTATTTCCCTTTCCGCGACCGCAACAGTTTCTTCGGCAATGTGAGCGGCGGCATCGGCTGGGGCATCGCCGCGGCCGTGGGCGTACAGATCGCCCAGCCCAAGCGCCGCGTCGTGGCGGTGATCGGCGACGGCAGCGCCATGTACTCGATCCAGTCGCTGTGGACGGCCGCCAACCAGAAGCTGCCGATGACTTTCGTAATCGCTAACAACGAGGGCTACCAGATCCTCAAGAACCGCCTGAAGCTGTTCCACGGCAACGACAAGCCGATCGGCATGGACTTCAAGGACCCGACGATCGACGTCTCCGGCATCGCCCGCGGTTTCGGCGTCACCGCCGAGCGCGTCGACACCGCGGCGGCCTTCGACGCGGCGCTCGCCAAGTCGCTGGCCAAGACCGACGGCCCGACGCTGATCGAAGTGATGGTGAAGACCTGAGGTAGGCTACTCCGCCGCCTGCGCCGCGTGCGCGGGCCTCGCAAGTTCCTCCGCGATCTGCACGGCGTTCCACGCGGCGCCCTTGAGGAGTTGGTCGCCGGCCACGAACAGCGCCAGCCCGTTCGGGTTGGAGAGGTCGCTGCGGATGCGGCCGACATGCACGTCGAGGTCGCCACTGGCTTCGAGCGGCATCGGGAAGTGGTTGGCGACGGGGTCGTCCACCACCTTCACGCCCGGCGCCTTCTCCATGAGGGCGCGCGCTTCGGCGGGAGAGAGCGGCTTCTCGAGCTCGAGCGTCACCGCTTCCGAATGCGCGCGCAGCACCGGTACGCGGATGCAGGTCGGCAGGATCGGCAATTCGGGCGCATGGAACATCTTGCGCATTTCCTCGACGACCTTGTTCTCTTCCTCGTTGTAGCCGTTCTCGGCCACTTTGGTGTTGTGCGAGAAAAGGTTGAACGCGATCTGGTGCGGGAAGACTTTGCGGGTCACTTCCCTGCCCTCGGCGTACTGATGCACCTGGTCTTCGAGTTCCTGCATCGCGGCTGCGCCCGCGCCGGAGGTCGACTGATAGGTCGACACGACGATCTTCCTGATGCCGACGGCCTGGTGGATCGGCCACACCGCCGTGGCGAGGATCGCCGCCGTGCAGTTCGGGTTGGCGATCACGCCGTTGTGGTTGCGCAGATCGCCCGGGTTCACCTCGGGCACGACCAGCGGCACGTTCGGGTCCATGCGGAAGGCCGAGGAGTTGTCGATCACGACGGCGCCCGCGGCCTTGGCGTGCGGCGCGAACTCACGGCTGCGCGTAGCGCCGGCGCTGAAGAAGGCGATGTCGACGCCCTTGAACGACGAGGCTTTCACCTCTTCCACGGTGTACGGCTTGCCTTTGAACTCGAGCGTCTTGCCGGCCGAGCGGGCCGAGGCGAGCAGCTTCAAGGAAGCGACGGGGAAGTTCCGTCGCTCGAGGACGCGGAGGATTTCCACTCCGACCGCGCCGGTGGCGCCGACAATGGCGATGTTCTGGGCGTTCATCGGCCCAAAATACAGGAACGCCCCCGCCGCGTGAAGATGGCTTCCACCGCGCCCGGCCGGATTGGTTATGGACTCCTCCCGGAGATTTTGCGTCACTCCGACCATGCCTGACACTGAACACACATTCCTCGATACACGCGGCTTCCGCACCCACGTCGCGCAGGCCGGGAACGGTCCCCCGTTGGTGCTGCTGCACGGCTGGCCGGAATTCTGGGCGACCTGGGAGCCGATGTTCGCGCGCCTGGGCGACCGCTACCGGTTGATCGCACCCGATTTCCGCGGCTTCGGCGAAAGCGGAAATCCCAACCCCGGCCCCTCCGACCAGGCGAACGGGGATATCCTGGCCGACGACATCGTGGCCGTGCTCGATGCGCTTGGCCTCGCGCGCGCGGGCTTCGTCGGACACGATGTCGGCACCACGGTCATGCAAAGCCTGGCACTGCGCTATCCCGAACGCGTAGCCGGGCTGTTCTTCTTCAACTGCGCCACGCACGGCGTCGGGCAGCGCTGGCGCGAACCGAGCCAGATCAATGAGATCTGGTACCAGACCTTCCATCAGATGCCCTATACCGCCGCATTGGTCGGCGCCTCTCGCGACTCTTGCCGCGCACATATCGGGCACTTTCTCCGCCACTGGTCGCATGTGAAGAGTGCCTTCGACCCCGTGCTCGAACGCTGGGTCGACAATTTCATGCGGCCCGGCAATCTCCAGGGCGGCTTCAACTGGTATATCTCGCTGAATGCCGGACGGCTGGCAGTAATGGCCGGCACGGCGCCCAAGCCGCCGAAGATCACAGTCCCGGCGCGCGTCCTGTGGGGCCGCCACGACCCTGTGTTGCGCGCGGCCTGGATCG
>Ga0193752_1001506_pt1 | contig 19251 bp, 15 predicted proteins | sample H1c1metaG_FD_144924 | JGI IMG/M metagenome (GOLD analysis project Ga0193752, IMG submission 144924) | Soil microbial communities from a riparian zone of the East river system, Colorado, United States - H1c1 | ecosystem: Environmental > Terrestrial > Soil > Riparian zone | place: USA: East River...
TGGGATGTATTCCTGTCTATGCTCAAAAGAACAAACATAGCTTTGTCCTTCAAGAAGGTTGCTATTCAACTGGCCATTATAAAGGAAATCCGGACAAGACCCAATTTTGGTATATAAAAAAGGATTCAACTTTTATAAATTTATTTGTATTTAAAGATTACTATATAGGGGTAGTTAGAATAGGTAAGTGGCAATTACTGGAGGATAGTATGATTAGTTTAGAATACCTTCCCCTGAAATCAACAGTACTATTAAATTCCACTATTAAATTCCACTATTGATTATCACGCAGAAACAAAAGGTTCACCAGACTCAGTATATTTTTACGGTTCAGTTAAAGGTTATGATAAAAGACCACTTTCTTATTGTGCGCTTGTTTTTGATAATTCTGAAAGGGAATATGCCAGGTTTGGTGTAGCCGTTGGTTATGGGTTTAGGGGAGTTCACTTAGATGCTAATGGCAATTTTGGTTTTGCAATTCCTAAAAATCTTTACTTTGGAAGCCTGGGAATATCGCCTACTCCCGATCATTATCCACTCACAATAAATACACTTCCAAATAACAATTACCATACTTTAAATATTATACTTCCATTAAAAGATTCTACCAATGATATAGATATAAGCAAATTTGACTACAGGCCCCAGGTATTTAAATACCAACCATCCAAACCAGCACAAAAGATGCGAATTAAAAGTACAGATCTACCAATTAATTTTATTACAAGTGACAGGAAATTATTATTAGGAGTATTACATGAAGCAAAAAAAAGACAACCGTCCTTAATCGGACCTATTGAAGAACTAATGGAATATTTACAAAAACCTTAAATAAAAATTAGTCTCGCCATCGCTCATTTAATACCCTGCATATCTGCGTCAGTGGATTAATACAAGTCCACCCACTTAAACGCCCCCGCCTTGTCTCCGACAAGCGGGCAGCATACACCCACTGTTAAAAATTATCCTTTCTATCAAACAGCGGCAGCTTTTGGTGGCAATGCTGCTTGTCGGAGACAAGGCAGCGGCGCTCACTGGTTTAGGAGTTGGCTTGCGACATGATTACGAACACCTACGGAGGCGAAAAACCGCTTGTTATGGGCAGGTTTGTTATGGCTCTTTAATTTTTTCCAGGTTTAGAACAACTGGGTATGAAGTTTTGCCGTCCATTGTATACCAATTACCAGCTATTGTTTTTGCTTTCATTACATCAAGATTAGTAAAAAGGAAATAGCCCGTTTTTTTTCCATTAACAGTTTCAGTCATTTTTTGCACACCATTAGCGCCAATTTTAGAAATGTCTGGTCCACGGAATTTAATTTTTTTCTTTTGTTTTGTGTAGTAGTAGGTTCCTTGGTCATAATTGTAAAAATGATCGGGTATTAAGAAGGTAAGTACAATGGGATTAGTTCCAATGGTTCCTTTAAAAATGTATGATGTATAGAGGGTCTGTCCTGATACCTTGCTAAACAAACACAATGTCATACAACAAATAAGTAATACAGATATTTTTTTCATTTTCATTTTTTAAAATTTATAAGTTGACTTTGCTAAGCTCAAGGTCGCAGCTTTCTGTATTAAGTGATTTTACATCAAATGTTAGATGGTTTATAAAACCTTTGTTTGGGCAATTTGATGTTGAAATTAAAATCGTAGTTGGATCCGCTTGTTTGCCTAGAGATTCTAAGATTGCATCATTAATATATGCAGCATCTTTTCTGTATAAAACCTGTACCTCATTATCTTTTTTAAAATCAATAGAAATTTTCATCTGCTTCAAAATTTAGAGTGGTTGTTAAACTTGCCCATAACGGGCAGGGCTTGCTGCAGGGCAGGAATTCATTGCTCGTCCGCCCGGAACCGCTGCTGATTAAAGATATAAAAGTACAGGTTAACAAACAAAAACCCAGCAACGTATGTCCAGCCCAGATGAAGCACAACAGCGATAAAATGACCATTGCTCCAATGTCCAGCCAGCCTTGCAGCAAACCTGATGTTAGCAGCAGTTAAGTTGCATCTAAATACCTGTCTACTGTCCAACCTTTTGAAGCTAAATAATCGGTCAATGCCTTTTTCAGTCTTAAAAAGTTTTCATTTACTCCTTTGTAGGATACCTGACTTATTTTTCCATCTGAAGACATTCCAAACCCAGGTTTTGGGTCGGTCAATATTTCAAATTCTGGCTTTAATGCTTTTGCACACTCTTCGAATGAATCTACTTTAAAAATCAAAGGAGGAGAAGGGTTTAATTTAAAAAAAGCAAAGTCATTAACTGATTGATGTTTGAAAGATTCCTCATAAAGCTCGACTGTCAATTTTGCTTTTTCACTTCCTACGGATTTTAATATTTGCTCTGAAATATATTCAATCTTACTATTTACCTTCTTTAACTCATCTAACGTATTGGCAATATTCTTGTCTTCTATTTGCTTAGCTAAAAAAGAAAATAGCAAACCAGCCCATTGTTTTAATAAGTAATCCTCAATTTCGGCAAAGTCTGAAAAAGGAACTATTGCGTTGTTGACAGAGTTTTTTCTGACATCATCAATAAAGTCAAATATCTTGATATTGTCTACGGACGGGAATATTAATTTGCTTATTTCTATTTCTGTATTTTTTGCGTTTTTTGAATACACAAAATGTTCTGAATAGACATTTCTTTCTACCAAGGCGAAAATTGGAATGTTAAGTCTTTTAGCCTCTTCGTATTCCATATTTGTAATTGACTTTCCTTCACCTTTATAAGTTCCACCATACCTTCCTCCAATAATTAGAACAAGCATTTGGCAATTTGGAATTTCGGTAAGGCAGGATTCGTGAGTATGAAGTTTTGGGTCATAAAAAACACTGCCATCTTCACTTAGTATTGGTTCATAGCCAAGTCTCTTGATGAAATATCTAAGATTCTCTCGGATATATTTTAAATCATAAAATGTCGAACTAACAAAGACTTTTGGGGCTGCCATAATTTTAGGGTTTAATTGCTGCTAACTCAAAAATAGGCGAAAGTTTTCGCAGCCTATCTGAATTTACTATTTTTTAAAGGGTTTTACAATCAACATGTTATATAAAAAAACGAAAGTTTTTAAGATATCGAAAACTTTCGTCAATACAACTCTGTAATATACACACATTATTGTATATCTTCCCCTTCATTTTCAACCACTTTCAATACAAATTGTAATATTTTAATGGTTAAATACTAGCTGTACATTACTAATATCTGTATTGAAAATGCCCTTTATTCGATCTTCAGCCCAAGCTAATCATCCATCTCTACCAGTTAACCCATCTTCATACTCTTTTACGACAAAATGGCTTACAATTACTCAACTGAGCGTGAATTTTCATTAACTGAGTGCATCAAATCTGCAACTGTGGCTGAATTTTATTCAACTGGGTGTGAATTTACCTTAACTGGTTCCGTCGCCACCTCTTTTAAAACCGTAGCCAATACTTTGATAGGTGTAGCTGCATCAAAAGGAGATGAGCAGGCAGAAAGCAAGCATGAAACTTTACAATTACCTGCTGTATGTGCAAAATCCTGTGGATAATTATTATATTTTAAATATATGAAATTTTCAATCAAATTATTACTTTGGGTCTTATTTAATATTTAAAACATATAATCATGCCCCAACAAACCATTACCCGAAGCTATCCTTTTGCGGATGGCGAGTTAAAACAAAAAGCCGATCAGCTTGCCAACACCCTTACCCGTGACCTTACTGACCTGGCTGCCCGAAAAATTACAGATGGCTTTATTAAGCATTTACGTGAGCTAACCGGCAGTTTTGATGACCACAGTACAGACCAGGAACTGGTTGGCCTGGTAACTGATGCAACACTTAAAAAGAATGCCACCCGTAAAGAAGCAGAAGTTGCCGTAAGGTCCATCAGGAACATGGCAGATATTGTGTACAGCGGCAAAGGCAAGTATAACAATTTTGGTTTTGAAGATCTCACCCGCATGACCGACACAGATTTTTACCGCCTCACCAAAAGAGTGGTGCGTACGGCTACCAGGTTTTTACCCGACCTGGAACCACAGGGTTTAACTGCTGCACAAATAGATGCATTGCAAACCTTGTCTAAAAAATTTGATGATGACCTGGATGTGCTTGAAGATGCTGTTGACAACCGGGACCTGGAAACACAGGAACGCATAAACAAAGGCAACATGCTATGGGCCGAAATGACCAAGCTGGCCAGCGTGGGTAAAAGTGTTTTTGAAGATACAAACGAGGCTAAGTTTAATGATTACGTTTTAATGCCATCTGCGGAAAGTGATGGGAATAGTGAAGGAGTGAAAGAATGAAGAAATGAAGGAATGAAGGAATGAAAAATGAAGGAATGAAAATGGGCAGTTCTTTATGGCTGCCTGTTTTTATTTGTACTAAAAACAGTTTTGAATAAGCCTCGTAGAGGCGATAATTTGGTAGAGAATCAGAATTTGAAATTGTAAAGCGAGCCCCGTAGGGCAATGTCGTAAAGTAAGAATTGCCCTGCCCTTTAGGGCAGGGGGTAAAATTGCCACTCCGAAATTGGGCTTTAGCCCAACAATTCTATTTTGGCTAAAGCCGGAAATACATTTTAATCTTAATCACCGCCCTGAAGGGCGGTGCAATTGAATGAACAGTACTTAACTTAATGACATTGCCCGTAGGGGCGCCATTTTCATCAAAGGTGAAAATAAAAATATTACCCATGGAGCCTGATCCTTAATTAGGGCATCCCATCGTAAAATCCCACGCTGTGTTTGATTGATCCTTATCACATCTTGGATCAACTATGATCGTAAACACACTGGAATATCCGTTCAATGTTAATACCTGCGAACCGCTTGTGCCTACACATCCGCTATCAAATACTTTTGCACCATTATAATAAATATGTATCCTGTCTTTTACAGTATAGGTGCTATAGGTAAAAGTAAGGCGGCCGGTTTTTCTCTGCACATCAATGGTATATTGTTCGGGTTCATTGGCCCCGCTTTTATATTGTATGTTGCAGGTACCGGTTTTTTTCTGTTCAGGTGCCACATAAGGATTATCCCTGTTGGTTACAGGTACACACTCCGTTTTGGTAGCATTCCAGTCGTATCCCTGTTTGCAATAACACAGGTATTGATTGGATGCAGCATCCCAGGCCGCATACGAATTCCTGTAAGACGCATTACAATCCGGAACCTGGTTTTGAATAGTTTTTACACACTCTGTTCTATTGGCATTCCATTGATAGCCTTGCGGGCAGTTACACAAATATTTCTGACTGGCTGCATCCCACACCGCTACAGAGTTTCTATAATAACTATTGCAGTCAGGCGTGGCCGGCACGCATTCAGTTCTTGCTGCGTTCCATACATATCCCTGCGGGCAATTACACAAATATTTCTGGCTTGCCTGGTCCCATACGGCTACTGAGTTTTTATAAAAACTATTACAGTCAGGGATCTGGTTTTGTTTTATACATTCAGTTCTTGCACTATTCCATACAAATCCCTGCGGGCAATTGCACAGGTATTTCTGGCTGGCTGCATCCCATACCGCTATGGAGTTTTTATAAAAACTATTGCAATCGGGTACCGCCAATACACATGCAGTTCTTGTGCTGTTCCATTCATATCCCTGTTTGCAATAACACAGGTATTGCTTGGTTGTTGCATCCCAGCGGGCTTCGGAATTAGCATAAGACTTTGAGCAATCGACAGCCGCGGGAATACAAGCTGTTTTTGTTGCATTCCACACCAGGCCCGGGTTACAGAAACACTCTGTTCTTTGCGTTTGGGGGTTCCATGCTGAGTAACTGCCGGGCATGCATTGTACCTGGTTTCGTCCGCTGCAGCCATTGGATATGCCGGATAATTTTTCTGCTTCTTCACAGCATAGATCACCCCTTAATAAATACCAGCCCAACCCTGCTGTACCAAATTTTCCCACTACTATTGTCTTTTTTCCGGTCCCGGATTCTTCCCATACCGAATAATCCCTGCAGCAGTATTTGAAAAACTCATTACTAGACTTTAAACTGTTGGCTACACGTGTTGCATCTGCAAATGAACATCCAAAAGTTGTACAATTTGTTTGTGGAAATATAACATTAGCCAGTACATAATAATTTAATCCACTGGTCATGGGATTTTCCTTTGCAACAGAGATCCAATCGTGCCTCCCGGAGCAAGGGCTTGTTTTAACCCATACTTTCCAGTCTTTACCATTTTGACCATATAACGGGCTACCAAAACAACAACAAACTAAAGTGATGGAAAGCAGTGTTCTGAGCCAGTTTCTTATTGATACTAAAAGATGAGATCTCATCATCGCAAAGTTTATACGGTTATATAAGGATAGATAGAAATGAAAGTGGGGATATTCATTTCTGTTTACCAAAATAAGTTGGTATGAAATGCGATAACTCAGGAAAATGACAACCGTACCTTATTTGATGACAAGCGTAAATAATTATAGTAGTGGTTAAGTTTGACTGTCAGGTTGAGCTTGTCGAAACCGGGGCTATATTAATTTAATCCGTCTTCGACAAGCTCAGACTGACAGTAAAATTGTGACAAGGATTCAAACTGAACCAGTACCCTAATTACAGCTATTTAAAGAGGTTTTTGATAAAGGTGAATTTACTGTCTTTAGTAAGTTCCTTCCTGTTATTTAATAAATACTTATGCAATACACGGCTAAACCGGTGCGATACAACCAAACTTTCATTAGTCTTGAATTTTATTGATTTATCCAGGTGGTTATATTGCCGTACATGGGTAAGGTTCACGAGATAACTCTTGCTGATCTGTACAAAATCTTTATTATCGGTAAGAATATTAAGGTAATGTCCAAAACTTTTGCCGGAGTTCAAAACCTGATCATTGGAAAGATGAATGATGGACATATTTTCATCTGCTTCGATGTATTTGATCTGATCCAAATCTACTATCTCTATAATTCCTCTAAGCAATTGTATGGCTATGGTCTTTGATGCCTGTGAATCATTCCTGAGTAACTGGAGTAAATAGGCTATGTCCGTATTCTGATGCTGGCTATTCTCTTTTTTTGTTAAAAAACGTTGAATTGCCTTTTCAATATCTGTAACTGAAAATGGTTTTGTTACAAAATCAAGACAGGCAAACTGGATAGCTCTTAATGCATTTTCGAAATTGCCATGAGCAGTTGTAAAAACCAATTCCGGTAATGGTTTACCTTCTTCATACAATTTTTGAAGCACATTAAATATATTTGAGTCCTTCAATTGAATGTCCAGGAAAGCCAGGTCTACCTGATCATCCTGTAATAAGTGATAGGCATCAGTGGTGGTTTTGGCAATATTGCAAACATTCACATTATACCCCGTTTGAGAAAGTGTATATTCTAAATTGGCAATATTATCACTATTGTCTTCAACGATACCTATAGAGATAGTAACACTCATTCTTTAAATATTATTTTTATTATTGTGCCTTTGGGATCCCTGTTTAAAATACTTATTTCAATATTATAGCCCAGTTCATTTAACAGCGCAACCCTTTCTTTTACTATTTTTGATCCAAGCGATTCATGCGTAATAAACGGCCCTTTTTGAATTTGTTGGGCAAATTCGATCCCAACACCGTCATCTTCAATAATACAGTTCAGATTGCCATTGCTTTCACTGAATTTCAACCACAAATTACCTTTATTTTCCTGTAATAATAAGCCATGTTTGATAGCATTTTCTACAAATGGTTGTAACAGTAATGGGGGAATTGAATAATTTTCAATAAAAGCCCCGCCGGGATGTATGATGTGATATTCAAAATGATGATCATTCTTGCTTTGTTCAAATTCAATGTATGATCTCAATAGATCAATTTCTGTTGAGAGAGGGATCTCATTTTCAACTTCAGACGTGGATAAATGGCTGCCTTTATAAGAGGCATTTAAAAAATTCCGTAAAAGCTTTGATAAGTTTACGATGCCCTCACTTGCTTCCTCTTTTTTATCAAACAGAACCTTGTTTTGAATATTGGCGAGTACATTAAATATAAAATGGGGATTTAGTTGTGAAAGCAGCAGCTGCGACCTGAGATTCTTTGCCTCTTCTAACTGAGCTTTATATCTTTTCTGGGCATTCCTTTGCCTGATAAAATAAACAGCACTAACCAGCAGTAATAATATGCTTAAGCCAATAGCAATTGGAGGAAACCAGGCACTTTTATAAAAAGGTAACTGTATTGTAAACCTGATCACGTCGGAATAAGCTGAACCCGGGTTTTCGTCAACCGGCCCGGCTCTTACTTCAAAAATATACTCCCCGCTTTTCAGATCTTTAAGTATTGCTTCATTATCATTTTGCCAGGATGTCCAGTTGCCACCATTGAGTTTATATTGATACTGGGTGGTAGTGGGCCTTGTAAATTCTATGCCTTCAAATTTTATTACCACATTTGCCTCGCCATAAGGTATTTTGAGAATAGTATCCCTGTGATTAAAAGGTAACCGCATTCCATTAACATGGGTAACCTGTGTTTTTAACTGATGGTTTACCAGGCTTAACTTTTGCGGGTCTAAATAATTTAAAGTTGTTGAAGAGCATATCCAAACCCCTTTCTTCGAGTCTTGATACAAGCCCATAAAACCGGGGTCTATCCCTAAATAACCATTTGTGGCATTCAGGATATTGAATTGTAAGTATCCTTGTTTTTTGTATTTTTCAATATCGAAAATATACAACCCATCTTTAGTTGCCAGTAATAATTCTTTACCATTTAATGCTATCATCGCTTTAACCATGCTGGTTAAAACACTACTATGCAATAGTTTTATACTATCGGTCTTGTGATCATAATACATCAGGCCGCGGTCGCCACCAAGCCAAAGATCACCATCTTTATCTTTCAAACTGCAATAAACACCCTGGCAGGGAAGTGTTCCGTTTTTAGTGGTATAGTTATTAATTTTACCGTTTTTAATATTCAATTTACTAAGCCCCGAATAACTACCCAACCAGTAGTCCCCGTTCTTATCCTGGCCAATAGATTGAATGTAATAATTGTCATGCATACCCTGTTGCTTTCCATAAAAACTGATCTTTTCATTTTGTAAAATCCCAACACCTTCATGCGTACCAAAAACGATCCGGTCATTCGTGCTGTCGTAATACAATGAAAATACTGTCTTATCATTCCAAACTATTTTTGATTGATTGCCATTGATAATTTCCAATCCTGCATTTGTACCAAAGTACAATTTGCCTGATTTATCCATAGCAGACCCGGCAAAATAATACTGCGATCTTGCCCCGGTATGTTTTATTACTTTATCAGCATGACCTGGTAGCTTATACATGCCGTTACCATAAGTTGCAAACCATACATTTTTATCTTTGTCTTCCAGCACAGTCCATACATTGGATAATTCACTCATTGAAACAGATGTAAAGGCAGGGTTATACACCTGTCCCAATCCATTTTCAGATCCTATCCAATATTGATTGTGGGCATCTTTAACAACATCATTTGTTATCGGGAATTCATTTTTTAACACCGATCTTCCGTTACCATTGTCAGGCAGATCCAATTGATTGCGGATGCAATTCCAGATCGAATTTTTCTTCAGGTCTTTTATAGAAAGTATTGTAGCATTTTCATTGTTTGTGGCAACAGGTACGTTGATCCCGTCTTCAATATAATAAAATTGACGGCCTTTATCACCGGGTTTTTGCTCTTTTACAAAAAAAGGATTGTTGTTAAGGTCGCCTGAAGCCGGATAAAAAAAATATCCTGCCTTTGTAATTAAATGCAAAGAATCATTTTTGATGAGGTAGATCGCCCCTTCTGCGGTTAGATATTTTTCATCCGTTTTTTTATTGTATTGAAAGTGCAGGCTTACTTTTTTTTCAGCAATAGTTTTGTATACCCCATTAACAAATTTATATAAAGTAGGAGTGGAATATTTTTCACATATCCAGATCGTATTATCCCGGTCTACTGCCAGGTCAAACAGTACACTGGTAAATGGTTTAGGATAAAAGGCAAATTTGCTGCCATCAAAAATACTTAAGCCATTATAGGTAAGTATCACAATATTGCCATCGGCATCTTCATCCAAAGCATGTATCCTGTTGTGGGGCAGGCCATCGGCTTCTGTATAAACTGTAAATTTTTCCCCGTCAAATTTATTTAAACCATTTCTTGTTCCGATCCACAGATACCCTCTTCTGTCAATATGCAGCGCTGTAATCTTCATTTGCGAAAGCCCGTCTCTCATGGTAAATAACCGGTAATAAGGTGCCTGTGCATGTATAGCATGCATATTAATGAGCAGAAGTATAACCCATATTGCCCTCATCTTTGAGCGCTTTTTTAAATGTAACAAGAAACTATAGCCAGAATAAAAATAATTGTTTTTACCCTATAAAAGCCTGGCTTATGGTTTAATAATAACATGGGTACTGTATCCAGGGGTATCTTCACAACCTGCTACGGAATTTATCATGCCTGATGCAGCTGCTGGAAGGAGAGGAGAATAATTTTAAAATTATCAGGCTGGTTGATCTGATGATGGTGGAGCAGCTTTTATCAGCTAATTGAAAAAGAGTTTACAGGCCAACGTATCAGGGGATGTAAAACGAATCGAACTAATCCTTAAATTCGTCCCACAAAATTATTGATATGGAAAACAAAACCGTTTACTATGCCGGTTACCTGCAACTTGAAAAGATCAGAGTAAAACAAAATAGTATAAAAAAAATAAGTATCCTTTTAATTGGAGTTTTGACCTCTGCAATAATATTGAGTAGTTGTGGTGGATCAGGAAAGAAAGAGAGAGCAGCAGAAACTGAAGTAGAACGCATTGCAGGCAAAGGCGAAATAAAACTTGGGGACCAGATATGGATGGGCAAAAACCTTGACGTCGTTAAGTTTCGAAATGGTGATTCCATCCCGGAAGCAAAAACCAATGAAGAATGGCTAAAAGCATATGAGCAATCTAAACCAGCCTGGTGCTATTACGACAATGACCCCAAAAATGGTTTGAAATACGGAAAGTTATATAACTGGTATGCAGTAACTGACCCCAGGAAGCTTGCACCCGAAGGATGGGAAATCCCTTCACAGTTTTCCTGGCAATCCCTGGAAAGGTTTTGCGATACTTCCTACGGCACTAACATAGATGTTGAAAACCTGGAAAAAACGCGGTTTGGCACTGTAGAATTGATGGATCGCAAAGATTGGGATACAGCTTATTGCAAAGGAGAAAATAAAAGCGGCTTTAGAGGATTGCCGGCAGGTTATAGAGACAGCACAGGCAGTTTTCTTTACTATGATAATTATACAGGATGGTGGAGTACAACGGAAGTCATTAATAGAAGTTTTTCAAGTGCAAATAATAAGTCAAACGATGCTTATGTTTTTTTGGTTAATAGCATTGGCAAGGACTATCACAATGCGGCAAGCCGTGCATGTGGGTTTTCAGTACGTTGTGTAAGATAGCTGTTCCCTGGTATACAAAATGGCTCACTTCTTCAACCATTTAATTACTCCTGGCAAACGGTTTAATTTAATAGCGCTGTACTTTTCTTCCACTGCCCCAAAACTGCTGTAAAAAAATGCCAGGCTGGGTATATCGCTTCCTTCAAAATCAAGCAGCAGGTCTTCCCCGGCATTGTCTTCTATAAATGCGTTGATGAGTGCATGCGATGCCCCCAATGTTTTGCCATCGGGGTGATTGCCCACCATGATATAATATGCCCTTTTGTGAGAAAAGAAAAAAACGGCAGATGCAATTAACCGGCCTTCTTTTGTATAAACTCCGTAAGTGGTGGCTTTTTGTTTATTGTAAAACAATTGAAAGAGCTTTTCAAATCGGGCGTAATCATCAGCAGTAAGAGAAGAAAATTTACCCGCCTGTTCCCGGGCCAATGTTATCACTTCTGCAATGGCGATATTTTTATTGATGATCAACCGGAACTGTTCGCTTTTTTTGATATTGCGTTTTATATTTTCCCTGAAGGCTGCGTAGAGATCTTCATAATTATCATTCAGGCTTAAAACATAATTCATCCTTTCATACAAGTCAAGGTCTTTCAATTTAAAAAGATTGCCCGGGTTAAAATAAATATCCCAGTATTTGAATTTTGTTGGAATAGCTTTTAAGAATTCATTTACTGTTTCAGCAGTTAGTGCATTTCCAAAAATACCCAGGCAGGCTGCAAACGGTGGCTGGTATAAATAATGAATGCTGTATTTTTTGTTCCAGGTAAGTGGCATCACGGCTTCATAATCACCAAGCACCAATGCATCCCAGCTCTTTGCCATTGCATCTAAATAAAATGAATAAGCATATACCAATCCATTATCAGCATTGTCTATACAGGCATCCCACTTGGTTTTATCTATCTGCTGATATGTGAGGTAGCGGATCTCCACGATCAAAATGGAATTTGCGGAACCAGTTTTTTAAGGCTGATATTTTGCAGGTCGATACTGAATGAAATATTTCTCCGGAACCTTTTTTCTGTGATGACAGATTTAAAATAATCTTTGTATTCCCTGCTGTACAAAAGCGGCACATAAATATTTACAACGTTCCTGAACAAGGAGAGTTGTAATCCTGCATCATAAATAAACCGGCCGGTTGCTGCATTTTTTTTCCAGGCTTCGGCATAGGTGCCAATATCCACAAAAATTTTAAGTGGCAGCTTAAAAGGCAATACTGCCAAAGGATTTATGGCATTAGGAATGGTTGACGTAAAATTTGCTGCAGCCAGCCAGTCATCTGTTTTGCCTATCTTATTGCTTAGATAATCGGTGCGTACTTTAAAGCCACCGTCACGTATCATGATCTGCTGGTTCGAAAATCCTTCGAATTCATTACGGCCGATAAAATAATTACTGTAGGTATAATCTTCATTTCCTTTGGGGCCGGTCATATTTAAATGATAGCGGTCTGTTTCAAACTGTTTGATAAAAGTTTTATCGCCCAGGTAGAAAAATTTACCGGCAAACAACCTTAGATCCATTCCACCACCTTTGGCGTAATTGAAATAATAATTACCGGTAAATGCCAGCCGGGCAAAGCCTTCTCCCTGCTCGATCTGTAAAGCACCTTTATAGGGATATAGAACCCGGTTGTTCTCTATCACAAACCGCAACTGGTTTACATAGCGGGATTCTGTTGGGTAAGTAATTACATCAACCTGGTTTGTTGTATCTCTTGTAAATAGCAAACCGGTTTCATTGATGAGGAATGTCTTCCATTGTATGAATTTGGTTATGCTGCTGCGTGGGTTCTTATTTGCAAAAGTATATTTAAGCGATGGCACTATTTTTGAAAACCGTTGTGCATTTGTTGTATTGGTTGAGTCGGTAAAATTATCGCCGGAAAATGTTGCACCTGCAACAGCGATCTCAAATTTCTGGCCGTTATCACCGGGGTAGAAAGTATATCCCAGTCTGCCAATGCCATTCAGTTGCTTGCTTTTGGTGCCATATAAGGGTGAAATTACAAACTGGAATTTATTCAGTGGCAGTGTATAATTATGTATCAATGCGCCAGGCATAAACCCATCGTAAAAATTATGGCCGATGGCAGGCGATGCAAAAATATAATTGTGCTTATCGGTTTCTTTCATGCTGAAAAATGCAGCAAAACGGATATCTTTTTTTGAAGTTGATTTTTTAAGGTCACCTTTTTTGTTCAGCAAGGCAAAAACAGCATCTACATTTTTACCGCTAACATCTTCCACTACTTTTTTAAAATCTTCGGGATAAGGATGTTTGAATTGCCAGCGTTTGTAATATTCCTGCATAGCTTTATCAAATGTTTCTTTGCCCAATTCATCTTCAAGCAATTTCATCCAGTCGCCGGTTTTTACATAGGCGATCATATTGTAATTGAAAGGATTGAATTTTTCAGATGTTGTTTCAATGGGCTGATCCTTTTTAACACCGGTAACTGTTTGTAACAATGTGTGCTGTATATCATCAGGCAGGCGGTTCTTTATAAAAGCTGATTTGGTTTCAATGATCTCAAGATTAGTATTGCCATATTGCTGCAATGAATACCGGTTATCATAATAAGTGTTCATGCCTTCATCCATCCAGGGATGTGTGCGTTCGTTGGTTCCCAAAATTGCCTGGAACCAGTTATGCCCCACTTCATGATTAATTACAAAGTCCAGCATTTTTTCTGAGTCACCATCTTCCAGTAAAGTGATGGTTGGATATTCCATACCACCGCCATTGCCGCCATCAACCACGCTTACCACATTGTATGGATATTCACCCAACCATTGACTTTTGGTGAGGATGGCACGCTTGATCATGGCAATGCTGTTCTGCCATATTTCTTTGTGCTCGCTGTAATAAAAAGCATTTGCAGTAATTATTTTGCCAGAAGGTAATTTGAGTGTATCAGTTTTTACAGAATAAGTTTTATCGGCAAACCAAGCAAAATCAAGCACGTTGTTTTGTTTGTACTGCAATGTTTTTGTTTTTTGTGAAGAAGGAACAGCAGGTTCTTCAATTACCTTCTTTTTTTGTTGTGGTTGTTTTTTTGCTTTGGGCTCCCGGGTGAAAGCCTTCCTGTTTTTCAACCATTGTATTTCGCTTTCGTTTTGCAGGTCGCCGGTTGCAGCTACCACATAATTATCAGGCAATGTTATCTGCACTTCAAAATTTCCAAACTCTGCATAAAATTCTCCCTGGTCTAAATAAGGCATGGGATGCCAGCCTTTTCTATCGTATACAGCAGGCTTGGGGTACCATTGCGTGATATGATAAGCCTGGTCAATATGCCCGCCTCTCGAAAAATTATAAGGCAGTTTTACATGAAAGGGTGTTTCAATTTTTGCAGTTGATCCTGGCGGAATTGGTTTGGGTAAAATAAGTTTAATGATATCCTGGTGTTGCGGATGATCTGTAGTTTTAGCAACTTCTCCATTTACTTTAAAATCTAACCGGTTTATATAGCCGCGTTTATCGGCATTGCTGAAGTAAAAATCAGTGCTGCCATTCTCCAGGTCCTGGTCGGTAAAAGCAGTCTTGTCATTTTTAAAAGCATTTTGCCAGAGATGGATCCAGATGAAATGCAAAGTATCGGGAGAATTGTTGCGATAATCCATCTTTACAAATCCATCCAACGTATTATCAGCATCATTAAGCGTTACATCAATTTTGTAATTAACCTGCTGCTGCCAATAAGGCGACTGACAACAGACAACAGACGACAGGCAACACATAAAAAACAAAAACAGTATTCTTTTCAAAACAGAAGGTTTTATCAAAAATAAACAAACGCTTCATTCAATCCTAATCCCTTAATTTTTTCATTCTTAATTCTTCATTTCCTTACTTCCCTTTTCCAGAGAGGATTATTCTAATGGTGTGCAACATGATCTTAAAATCCAGCGCCAGTGATACATTCTCTATATACATCAGATCGTATGGCATTCTTTCTATCATTTCTTCTACTGTTTCGGCGTAGCCAAATTTAACCATGCCCCAGCTGCTAAGGCCGGGCTTTACTTTCAGCAGAAAATTATATTCGGGGTGTTTCTGTAATATCTGGTCAATATAAAATTTCCGTTCAGGCCTTGGACCAACCAAACTCATTTCTCCTTTAATGATATTCCAAAGTTGTGGCAACTCATCCAGCCGCCATTTACGCATGATCTTTCCCCAGGGTGTTATGCGTGGGTCCTGGTCGCTGCTTAGTTCAGGCCCGTTCTTTTCTGCATCGGGTATCATGCTCCGGAATTTGATCATGGTGAAGGGACGCCCTTTGTAACCAATGCGTTCCTGCAAATAAAACAGTTTTCCTTTTGAAGATAGTTTTACCCTGATAGCTGTATAGATAAATAAAGGCAGCAGGATGATAATGCTGAGTACACTTGCAGTAATATCCAGTAACCTTTTTATATGCTGTTGCCATTGCGGCATCAAACCCGATTGGAGTTCTATCAAGGGAATGCCGAGTACATTATTTGTTTTAACCGAACCGCTGATGATGTCTACCGTGTCGGCAGTTAATTTAATGTTCACTTCTGTGTCACTCAGTTGCTGCAGTATTCTTTCCAGTTGGTCCCTTTCTTTTTTTTCTACGGCAATGATCACTTCCTCAATTTTATGCTCCCTGATGATGGCAGTTGCATCATCTGCTTTACCGAGGTTAATAATTCCCTGCGGCAAAGCAGAACCATGGTTACCGTTGGTATTGGCAAAACCGGTGATGCGGTAACCGGTCTTTTCTTTATTGTTGATGATAGAATTATACAGGTTAACGGCATTGGTGCTGGAGCCGAGGATAAGCGTATTAAAAAAAACGGTTCCCTTATTCAGTTGTGTTTTGGCAAGGTTTAAAAAAAGCAACCTTATGCAAAAAGTAGTGATGGTTTGAATAAGCCAGAGCGAAAGAAATTCTTTATAATAAATGGTATAATCGCCGGTAACGTCGTACAGTAAAAACAAGAACAGGATGCAGATGCTTGCAAAGAATGTATAAATGATGGTATTGAAAAATTCTACCAGCCTTGATTTATGATATAGATTGTGGTAGGTGCCTACCAGGTAATATACCATCAGCCAGATGATGGGAAAAAGTACAAGGCCGATATAAAACCTGGGGCCAATTACAAAAGCTTCCTCTATGATATATTTTCTTACAAAATAAAAAGCAACCCAGGAAAGAATGGCTGCTATGCAATCGCCTAAAGCATACCAGCTGATATGTATTCTTGGTTGGTTCAATGATTAGGTTCTGATCAGCGTAAATATTTTTTTCTCTCTTAATTCTCAGGCTGTCAGCCTGAGCTTGTCGAAGGCGGATTACATTTACTATACCGGTTTCGACAAGCTCAACCTGACACCTTTTTTTTATTCATCCTTAAATCTGCAAAAAGTAGATCTTAAAAATTAATTATTAATGGTTCGTTGCATTCCCGATCTTTTCCAGGATCTGGTGGGCCACTTCCATTGCACGAAATCCATCCAGTACACTAACCGGTGTATCGGTATTATTTAAAATGGCATTCCTGAATTCTTCCAGTTCCATTTTAATTGCATTTACTTCCTGTACCGGCGGATTGGCGATGGCCACTGTTTTTTTGCCGCTATTGGTTTCAATATCAAAAGTAAATGTATTGGAATCACCGGGTGTATCTAAACGGATGATCTCGGTTTTCTTTTCCAGGAAATCAATACCGATATAAGCATCCTTCTGGAACAACCGCATCTTACGCATTTTTTTCATGGAAATGCGGCTACTGGTAAGATTGGCAACACAACCATTATCAAACTCAATACGAACGTTGGCAATATCCGGTGTATCGCTCATTACCGCCACGCCATTGGCGCTTATATAATTTACATTGCTTTTTACCAGGCTTAAAATGATATCAATATCATGTATCATCAGGTCCAGTATCACACTCACATCGGTACCACGTGGATTGAATTGTGCCAGGCGGTGTACCTCAATGAACATAGGTTGCAACACCTGGTTCTTTAAAGAAAGAAATGCAGGGTTAAACCTTTCAACATGCCCCACCTGGAATTTTATATTGGCTTCCTTAGCAAGTTTCACCAATGCCTTTGCTTCTTCCATGGTATTGGCCAATGGTTTTTCAACAAAAACATGTTTGCCTTTTTTTATAGCCAGTTCGCAAAGTTCAAAATGGCTTGTAGTAGGGGCTACAATATCAACAGCATCGCTGGCATCGATCAATTCTTCTGCATTGCTAAAACGTGGTATCTGGTATTTTTGGGCAACCAGCGCTGCATTGGCATCATCAGTATCAACAAAACCTGTTAACTGCACACCTTCAATCTCTGCCCAGTTGTTTAAATGAAATTTACCGAGATGGCCTGCTCCTATTACTCCTATTCTAAGCATAATATTTTTACTGTGGTTGAAAAATCAAAAATCAAAAGTCAAAAATCAAAACTTGAGATTCAAAAATTTTGAGGTTCTACTTTTTACTTTTGAATTTTTAATTTTGACTTAATTCTCCGTTACCGGAGCTTCTTCCCAAAAACCCATTCTTCCAAACTTCTCAATGCGTTGTTCAACCCTTTTATCAGGGTCAATGGCTTTTAACTCTTTTAATACGGGTAGGAGGTAGTCTTTTAAAATATCAGCAGCCTCCTGATAATCCCAGTGCGTACCTCCAAGCGGTTCCGGTATTACACCATCAACTAATCCAAAACCCAGCATGTCTTTGCCTGTAAGGCGCAGTTGTTCGGCTGCAGTTTCCTTTTTATCCCAGCTGCGCCATAAAATACTGCTGCAGCTTTCGGGAGATATTACCGTGTACCAGGTATTCTCCATCATAAAAACCTTATCGCCAACGCCAATGCCAAGGGCGCCACCACTGGCACCTTCGCCAATGATCACACATATCACGGGCACTTTCAACCTGATCATTTCATAAATGTTTCGGGCAATGGCTTCACCCTGACCTCTTTCTTCTGCCTCCAGGCCGGGGAAAGCGCCGGGTGTATCTATTAATGTAATAACAGGCTTATTGAATTTCTCGGCCAGCTTCATCAGCCGTAAAGCCTTCCTGTATCCTTCCGGATTGGCCATACCAAAATTGCGCAATTGCCTTGTTTTGGTATTGGCGCCTTTTTGTTGCCCCAGTATCATCACCGTTTCTCCACCCAGTTTGGCAAAACCGCCCACCATGGCTTTATCGTCCTTTACGTTCCTGTCGCCGTGCAGTTCTATAAAATCGGTGCACATGTTCTCTATGTACTTTAAAGTATATGGCCTGTCGGGGTGGCGGCTCAGTTGTACTTTTTGCCAGGGAGTAACATTAGCTGTAATATGCTTTTTTGTTTCAACGATCCTTTCTTCCAGCATGGCAATAGCGCCGCTCATATTGGTTTTCGACTTTTCTGAAGTGACCTTCAGCTGTTCTATCTGGTCGTATAGCTCTTTGATGGGTTTTTCAAAGTCGAGGAACTGTCGTTTTTTTAATTCGATCATGTAATTATGTTACAATTTAAATTAGCAATCAGGGGTTATATGTATCTTAGAAAACTGTAAGATAGTTTGTAAAATTAGTGCTTACAATTTTTTTATAAAAGTTTTGGAAGGGGAATGTAAGAAACCTATCTTTGCCGTCCTGAAAAATGAGGGAAAAGCCGCTTTTTGGCTTCGAGATCAGGACCCAGGTAGTAGGATCGGTAGTTCAGTTGGTTAGAATGCTGCCCTGTCACGGCAGAGGTCGCGGGTTCGAGTCCCGTCCGGTCCGCTTTTTAATGTTACA
>Ga0193752_1001507_pt1 | contig 19249 bp, 14 predicted proteins | sample H1c1metaG_FD_144924 | JGI IMG/M metagenome (GOLD analysis project Ga0193752, IMG submission 144924) | Soil microbial communities from a riparian zone of the East river system, Colorado, United States - H1c1 | ecosystem: Environmental > Terrestrial > Soil > Riparian zone | place: USA: East River...
GCGTAACGGGCGACAACTCCCGATATGCCGCGGAGTTGACCAGCCGTTACGCCTTCGCGGACTCACATTTGCAGTACCTGGAAGCTGGCGTCAACTTCGATTCGGCAGAATTTTCCGGCCACAACGAAACCTCTTTTGCATATCTCACAGGCGCGGATTGCCCGCCCGAGGAGTTGTTTTGTTCCGCCTCCCCGGCCGATTTTGGTCTGGAGTTCGATGTCACGAATCTGGCGCCGATCGGCGTACGCGATCGTGGCTTCCGCCTGATTTCGCAACGGGATATCGAGCAGTTCATCAACGGTCTGCCGGCCCTGGATGCTGTTTCGGATCAGGTGCAGATATTTCCGGCGATCGTGGATGAGTCGCTGCTCAACAATTCGACCCGTGAGGAGACTCTGGCCGCTTACCTGCAGGGCAGTCTGAAATTCGGCAAGCTGGAAATCGTGGGCGGAGCCCGTTTTAATCGGGTGGATGTCGAGGCGGTCAACTTGTATTCGCCGGAGTTCATACGTGAAGACGGAGAACCCGATCTGGAGTTTTCCCTCGCGAACCGGCAGGTGATTCGCGAAACTGGCGTCACCACTGACGTCCTGCCGCGAGTGCAGGTCAACTATCGAAAAAACGACAACCTGATCTTTCGTGGCAGTTACAACCTGGCAGTCGCTCGCCCCGATATTGCTCAACTGAGCTCGCGTCCCTCGTTGTCGCTCAATCTGCAGCCGGCCGGTCCAAGCGGCGAGCCGCTGTTGCAGATAGCACGCGGCAATCCGCGCCTGGAACCCGCGGTGACGCACAGTTTCGAACTGGGTGTCGAGCACTACAGCGCCGACATCGGACTGATCCGTTTCAACGCGTTCTACAAATCAATCGACAACCTGCTCGATCAGAACACCACGCAGTACGGACAAGTCAGCGAAATTCCCACGGAAGTGGCATTGCCGGACGACCCCGACTTCCAGACCGGTCTCGCGTCTCCAAATCTTCTGATCTTCGATTCCGTGCCGGTCAATAGCCCATACCAGGCGCGCATCTGGGGATTGGAAACACATGTGGAAAAACAGTTCGTATCACTTCCAGGGCTCTGGAACGGACTCGGATTGTTCGCCAATCTCACCTTCATCGACAGCGCCCGCGTGCAGCTCGCGGAATGGTCCGGCAACCCCGATCCCGATGGACCGCGCTCGTTTTACGTTCGCGGAATCGCGTTCGACCAGCAGCCAAAGTTCTCCGGCACGTTTGCGGTGACCTACAACGCGCGCGGCATCGACGCGAGCATTTCGTACTCCGGCCAGTCCAGCAAAGGGAACCAGTATTTTGCGAACGGGCTCGTCATCGCCGATGAGATGTACGACTCGGTGGACTTTCGCGTCGCTTGCACGCCGCAAGCCTGGGGCAGCAAATACAGGATCTATCTTGAAGGCAGCGATTTGCTGCGCGGGACGCACGATCCCGACCTGCTGCAAAAGCAGGCGGGTTATTACACTACGGCCTCGTTCCTCGGCGGGCGCCGCTTGAAACTCGGTTTCAATGCGACGTTCTGAGACTCACTCGCGTGGCTACCGTCCCATTTTCGCGCTCGTTGTCGCTGTCCTGGTCGGCACCGCGGCTCACAACGTCAACGCCAGCGACCAGGTAAAGGTTCATCTCGCCGCACGGCTGAGTCTGTTCGAGCTGCATAGAAAGGCTGGTCGGATAGCAGCCGCGCAGGCAGTGCTGGAAAACCTGGATCGCGCCTTGTCAGCGGCAGCGCCGGAGCGCGCCGAACTGGCGTCCGCCTATGAGCGCCTGCACCAGGAAGCGGACGCATTGCGAGTTTGGGAAGGCTTGCATCTCAACACCGGCAAGCGTGATCCGGAAATCTTGATGAGGATGGCGCAGTTGTACGGTGCGCTCGGTCAAGCGGGCGCTGCGCTGGATGCTTTGCGCAAGGCATGGGGCGATTCGCTGTCGCCCGCGCAACGCCGCCTCACCTCGGATCGCATTGTTTCGCTCGCTTCCGATCAGGGGCGTCTGGACGAGCTGGCGGATTCACTCGAGGCAAAACATCGCACCGGAATATTCGACGGATACGACACGAGTTTGCTGGTGCGTCTCTACATCAAGGCCAAGCGGCCAGCGGCTGCGATCGATGTAGTCGAAAAATACTTCACAGGCAACGGCGCCGGTCAGGTGCTGATGCTGAAAGAGCAAGCCAGGACCTACCGGTTGCTGCACGACTCCGACGGATACCGCAGTACCACTCGGCGGCTCATCGAACTCGATCCGGACAACGCGTCCGAATACCTGCGCGCGCTGGTATTGGATCGACTGGCGGATTCAGACGAGGGGCAAATTGGCAGCATCAGGGCGTTGCTGAAGGAATTGCGAGTCCGGGGTCCCGCGGATATCAACCTGGAATTCGAAGCAGGCGTTCTCGCGCTCGCGGGTCTGAACCAGGAGGCGTTCGAGACATACCGGCGCAGTACGGTGCTCCAGCCACATAAGGCCGACAACTATCTTCTGCTCGGCGACGTCTTGAAGAGTAGCCACCGCATTCCGGAAGCCATCGCGCAGTTCCAGAATCTGGCCGAACGCGCCGAGAGCGATAGCGTGCAGGTCGCTGCGATCGACGGGCTGCTGAACACGCTGCTGGATCAGTCCACACCTGAAATCGATCGCTCGGCACGTGGCATCGTGAACTGGGCGCAGAGACACCTTCTGGAAGACCTCGTCCTGAATGACGATCGATACTATCGATATCAATTGCTGGCAGACGTGTTCGCTGCCGGCGGCGACCGGCAAAATCAGTTCAGTGCGCTGGAGAACTCACTGCCGCTCGCTGGCCCAGTTCGTTTGAGCGTACTGCGCGAACTGGTGACGATGGTCACGCCGGATGCAGACCCAATGGTGCTTGCAGCCAATTCTGGGAAGGGCCGATTGAAAGGCGCTGCAGATTGGCGGGTGATTTATGGTCGGCGGCTGATGGCGCTGAACGAGATCTTGCCACCGGAAGTACACCTCAATCTCGCCGCTGCCTTTCTACTGCGCAATTCGCTCGCTGAGGCCGCGCATGCCTTTGAGGTCACGAAGGCGGTTGATCACGAGCGCAATCCGCGCGCTCAGATCGCGCGCCTGTACGACTCCGCGAGTCTGGATTCCTCAGCACTCGAAGAGTATCGCCTGGCATTGATCGCGAACCGCGGCAACGTGCCGATCATGGTGGATATGGCCCGTGTCATCGAGAGAACTCCCCGCCGCCGCGAGGCCAACGAACTTTATGCGTTGGCCCTGAGGACAATGCTGCTGAGGCAACCGCAACAAGTGCAGGCGCTGGCGCAAACGCCGTCTCATCGGCCGCTCATCATCACGAACCTCGGCATAGTTCCGCGCGATCCTGACGAGGAGGCGCCGACCACGCTCGAATACAAGAGGTATAGCGGAATCGCGACGCGGGGGCTGCTCGCGACGTGGCCAACAGAATCAAGCCACGCTTCGCATCGGTTGGCCGAATTCGAGCAACTCTACAACGAGGAGTTGAACTCAGTACGTGCGCTGCCCGCCATGGAACAGCAGGCATTTCCCCGGCTCGATTGCCTCGCGTCGACCGTGGAGCGGCTGGCGATTGCCAGCGGCGAAATTACGGTTGCCGCACGTGTCAGCTCGAAAAGAGACGCCGCGCTGTCATCAGATTCTGGCGATGACATTGCTGAAGGCCCGCCAATCGTATCTTTCAGCGCCACTGCAGAACCGTTTGCAGAGGCGCTGTCGCAAGCCGAGCGTAGTCATTCATTCGATGTCGTACTCAATCTCAGCCTGATGAATGGCGATCAGGGCGAAAGGCTGGCGGCCGCGCTTGGCTGGTCCCGAGCCGGCGCAACTGCCGAAGCCTTGCGATGGGCTCACGATGGGCGACTCGACCAGCGTCATTTGCGGCTTCTCGCTCGCGGGATCGTGCAATTCTTCCGGGAATCCGATTGGCTGGTTAGCGGGATTTTTCTGCAGAACTCGACCGTGCTCGATGAGATAGAGACGTTGAGCGGATTGAGTGTGTTTTCGAGCGAAGAGCTGCTCGAAGGTTTGACCGGGCAGACAACTGCCAGCCAGCCGGCGCGAGGATTCGATATCGATCCGCGTGCCGTTCCGTGGATCGTTTCGCGTCTGACCGCGGAAGACTGGCTCACGCTCATGCAGCGGCTGGCAGCCGAGGGCAAGGCGGACCGCATCGGCTATGCACCGTTTTTCTGGAACGCCTTGCTGCGGCAGCCAATCGATCCGGCGTTTGCCGATGCAGCCGGCGACTCGGTGTTCAAAATGCTGACGGGATCCGAGGGTGTCAACGGCGCTTCGGCCGACGATGGGATGAGCGTCCTGATGCAACTGCTCGTGGCGGACATCGACGCGGCCAACGTGTCCGTAGCACAACGGTTCATCGACCGATGGCGTGTCCGCCATCACATCGAGATCGACTACTTCAAGCCAGTCGCGTTGTTATCCCTGGGTCAGACGGCCGCAGCGGCAGAAACTTACGTTGACTTGATCGCGAGCGCTCGCAGGCTTGCAAGCCAGTCAGCGGCATCGGCGTCCAGCAGCAGTGAGCTTCCCCTCGTTGCTTTGCGAAACATCTTTCTTCCCAAGTACGAGCCCACGCTTGAAGCACACTTTACAGAGCTCGAAACCCGTCACGGTTTCGATGTCCGGTTTGCACGTCTGAAATTCGATGTTCTTTATCGATCCCTGGAACCAGAGGATCGGCCGGCAAAGATGTTTGCATTTCTCACACGGGCGCTTGTCTTAGAACCCGACAATGTTTCCTACCTCTCCCTGCTTGCGGAACACTATCAATCTACCCGGAACGACGTGCAGTCCGTCGATATGCTCGAGCGTTGGCTGCTCATCGATCCCGGCGACAATCGGGTGCGGTCGAAGCTCGCCGCTGCCTATCTGGCCATGGACCGCCCACTCGATGCACAGCAAGTGAACGACGCGAGCGCGCTCGATCTGCGACCCACTGATCCGTTTCGGCAGCCGGCGCAGAACGTAGTTCGTGCGGTTCGGGATGCAATCGCCTCGGGGCACGAAGAAGCGATGCGTCGTGAGTTGCGGCGTTGGTGGCAACTCGGGAGCGCGCTCACGGAAGGCAACGGCAATCGGGGCTATTCCTGGATGTTCGATACTCCGCTGGTCGAGTCCGAGCTGCCCTACCGGCGATTCCGTTCACCCACGATGTGGGCGATGCAGAAAGCCGCAGTCGACAACGAGCGCACGATCCTTTCGAGCCTGGTTCGATTCGAGTTCAGCGTCACGGAATTCGAAGACTTCCTCCGCTCCGTGCCACCCGCCGCGGAAAACGAAATCGCACCGCTGTACGACTTGGTTGCCCGCGCTTATTCCCAGCACGGTCTCGTCGATCAGAAGCTCGCTAGGCTCGACAAGATCCTGCAGCACGAGCGGGCGTCCTTGCGGGACTTCACACTATGGCTGACCCTGATTGCGCGGCGGCCGGGCCCACTTTCCGCTCATGCAATGCGTGTGCTTGACCAGCACCGCAAGCGCAACTCCAGGCTGTCTCCGCACGCCCTGGCCCTGATTGCTCGGGTCCATGCGGCGGGCAACCAGGATCTCGCGATGGATGTCTACCGAAACCTGGCGGTGCGCTCGCGTGCTGCCACGTCCAGTGGCACGGCGAATTCGACCATTCCTGAGCCACACGGCGGTCCATTGAACATCGACTCCCTCCTCACTGAGTCCGGCCGCTATCTCGATCGCGCGCACCAGACTCGCTGGCTAGCCGACTTGAGCCGCCTGGTTGATCCTGGTGAAAACGCACCAGCGGCGAATGCTGAGGCCTACCGCCTGTTTCTGGAAAAAGCTGCAGTCGAAACAGATACGGGTTCGCTCGATGTCGCAGCCTCGCCGGCCCGGATGATTGCCAGGATGAATAGATTGGCAATTGCGGGCCAGTCGGAGCAGGCGTGGCGGCATCTGCCCGAACTACTGCGAGCCAGTGGGAGCGATCAGAACGGACTGATGGCGCAGTATCTGCTCAGCCTCGGCATTTTCGCGGCCCCGCAAGGCGACGAGTGGTTGGCACCCCTGGGCGAAGGTGTCGATGCTGTTGCATTGAATGTGGCCTTGGGCGCGCTCGGCGCTTTTCGCAACGATGCGAAGTCGAGCGCGGATCGATGGCTGGTGCTGGTCGGCATCATTGGCGTGCGCCTGCATCTGGCAGGTGACGAGGTAAGTGCACAGGCCTCTTTGCGCGAGATTTCCGCGGGACTGCTGCTGTGGCCGGCACCGTCCGCAGCCACGATCGATTTCTTGCTGGATGTTGCGAACTGCATTGGGCGGCGGCTGGAACTACCCGCCGAGCAGACGCTGATCGATTCGATGCAGTTGCCGATTGAGCTGAGCGCGAGCGTGATCGAAGCGACCGCTCGACAAGACGGAATCGAGCGAGCGTTGCGTATGGGAGAACAGATCGCGGTTCGCACGCAGAACGACGCCCTGCTGGCCGTGCTCGCGGGACTCGCCGACCAAGCGGGCCACGACGCGCGCGCTGCTCACTGGCGCGCGGTGCGTAATTCCGCTTCTCGGGCGAGGCAAGCGCTAGCGGCGGAATGAGCGCGTGTGCGGAGTCGAGAGGGTGAGCGAGTTCGTATCGGTGCGTCTTTGAAGCTCGTTTCTCGAACTGCAGACCCAGCTCCGCGCGTTCGAGTGGATCGTTGAAGGTTTGCCGCTTCCGCAGTTCCGACACCGAGACATACCTCGGGAAATACCTCGCGAGAAAACGTCAATTTCGCCTCGCTCCAAGGACTACTTTTTTAGCAAGACCACCGCCGGGCGGCTACTGGAGAATCAACACCTAACAGGCGAAGCCTTGAGGGATGCTGGCATGCATTCGCGCCCAACTAAGGCGCTAGTCCCACGGCAGGAGCGGCCGGCGCTCGCCGGCCGCTCACTGTTCATCAGCTCAGTCTTGGCGAAGTGTCCTGCATGCCTGTCGCGCCTTGGGAGGTCTGAGCGCTCTGACCGAAGGTACCCGAGGCCGCCGCCGATTTGTTAGGCGCCAACGCCTGCACGTCCCGCGAGCAGTTGCACTTCCCATGAGTACGCGATACCGCTGCCGCCGCCGTGTGCCGCGAACACCCCGACAAGTTCGATTGCGGTCTTCTCGCGCGCCCAGTCGCGCTGCCATTCACCCGCCACCGCCATCCAGGTCATCGGCACTGCACCGGCAGCACCCATGCGACGCACGGCCATGTCGTGAGCTTCCGCGGAAACGCCGCCGGAGGCATCGGTCACGATGAACACGTCGAAGCCTTCGCCGAGCGCCTGGATAGTCGGCATGGCGAGACAGATCTCAGTCCAGAGTGCGGCGAGTATCAGTTGCTTGCGACCGGTCTTCTTAACGGCATCGACCACACGCTGGTCTTCCCAGGTGTTGATGAAGGTGCGATCGATGGGCTTCTGTTCCGGAAACACATCCTGCAGGCCTTTGATCAGATAGCCCCCGCGTTCCTCGATGACGGTGGTGAGAATCGTGGGCACGTTGAATGCTTTCGCCGCTTTGGCGAGACCGACGACGTTGTTGACGATCATCGTCGGCTCGTGGCTGTGCAGATTGGCGAACTGGTACGGCTGGTGGTCGATCAACACGAGAACACTGTCTTCCGGCCGAAGCAGCGCTCCGAGGCCTGTCTTGGTGGGCATGGTGAATCCTTTGGTTGGTAGTTCGTAAGGCAGGATGATGTCCGCCCGCCCCCATGAAAGCCCTGCTCGAATCTGCTGCCGCCGGTCGGAATCCGCTGCCGTCTGGCGGCCCCGGTTCCTTTGCAGTTATCGACTGTCGATCGCAAGATCGATCAGTGCGTTCCAGGAACGGGAAACGCATCATCGCGGCCAGAAGAAATGGAAACGCGCGATGTCCGACCTGCCGAAATTTGATTCTTCATCGCTCGCCGGCGCAATCGAGTACCCGATCGGCCTCCGGTTTGAAGTTGTCTTTGGTACGTTCGCCGTCATTCTCACGACTCTGTCCGGCGGTGAGATTCACTTTCGCATTGACGAAGGGCCATACGCGCGAAGCGAGACGGTCAAGATAGTGGCGACCCCCATTCGACCAGGCGTCTTCCTCGTGAGCTGGATCGAAGCAAGCGGCGCGACCGTCGTTCATGTCGAAGATTTCGCGCGGGGAATTGTGTACTCGCACGCCACGCTCGCGAGCGGCACTTTTCTTCGCATGAACGGACCCATTCGCATCGTCTCCAGAGGAGTTGCCCATTGAGCAAGAGAATCGAGCGAAACAAGGCGTTGGTCCTGGAGGCCATGACGTTGCTCTTCCAGCGCAAAGACCCTCTGGCGGTTGAGCGTCTCTACGCACCCGGCTACATCCAGCACAACCCGGGAATCGCTCAAGGCCGTGAGGCGCTTGCGAAGCTCGTGGCTCGACTGCCGTCCGCGCTGCTCTACGAACCCGGTCTGATGATTGCCGAGGGCGACTTCGTCGCAACTCATGGCCGTATTCGCGGCTGGGCACCTCGTCCACAGATCGTGATCGACATCTTTCGCATAGAAGATGACCGCCTCGCGGAGCATTGGGACGTGCTCCAGGACGAAATCGCGACTGACGGAAGCAAGTCGGGGGTCGAAATGTTCTCGCCCGGGGAAACTGATCTACAGGCTGCTTCTGTCGAATCAGGATTGGACTCGCCTGTTGACTATGACGGCCTTATGCAGGCCAATCTGATCAATGTATTTGGTGAGCGCGACGTGGCGAGACGAATGAAGGCAATCCGTGCGTTGTATGCCGAAGACGCCGTTTTGTTGGAGCCCCACGCTTTCGCGAAAGGATATGACGCCATATCGGGTGCGGTGACGGCACTTCACCACCAGCTACCGCCGCACTTCCAGTTTCAGACGATTCGTCCGGCCGTCGGTCACCATGGTACCGGCCGGCTGCAGTGGCGAGGCGGCCTGCCGGATGGTCCGGCTGCCATCACAGGCACGGATGTCGCGCGTTTCGAAGACGGGTTGATCCGCTCCCTGCATGTATTTCTCGACCCTGCTGGCGCCTGAGTTCTTTGCCAGGAGCGGCGGAATGCGAGTGCCGGTCGCGGCGCCAAGCGCCAGGCGAGACGCCGGTCAATCTGCGAAATGTTCGGCCGAAATGCACTGCATCGGCGAACCCCGTCGCTTCTGCCACCTGCTCAAGCCCCATTTGTGTTTCGAGCAGAAGACGTCTGGCCCGACGTATGCGGGCGTCGAGCTGCCAGCGATAGGGAGCCACTCCGGTCGACGCTCTGAACGCATGCGAGAAGTGCGACTGCGACAACCCGACAAGGGTCGCAAGAGTGGCAAGTTCCACACGCTGGGAAATGTGCGCATCGAGATATTCCACAACTCGCTTCACCTGCCATGGAGCGAGCCCAGTCACCTGAGCTGGCGCACGAGGCGCCGTCATCAGCGTGGCAACGATCGCCGCGGTCAATCCGTCTCCATACAGCTGCGTGGACGGATCTTCGTCTGTAACCACATCCGCCAAGAGTTTGATCAGCGTCCAGAGGCGATCGTCCGCAAATCGCAAACGAGGTGCGTTGTGCAGATCGTACGGAATGGTCTGCTGCAACCGATTTTCAACCGCTGCGAGATCCATCGTCAGAATCGCATCTTTGACGAACCGCATGTCGGCGCTATAGCCCCAGATATCGATGCCGGCGGGGACGAAATACAAATGCCGCGGTACATACGGCATCAAACACGGCTTATCTGGCCGCATGCGTGGCTCACAGGGGCTCCCCACTTCCTCGAGCAAAGCCGAGAGCCGGGTTTGTGATTCGTAGCAAAGATGATGTGCGACCCGTCCGGCGCAATGTGCCGAGATGACATCCAGGCTGACTTCATTCCAAGAGCGGCGCGCCACGGACAGGCTCACTACATTCTCCGGCAGCGGAATCAGGCGATCGGCGCGTGTTTGTTCTGTTGCCACGTGCCACGCTCAATTCGCGTTGCGACGATCTACGCTGATGCGGCCGGCGCCGTGCACAACCAACAGCAACAAGCCGCCGGCGATCGAGAGATTCTTGAGGAACATGATCATCTGGACCTGGTCCGCGAAATTGCTGTGGAACAGGACCGCACTGAGCAGCGTAAAGCCCGCCAGCAAAAAGGCCATTATCCGGGTCTTCCATCCGATTATGAGTGCGGCCGCGCCGAGCACCTCGAGGGCGATAACGACGGGCAGCAATCCGCCAGGGACGCCAACTGACGCCATGTACCCTGCAGTAGCAGCGTAACCAGGGATCTTTCCCAAACCAGAAAGAAGAAAGAGCGCGGCTAGCAACACGCGGCCGGTAAGTTCAGCGAAATTTCGAAGAGTGTTTGCGCCCGGCTCGGCAGGTTGGTCGATTGCTGCAGTATTCATCTTATAGCTCCTGAGATTGTTTCAAAGACCATGGTTCAGAGACGGCCCTGCTGTCGAAGCTGCCGGCCTATGCGTGATATTTCTGCTTCGCCCTGCTCGAGCGCTTGCTCGCTGGTGTGAACCGAGTAGTAGCCCATTACCAGCGGGTGGGGATGTTTGATCGCGCTGCCGAAGACAAACGAAGTGTCGCCCTGCGCGTGTACCTCCACGGCATCTTCGCCCTCCGCGAACACGGCCAGCTGTCCGGTGCCGATCTGCTCCGCCGCCAGCAGCCCGCCCCTATCTACCGCGAGCCACGCCACGGTGTGCCCGCGCGGCGGCTGATAGCGCCAGCGCTGTCCGTCCTTGAGGCGCACGTGGAAATAGTTAATTCCCTCGGGCGCGCGGATCTTGCTGCGAGCGTTTGCGTGACGGCCGAGTACGACGCGCACCGGCCCGTCGAGCTCGACGGCCTCGGCCGAAATGTATTGGCTCTCCGGCGCCGAATTTTCTTCAGCGGCGGGCAGCGCGATCCACAACTGAAAGGCCCGTAGTGGCGAACCTTCCAGTGGGCCGCCGTCATGCCAGACACCATTGCCAGCCTTCATCCATTCGAGTCCGCCTTCGATCACCTGCCCGCTTTGTCCGGTGGTGTCCTCGTAGGTAAAACCGCCCTCGAGAACCGCGGTCAGAGTGGCGATGCCCGAGTGGGGATGAATGCCGAACAGTGGGCGCCCGGTGTACTCGACTTCTGCGTAGTCCAGGAAGACGAACGGCTTGATCAATTCGCCAGCATCTGACGGACCGACGAGGCGTGTGATGGGGCCATGCCGTTTCCCGCTCGTGCGAAGCACGATCTGGCGGGCAATGATCGACCCGGGCACAAATGGTGCCGTGGGAAGTGGGCTGCGATCGGTGTTTGTTGCCACATTCATGAAAAGCTCCAAGTCTCGTTACGTGGCGACAATAGGGGCACGCAGACCATCGCGGAAGCCTATATATTTCGATAAGCTCCATCGTCAAAGGCGATACATCATGCTGGACGGCGTAACGCTCGATCAGATGCGTACCTTTGTTGCCGCAGTCGAAGAAGGCAGCTTTTCGGCTGCCGGGCGCAAACTGCGACGCGCCCAGTCGGTGGTTAGCCAGACGCTGGCGAACCTCGAGGCGCAACTGGGTGTGAAACTGTTCGATCGGTCGGCGCGTTATCCAACGCTCACCGAGCAGGGACGCAGCCTGCTCATCGATGCACGACTGATTGCAACCTCAATCGATGGATTCAAAGCGAGGGCACGCGCGATGCGCGAAGGTCTCGAGCCCGAGCTCGCCGTCGCCATCGATGTGATGTATCCCATGGATGCGATAACCAGGGCCGCCAGCTTCAGCCGCCAGAAGTATCCGCACACATCGCTGCGGCTTTACGTGGAAGCGCTGGGAGGAGTCGTCAAGCCTGTGCTGGACCGCAGTTGCAGCATCGGCGTCATCGGTTCATTGCCAGTCGTGCCGGACGAGCTGCACGCCGAGCCGCTGCGCGACATTCTGTTGGTGACGGTAGTTAGCCCCTCTCATCCATTGGCATCATTGCGCGGCACCATCGCCAAGGCGGTACTCGAAAAGCACGTGCAGCTGGTATTGACCGACCGCACGTCCCTTACCCAGGGCCGCGACTTCGGCGTCATGTCGCCTCTCACATGGCGGCTTGCGGATCTCGGCGCCAAGCATGCGTTCCTGCGCGCGGGTCTCGGCTGGGGGCACATGCCCCTGCATATGGTGAGTACAGACCTCGATGCCAATGCGCTGGTGAGAATCCGCGTCGAAGACGTGCCGCGAAGTGCGGCGATGCCGATGAAAGTCGTTTTTCGCAAGGACTCTCCCCCAGGCCCGGCGGGCCGCGCCTTCATCACGCAGCTCAAAGGCTGAGAGCAGATCTTACTTAGGTCGGTCGAGTTGTTTGCGCGATCGGACGATCAGCTTTACTAGCTTCGTCGTGGCGAAGTGAGTGTGGATGGATGTGCTGCGACGAGGAGCAATGCATTGAACATGACTTCCACCGCGACGTGATCTCGACGCCCCTCGAGACGCTGAGATGCTGGTGTTTGACCTGCCGAGTGACCGCGATCTTGCCTAACTAGTAGTCGCCCGAAATCCGCTATGACGTCCAGGAAAAAGCGGTTCCGGTTCGAATCCCTTCCCGATGTGTAAATCAGACTACGAAATTCTGTAAGATACTGATAATAAAGGGCAATTTTGGCGGAGAGAGAGGGATTCATACCGACTCCCGAAGCGCTTGTTTTAAAGCCACTTCCCGACCCGGCCGATTATCCATACCCCGCGAAATACCCACCATTTCTTCGCGACTCCAAGCCTCGAATTCGCGGGACTATTTGCGCATGCCACGCGGATTTCGTCCACCATTCTCTACGCCATCAGCCGTCAGGCCTCGCCTCAAATCGACTGCAGACTCACACTCATCTCGAGGTTTGCGGCGCCCTCCTTTCGCTCGCTGTTCCGATCGGGCAGCCCTGGTTGCACTGCGCTTATCCTGATCACTCTGCTAACTGCGGCCCGGAACGCTGACCGTTTGGCTCGATCCGACACGGATCAGGCTCACAAGACCGGCTGCCAATGTCAGCATCGCCCCAACCGCAAGCCCGATCCGTGGTGCTGCGGCGAAAGTTGCCATGGTGAAGAGCAAGGTCATGATGATTGCCCCCACTGTCTGGCCCGACAGCCGCGCAGTGCCTTGCATGCCTCCCGCGGCGCCACTTCGCTCGCGTGGAGCAGATAGGAACATGTTCTGGTTGTTAGGTACTTGAAACAGCCCGAAGCCAAGACCACACAAAATGGTGAGCATCACAAGCGGCTGGAGACTGCCGTGAAACGGCCAGAGTGCCGTGGAAGCGAGGCCGACGGCGAGACAGATACCGCCCGCTGCGCATAGCCAAGCTGTCGAAACATGCTTCGCCAAGCGACCTGCAAGTGGAGCAGCGACGGCGACTGTCAGTGGCCAGGGCGTCATGTAGACCCCAGTCATCCAGATGCCCTGGCCAAGTTCGTGCTGCAGGTAGAAAGGCAAGGCCACAAGGCCAGTGGCAACACCTGCAAAGCAAAGTACCGAGGCGATCACGGATATCCGAAAAGAGTCGGCGCTGAGCAGATCGAGCGGGATCAGCGGCACCTTCTTGGGCCTCTCACGCCTGACCAACGCCGACAGTGCGACGGCTGCCATCGCAATCAAACCGGCGGCCAGAATCGGTTGTGCGGGCAGCAACTCTGCGCCAATAACCAACGACGCAAAGGCACCGAAATTCAATCCCACACTTTGCATGTCCAGTCTGCGCGCTGTGCCCGTGACATGAGGCAGTGCGCGGCTGGCGATCAAGACCAACGCGCCCAGCGGCAGATTCACCGCGAAAAGCCAAGGCCAGCTTGCCGCGGACAAGATCGCTGCCCCAATCGTCGGACCGGCTGCCGAGGCGAGCGCGACCGCCATCGCGTTCCAACCAATAGCACTGCCAAGGCGTCCTTCTGGAACCACCACCCGAAGCAATGCCACTCCGAGCGCCATGACGGCGGCGCCTCCCAGCCCCTGAAGGAATCGCGCGGCGACAAGCCATGATAGGGACGGCAACAATGCGCACATGACGGAAGCGCCAACGAACAATGCCACGCCGACAGCAAATATCTTTCGGTAGCCGAAACTTTCGCCGAGTGCAGCACACGGAAGCAGAGCCATTACCAGCGCCGCTTGGTACGCGGTGACAATCCATATGGACATCGCGGGCGATGTTTGCAGAGAGCGTCCGATCGAAGGAAGTGCGACGTTGGCTATTGCCGCATCCAGCACCACGAGCACCATGGCAGCTAGTACCGAGCCGACGGCGGCCGCGTATCGAAGCCCCCGCGGTGCCGACCCTTCCATGTCGAGTTGTCGATTCATGACACGGCCGAAGTCCAGGCGCCGTCCCGCTCTACATATCGCGTCACCCGGTGCTCTTCCTTGTCCTCCTTCTTCAAGTCGCGCTCTGTGAATCGAAACAACAGTGCGGGACCAGAGACGCACCTGGTGTCATGGATGTCTCCCGGTAGATAGACCTGTACCTGACCTGGACGGACAACCGTCGCGCTTCTTTTTACAAGTCTTGGACTGCCATCTTTGCCCTCGACCCGGGCATAGGTCCCCATCTCAATCTCACCTTGCTGCATCGCATAGATGACCCAGCCCCTGCCGTGGTCATGCGGCGGTCGGTACAGGCCTGCGTGCTCCGTGTGCGCCAACAGCACGAACCCATGCTGAGGATCCCGATACAGCTCCTTGTTGACCGGAGCTTCCCTGTGCAATACCGCCAGCCACGGCTCCGAGGCGGGCGTCTTTAGCAATTCCTCCAAGTGTCGCTGACAGGCAGCGACCACTTCGGTGCTAAGCGGACCCCATGAACCTCGAACCCCCTCGATGAATGCCTCAAGCGCGTTGCCAACCATGTTCATGCTCCAGCGCTGCCTGGACGAGTTGCCCAGACTTCTTGTCATGAAGGTAGTCGCTGTGATGACATGGCAGAAGGCGCATCATTTGCACTCCATAAGTGCATAGGACGCCCTACATGCTAATCGCGGAGGTAACTGCGTCATGACCCGGCCGGATCTGAATCTCCTGTTTACGCTCGATGTCTTGCTGGCGGAGGGCAGCGTTGCGCGCGCAGCCCGTCGACTGCACCTCAGTCCCTCAGCGATGAGCCGCTCACTCGCACGTCTCCGTCGAGCCACCAATGATCCACTGCTAGTTAGGGCCGGACGGGGTCTGGTCGCCTCGCCCAGGGCGGTGGAACTTCGTGATTCCGTCAGTCAACTTGTCCATGCTGCCGAGGCGGCTTTGCGTCCTGTGAACGCACTCGATCTCGGACACCTGGAACGAACATTTACGGTTCGCGCGAGCGAGGGATTTGTAGAGAACTTCGGGACAAAGCTTCTGGCTCGCATCTCCAAGGAAGCGCCCGGTGTTCGATTGCACTTCGTCCACAAGCTCGACAAGACCAGCGGCCCTCTTCGCGATGGGACTGTCGATCTAGAGACTGGCGTAGTGGACAAAGCCATCGGTCCGGAAGTTCGGACGCAAGCTTTGTTCAGGGATCGCTACGTAGGCGTAGTCCGCGTGGGACATCCATTGTGCAAGGGCAAGATCACGGCTGTTCGATATGCCGCCGCCGCACACGTCCATGTGTCGCGTAGAGAAAACGAAAAGGGCGCGGTAGACGAGGCCTTGGAGAACCTCCGGCTGAAACGAGAGGTCACCACCATCGTGGGTGGTTACGCAGCCGCATTGGCATTGGCCAAAGGTTCTAACCTGGTGGCAACCGTTCACGAACGGCATACCGGAATCCTGTTTGCCGGGATGCACAGCTTCGCATTACCGCTAGCGATCCCGCGGTTTACAGTTTCGCAGCTCTGGCATCCGCGACTGGATGGAGATCCTGCACACCGATGGCTTCGAGGGTGCATGCGCGAAGCCTGCGCAGACTAGCTTCAGGCGACATGCACGCGCCTCTTCAGTGTCGCGCGGAATCGTTAGCAACCAAGGCCGACAATTGTTCATAGTCGACCGGCTTGGTCAGATGATGATCGAACCCTGCTTCCGCAGCCTTGGCGCGATCATGCGACTGACCCCAGCCTGTTATGGCGATGAGTAGCGGGCGCGCGTGGCCTGCTCGTATTCGACCTGCGACTTCATAGCCACTTAGAAGCGGCATTCCAATATCGAGCAATACGACATCCGGGCTGATCGAGGCGAATGACTGCAATGCCGCCTCGCCGTCGTGAACAACATCGACCGCATGGCCATCGAGCCTCAAGAGTATTGCCAGACTTTCCGCCGCGTCGCGATTGTCGTCCGCTACGAGAATGCGACGAGACAACGTGTGGCTCGCGCTCGACCGACGCTCTACCGCTGCGGGATTCTCCGGAACGACGGCATGCTCAATCGTGACCGTGAAGTCGCTTCCGGAGCCCAGACCCGCGCTGCTCACACTCACGGAACCGTCATGTAACTCGACCAGGCCCTTCGTCAGCGCGAGCCCGATTCCCAGACCGCCCTCGGATTTCTCCAGTGCAGTTTTGACCTGCGCAAACATGCTGAAGATTCCGGCAAGGTTTTCACGGGCAATGCCAATGCCGTTATCCGAGACTCGCAGGACAAAAGCATCCTCAACAATCGTGACAGACAAAGCGATCTTGCCTCCGCTGGGCGTGTATTTCGCCGCATTGTTCAGAAGGTTCGAGATCACCTGCGCTACTCGCAGCGGATCCACGTACAACATCGCAGGCCGCTCGGGCAACACTTGAGTGAAAGTGTGTCCCTTGCTCTCGATCAAAGGCCGGGCAGTCTCGACTGCTGCGTTGACGATCGCGCTAAGTTCCGTGGTCTTCTTGCGCAATTGCAACCTGCCGCGCGTGATTCGTGACACATCGATGAGGTCATCGAGTAGCAGCGCCATATGCTGCGCCTGGCGCGTGATGATTTCGTTGGACCAGCGCCGCTGCTCCTCCGTTGCCAGCGGCTTATTGGCAATCGTCGCGGCCTGAAGGATAGGCGCGAGGGGATTCCTGAGTTCGTGTGCCAGTGTCGCCAAAAACTCATCCTTGCGGCGATCCTCCACGCGAAGCTCGAGCTCCTGGCGCTTCGCCACCGTCACGTCCGCGAACCAGACCGCCACTTGATCCTCGAGCGGCGAGGCGATCACTTTGAACCAGCGTTGTGAGTCGTCGGGGCTGAATTGGCTCTCGAACTCCCGAATCTCTTTGTTAGCTGCGACCGTGACCAGGGTCTCGAAGAAGCCCGCCTCTTCCCATATCTTTGGAAACTGCTGTGAGACACGCCTGTCGATCAACGACTGTACATCGCTCTTCAGAGCGCTTGCGGCGGCGGCGTTTAGATAGGTCCACGAAAAATCGATGATGATTCCTCGCCCGTCCTTGACCGGCGCCAGCACCGTGAAAGGCACCGCGGAAGCCTGCAAGACCTGCTGCATTCGCAATTCACTCGAGCGATGCTCGCTCTGCGCGCGCTGGCGCTCGCTGTCGCGGATGCGAATCGCCCGCACGCTCCACCAGACGACAGAAGTGAATATTCCAATCTCCACGACTGTTCTGAGCGCGGCACCAAACGCAGACTCGTACAAGCCCAGCCGCTCTCCGAATAGGCGCAGCCAACCCAGGACGAGTGGCACCGCGAATGCTGCGATCACCAAACGCCTGGCAAGTTTTCCATTTTCGCTGCGCGCAAACAGTGTTCTTGAGGGTTCATGATCCGGAAGGCTCGCAATCACGCCGATGCTCAAAGCCGCAAGCATCGTGGCGGTTTGCAGCGAGATGCCGGTTACACGAGGAATCGTGTACATCGCGGCCGCACCGTACAAATATCCGGTGAGCGACAGTGTACTGATGGCAAGAACAGCCAACGCAAACCCGATACTTACGGCTCGTGCGCGCCGATCACTCGGCAACAGCGCGAGCGCTATGCCGAGAGCGAGCAGGTTTGCCGACGCCGGCGGACCCATGCGACCCGGCGCCACGGTCGCCACGGCCCCCGGTGCCTCGGCAAACAACAATGTGTCGATGTGCAGATTGAGACCGGTCAGATGCTCGAAGAGCGTTAACCCGCCAAGGACAGCGACCGCGATCCCTAGCACCCGCCCAATCACGACCGCGTTCGGTCGCAAGATTGCCAACAGCAACGCTGACCCAGCGGCAATGCATGCGACGGCGGTGTTGGCTTTGATCCAGATACCGGTGTTCCACCAATCAGTCAGCCGAAAGATGCCCGAGGTCCAGCCCAACAGGGATAGCAGCCCACCCGTCAAAGCATAAAGGCCGGCCATGATGGCGATCCAGCGCGCAGCGTGCGAAGGACAATCTGCAGGGTCTGGCGAATCCGTGGCCATCGGCGGCGCACTCTTGCTAGGTATCTGTTCCACAAGTGAATGGTAAACACATCGTGTGGCTGATCGTGTAGGCGCAGTCCGTCACCAGTAGGCGTTCTGTAATGTCCGAGCGGGTTGGCTGAGCAGTGCGACGAGGTGGGCCGTTGTCAGTCAGACCAACTCAGGCTCTACTTACTCCTGACTCCCCGTCGACAGGAACTGCCATGACCCAACCCCTGAAGCACGCCGAGATCAAGAGCGAGCACCGCGCAACAGAATACCTCGCTAACGAGCGCACTTTCCTGGCGTGGATCAGGACGAGTCTTGCGATCATCAGCCTGGGGTTTGTGGTGGCAAAATTCAGTCTCTGGCTGCGCGAGCTGGCGGCGGGCATTGATCCAAGAATTCACACGTACCATCCCGGTTTTTCAATGCCGATTGGCGTGACAATGATGGCCGTTGGGGGAGTGATCACCTTGCTCGCTGCGTGGCGATACCACGCCGTGAACCGCGCCATCGAGCGTGGCGTCTTCAGTGCGGATCGGGGACTCATCGTTCTGCTCACGGTCGTCGTGACTCTGCTCTGTGTGGCCATGATCGCGTATCTGCTGCTGACCGCGACGAACACTTGAGCCACCGCGACTACCGAATGAAAATCTCTCGTGATCTTGCTTGATCGCAAGCGCAAGTTCGGTCTGGCCTGCGCCTACGTAGCACTGTATGTGCTGCTCGCGTGGGTTACTCACGCGCGACCGCAGCTCGCACCCGGCATCACCCCCTGGCATCCGCAGGCCGGTCTGACAGTCGCGTTCCTCGTCATTTGCGGTCCGCAATGGCTCGGGGCGACGGCAATAAGCGCGCTCGTCAGCGGACTGTTGTTCAAGAACACCCCCGAATCACTTGCAGCGGTCATTGCTAGCTCGGTGTGGATTGCAACGATATACGGCCTTCTCTCAGC